>OCJN01000018.1_pt1 | contig 153126 bp, 141 predicted proteins | sample 1480731 | NCBI WGS metagenome assembly OCJN01 (sample SAMN05301479, study PRJEB22388) | human skin metagenome | isolation source: Infant 1 DOL 23 skin | host: Homo sapiens | place: USA: Pittsburgh, Magee-Womens Hospital of UPMC | collected 2013/2014 | reverse complement strand
CCCGTGTTACCGCCGTGAAAAGGCGGTGTCTTAACCCCTTGACCAACGGACCAGAATTGTTATTTTCAACTCTTACTATTATACCGACTTTTTCTGACTTGTCAACTACTTTTTCTAATTTTTTTCATTTTTTTCAAATCGACTTTTTCAACTTATAATAAAAGAGCCAGAATTGAACTGACTCTTTTATTATTTATCAAACTTAGAAGCACGTTCTTCTCCCCACCAATAGGGCATTAGTTCTGCGACTTTAACTGTCTTTCTTGTATCATAGTCCATCATGACTTCTGCATCTTTATTTTCAGCGTTCATCTCTAAGAGGAATTCTCTGCAAGCTCCACAGGGCATTCCTGAACTTCCACCATAAGGTGGTTTGTCTCGAAAGGCTAATACTTTTTTAACCTTAGTTTGTCCTGAAAATTGGTACATATTAAAGAGTGCCGCCCGCTCTGCGCAGAGATGGAAAACACCACAGGTTCCCTCCATGCAGAAACCTGTAAATATTTGTCCATCTTCTGCTTCTACTGCGGCAACGACATGGTTAGCATAAACAAAATCAGATACTTCATGTGGATTGTATAGTTTCTGTGCTTCTTCGTACATCTTTTCCCAGATGTCCATTGTTTCATCCTTCTTATTTAGAGATTTCTTTTAACATATTTTCGATATGTTGGATTGATTTTTCACGGCCTAACAAGAAGATAGTATCTGGCAATTCTGGTCCATGCATTTCACCTGAAACAGCAATACGAATTGGCATGAAGAGATTTTTTCCTTTGACACCTGTTTCTTTTTGGACTGCTTTAATTTGTGGGAAGATATTCTCTGTTACAAATTCATCATCTGTCATCGCTTCAAGTTTTGCTTTGAAGGCTTCAAGAACTGTTGGGACTGTTTCTCCCGCCATGACTTCACGCTCTGCTTCTGTCAGTTCTGGGAAATCTGAGAAGAAAAGATCTGTCAATGGAATAATTTCATCTACTGATTTCATTTGTGGTTTATATAGCTCAACTAATTTTTCAGCCTTATCAGTCAATCGGCCTGCTTCCTCTAAGAATGGTTTTGCCATTTCAAAGATAGTTTCTAGGTTTGCATTCTTGATATAATCATTGCTCATCCAGTCGAGTTTCTTCTGATCAAAGGCTGCTGGTGACTTGCTGAGGCGGTTTTCATCGAAAAGTTTAATGAGTTCTTCACGAGAGAAGATTTCATCTTCGCCACCTGGGTTCCAACCAAGAAGAGCAATAAAGTTAAAGACTGCTTCTGGAAGGTAACCTTTCTTTCGGTAATCTTCGATAAATTGAAGTGTATTAGTATCACGTTTAGATAACTTCTTACCAGTCTCAGAGTTGATAATCAAGGTCATGTGACCAAACTCTGGAGCTTCCCAACCAAGTGCTTCATAAACCATGAGCTGTTTTGGTGTATTAGCAATGTGATCGTCTCCACGGATTACGTGAGAAATTTGCATATCATGGTCATCAATGACAACGGCAAAGTTGTAAGTTGGGTAACCGTCTTTCTTTTGGATAACCCAGTCACCACCGATATTGCCACCTTCAAATTCGATATCACCTTTGACCATATCATGCCACTTGTAGATACCTGACTCATTGACAGCCAAACGAACAGTTGGGATGATCCCTGCTGCTTCACGTTCTGCGATGTAAGCTGCTTTTTCTTCTTCACTCATACCAAGGTATTCATTGATGTAGCGTGGTGTTTCGCCAGCTGCTTCTTGGCGTTCGCGTTCAGCTGCCAACTCTTCTTCTGTAACGTAAGATTTGTAGGCTTTTCCTTCAGCTAACAGTTGGTCGATGTATTTTTGATACAAGTCCAAACGCTCAGACTGGCGGTAATTTTCATGTGTTTCTGGGCTTTCATCCCAATCCATACCTAACCAGCGAAGGTTTTCAAGTTGTGAACGTTCACCATCCTCGACATGACGTTTACGGTCAGTATCTTCGATACGAATGATAAAAGTTCCACCATGATGACGTGCGTAAAGGTAGTTGAACAATGCTGTACGGGCATTCCCGATGTGTAGTAGTCCTGTTGGACTTGGTGCGTAACGTACGCGGATATCTTTTGACATAGTTTCTCCTATAAAGTCTCTAGGCGTCTGCCTTTTTGCTCTCTATATTATATCACAAGTCTTGGCTGAGTCCAATTTCTATGGATAAAGAGAGTAAAAAGAGTGGACAAACCACTCTTTTCTTCTATTATAGACGTGCGTTAAGTTCTTTGCTCAATTCTTCAAATCCTGGTTTTCCAAGAAGGGCAAACATGTTACGTTTGTAAGCTTCAACACCTGGTTGGTCAAATGGGTTGATAGCATTCAAGTAACCTGAAAGAGCGATAGCCAATTCGAAGAAGTAGATTGTGTAACCAAGAGTGAAAGCGTCTTGCTCTGGAAGAGTCACGTACATGTTTGGTACATCACCATCTGTGTGGGCAAGAAGAACACCATCAGTCGCTTTTTTGTTTACAAAGTCAACGTCTTTTCCTTGAAGGTAACCAAGTCCATCAAGGTCTTCTTCCAAGCTAGGGATAATCACGTTTTTACGAGGTTTGTCAACACGGACAACTGTTTCAAACATGATACGAGTTCCTTCTTGGATAAATTGACCAAGTGAGTGCAAGTCAGTTGAGAAGTTGGCTGAAGTTGGGTAGATACCTTTTTGGTCTTTCCCTTCTGATTCACCAGCCAATTGTTTCCACCATTCTGAGAAGTACTGAAGTGATGGCTCATAGTTTACCAAGATTTCAGTTGCATAGCCTTTACGGTAAAGGATGTTACGAACTGCTGCGTATTGGTAAGCTTCGTTTTCAGAGATTTTGTCTGAAGTGTAGTCTTTGCGAGCTGCGTTCGCACCTTCCATGAGGGCTTTGATATCAGCTCCTGATGCTGCAATTGGAAGCAAACCAACGGCTGTCAATACTGAGAAGCGTCCACCGATATCATCTGGAACAACAAATGTTTCCCAACCGTTAGCGTCTGCTTCAACCTTAACAGCACCTTTTTGGCGGTCGGTTGTTGCATAGATACGTTTGTTTGCTTCTTCTTGACCGTATTTCTTAACCAAGAGTTCTTTGAAGACACGGAAAGCAATCGCTGGTTCAGTTGTTGTACCTGATTTAGAAATCACGTTTACTGAGAAGTCTTTATCAGCTACGTATTCTACCAAGTCAGCAAGGTAAGTAGATGAGATTGAGTTTCCTGCGTAAAGGATTTGTGGAGCCTTGCGTTCTTCTTTTGTTTGCAAGTTAGCAAAGTGGTGGTTCAAGAAGTCGATTGCTGCTTTGGCACCAAGGTAAGATCCACCGATACCGATCACAACCAAAACATCGCTGTCTGATTTGATTTGCTCAGCAGCTTTCAAGATACGGTCAAATTCTTCACGGTCGTAGTTTTCAGGAAGATCCAACCATCCCAAGAAGTCGCTACCAGCACCAGTTCCTTTACGGATCAATTCATCTGCTGCTGTTACTTGTGATTGCATGTATTCCACTTCATGTGGTGCAACAAATTTGTCTAAGACTTTTGAATAATCAAATTTAATATGTGACATGTTATTCCTCCAATATTTCTTCTTTTCTATCATAACGCTTACCTTCGTTTTTTTCAAGTTTTTTGTCGAATTTCTCCAATTTTTATCAGAATTCAAACGTTTGCGTAAAAATCCCACATTCCAAAAATTTTGAAAAAATAAAAGAAAGAACGACTAGATGTTCCAGTCGTTACAGTTCATTCAATAAATACTCAAATAATTCTAAATTGCCATCTTCTTCATTAACCAGAAACTCTGGATGCCACTGTAAACCGATGATGCGGTGCTCGTCGATAGACTCAATCGCTTCGATGGTCTGGTCTCTTGGATCAATAGCAGTTACACGGAAATTAGGTGCCAAATCTTTAATACTTTGACGATGGACGGAGTTGACTTGACTTTCTTTTCCAAATAGCTTAGCCACCACGCTTCCTTCTACTGTCTCAATAGAATGAGATGTTCCGAAAGGCAGACCTTGCCAGTGACCTTCAATTTCTTGATTGAGGGTCCCACCGAAAGCAACATTGACAAGTTGGACACCGCGACAGATTGCCATAATTGGTTTATTCTGACGGAGCGCTTCTTTCAAGAGTGCCAATTCAAACTCATCGCGCACTAGGTTGTAATCATCACTCTCGATGGTCTTTTTCTCTCCATAAAACTGAGGATGGACATTTTGCCCGCCTGTCAAAATAAGTTTGTCAATCATTTCCACATAATCGCGTACAACTGACTCATCACCAACAGGAATGACTAAAGGGAGACCACCAACTTGACGAATGCTCTCTGCGAATCTACAAGATACAGATGAATGAATGTTTTTGCCTTCTGCGTCTACGGGACATAGATTTGCAGCAACTCCTACAACCATTCTAGCCATGATGCCTCTCCTTTCGAATGTTAACGATAGTCCTATCATATCACTCAAAATGCCTTTCGTCTAATATGTTTTTTTTAAGGCTGTGATAAAAATTTTTTATGGACAAGAAAAAGCTGCCCACATAGGACAACTTTTTTCTTATTCAAAAACAAATTGATTGTGATAGAGTTCTGAATAGAAGCCACCTAGTTTCAAAAGTTCATGGTGGTTACCGCGTTCAATGACCTCTCCATCTTTAAGGACAATAATCTGATCTGCATTGAGGATGGTCTTCAAACGATGGGCAATGACAAAACTGGTTCTACCCGCTACGACCGCCTCCATAGCATGCTGAATCTTGCTTTCTGTCACCGTATCTACGTTTGAAGTTGCTTCATCGAGAATGAGAACTTCTGGATCTGTCATCAGGGTTCGAGCGATAGAAATCAATTGTTTCTGGCCTGTTGAGAAGATGCTCTGGTCATCATCTATAAGAGTATCGTACTTATCAGGTAAGCTTTCGATATAGTCGTGAATGTGGGTTGCCTTGGCTGCTGCCTCAACCATTTCTTGACTGGCATCTGGCACACCAAAACGGATATTGTCTCGAATCGTTCCGCTAAATAAAACCGAATCTTGCAAGACAATTCCCACCTTACTTCTGAGACTATCCAAGTCATAGTCACGAATGTCTTTGCCATCAAAATAGATCCCACCAGCATCAACATCATAAAAGCGATTGATAAGGTTCATAATGGTGGTTTTTCCTGAACCCGTCGGACCAACAACTGCTGTCATCTGGCCTGTAGGGGCAGAAATGCTGACATCTTTCAAAATAGGTTTATCAGGCAGGTATGAAAAATCAATATGACTGATTTCAACACCTTCTTGCAACTTAGTAAAGATCGGCGCCTTCTTAGGTCGGATTTCTTCCTCTGCGTCAAACATTTCCTGAATCCGTTCAGCACCTGTAAAGGCTAACTGAAGGCTTCCCCAACTAGCTGCAACTTGGATAATAGGCTGGTAGTACTGCTGTGAAAATTGGGCAAACATAACAATCAAACCTAGGGCTGTACTTGTTTCGATAGACTTATCATTCAAAAGTACAGCTGAACCAGCAAAGATGACGATGGCTGTATTAACCAGACTCATCCCATTCATGACAGGGAACAGAATTCCAGAGAACATTCTTCCTTTAAAGGTTGCCTTGCGCACGCGCTCATTTTGTTCAAGAAATCCTGCCATCATATCCTCTTGAATTCCTTGAACAATGACAGCTTTTTGACCTGAGATACTCTCATCCATATAAGCGTTGAGTTTCCCAACCTCTTTTTGCTGGAGGTTGGTGTACTTACGTGCCATTTTCACGATGAAAATCAGCATGAGGAAGGCCACTGGTGTGCTAGCAATGGTGATGAGGGCCAACGTCACATTTCTTGAAAACATGACAAGAATCAGGCCAATGTATAAAACAATATTGCTCATGACCTGAATCAAGCTCTCGTTAAAGGCTTGGAGGATATTATCCAAATCACTAGTAAAACGAGACAAGATATCCCCATCTTGTCGGCGGTCAAAGAAAGAAACCGTCAATCGCGCAAGCTTGCCAAAGAGGCCTTTGCGCATCTCGTTGGTCGATTCTGCAATCACGCGCGTCATAAGACACATGTATATGACACTGGAGATAAATAGAACCAAAACCAGCAGGCCAAGATTGACCATGATTTCTGATAGACTTTGCCAAACAAGTTCTGGATTGCCATCTTGATAAGCTTGAACTAAATTAGCTAGCTGCGTCACTGCTTGTCCAGAAAATACCGGAAAGAGAGCTTGGGCAAGAGTAGCCAGAACAATCATCAGGATGACAACTACAAATGATAGCTTATAGACTTTAAAATAATTCCAAAAAAATTGAACTGTCTTCATTTTACTCCTCCTTTCCTTTCTGTGTCTCATAGATTTCACGGTAAACGGCATTGTTGGCAACCAAGTCTGCATGCGTCCCTTGACCAATCAATCGTCCTTGATCCAGAACCAAGATTTTATCTGCATGAACAACCGAGCTAATCTTTTGAGCGATGATAATGGTTGTTGTTCCCTTCAAGTCCTTATTCAAGGCTTCTTGCACTAGGCGCTCTGACTTGGCATCCAAGGCCGAGGTCGAATCGTCAAAAATCAGAATACGTGGATTGCTGACAATCCCACGCGCAATCGACATCCTTTGTTTTTGCCCACCTGAGAAATTGGTTCCCCGTTCCTCAACTGGACTTTCAAAGGTTTTCTCCATACGATGAATGAATTCACTGGCTTGGGCAATATTGGCTGCGCGTTCCATTTCAAATAGAGTAGCATCTCCCTTACCCTGTCTCAAGTTATCTGCAATCGTTCCACTAAAGAGAATGGCACGTTGGAGAACGATAGAAACTGTTTTACGCAGGGTCCCTTCACTCACTTCTCGAATATCCTTGCCTCCGATTTTGATAGCCCCTTCCTGCGGGTCAAAGAGACGTGGAATCAATTGAGCCAAGGTTGATTTTCCTGCACCAGTCGCTCCAACGACACCAACCATCTGACCAGGTTCAATAGTAAAGCTCACATCTTTCAGCATCGGTTCCTTATCCATTGGATAGGTAAAGGTCACATTTTCAAAGCTAAGACTTCCGACCAACTCTTCATCTGGCACATCCTTGAAGGTCATGGCTGGCTCTGCATCCAAAATTTCTCGAATACGACGCATAGAAATCATGGCACGGCTGACAGAATTTCCCAAAAATCCAACCATAACAATGGTAAAAATAATCTGGCTTAGGTAATTGACAAAGGAAGCAATGGAGCCCACAACTGACGGTTCCGACTGAACCATCCCTGCAACTAGCCAAATAGAAAGGAATACTGCCCCATAACCGACCAACATCATAAAAGGTTCCACTACTGAAAAAGCATAACCGATGTAAAGATTTTGACCGAGTAACTCGTCTGAAACCTCTGTAAACCTAGCAAATTGCTCTTTTTCTTGGACAAAGGACTTGACCACACGAACGCCACGCAAATTTTCCTTGGCAATGGCATTGATGCGTTCAAGAAGGGTTTGAAACTTGGCAAAACGAGGCCCCATCATTCCCATCATGACAGCAGTCAAGCCAAAAATCAAGACTACCATGAGGACAATCACCCACCACAGAGAAGGTAAAGTTTGAACCGCCAAGATAAACGAACCGATGAACAAGAGGGGGAGTCTGAAAAGAATTTGGAAGGTCATCATGACGACGTTCTGAATCTGGTTGATGTCATTTGTCATGCGAACGACTAGATTTCCCGCATTAAATTGTTCAATATTGGCATAAGAAAAGGTTTGGATTTTACGGAAGGCATCCTCCCGAAGGTCAGATGAAACTCCTTGGGCAATATAGGCTGCGAGGACAACATTGAGCCCACCAGCAACCAGACCAACCAGGGCCACACCAATTAACCAAGCCCCGATACTATAAATAGCTTCATATTTTCCAGCAAGGAGGGCGTCTAACACTTCCTGCAGATAACGCGGTTGCAGAAGTGAACTAGCAACCATCAAGCCTGTCATCAGAAGCGAAGCTAAGGCCTGCCACTTGTAGGTTTTTATTTTCTGAATTAGCATACTTTCTCCTTAAAAAATAGACAAAAGGGAGCGACAATGTGTCAGCTCCTTCTCATTCTGTTTGTGTGATGTTATTCTAGCAAAAAAGTGGGGGATTGTCAAAGAAGTCTCCTTGATACAGCTAGAATGACTAGTAATTTTCTCTTTATAGTTTCTGTTTTAACTCTACTAAGACATTCATAGCCTGCATAGGTGTCATATTGTAAACATCCAGTTTAGACAATTCTGCTAGGATAGGATGCTCTTCTGCTGTATCAAAGAGTGAAATCTGTTCAGTGACGGCACTTGTTTGTCTCATGGGAGCAGGACTTTCTGTTCCTTGACTCTCTAGCTGAGTCAAAATCTTATCCGCCCTTGCTAAAAGGTCTGCTGGCAAACCAGCAATCTTGGCAACATGGATACCGTAGGATTTATCGGCTGGTCCTGGTTCAATCTTGTGAAGGAAGGTAACCTGCCCATCCTGCTCCAAAGTTGCCACGTGGACATTGACCAAGTGTTCCAAGCTAGACTCCAGACTAGTCAACTCATGGTAGTGGGTCGCAAAAAGAGTCTTGGCTCCGATGTGCTCATGGATGTATTCGATGATGGACTGAGCAAGAGCCATACCATCATAAGTTGCAGTTCCCCGTCCCAATTCATCAAAGAGAATCAAGGAATTCTTTGTTGCATGCGAAATGGCATTATTGGCCTCCATCATCTCCACCATGAAGGTTGATTGACCTGAAACCAAGTCATCTGCTGCTCCAATGCGGGTAAAAATCGCATCAAAAATAGGTAAATAGGCACTTTCTGCCGGTACATAGGAACCCATCTGGGCCATTATCGCCGTCATGGCTAACTGACGCATGTAGGTTGACTTCCCACTCATGTTTGGCCCTGTAATCAGTTGAATACTGGTATCTTCTGCCATCTGAATCGTATTGGGAATATAGGTCTGAGCCCCCATGACCTTTTCAACGACAGCATGGCGCCCTTTCTGGATATCAATTTGTGAGTTGTCTCCAAACTCAGGTCGAATCAAATGCTGGGTTTCAGCTACAACCGCCAGACTTTGCAAGACATCAACTGTCGCTATGCCTTGAGCTAAAGCCTGCAAACGCTGGATATACTTGCTGACCTCTTCACGAATGCGCATAAAAATTTCGTACTCTAGATTAGCTGACTTCTCACGCGCCTCCAGCATATCTCCCTCGATACGGGCTAATTCTTCGGTTCCAAAACGTTCTGAGTTTTTCAGCGTCGCCTTGCGGAAAAAGTGGGCTGGCACATTCCCCAGTTGTGAATTGGTCACATGGAAATAGTAGCCATCCTTCTTATTGTAGTCAATCTTGAGCGTGCTGATACCAGAATTTTCTCGCTCCTTAGCCTCAATCTCAGCAATCCAACCGGTCCCTTCTCTGAGCACACGACGGTACTTGTCTAAAGTCTCATCGAATCCAGTCCGGATAATGCCCCCATCTGTAATCACATGAGGGGCTTCAGGAGCAATCGCTGCGCTAATCAAGCTCTCCAACTCAGGGATTCCATCCAGTTGTTCGATGAGATAAGCTAGAGCAGGTTGCTCCATCCCTTCTAAAATCGCACGAATCCGTGGCACACTAGACAAGGTGGTCGCCAACTGCAAGAGATCCTTGGGATTGGTTTTGCCAAAAGAAACACGACTAGCCAAGCGCTCAATGTCATAAACACCCTTGAGACTGTCTGTCAAATCACTACGCTCAAAGAAATGGTCGAGAAAGACCTGCACCACCTCTTGACGCTGAACAATTCGTTCCTTATCAATCAAGGGGCGATGAATCCAAGAACGCAAGAGACGCATCCCCATAGCCGTTTTGGTTTCATCCAAAAGCCAGAAAAGACTGCCTTGCTTCTTGCCTGAACGAGCATTCTCAACCAAATCCAGACTAGCCTTGGTCGCATAATCCATCTGCAAGAAATCTTTGATTTCATAGCGGATAACAGGTTTGAGGTGATTCAATTCCCTCATCTGAGTCCGATGAACATACTGGAGCAATTTACTAGATGCCGCTTGCTCCACAGATGCCAATCGTGAATCCAGTAAATGAAGGTCTTCAAAACCTTCTTTTTCATAGGAAAGTACCAGATTCATCTGACGACTAAGGATTTGTTCCTCTTCCTCAGACAAGTCATAGCCTAACACCACTTCTCGCGCCTTGAGATTACGGATTTCCCCACAAACCAGCGTGAAATCCAAAAGACCTGTCACATAAAAGTCACCCGTCACCAGGTCCATATAAGCTAAGCCAAATTGATTACCTTCGCGATCTATGGCAACCAAAAAATTATTCTGACTATCCGGCTTACTGCTATCGACCACTGTCCCTGGCGTAATGACCTGAACAACCTCTCGTTTCACAACCCCAACTGCTTGCTTAGGATCTTCCATCTGCTCTGCGATAGCCACCTTATAACCCTGCTCAATCAAGACATCAATGTACTGTTGGGCAGAATGATAGGGAACACCCGCCATAGGAATCGGATTATCGGCATTCTTGTTGCGACTCGTTAAGGAAATTTCCAGAATCTGCGCAGCATTGACCGCATCCTCATAAAATAATTCATAAAAATCACCCATCCGAAAGAGCAAAAAAGCATCTGGATATTGCTTTTTAATATCCACATACTGTTGCATGCCGGGTGATAGCTTTTCTGTCGCCATTTTCCGTCTCTCCTTGTCAAAAATAAGTCTTGAGAGCAACTCTCAAGACCTTACTTATCTTTCATCAAATCTAGCAAACGATCTTCCATGAGTTTGGCAACGTGCTGGTCTCGACAAATGACCAATAAGGTATTGGCACCAGCAACTGTTCCTAAAATCCATTCATCCTTGTTTGCATCTACAATATTTGCCAAAACAGAGGCTTCGCCCAATTTGGTATGAAGCACCAAGGTAAACTCTGCTCTTGCAACGCCTTCTAAATGATGAGACAAAAATTCCACCAAATCAATCTTTTCTGTCTCATTTGCTAGTACATAATACACCATATCATTTTTCTTGACCTTGGTCAAGCCGATTTCGCGCAAATCACGAGACAGGGTTGTCTGCGTCACAAAAACATTGTGCGCCTCCAACCGATCTTGAATTTCTTTTTGTGTACTTAATTTCTCCTCAGTAATCATTTTTTTTATTAACTGATGACGATCTCTTTTTCTCATAAAATCCTCTTATGTGAATATTTATAACTATTTTTATAACTATATTATACCAAAAAAATAGGAGATTTCAAAAATTTTTTCTTCTTTCTTTAAAATTGTGATAAAATAGTAGAAAAGTCCAAAAAGGAGCTCTTAATGAATACAAAAGAATTGATTGCTAGCGAATTGGCTAGCGTCATTGATAGCCTAGACCAAGAGGCTATTTTAAATTTACTGGAAACCCCTAAAAACTCAGAAATGGGAGACATCGCTTTCCCTGCTTTTTCACTTGCAAAAGTCGAACGTAAAGCACCTCAAATGATTGCGGCTGAACTGGCTGAAAAAATTAATAGCCAAGCCTTTGAAAAGGTTGTCGCAACAGGACCTTACGTTAACTTTTTCCTTGATAAATCTGCCATCTCTGCTCAAGTATTGAAAGCGGTTATCACTGAAAAAGAACACTATGCTGATCAAAACATTGGCAAACAAGAAAATGTTGTGATCGATATGTCTAGTCCCAATATCGCTAAACCATTCTCTATTGGTCACCTGCGCTCAACTGTCATCGGAGATAGCTTATCACATATTTTCCAAAAAATCGGTTATCAAACAGTCAAGGTCAACCATTTGGGAGACTGGGGTAAACAGTTTGGGATGTTGATTGTTGCCTACAAAAAATGGGGTGACGAAGAAGCTGTAAAAGCTCATCCAATTGATGAACTTCTTAAACTCTATGTCCGCATCAACGCTGAAGCTGAAAATGACCCTAGCTTGGATGAAGAAGCACGCGAATGGTTCCGTAAACTTGAAAATGGCGACGAGGAAGCTCTCGCTCTTTGGCAATGGTTCCGTGATGAAAGTTTGGTGGAATTTAACCGCCTTTACAATGAATTGCAAGTCGAATTTGACAGTTATAACGGAGAAGCCTTCTACAACGATAAGATGGATGCAGTTGTAGACATTCTTTCTGAAAAAGGCCTTCTTGTTGAATCAGAAGGTGCCCAAGTTGTGAATCTTGAGAAATATGGAATTGAACATCCAGCCCTTATCAAAAAATCTGATGGTGCAACTCTCTACATCACACGTGACTTGGCTGCAGCTCTTTACCGTAAAAACGAATACCAATTTGCTAAATCTATCTACGTCGTTGGTCAAGAGCAATCAGCCCACTTTAAACAGCTCAAAGCTGTCTTGCAAGAAATGGGCTACGACTGGAGTAACGACATTACCCACGTTCCTTTTGGTTTGGTTACAAAAGAAGGGAAAAAACTCTCTACTCGTAAAGGGAATGTCATCTTGCTAGAGCCTACTGTTGCAGAGGCTGTTAGTCGTGCCAAAGCCCAAATTGAAGCAAAAAATCCTGAACTTGAAAATAAAGATCAGGTAGCGCATGCTGTTGGGGTTGGGGCCATTAAATTCTATGACCTTAAGACCGACCGTACAAATGGATACGACTTCGACCTAGAGGCTATGGTATCCTTCGAGGGTGAAACTGGACCTTATGTTCAATACGCCTACGCTCGTATCCAATCTATCTTACGCAAAGCGGATTTCAAACCAGAAACAGCTGGCAACTATAGCTTGAATGATGCTGAAAGTTGGGAAATCATCAAACTCATCCAAGATTTCCCACGTATTATCAACCGTGCGGCGGATAACTTTGAACCTTCTATCATTGCTAAATTTTCAATTAGCCTGGCTCAAGCCTTCAACAAGTACTATGCACATACCCGTATCCTAGACGAAAATCCTGAGCGCGACAGCCGTCTAGCCCTCAGCTACGCAACCGCAGTCGTTCTCAAAGAAGCCCTTCGCTTGCTTGGAGTAGAAGCGCCTGAGAAGATGTGATTCAGTACTAACAATTGGAACTAAAGTTCCTAATTGTTAGACGCTAGCCGCTTATATGCGAACTAGCTAACTGCTTCACTAGTCATGGTTTCTAAATATAATCGATTTAGAAACCATGACGTCGTAACCAGAGATACTTGCCTAAACACTTTACTAATTCACCAAACTAAATAATATCGATTTGGTTTGGTTCATGTCGTAATCTTTTAATTACTTGATTGTTAAGCAATCTAAGTAACTAACGCCAAAGCCTATCAGGTATTTGGCTAGGCTCTTCACTAGTTTTAGGACATAAATATGATCGATTTATGTCCTAAAACGTCGTAATCTTAAAGTTATTGGAACTAAAGTTCCTAATTGTTAGACGCTAGTCGCTTATATGCGGACTAGCTAACTGCTTCACTAGTAAAGAAACATAAATATTATCGATTTATGTTTCTTTACGTCGTAATTAGAGATACTTGTCTAAACGCTTTACTAATTCACCTAACCAAATAATATCGATTTGGTTAGGTTCATGTCGTAATCTTCAAGTTACTTGATTGTAAAGCAGTCTAAGTAACTAACGCCAAATCCTATACGGACTTTGGTTTAGAGGTCTATCAAAAATCTTATCAAGTTTTGCTGACTTGTTCTGCTATTTTGAATTGACTAATTCAACTTACTCACTACTACTTCTTTATCATACAGGGAGATATTCTATGAGCCAATATGCTTATATCCTCGTTGTGATTAGCTTGGTGTTCCTTTTTCTGCTCAATAAGTACGAAAAAGAACGACTTCAAAGACTCTACCAAGAACAACTTTTAAAGGATGAAACATTTAGAGCTAACATCAAAGAGAAAATTCAAACGACTGAAAATATCAATGATGTCATTGCTTACATCAATAAAACTTATCATCTAGGAATGTTACTGTCAAAAGACATTACAGATCAATTGAAATAAACCGAGCTATTCTTTAATGAATATCAAAACCGAGACTAAGAGTCTATCCCTTCGTCTCGGTTTTTGTGTATTTTTCAAGTCACAAAGACACCATCCCCCAGCAATGCAAGTGCAAAATCCCCTAGAATGTGATAAAATAAAAAGAGAACTCTATTAAGGAGGAAATCATGGAAAAACAAACCGTCGCCGTCTTGGGGCCTGGTTCTTGGGGAACTGCCCTTTCACAAGTCTTAAATGACAATGGACACGAGGTACGTATTTGGGGAAATCTTCCCGAGCAAATTAATGAAATTAATACCTATCATACTAACAAGCACTACTTTAAAGATGTCGTTCTAGATGAAAATATCATTGCCTACACCGACTTAGCAGAGGCATTAAAAGATGTAGATGCGATTTTGTTTGTTGTCCCAACAAAAGTGACACGACTTGTTGCCCAACAAGTTGCAAAAACCTTGGACCATAAGGCTATCATCATGCACGCTTCAAAGGGATTAGAGCCTGATAGCCATAAACGATTATCAACCATCCTTGAAGAAGAAATTCCTGAACATCTCCGCAGTGATATCGTCGTTGTCTCAGGACCTAGCCATGCAGAAGAGACCATTGTACGTGACCTGACTTTAATCACTGCTGCTTCTAAAGATTTACAAACAGCTCAATACGTTCAAGAGCTCTTTAGTAATCACTACTTCCGACTTTATACCAATACGGATGTTATTGGAGTTGAAACTGCTGGTGCTCTTAAAAATATTATTGCTGTCGGTGCCGGAGCTTTACATGGTCTGGGATTTGGTGACAATGCTAAGGCAGCCATCATCGCTCGAGGCTTGGCAGAAATTACCCGCCTAGGGGTAGCACTCGGGGCCAGTCCATTGACCTATAGTGGCTTATCTGGTGTGGGAGATTTGATCGTAACGGGAACCTCCATCCACTCTCGCAACTGGAGAGCTGGAGATGCCCTTGGTCGCGGAGAATCCCTAGCTGATATCGAAGCCAATATGGGCATGGTGATTGAAGGAATTTCAACAACTCGAGCAGCCTATGAACTAGCGCAAGAACTTGGAGTCTATATGCCCATTACACAGGCCATTTACCAAGTTATCTACCACGGAACCAATATCAAAGATGCCATTTACGACATCATGAACAATGAATTTAAAGCAGAAAATGAGTGGTCTTAACCCTCTAAAGAAAGGATTCTTATGACATCAAAAGTTAGAAAGGCAGTCATCCCTGCCGCTGGACTCGGAACTCGATTTTTACCAGCAACTAAGGCACTTGCCAAAGAAATGTTGCCAATTGTGGACAAACCAACTATCCAATTTATCGTAGAAGAGGCTCTCAAATCAGGTATTGAAGATATTCTAGTTGTCACTGGTAAATCAAAACGTTCTATTGAGGACCACTTTGACTCAAACTTTGAGCTTGAATACAATCTTAAGGAAAAAGGCAAAACAGATTTGTTAAAATTGGTAGATGAAGCAACTGGTATGCGCCTCCATTTCATTCGCCAAACTCACCCTCGTGGTCTTGGAGACGCTGTCCTACAAGCCAAAGCTTTTGTAGGGAATGAGCCCTTCGTTGTTATGCTGGGTGATGACCTTATGGACATCACAAATGAGAATGCCGTTCCTTTGACAAAACAACTGATGAATGATTACGAAAAGACACACGCATCAACCATTGCTGTCATGCCTGTGCCACACGAAGACGTTTCATCATACGGGGTTATCGCTCCTCAGGGTGAAGGAAGTAATGGACTCTATAGCGTTGAAACTTTCGTAGAAAAACCAGCTCCCGAAGATGCACCAAGTGATTTGGCAATCATCGGTCGCTATCTACTCACACCTGAGATTTTTGATATCTTAGAAAATCAAACTCCTGGTGCTGGAAATGAAATCCAACTTACTGATGCTATTGATACACTCAATAAAACACAGCGTGTTTTTGCCCGTGAATTTACAGGAGCTCGTTACGACGTTGGCGATAAGTTTGGCTTTATGAAAACATCTATTGACTACGCCCTCAAGCACCCACAAGTCAAAGATGACTTGAAAGATTACATCATCCAACTCGGAAAAGAATTGGCTGAGAAGGAATAACAAAATCATTTATATAAAGAAGAACTAGGATGCTTAATTATCCTAGTTCTTCTTTATATATCAAGATTAGCCACACATAAATTAAGTAAATTCTCTACTTGAATCTACCTGTTTCATAAAAACTAATGAAAACGCTATACTTGTATTTGTTTTTTCATTAAAATAAGAGTAGAATAAATTAGTATAGTAAAACAAAAAAGCACCGAATCGGTGCGCACTTTTTCAAGTTGTGTACGGACAAAGCCTTATTTTAACTTTGCTGTGTTGTTTCGAATAGTTCCAACACTTGTATTGTATATTATTCTTTTAAAATTAGCAAGAGAAATGTAAATAAAATGGAATAATATTTTATGTTAGAAATTCATCTGAAAGTATTGTATTATCATTTACTAACAAAAAACTTAATAAAAGGAGAACACTAAATGAGCAACAAATCCTACTCTATCGGACTCGATATCGGAACAAACAGCGTTGGATGGGCCGTCATTACGGATGACTATAAGGTGCCATCGAAAAAGATGAAAGTTCTAGGCAATGCTGATAAACACTTTATCAAGAAAAATCTAATTGGAGCTTTATTATTTGATGAAGGAACTACTGCTGAAGATAGACGTCTCAAACGAACAGCACGCCGTCGCCATACTCGTCGAAAAAATCGTCTTCGCTATCTTCAAGAAATCTTTTCTGAAGAAATGAGCAAGGTAGATAGTAGTTTCTTCCATCGATTAGATGACTCCTTCTTAGTTCCTGAGGATAAAAGAGGAAGTAAATATCCTATTTTTGCTACCTTGGCAGAAGAAAAAGAATATCACAAGAAATTTCCAACTATCTATCATTTGAGAAAACATCTGGCGGACTCAAAAGAAAAAACTGACTTACGCTTGATCTATCTAGCATTAGCGCATATGATTAAATACCGCGGACATTTTTTGTATGAAGAATCTTTCGATATTAAAAACAATGATATCCAAAAAATCTTTAGCGAGTTTATAAGCATTTACGACAACACCTTTGAAGGAAGTTCACTTAGTGGACAAAATGCACAAGTAGAAGCAATTTTTACTGATAAAATTAGTAAATCTGCTAAGAGAGAACGCATTCTAAAACTCTTTGCTTATGAAAAACCCACTGGTCTATTTTCAGAATTTCTCAAGTTAATTGTAGGAAATCAAGCTGAGTTTAAAAAACACTTTGACTTGGAAGAAAAAGCTCCACTACAATTCTCTAAAGATACCTATGATGAGGATTTGGAAAACTTACTCGGACAAATTGGAGATGACTTTGCAGACCTTTTCCTAGTGGCTAAAAAACTCTATGATGCCATTCTTCTCTCAGGAATCTTAACTGTCACAGATCCTTCAACCAAGGCTCCACTATCAGCATCTATGATTGAGCGCTATGAAAACCACCAAAAAGACTTAGCGTCTTTAAAACAATTCATCCAAAACAATATTCAAGAAAAATATGATGAATTTTTCTCTGACCAATCTAAAGATGGGTATGCTGGGTATATAGATGGCAAAACCACTCAAGAAGCATTTTACAAATACATCAAAAATCTTCTTTCTAAATTTGAAGGAGTAGATTATTTCCTTGATAAAATCGAACGTGAAGATTTCTTGAGAAAACAACGCTCCTTTGATAACGGTTCTATTCCTCATCAAATTCATCTTCAAGAAATGAATGCCATTATCCGTCGGCAAGGAGAACATTATCCATTTCTGCAAGAAAATAAAGAAAAGATTGAGAAAATCTTGACTTTCCGTATTCCTTACTACGTTGGCCCATTGGCTCGTGGCAATGGTGATTTTGCTTGGCTTACTCGAAACTCTGACCAAGCAATCCGACCTTGGAATTTTGAAGAAATTGTTGACCAAACAAGCTCTGCAGAAGACTTCATCAATAAGATAACTAACTATGACTTGTATCTGCCAGAGGAAAAAGTTTTGCCCAAGCATAGTCTCTTGTATGAAACATTTGCTGTCTACAATGAATTAACAAAAGTAAAATTTATTGCAGAGGGATTGAGAGACTATCAATTCCTTGATAGTGGGCAAAAGAAGCAAATTGTCAATCAATTATTCAAAGAGAAAAGAAAAGTAACTGAAAAAGACATCATTCAGTACCTACACAATGTTGATGGCTACGATGGAATCGAACTAAAAGGAATTGAAAAACAATTTAACGCTAGTCTTTCTACTTATCATGATTTACTCAAAATAATCAAGGATAAAGCGTTTATGGATGATCCTAAGAATGAAGAGATTCTTGAAAATATCGTCCACACACTAACTATCTTTGAAGATCGTGAGATGATCAAGCAACGCCTTGCTCAATATGACTCTCTCTTTGATAAAAAAGGGATCAAGGCACTGACTCGTCGACATTATACTGGTTGGGGAAAACTCTCTGCTAAGCTAATCAACGGTATCTGTGATAAAAAAACTGGTAAAACAATTCTTGACTACTTGATTGATGACGGCTACAGCAATCGTAATTTTATGCAGTTAATCAATGATGACGGATTTTCATTCAAAGACATTATTCAAAAAGCACAAGTGGTTGATAAGACAAACGATGTGAAACAAGTTGTCCAAGAGTTTCCAGGAAGCCCTGCTATTAAAAAGGGAATTTTACAAAGTATCAAGCTTGTCGATGAGCTTGTCAAAGTTATGGGCCACACTCCCGAGTCCATTGTGATTGAGATGGCCCGAGAAAATCAGACAACTGCCAGAGGGAAAAAGAATTCCCAACAAAGATATAAACGCATTGAAGATGCACTAAAAAATCTAGCTCCTGGGCTTGACTCAAATATATTAAAAGAACATCCAACAGATAATATTCAACTGCAAAACGACCGTCTCTTCCTTTACTATCTCCAAAATGGGAAGGATATGTACACTGGGGAACCTCTTAACATCAACCAACTAAGTAGCTATGACATTGACCACATCGTCCCACAGGCTTTTATAAAAGATGATTCTCTAGACAACCGTGTCTTGACTAGTTCAAAGGATAATCGTGGTAAATCTGATAATGTTCCAAGTTTAGAGGTTGTTCAAAAAAGAAAAGCTTTTTGGCAACAATTACTGGATTCCAAATTGATTTCAGAACGTAAATTTAATAATTTAACCAAGGCTGAACGTGGTGGGCTAGATGAGCGAGATAAAGTTGGCTTTATCAGACGCCAACTAGTTGAAACACGGCAAATCTCAAAACATGTTGCTCAGATTTTGGATGCCCGTTTTAATACAGAAGTGACTGAGAAGGATAAGAAGAACCGTAAGGTCAAAATTATCACTTTGAAATCCAATCTAGTTTCCAACTTCCGTAAAGAATTTAAGTTATATAAGGTGCGGGAAATCAATGACTACCACCATGCACATGATGCCTATTTAAATGCAGTAGTGGCTAAGGCTATCCTTAAGAAATATCCTAAACTAGAGCCTGAATTCGTCTATGGTGACTATCAAAAGTACGATCTTAAGCGCTACATCTCAAGATCCAAAGATCCTAAAGATGTTGAAAAAGCAACTGAAAAGTATTTCTTCTACTCAAACTTGTTGAACTTCTTTAAAGAAGAGGTGCATTACGCAGACGGAACCATCGTAAAAAGAGAGAATATCGAATACTCCAATGATACTGGAGAAATCGCTTGGAATAAAGAAAAAGATTTCGCTACAATCAAAAAAGTTCTTTCACTTCCGCAGGTGAATATTGTGAAGAAGACAGAGATTCAAACACATGGTCTAGATAGAGGTAAACCTAGAGGATTGTTCAATTCTAATCCATCTCCTAAACCTTCAGAAGATAGTAAAGAAAATCTTGTCCCAATTAAACAAGGGCTTGACCCACGAAAATACGGTGGTTACGCTGGTATTTCTAACTCATACGCAGTCTTAGTTAAAGCTATTATTGAAAAAGGAGCGAAAAAACAACAAAAGACTGTTCTTGAATTTCAAGGTATCTCTATTTTAGATAAAATAAATTTTGAAAAGAACAAAGAAAACTATCTTCTTGAAAAAGGATACATAAAAATTCTATCAACCATTACTTTACCTAAATATAGTTTGTTTGAGTTTCCTGATGGTACAAGAAGAAGACTGGCAAGTATTCTATCGACAAACAATAAACGAGGAGAAATTCATAAAGGTAATGAATTGGTCATCCCCGAAAAGTATACGACTCTTTTGTATCATGCTAAGAATATTAATAAAACACTTGAACCAGAGCACTTAGAGTATGTTGAGAAACATCGAAATGATTTTGCTAAACTTTTAGAATCTGTACTTGACTTTAACGATAAGTATGTAGGCGCATTAAAAAATGGAGAAAGAATCAGACAAGCATTTATTGATTGGGAAACAGTTGATATCGAAAAGTTATGTTTCAGTTTCATTGGTCCAAGAAATAGTAAAAATGCTGGTTTATTCGAGTTAACTTCACAAGGAAGTGCTTCTGACTTCGAGTTCTTGGGAGTAAAAATTCCACGATACAGAGACTATACACCTTCTTCACTCCTCAACGCCACCCTCATCCACCAATCCATCACTGGTCTCTACGAGACTCGGATTGACTTAAGCAAATTAGGAGAAGACTAATGGGATGGAGAACTATTGTAGTCAATACGCACTCTAAACTTTCCTACAAGAATAACCACTTGATTTTTAAAGATATCTCTCGGACAGAGTTAATTCACCTGTCCGAAGTGGACATCCTGCTTTTGGAGACGACAGATATTGTTCTCTCCACTATGCTGATAAAGCGCTTGGTGGATGAAAATATTCTGGTCATCTTTTGTGATGATAAACGCTTACCAACGGCATATTTAATGCCTTACTATGGTCGTCATGATTCCAGTTTGCAACTCTCTCGTCAAATTGCTTGGAATGAAGATGTAAAGGCGGAAATCTGGACCACCATTATTGCACAAAAAATTCTCAATCAGGCTTTTTATCTGGGGAGTTGTGGTTTTCTGGAAAAGAGCCAGTCAGTCATTGATCTCTATCATGGGTTGGATTTGTTTGATCCTAGTAACCGTGAGGGACACGCAGCTCGTATTTATTTCAACACCTTGTTTGGAAATGATTTTAATCGTGAGCAAGATAGTGATATCAATGCCGCCTTGGACTATGGCTACACCTTGATTTTGAGTATGTTTGCGCGTGAGATTGTTTTGTCTGGCTGTATGACTCAGTTTGGATTGAAACATGCCAATCAGTTCAATCAATTCAACCTAGCCAGCGATATTATGGAGCCTTTCCGTCCGATTATTGACAGAATTGTCTATGAAAATCGAAACAGCTCTTTTGTCAAAATTAAACGAGAACTTTTTACTATTTTCTCAGACACCTTCCACTACAATGATAAAGATATGTACCTGTCCAATATCGTCAGTGACTATACTAAGAAAGTCATCCAAGCTCTCAATCAACCCGAGAAAGGAGTTCCTGAGTTTAGGATATGAGTTATCGATATATGCGTATGATTTTAATGTTTGATATGCCAGTTGATACCGTAGAGGAACGCAAGGCCTATCGGAAATTTCGGAAGTTCCTCATAGATGAGGGATTTATCATGCACCAATTCTCCATCTATAGCAAGCTCTTGCTCAACAACTCTGCTAATAACGCCATGATTGAGCGACTCAAGACTCATAACCCTAAAAAAGGGAACATTACGCTCTTAACCGTTACAGAAAAGCAGTTTTCTCGCATGATTTACTTAAATGGCGAGCGAAATACCAGCGTAGCAAACTCCGATGCACGCTTGGTCTTTCTAGGAGAGGAGCCTAGAGATGAAGATTAATTTCCCACTATTGGATGAACCATTAGCTATTAAAAATGCAACTTTTTTAGTGTTGGAAGACCAGTTTACCTTTTCAACTATCGTCAAGCAATTCTACCAGTACACTGATGATGGAGAGTTGAAGTTGTTTGATAGAAATCTAAAAGCTCTGAAAGAATCCGAGTTACTAGTGATAACGGATGTCTTAGGATACAATCTCAACTCACCTGCCATGCTCAAGCTGATACATGCTGACCTTGAAAATCAACTCAATGACAAACCAGAAGTCAAATCCATGATTGAAAAGTTGGTAGCCACGATTACAGAATTATTGGCATTTGAGTGTTTAGAAAATGAACTAGACCTAGAATACGATGAAATCACCATTCTAGAGTTAATCGATGCGCTAGGAGTCAAAGTTGAAACTCTGAGTGACACACCTTTTGAAAAGATGCTAGAAATTGTCCAGGTTTTTAAATATCTTTCTAAAAAGAAACTCCTTGTTTTCATCAATGCATCCGCCTATCTATCAAAGGATGAGTTAGTAAATTTAATAGAGTATATCCAACTCAATCAACTGTCCGTCTTGTTTGTTGAGCCTCGGAAAATCTATGATTTCCCCCAGTATGTATTGGATCAAGACTATTTCTTGAACCCTGAAAATATGGTATAATAAGAGTGATAATTGGAACCTGACGAGCTGAAGTCTAGCTGGGACGAATGGCGCGATTACGAAATTTCGTGAGAAAAATTTTTCTACGAGGTTTTAGAGCTGTGTTGTTTCGAATGGTTCCAAAACAAAATTTTGATTTAACCCCCGATAGCTAATGTTTTAGAGCTGTGTTGTTTCGAATGGTTCCAAAACCTGCTTTGCAATTAGTGTATATTACAGACTGTTTTAGAGCTGTGTTGTTTCGAATGGTTCCAAAACTATTGGTATTGTACCTATACATAAGACATTGTTTTAGAGCTGTGTTGTTTCGAATGGTTCCAAAACCGCCTTAAATATCAGCGTCAGCTATCCAAAGTTTTAGAGCTGTGTTGTTTCGAATGGTTCCAAAACGGAAAGATAAACCAATAGGTTATACAACTTTGTTTTAGAGCTGTGTTGTTTCGAATGGTTCCAAAACCTAGAGCTGAATTGATGCAACTTATCAAATGTTTTAGAGCTGTGTTGTTTCGAATGGTTCCAAAACGGTCGGTATTCTTCGTACTGGGTGGAAAGGGTTTTAGAGCTGTGTTGTTTCGAATGGTTCCAAAACTATTCTTTGCACGGAAATTCCATAAAGTGGGTTTTAGAGCTGTGTTGTTTCGAATGGTTCCAAAACAATGGTACTACCTCAAGGACAACGGCGAAAGTTTTAGAGCTGTGTTGTTTCGAATGGTTCCAAAACTACGCAGAGGGGTATGAGTGCCAGCAACATGTTTTAGAGCTGTGTTGTTTCGAATGGTTCCAAAACTGCTGGCCAAGCTATCATGGAAGGCTTCCTGTTTTAGAGCTGTGTTGTTTCGAATGGTTCCAAAACACATTAAAAGCTACTCATTTTTCAAGTAGCTTTTTTCTTATTCAAGTTTACATATTAGTCGTCACAATCCCATTCCCTTGTAGAGAAGTAAGACTGCGAGTCCTACAAATAACACTAACGCTACCAGTCTCTGACTAGCGCTATACATCCGTCTTTCTCCTCTAACTGGAAAGATAACTGCTAGAAATGCGCCACCAACTGCACCTCCGATATGGCCTGCTAGGCTGATTCCTGGAATCAGAACACTTCCAATAATGTTAACCATAAAAAGTGTCAGATAGGATTGGCCTAGCTGTTGGATATAAGGATTGCGAGTGGCATAGCGAAGAATGATAATCGCAGCAAATAGTCCATAGAGAGAAGTAGATGCACCTGCTGCTAAGGATTTGGGACTAAATACAAAAACAAAGAGATTGCCCATCATTCCTGATAAAAGATAGAGAAAGAAAAACTTCTTGGATCCGAAAATTTCCTCTACCTGCCTACCAAGATAATAGAGCGAAAGCATATTAACAATGAAATGCTCCCAACCAATATGAACAAAAATGGCAGAGAAGAGACGCCAAACCTGCTCGGGAAATAGGCGAATGGCAGGCCCATACATGGCTCCAAATCGAAATAGGGTATCTGCCCTGTCAAAGTTTCCACCTGTGGTCACCAACATTAGTAGAAATACCAAGGCCGTCACTAAGAGGAAAAAACTCGTCACAGGGTAACGCCTATCAAAGATTTCTTTCATCAATCAGTACCTCCTGAACAGGAATATCATGATTTTCAGGAATAAAGTCCTGAATTTGACAAGGATATATCGTACTCAAAGTATGATCAGAAAAATATTCCAGATAGCGGTCATAATAACCTCCACCGTATCCAATCCGATATCCTTCCGTCGTAAAAGCCAGCCCCGGAACATGAATCAAATCAATCTGAGAGGCATCCACTACTTCCAAATCTCCCTGTGGTTCCAGTAAGCCAAAGGAAGTTTTGACCAGTTGTTGCGGATCATAGACCACAAAGTCCATGCGCCCCTTGGGATAGGTTTTGGGTATCAGAACCTTCTTGCCGTCCTTCAGAGCCTGCTCGATCAATCCCTGCGTTTGAAATTCGTGCGGAAAAGAGAGATAGGTTGCGATGACCTTGGCTTCTTGGTAAAAGGGATGTTGTAACAATCGCTCGGTTAAAGCTTGGTCTATAGCCTGTTTTTGTTCTTGAGATAAAGCCTTCATTTCTTGCAAGACTTGCTTACGTAATTCCGATTTCATAGACAAACCCTCTACTCTGTTGCCTTCTTTTTCAGGAAACTAGAGACTGCATCCACCCCAATAGCTAAAGCCTCTTCCTTGGGACTCATTTGAGGGTGATGAAGAGCGTAGGGACTATCGATACCTAGCCAAAACATAACACCATCAACCTTTGAAAGGAGATAACCAAAGTCTTCACCAGTCATAGCAGGCTCGATATCAATCAACTCGATTCCGTCTTTTTCTTCAAAGAAATCCATCAGTTCACGCGCCAAGACTGGATTATTCTCAACAGGCAGGTAACCTCCTTGTTTGAGTTCCACTTCGACTTCCATATCAAAGGCTGCTGCAACTCCTTCTGCAACTGTTTTGACCCTCTTTTGCACCAAGAGACTCATATCCTGTGTCAAAGCCCGAATGGTTCCATGCAAAAAGGCTGTGTCTGTGATAACATTGTTGGTTGTTCCAGCCTGAAAAACACCAAAGGTCACCACTGCTCCCTCGATTGGGTTAACATTGCGGCTGACAACTGACTGCACCTGGGTCACAAAGTAACTAGCGGCCACCAAGGCGTCATTGGCTTCATGTGGAAAGGCTGCGTGGCCACCTTTGCCTTTGAAACGGATCTTCACCTCGCAAGTTCCTGCAAAGAGTGTATGAGTATTAGTCGCAATCTGACCAACCTTCAAATCTGGTCGAACATGGAGGCCATAAAACTGATCTGGCAACCAGTCTCCAAAAGCGCCATCCTCATACATGAGCATGCCACCAGCTTCATTTTCTTCAGCAGGCTGAAACAGAAAGAGCAGATTGTTCTTTGGTTGCTCCTCAAGGGCTCGCTCAAGACAGCCCAAAGCAATAGTCATGTGGAAATCATGGCCACAAGCATGCATACGACCTTGGTGCTGAGAGACGAAAGGAAGGCCTGTTTGTTCGATGATCGGCAGACCATCAATATCTGTCCGCCAACCAATGGTCCGCTCTGGCTGACTTCCCTGCAAGTAAACCAAAATACCTGTCCGCCAAGTACGAACTTGAACAAAATTCTTGCCCGCAGTTAATTTCTCAATCACATCCAGCAAATAAGCCTGAGTCTTGAACTCCTCCAAGCCAATCTCTGGAATCTGGTGCAAATCTCGTCTAGTCTGAATCAAATCTAACATCTATCTATCCTCCGATATAGCAGAAAGAGGCTGGAAGAAGGGTTCCGCCTCTTTATTACTTTTACAATTATAAGGTACGAAGCGCATCCTCTAGCGCTGTTTTTTGTTGGGTTTGGGTATCAATTTCTTTGATAATACGAGCTGGAACACCTGCTACCACCACGTTTTCTGGGACATCTTGGGTAACAATAGCTCCTGCCGCGACAACTGAACCACTACCGATTTGGACTCCTTCGATAACCACTGCATTGGCACCGATAAGAACATTGTCTCCGACACGGACTGGTTCTGCGCTAGCTGGCTCAATCACACCTGCAAGAACGGCACCTGCACCAACGTGACTGTTTTTCCCAACGATAGCACGGCCACCAAGGATAGCACCCATGTCAATCATAGTTCCTGCACCAATTTCAGCACCGATATTGATAACCGCTCCCATCATGATAACAGCATTGTCACCAATTTCAACTTGGTCACGGATAATAGCACCTGGCTCGATACGAGCATTGATAGCACGTTTATCTAGCAAAGGAACTGCAGAATTACGAGCATCTTGCTCAACAACATAGTCTTGATTTTCTACCAAACCATCGAGAAGAGGAGCCACGTCCTTCCAATCTCCGAATAGGACATTCCCTAGTTTGACAACAGAGCTTGGTACAGCAGTTGCGAGTTCTCCCTCAAAGGTTACTTTAACACTGGTTTTCTTTTCAGCATTGGCGATAAATTGGATAATTTCTTGAGCGTTCATTTTTGTGGCAGTCATAGGCGCCTCCTAGTTCATTTTAATGATACCTATTCTACCAAAAAAGGCCTCAAATTTGAAGCCTTTTTGTTTGTTTTTAGGTATGATTTTTAGGGATGTGAGATAAAACGTGCTGTCGGTAAAAGCAAGCCCCTACCGATACAACCTAAAAACACTCTTCACAACTATCTTCCCGTGTTTTATTGACTATTCTAGTATAGCACACTTTTAGAATTAAGAAAAGACTTTTTATTTACTTTCTTTCGCTTCTTCTATCGATAAGAAAATCATAGGTAAAATAATCAGGCCCATAGCTAGAAGAAGGGACCAATCCACTACCAATCCTAAGAACAAAACACTCAAGAGAGCAGAAGAGAGAGGTTCACTGGCACTGATAACGGAAACCACCAAAGGAGAAACCAAGGACACAGCCTTCATGGAAATGAAAAAAGCAAAAGCCGTTCCAAAGAAAGCGATAATGAGGCAAATCAAGATACTCCAAATATCAAGAGTAAAGGAAAGCTGATAAATCGGAGAGAGGACATTGCTAAATAAACCGGCCAAAATCATCCCCCACCCAACCGTGGGTACAAAACCATAGCGCTTCGCAAAAGGCTGAGGCAAGATAACATTAAACATGACCCCCATGGCACTCAGCAAACCCGTCACAAGTGCTAGCGGTGTCATGGATAATTGAGAGAGATTTCCCTTTGTCGCCATCAAGCAAACACCCAACATGGCAACCAAAACGTAGAAAATAGCGCTTTTTGACGCTCGTTTTTGATAAACCAAGCGATTGTAAAAGAGGATAAAGACAGGGCTAATAAACTGTAAAATAGTTGCTGTCGCTGCATTTGAATATTCTACACAGAGATAGAAAAAATACTGGACTGAAAAAATCCCCAAAATAGCATAGGCTAAAAAGGGCAGGTAATTTTTCTTATCTCGCCAAATATCTAGCACTTGCGATTTTAATTGCATTGCAGACCAAATGAGCACAAGACTCCCTGCCAGTGTCAAACGCATAGAGGTAATCCAGCCAGAGGACACTTGATAATGAGTAAAGAAATATTCTCCTAAAATTCCACAGATTCCCCATATTAAGCCGGATAGGAGCGAATAAATGGTTCCTTTAACAATCTTTTTCTGATACTGATTCATACCTTTATTGTAACACGAAAGGAAAAAAGAAAAAAGTGGCAATCCATTGATTAGCCACTTCATTTAGAAAAGTTTAAAGGACTTATCGTCTCGTCCTTGAAGAGGGTCGTGTAGCACTTGAGTTACTGCTATCGCTAGAGCTACTACTTGAACTGCTGGAGCTTGATGGAGTTGGTAGACTCCCCACGATGCTAGACCAAGCATTCTGATAATCCGCATCACTTCCACCAATAGCAAAGCGATAACTTGTCGTTGGCGCTCCTGCCTTATTAGCCCAATAGCTAGTAACAGTCGAACCTGTGACCTCTACTTCTTTTCCTTCAACAGAAACCTTCCCTGGTTTTTGACCTGTTGATTTCAAGACTTCGGATTTTACGACACTAGGATCTAAAGCGAAGCGCTCGTTCCCCCAAATACTTGGGGAGTCTTGCTGAATCGCATTTACCAGATGAGCCATGTAATTAGAGTTATTGGAATAACCTGCTCTACGTGACAGTGAATGATTATCATCATGCCCAATCCAGCCACCTAGGGTTAATCTAGGCGTCGAAAGCATGAGCCACATATTTTCATCTTGGTTGGTTGTACCAGTCTTCCCAATCCAATCTGCATTAGCCAGATTAGGATTTAAAGAAGTCAGATTCGTCTTGAAGGTTGTTGTCACACGAGAGGATAGAACTTCTCGCAACAAGCCCTGTATAATCGTCGCAGTAGCTTTTGAATAGACTTGAACTGGTTTATCCTGATATTCATACACCACTCTACCATCTGCTGCTTCAATTTTAGAAATCACATGTTTTTTATGATATAGACCATTATTTGCTAGGGTCTGATAGCCATTGGTATGCTGGGCAACTGTGACTTCAATACCACCACCCATTGGCAAGCTCTCAATACCGTACTCAGGAATCTCGTAACCCATCTTTTCCATATAACCCTTGACATCAACACCATTTTCACGAAGCATACGATAGGTCCAGTAAGCAGGGATATTCCATGAATAGTTCAAAGCTTCTCCCAAGGTCATCATTCCTGTTCCCTTACTATTAGCATACATAATCGGATTGCCATTAGCAAAGTTTGTTGGATAGTTAGATAGAATCGTTTCGCTTCCCATCAAGCCCTGGTCAATAGCAATACCGTAGGCCAGCAAAGGCTTGGTAGTAGAAGCTGGTGAGCGCTTGGTATCAAAGGCATGATTATTTTGATTTTCTTGATAATTACGACCACCTACAAAGCCTAGAATAGCACCTGTTTGGTTGTCCATCAGGACATTCCCTACTTCTACACGACCTGTTCCATCGTCTAAAAGATAGCCATAGTCAGCAACCGCACTTTGCATAGCAGAATGAATTTTCTGGTCTATGGTAGTAGTAATCTTATAACCACCATTTCCAATTTCCTTGGCTGCCAAATCGCGATAAAACTTCTGGGTTGCCTCATTTTTCAACTCCTTAGCGGAGACATTGTCTCTCTGAGCTAGATAATCATACATACGTTCCTGAGCTTCTGCCAAGGCTGTAAAGTATAAATAGCCTCGTGACACACCTGTGACTGTAGCTGAAGGGAGAAAGTCCTGTTTAAGATTGTAATCCTTATATTGAGAATACTCGTCTTTGCTTAAGGCACCTGTACGATACATACTGTAAAGAACTGCCTTAGCCCGTCTCAATCCCATTTCTAAGTCTTCATCACTCTTCAACTCCCCAGTATTTTCATAAGGAGAATAGGTAATGGGACTCTGTGGAAGTCCTGCTAAAAATGCTGCTTGAGGAACCGTCAACTGACTTGCATCTACACCGAAAATCCCCTCAGCTGCCTGCTGAGCTCCTGCAATATTCTGCCCCTTATTATTTCGGCCAAACGGAGCCACATTGAGATAGGTCGTTAAAATCTCATCCTTATTCATGGCACGTTCCAAGGCAAGAGCATCCACAATCTCTGTCGCCTTACGAGCCAAAGTCGGTGCATCCCCAACCACCTGCTGTTTAATCAGTTGCTGGGTCAAAGTTGAACCCCCACTAGAGGAACCCAAACCTACAAATTTCCCCAAGGTCGCACGAATCACCGCCTTGGGCACTACACCCTTATGTTCTTTAAAGTGTTCGTCTTCCGTCGCAATGATAGCCTTTTTCAGATTTTCCGAAATTTGCTCAGATGAGATAGAAGTGCGCAACAAATCACTCTCTATGGAAGCAATCACCGTCCCATCCGCATAGGTAATCTCTGAAATAGAAGAGATGTCCTTGACCTGATGTACCAATTCTTCTGTCTGAGGCACCCGAACCTTGTCAAATAAGGCCACTCCGTACCCCAAAGCAATCCCAGCTCCCAACATTCCTCCTAGAAAACCGAGTACAAAGAGTAAGTTAAATAGGGCTTTTATACTCAGTAAAATAGCTGGAAAAATGGCTGGTTTCTCTAAGGATTTAGATTTTTGGACACTTGAGCCTTTCTTGCCAGGGCTAGCTGATTTTTTATTTTTTTGTTTTTGCTGGAAAAATTCCAGCATTTTTCGTTTTAATTCATTTAATTGATTTTGCATGGATTTCCTCACTCTATCTATTATACCACAAAAGGGAAACTTTCAATAAAATAGCCACTTTCTTCCCTATTCTGCTAGGCTATCGCCCAAGTTTGTGATACAATAGGTAGAAACAATAATTTTAAAAAGGAGAAAAGACACATGCACATTTTTGATGAGCTAAAAGAGCGTGGTTTGATATTTCAAACGACTGATGAAGAAGCTTTGCGTAAAGCCCTAGAAGAAGGTCAAGTTTCTTATTATACTGGCTACGATCCAACTGCTGACAGCCTTCACCTAGGCCACCTTGTCGCAATCTTGACAAGTCGTCGCTTGCAACTAGCAGGTCACAAACCTTATGCGCTCGTTGGCGGTGCTACAGGTCTCATCGGAGATCCGTCCTTCAAAGATGCTGAGCGTAGTCTCCAAACAAAAGACACAGTAGATGGCTGGGTCAAGTCTATCCAAGGACAACTTTCTCGTTTTCTTGACTTTGAAAATGGTGAAAATAAAGCTGTCATGGTCAACAACTACGACTGGTTTGGCAGCATCAGCTTCATTGACTTCCTCCGTGATATTGGAAAATACTTCACTGTCAACTACATGATGAGTAAAGAGTCTGTGAAAAAACGGATTGAAACTGGGATTTCTTACACTGAGTTCGCTTACCAAATCATGCAGGGGTACGACTTCTTCGTCCTTAACCAAGACCATAATGTCACTCTTCAAATCGGTGGTTCTGACCAGTGGGGAAATATGACAGCTGGTACTGAATTGCTTCGTCGTAAGGCTGACAAAACTGGTCACGTTATCACTGTTCCACTGATTACCGATGCAACTGGTAAGAAATTTGGTAAATCAGAAGGAAACGCAGTCTGGCTCAATCCTGAAAAGACTTCTCCATACGAAATGTACCAATTCTGGATGAATGTCATGGACGCTGACGCTGTTCGCTTCTTGAAGATTTTTACTTTCTTGTCACTTGATGAGATTGAAGACATTCGTAAACAATTTGAAGCAGCGCCACACGAACGTTTGGCACAAAAAGTCTTGGCTCGTGAAGTCGTTACACTTGTTCACGGAGAAGAAGCCTACAAAGAAGCCCTCAACATCACTGAGCAACTCTTTGCAGGAAACATCAAAAACCTTTCTGTCAAAGAGCTCAAACAAGGACTTCGTGGAGTGCCAAACTACCAAGTTCAAGCAGATGAAAATCACAATATCGTGGAACTGCTCGTGTCATCTGGTGTGGTGAATTCCAAACGCCAAGCCCGTGAAGACGTCCAAAACGGAGCTATCTACGTCAACGGCGACCGCATCCAAGACCTTGACTATGTCTTGAGTGACGCAGATAAGTTAGAGAACGAACTGACTGTTATCCGTCGTGGGAAGAAAAAATATTTTGTATTGACTTACTAAACTATTCAACATTTATCTATAAACAAAGGAGTTATCCTCGAGAAAGGTAACTCCTTTTTGCTGTTAATAACTCTCATCTATCTATTTTTAATAGACAGGCTACGCAGTACAATGCGCAAGGTTGTTAGATTATGTAAGATAGAGAGATTTGAAGGACTGAGCCAATTAAATAAGCCAAAGCCAATCAAGCTACTATTTACGACAACGGTATCTTGAATATTCTTCTTGATGAGGGTTTGCAAAGATGATGATAGCCAATCCAACTCTTGGAAGAAATCCAAGCGATTATCTAACAATAAGATATCGCTCATCTGCTTAGAAATATCTGCACTCTCATTCATCACCACACCGATATCTGATAGGGTTAGAGCCGCTGAGTCATTCAATCCATCTCCAACCATCAAAATAGTGTGACCTGCTTTCTGCAGTTCCTCTACTAACTCAAATTTCCCATCAGGTTTCAAGTCTGTATAGACCTGATCAAAGGGCAAATCTTTGACTAATTCCTCTGTTCTAACCAAGGTGTCCCCTGTTGCCAGAATCAATTTTTTCCCTTGTGCCTTAAGTTTCTCCAAGGCTGCTTTGGCTTCTTTTCTCAAAGGAGTATGAATGCAGAACATTCCAATCAATTCATTCTGATAAGCCAAGAATAAGAGATTATAGTGACTCTTGTACTCTTCAATTAAAGCATTTTGTTCTGAACTGATATGAATCTGCTCATCCTGCATCAAAACATAATTCCCAATAAGAACTGGTTGCCCATCTATATGAGATTTAATCCCCTTGCTTGCGATATATTGGAGTTTCCCATGCATTTCCTCATGTTCAATTCCCTCTATCTCAGCTTGCTTGACGATGGCATTAGCAATAGGATGATAAATGTGTTCCTCAAGACAGGCACTGATTCTGAGAATATCTTCCTCACTATAGTCCCCAAAAGGTAACACCTTTTCAACTATCGGATAGCTAGTTGTGATTGTTCCCGTCTTATCAAACAAGAAAGTATCAACTTCCAGATATTTCTCCAGAACATCCCCATCCTTAATCACCATTTCACGATTCAAACCCTCCTTGATAGCTGTTAAATAAGCTACAGGAGTAGAGATTTTCAAAGCACAGGAGAAATCGACTAATAGAAAAGAAATAGCCTTAGAAAAAGAGCCTGTTAATAGGTAAGTCAACCCAGCCCCCAAGAAATTATATTTGACGACCTTGTCCGCCATCTTGATGAAATAGCGTTGTTTCGTTTTCTTGTTTTCTTCAGATTTCTTCATTAACTCAATCAGTTGTAAAATCCGGCTGTTCATCTGATTATCAGTTACACGAATGCGCAACTCTCCAGTTTCTAATACTGTATTTGCACAAACCAAATCAGACTCTCTTTTTTCAACTGGAAAACTCTCTCCCGTCAAGGAACTTTCGTTGACCATACCTAAACCTGAAACTACTTGTCCATCAAACAGAATTTCATTTCCTTGAGATAGGACCAAAACATCTCCTATTTGAACATCGGAACTCTTGATACTAACAATCGTATCCCCCTGTACTAAGAATACGTCGCTCTCTTTTGCAAGAAGGCTTTGTTCTAAATCTGTTGCAGTTTTTTTCAAGGACCACTGATCTAAATGATTCCCCAAATCAAGCATAAACATGATATTGCTAGCCGTCTTGGATTGGTTCATAAACAAGGACAATAAAATCGCCGAACAGTCCAAGACCTCCATCGTTAGTTCCTTACGCGCTAGTGTTTGATAGGCTTCTCTAATATAACCCAAAGCCTGATAACAAGTCCATATATAACGAATAGGATACGGCACAAAACTACGAAAAAGTATACGCTTAATCGCTGCACCTGAAACAATAGAATAAGCACTCTCTTCTCTACGAATGGGAAGAGTCATCAACTCAGAAACTTTCCCTTTATCAATTCTTTTTAAAAAGGCTTCTGCATTATCTAATACAGAAAAGCCTTCTTTTATGCGTAGAGTAAAGTGCTGTTGATCCATGTAAAACTGGATAGACTCAATCCCCTTTTCATCTCTCGCCAAGGAACGAAGATAGTCTTGAATATCCAAGGTGAGTGAAAAAGAAGATGATAGTCGGATATGTTGGTATCCTCTATGTAGCACTTTAAAAGACATATTATTCTCCTATAAGGCTATCTAATTGCTCTTCTTTTTTCTCTTGCTCGTACAAATATTTGGCATCTTGCAAAACATCGTCTCCATGTTGTTTCACAACAGAAACAGATGCATCTAGCCCATCTTTCAACTTGTAAGCCTTAGCCAAAGCTTTAGAATAACCTTTTTTAGCTTCCTTACTTGCCAAGATTTTCAAACCAAGGGTACCAAATGCGACACCACCCAAAAAGAGTGATGATTTTTTCGCAACTTTTGCGACGGTTAATACTTCTTTTAACATACTTATTTCCTCCTTATCATTATTATATAGCAATTTAGATATAAAAGCAATTTCATTTTACAAATTGGAGAATTATACTCAATGAAAATCAAAGAGCAAACTAGGAAACTAGCCGCAGGCTGTACTTGAGTACGGCAAGGCGACGTTGACGTGGTTTGAATTTGATTTTCGAAGAGTATTAGTTTTATTTCTACTGAATCTCCCATCTACTTATTCCTAAAGTTGCTTTCATTTGCCTCTTTTGATACACTTAAACTATGAATACAAATCTCAAACCCAAACTTCAGCGTTTTGCTTCTGCGACTGCCTTTGCCTGTCCTATCTGTCAAGAAAATCTGACTCTGCTAGAGAGCAGTCTCAAGTGCTGCAATCGTCATTCTTTTGACCTGGCGAAATTCGGCTATGTCAATCTAGCCCCTCAAATCAAGCAATCTGCTAACTACGACAAGGAAAACTTTCAAAACCGTCAACAAATCCTAGAAGCCGGCTTTTATCAGGCTATTCTAGAGGTCGTCTCTGATTTACTTTCAAACTCAAAAAATGCCAAAACAATTTTAGATATCGGTTGTGGCGAAGGATTCTATTCTCGCAAACTTCAAGAAAGTCATCCTGACAAAACCTTCTATGCCTTCGACATCTCCAAAGATTCTGTCCAAATCGCTGCCAAGAGCGAACCCAACTGGGCAGTCAATTGGTTCGTTGGCGACCTAGCTCGTCTTCCTATAAAAGACGCCAGCATGGATATCTTACTTGATATCTTTTCCCCTGCCAACTATGGAGAATTTCGTCGCGTTTTATCCAAAGACGGTATCTTGATAAAGGTTATTCCAACTAAAAATCACCTCAAGGAAATCCGTCAGAAGGTACAAGACCAGCTGACAAACAAGGACTATTCCAACCAAGATATCAAAAATCATTTCCAAGAACACTTTACCATCCTATCAAGTCAAACTGCCTCTCTGACTAAGACTATCACAGCAGATCAGCTCCAAGCCCTACTCAGCATGACGCCCCTACTCTTTCACATCGACCAGACTAAGATTGACTGGAGCGACTTGACAGAGATTACCATCGAAGCAGAGATTCTGGTTGGGAGAGCATTCTAAACTAGACTTCCCAAAGGTATAAAACTTACCGAAAATCTTCAATATTACAAAAACGCATAAGAACAGGTACTCAAAAACCTTAATCTTATGCGTTTTGTTATAGTTTCTATACACATTAAGTGGAAATCTTTGAAACCAGCTCTTTTAATAACCATTGAATACCATATAGTACATTTACCCCAAATATGATATAGGCCGTATAAATCAAGTATTTCGATTTCTCCCGCCTCAAAGAATAGATCTTGTACAAAATAGATAAATTTAAAATAATAAATAACAGAGACAAAATCTTCCCTCCAAAATCAATCATAAAAGTAGGCAGTCAAGCATAGTTCTAATCTTTATTTTCGATTCGATATTACAAACTTATCAATGAACAATAAGTGATATAAGGCCAGTACCAGACCCCAAACGCTACCACGAAAAGAGAATTCTTGATGATTGAGAGGAAGTAAATCGTGGTTACCTATATAGAGGCAGGTCAAAATAACAAATAGTATCCAAAATAAATCCGTCCATTTATATTTTGAAAAATATTTTTTCCACATAAAAACACCTTCTTTCCTACAATCATATTATAATACTTTATGTAAGCGAATACAAGAAATATGAGATAAACAACTGCAAAGAAGCATAAGGTTGAAAGAGAGTGTTAAACCTTCAATACGTCTATGCTTTCTCTTCTTTTAAGACAAGATTGACCCAAATCCACAGCATTTAAAAAAGCGAATTTCAATCGAAACTCGCTTTTTTACAAAATGTATTAGTATGAATTTGTATCTTATACTCAATGAAAATCAAAGAGCAAACTAGGAAGCTAGCCGCAGGTTGCTCAAAACACTGTTTTGAGGTTGTGGATAGAACTGACGAAGTCAGTAACCGTAATACGGCAAGGCAACGCTGACGTGGTTTGAAGAGATTTTCGAAGAGTATTAGTTCAAGTGCCAGATATCTTCGTTATACTGAGCGATTGTACGGTCAGATGAGAAGAATCCTGCTTTAGAAATGTTAACGATAACTTTGTCCAACCATGCGTCACGGTCTTCGTAGTCAGCCAACATTTGCTCTTTGACTTTGATGTAGTCTTCCAAGTCAAGAAGAGTCATGAACCAGTCTTTGTTGATCAATTCATTGTAAAGACGTTCCAAGCGCTCTTTGTTTCCAGCTGCAAGAACTGCATCGCTAACGATGAAGTCAACCAATGGTTTGATAGCTTTACGAGCGTAGAATTCGCTTGATTTGTAAGCTGCTTTTGCGTAAAGGTCGATAACAGTTTCTGAATCTTCACCAAAGATGTAGATATTTTCGTCGCCAACCAACTCAGCGATTTCCACGTTAGCTCCGTCCATAGTACCAAGAGTCAAAGCTCCGTTCAACATGAATTTCATGTTACCAGTACCTGAAGCTTCTTTAGAAGCAAGTGAAATTTGTTCTGAGATATCACATGCTGGGATAAGGAAGCTTGCTGCAGTAACGTTATAGTTTTCAACCATAACTACTTGCAAGTGTGGAGCTACTGCTGGATCGTTAGCAATAACTTCTGACATGCAAAGGATTAAGTGGATGATGTCTTGAGCGATTGTATAGGCTGGAGCTGCCTTACCACCAAAGAAGATTGTGATTGGGCGAGCAGGGATGTTACCAGCTTTGATGTCAAGGTATTTGTGGATCACGTACAAAGCGTTCATTTGTTGGCGTTTGTACTCGTGAAGACGTTTGATTTGGATATCAAAGATAGAGTTTGGATTGATTTCCACACCTTGGTGTTCTTTCAAGTGACGAGCCAATTTACGTTTGTTGTGAGCCTTGATGCTTTCCAATTTTTCTTTGACAGCTGCTTTGTCTTCATAAGACAAGAGTTTTTCAAGCTCATCTGCTTCATGGTGCCAACCTTCTCCAAGAATCTCATCCAAGTAGTGAGACAATCTTGGGTTAGCATGCATGAGCCAACGACGGAAAGTGATACCGTTTGTTTTGTTGTTGAATTTTTCTGGGTAAAGGTCGTAAAAGGCTTTCAACTCAGAATTTTTCAAGATTTCAGTGTGAAGTGCTGCAACCCCGTTAACGCTGTATCCGTAGTGGATATCCATGTGAGCCATGTGAACACGTCCGCTCTCATCGATAATTTGAACAGCTGGATCTTTGTATTCTGCTTTCACGCGACGGTCCAATTCTTCGATGATTGGTACCAAGTGAGGAACCACTTCTTGCAAGAATTCAAGAGGCCATTTTTCAAGGGCTTCAGCAAGGATTGTGTGGTTAGTGTAAGCAGTCATGCTACGAACGATTGAGATTGCTTCGTCAAGCTCGATACCACGTGCAGTCAAAAGACGGATCAATTCAGGGATAACCATTGATGGGTGAGTATCGTTGATTTGTACAACAGCGTAGTCAGCAAGGTCATGCAAGTTGCTTCCTTTTTCAATTGCTTCGTCGATGATCAATTGCGCACCGTTTGAAACCATGAAGTATTGTTGGAAGATACGGAGCAATTCACCTTGACGGTCACTATCATCTGGGTAAAGGAAGAGAGTCAAGTTGCGAGCGATATCTGTCTTGTCAAAGTTGATACCATCTTTAATAATAGAAGAATCAACTGAATCCAAGTCAAACAAACGCAAGCGGTTTTTAGTTGCTGTTTCATAACCAGTAACATCAATATCGTAAAGAGTTGATGTCAAAGTAAAGTCTGCAAATGGTACTTGGTAGCTACGGCTTGAGCGCACCAACCAGTTTTGCTCTGTCAACCATGCATTTGGAATTGTTTCTTGTTGGTTGTTTTTAAGAACTTGTTGGAAAAGACCAAAGTGGTAGTTAAGACCAACACCGTCACCATTCAAACCAAGAGTCGCAATTGAGTCGATAAAGCAGGCAGCCAAACGTCCCAAACCACCATTACCAAGAGATGGTTCCAATTCAACTTCTTCAACTTCGATCAAGTCTTTACCTGCAGCCGCAAGTTCTTTTTTGACATCGTCGTAAAGACCAAGGTTGATCAAGTTGTTTGACAAGAGTTTACCAATCAAGAACTCAGCTGAGATATAGTAAACTTTCTTTTTACCAGTGTTGACTGGTTTTTGGCTGCTTGCAAGCTTGCTGTAGTTAAGAAGAGCAAGGTAAAGCTCTTCATTGCTACATTCTGCAATGGTTTTATTGTAACGATTTTGTACAAATTCTTGTAGTGATAACATGTTTAAGGTGTCTCCTGATATTGTATTATTTCTTTAATTCTACCAAATTTTCATTAATTCGTCGATAGATTGTTGTCAAGTCAAGCAAGCCTTCCTCGACAGCTGGTGTCAATTGATCTTCAGTCATACGCCAAGACCAGTTTCCACCAAGGGTAGATGGGAAGTTCATACGAGCTGTCTCATCCAATTCTAGCAAATCTTGCATAGTTGCAATTGCCATGAAGCTAACTGATGAAAAGACTGTACGAAGCATAGCGTGTGGAACTGTTTCGTATTCTTTACGGTTAGTATAGCGAGCCATGTACTCACGAGTCGCATCATCAATCTCGTTACGGTACCAACCAAGGACCGTGTTGTTATCGTGTGTTCCTGTGTACATAACTGAGTTAGCAGGTGCCAAGTGTGGGCTATCGATGCTTTCGTCTTCTGGGTTGAAGGCAAATTGAAGAATCTTCATTCCTGGGAAGCCAGTACGTTCACGCAACTCAATAACTTCATCTGTCATGAAGCCAAGGTCTTCTGCGATGATGTTTAGCTCACCAAGTTCTTCCTTAACGGCTGCAAAAAGCTTGTAGCCCGGACCTTTCACCCACTCACCAGGTGCTGCTGTATCGGAACCAGCAGGGATTTCCCAGTAAGATTCGAAACCACGAAAGTGGTCGATACGAACGATATCGTAGATTTTGAAGCTTTCACGCAAGCGTTCAATCCACCATTTGTAGCCGTCTTTGTCCATTGCTTCCCAGTCATAGATTGGGTTACCCCAAAGCTGACCAGTTGCAGAAAATTCATCTGGTGGGCATCCTGCGATGCAAGTCGCCTTACCGTTGACATCGGTCTTGAAGAGATGTGGATTTGCCCACATATCGCTTGAATCTTCCGCTACGTAGATTGGCATGTCTCCAACGATTTCGATGTGGTTGTCGTTAGCGTAAGCTTTCAATTTCAACCATTGTTGGAAGAAGAAGTATTGAGTCACACGGTGGTAAACCAACTTGTCTGCCAATTGCTCACGATAGCTTTCAAGTGCTGAAGCTTTACGAGCACGAGCATCTGCATCTGGCCATTCAGTCCAAGCAAGATTTTCAAAATGCTCTTTGATAGCCATATACTCAGCAAAGAGCTCAAGCCATGATTGGTTGTCTTGAGCAAATTTCTCAAAATCTTTAACATCTCCGACTTCAAAGAAACGTTTCACCGCTTTTTCTAAAAGAGGACGACGTGCATAGTAAATCTTAGCATAGTCAACTTCAGACGCATCGCTACCAAAGTCAACTCCTTCAAGGTCACTTGCTTCCAACAAACCTTGCTCCACCAAGATATCCAAATCGATAAAATGAGTGTTTCCTGCGAAGGCTGAGAAAGATTGGTAAGGAGAATCTCCGTAACTAGTTGTTCCTAATGGAAGGATTTGCCAGTAACGTTGTTTTGTACGGACCAAGAAATCAACGAAGTCGTAAGCACTTTGACCAAATGACCCGATTCCGTAGGCTCCTGGGAGAGAAGAGATGTGCATCAACACACCACTTTGACGTTTTTTCATAAACAACACCTCGTGTATTTGTAGTTTAATTTTTCATTTTTGGGCGCAAACGTTTGCGTTAAGATAAGTATACTTCATTTTTGGAATAATTGCAAGCGTTTTTAAAAAACTTTTTGATTATTTTTTTAAAAAAACTTGTCCTTCTTTATGTATACATATACATTTTCCTTTTCTATTTACAAAATCTTCTTCAACTACAAATAGAAGGCTCAACTTAGCCTACTTTTGGTCTAGAGCAATTTATTTTTTGTTCAAAATCTAGGCAATCGTTTCCCTAAATAATTTCAGTAAAAGCATGAAAATATATTTTCTAACTTTTCTTCTATTATAAGCAAATAAAACGCTTACCCTTTCCGTGAAATTTTTTTAAAATTTTTACAAAAAACACTTGCAACCGTTTTCTATTTGTGCTATACTAGTCCCATAAAGGAAAACGTTTGCGTTTCCTCATTATAAAATTTGTTATTCTTTAGGAGGAATACACTATGTCATCTAAATTCATGAAGAGCGCTGCTGTGCTTGGAACTGTTACACTTGCTAGCTTGCTTTTGGTAGCTTGCGGAAGCAAAACTGCTGATAAACCTGCTGATTCTGGTTCATCTGAAGCGAAAGAAATCACTCTTTACGTTGAGGACCAATACAAAGCTTATGCTGAAACAGTAGCTAAAGCTTATAAAGAACAATCAGGAACAACAGTTAACATCAAATCTGGTGACCAAATGGGTGGGCTTGACAAACTTTCTCTTGACAACCAATCAGGTCAAGCTCCTGACGTTATGATGGCTCCATACGACCGTGTAGGTAGCCTTGGTACTGACGGACAACTTTCAGAAGTGAAATTGAGCGACGGTGCTAAAACAGATGATAAAACTAAATCTCTTGTAACAGCTGCTGACGGTAAAGTTTACGGTGCTCCTGCCGTTATCGAGTCACTTGTTATGTACTACAACAAAGACTTGGTAAAAGAAGCTCCAAAAACATTTGCTGACTTGGAAAACCTTGCTAAAGATAGCAAATACGCATTCGCTGGAGAAGATGGAAAAACTTCTGCTTTCCTAGCTGACTGGACAAACTTCTACTTTGCATACGGACTTCTTGCTGGTAACGGCGGTTACGTATTCGGTCAAAACGGTAAAGACGCTAAAGACATCGGTCTTGCCAACGACGGCGCTATCAAAGGTGTAGAATACGCTAAAACTTGGTATGAAAAATGGCCTAAAGGTATGCAAGATACTGAAGGAGCTGGAAACCTAATCCAAACTCAATTCCAAGAAGGTAAAACAGCTGCTATCATCGATGGACCTTGGAAAGCTCAAGCCTTCAAAGACGCTAAAGTAAACTACGGTGTTGCAACTATCCCAACTCTTCCAAACGGAAAAGACTACGCAGCATTTGGTGGTGGTAAAGCTTGGATCATCCCATCAAGCACTAAGAACCTTGAAGCTGCTCAAAAATTTGTAGACTTCCTTGTTTCAACTGAACAACAAAAAGCCTTCTACGATAAAACTAATGAAATCCCAGCTAACACTGAAGCTCGTTCATACGCTGAAGGTAAAAATGATGAGTTGACAACAGCTGTTATCAAACAGTTCAAGAACGCTCAACCAATGCCAAACATCTCTCAAATGTCAGCTGTTTGGGACCCAGCTAAAACAATGTTGTTTGAAGCTGTAAGTGGTAAGAAAGATGCTAAAACAGCTGCTAACGATGCTGTGACATTGATCAAAGAAACAATCAAACAAAAATTTGGTGAATAAAAAATTTGTTCAAGGGGGGTGGAAATCAAATCCCCCTTTGAATTTATCAACAAAAACACAAATAGTTTAGGTTTTATCTAGAAACCAGTATCCTATGAAAGGAGTTATTATGGAAAAGCAACAACCTAGTAAAGCAGCCCTGCTGTCTATCATTCCTGGGTTAGGACAGATTTACAATAAACAAAAGGCCAAAGGTTTTATCTTCCTTGGTGTAACCATCGTATTTGTCCTTTATTTCCTAGCACTTGCAGCCCCTGAATTGAGCAATCTCATCACTCTTGGTGACAAGCCAGGTCGTGACAATTCCCTCTTTATGCTGATTCGTGGTGCCTTCCATTTAATCTTTGTAGTTGTTTATGTACTCTTTTATTTCGCAAATATCAAAGATGCACATACAACTGCCAAACACATTAACAATGGCATACCAGTAGCACTTACCTTTAAAGAAATGGTCAAAGGAATCTATGAAAATGGCTTCCCTTACCTCTTGATCATTCCATCTTATGTTGCCATGACCTTCGCGATTATCTTCCCAGTTATCGTAACCTTGATGATCGCCTTTACCAACTATGACTTCCAACACTTACCACCAAACAAATTGTTGGACTGGGTTGGTTTGACAAACTTTACAAACATTTGGAGCTTGAGTACCTTCCGTTCTGCCTTTGGTTCTGTTCTTTCTTGGACTATCATCTGGGCTTTGGCTGCCTCAACTTTACAAATCGTAATCGGTATCTTCACAGCTATCATTGCTAACCAACCATTTATCAAAGGAAAACGTATCTTTGGTGTTATTTTCCTTCTTCCTTGGGCTGTCCCAGCCTTCATCACTATCTTGACATTCTCAAACATGTTTAACGATAGTGTCGGAGCTATCAACACTCAAGTCTTGCCGATCTTTGCTAAATTCCTTCCTTTCCTTGATGGGGCTCTTATCCCTTGGAAAACAGACCCAACTTGGACTAAGATTGCCTTGATTATGATGCAAGGTTGGCTTGGATTCCCATACATCTACGTTTTGACCTTGGGTATCTTGCAATCTATTCCTAACGACCTTTACGAAGCAGCTTATATTGACGGTGCTAATGCTTGGCAAAAATTCCGCAACATCACTTTCCCAATGATCTTGGCTGTTGCGGCACCTACTTTGATTAGCCAATACACCTTCAACTTTAACAACTTCTCTATCATGTACCTCTTCAATGGTGGAGGTCCTGGTAGTGTCGGTGGTGGAGCTGGTTCAACCGATATCTTAATCTCATGGATTTACCGTTTGACAACAGGTACATCTCCTCAATACTCAATGGCGGCAGCTGTTACCTTGATTATCTCTATCATTGTCATCTCAATCTCTATGATTGCATTCAAGAAACTACACGCATTTGATATGGAGGATGTCTAAGATGAATAACTCAATTAAACTCAAACGTAGACTGACTCAAACCCTTACTTACCTCTACTTAATTGGCCTATCAATCGTGATTATCTATCCACTTTTGATTACCATCATGTCAGCCTTTAAAGCAGGTAACGTCTCAGCCTTTAAACTAGATACTAATATCGACCTCAATTTTGATAACTTTAAAGGCCTCTTCACTGAAACCTTGTACGGTACTTGGTACCTCAACACTTTGATTATCGCCTTGATTACCATGGTTGTTCAAACAAGTATCATCGTACTTGCTGGTTATGCCTACAGCCGTTACAACTTCTTGGCTCGTAAACAAAGTTTGGTCTTCTTCTTGATTATCCAAATGGTGCCAACCATGGCCGCTTTGACAGCCTTCTTCGTTATGGCACTTATGTTGAACGCCCTTAACCACAGCTGGTTCCTCATCTTCCTCTACGTTGGTGGTGGTATCCCAATGAATGCTTGGCTCATGAAGGGCTACTTCGATACAGTGCCAATGTCTCTAGACGAATCTGCAAAACTAGACGGTGCAGGACACTTCCGCCGCTTCTGGCAAATTGTTCTTCCACTTGTTCGCCCAATGGTTGCCGTACAAGCTCTCTGGGCCTTCATGGGACCTTTTGGAGACTACATCCTCTCTAGTTTCTTGCTTCGTGAGAAAGAATACTTTACTGTTGCCGTAGGTCTCCAAACCTTCGTTAGCAATGTGAAAAACATGAAGATCGCCTACTTCTCAGCAGGTGCTATCCTCATCGCCCTTCCAATCTGTATTCTCTTCTTCTTCCTACAAAAGAACTTTGTTTCAGGACTTACAAGTGGTGGCGACAAGGGATAATATATCCCCGCCACCCTTTTTCATTTTATACTCTTCAAACCACGTCAGCTTCCATCTGCAACCTCAAAACAGTGTTTTGAGCTGACTTCGTCAGTTCTATCCACAACCTCAAAGCAATGCTTTGAGCAACCTGCGGCTAGCTTCCTAGTTTGCTCTTTGATTTTCATTGAGTATTAGCGATTGTTACTGTAAATAACATCCTTGTAACAAGCAATTTTTCTCCTAGACTTGAAATAAAGCGCATTTCTCTATATAATAATACTCATATAGAAAACACCTTTTAGAAAGATACCTATGCTTCCATATCCATTTTCCTATTTTTCAAGTATTTGGGGATTTCGTAAGCCCCTGTCCAAACGTTTCGGACTCAACTGGTTCCAACTTCTCTTTACCAGTATCTTCCTTATCAGCTTATCTATGGTACCTATTGCCATCCAAAACAGCTCACAGGAGACTTATCCGCTAGAAACCTTTATCGATAATGTCTATGAACCATTGACAGATGAGGTGGTTCAGAATCTCTCTGAACATGCTAGAATTGTTGATGGCAAATTAACTTATACTGGAACAACTAGTCAAGCGCCTTCTATTGTGATCGGTCCAAGTCAAAGCAAGGAATTACCTAAGGACTTGCAACTGCATTTCGATACGAATGAGCTCGTCATCAGCAAGGAAAGTAAAGAACTGACCCGTGTCTCTTACCGGGCGATTGAGACTGAGAGTTTCAAAAGTAAAGATAGCTTGACCCAAGCAATTTCTAAAGACTGGTACCAACAAAATCGTGTCTATATCAGTCTCTTCCTAGTTCTCGGTGCCAGCTTCCTCTTTGGTTTGAATTTCTTTATCGTCTCTCTAGGGGCTAGTCTTCTCCTTTATATCACTAAGAAATCACGCCTCTTTTCATTTAAAACCTTTAAAGAGTGCTACCATTTTATCTTGAACTGTTTAGGATTGCCGACTCTGATTACGCTTATTTTGGGATTGTTTGGCCAAAATATGTCAAACCTCATCACTGTACAAAACATTCTTTTTGTCCTTTATCTGGTCACTATCTTTTATAAAACGCATTTCCGTGATCCAGATTACCATAAATAGGAGATTTTTATGCCCGTTACGATTAAAGACGTGGCCAAGGCTGCTGGTGTTTCGCCTTCAACCGTAACCCGTGTTATTCAAAATAAATCAACCATTAGCGACGAAACTAAAAAACGCGTTCGCAAGGCTATGAAGGAGCTCAATTACCACCCCAACCTCAACGCTCGTAGTTTGGTAAGCAGTTATACCCAAGTTATCGGCTTGGTCCTTCCTGACGACTCAGATGCCTTCTATCAAAATCCTTTCTTTCCATCAGTCCTACGTGGCATCTCTCAAGTCGCATCTGAAAACCACTATGCCATTCAGATAGCAACAGGGAAAGATGAGAAGGAGCGTCTTACTGCCATCTCACAAATGGTCTATGGTAAACGTGTAGACGGTTTAATTTTCCTTTATGCCGAAGAGGAAGATCCTTTAGTCAAACTGGTGGCTGATGAGCAGTTCCCCTTCCTCATCCTCGGAAAATCTCTGTCCCCCTTCATTCCACTTGTCGATAATGACAACGTTCAAGCTGGCTTTGATGCGACTGAATATTTCATCAAAAAAGGCTGCAAACGAATTGCCTTTATTGGAGGTACTAAGAGACTCTTCGTAACACAAGACCGTTTAACAGGCTATGAGTCAGCACTCAAACAGTATCAACTGCCTCTTGATAGTAACTTGACCTATTTTGCGAACGAATTTCTAGAAGAAAAAGGTTATCAATTCAGTAAGCGTTTATTTAAACATGATCCTATGATTGATGCTATCATCACAACTGATAGCCTCCTAGCTGAAGGGGTCTGTGACTACATCGCTAAGCACCAGCTGGATGTCCCTGTTCTCAGCTTCGACTCAGTCAATCCCAAGCTCAACTTGGCGGCCTATGTCGATATTAATAGCCTAGAACTTGGTCGAACATCATTTGAAACGATTCTTCAGATTATCAACGACGCTAAGAGCAATAAACAAATTTGTTACCGTCAGTTAATCGCCCACAAAATTATCGAAAAATAAAAACCAGCTCGCGCTGGATTTTTTAGTCACTAATTTTCTGTTTCAACGAATCGTCCCAGAATATGAACATTCTCAGATACAGAGACAAAGGCGCCTGGGTCCACCTGTTTCATAATCTGTTTAAATTCATTAAACTCTGCACGTGTAATGACAGTAATTAAAACTGCCTTTCTCTCGTGATTATAGGTTCCTTCTGCATCGTGGATCATGGTTGCTCCGCGGTGCAATTTTTTATGGATTTTCTCAATTACTTTATCTGGATGATTGGTCACAATCATGGCCTGCATGCGTTTTTGCTTGGTAAAGACCGCATCTGTCACACGGCTAGAGACAAAGATGGTAATCATAGAATAGAGAGCGTATTTCCATCCAAAGGTCAAACCAGCTATCAGCATGATAGTCCCATTTACCAAGAAAGAAATACTACCGACATTCTTACCTGTTTTCTTGCGAATAGTCAAACTGACGATATCCGTCCCACCACTGGAGATATTATTTCGAAGAGCAAAACCAATCCCCAAGCCCATGACAACACCCCCAAAAAGGGCATTGATAATAGGATCCTCAGTCAAGGTCGCCACAGGTACAAACTGGATAAAGAAAGAACTCATAGACACCGTGATAAAGGTAAAGACGGTGAACTTATGGCCAATCTGATACCAAGCCAAGACCATCAAAGGAAAATTAATGGCGTAGAAGGTCAGCGAAATCGGGATATGAAAACCAAACCAGTGATTACTCAAGGCAGAGATAATCTGTGCCAGACCTGTCGCACCACTCGAATACACATGCCCCGGTTGGAAAAAGAAATTGACCGCTACTGCTGATAAAAAACCATAGACCAGAGAGGCCGAAATCTTCTCATCATATTTTTCGCGAGAGATGCTTTGTAAGACACGTAAAATTTTTATCTGATGAGCAAAGCGGCGCAGATAATAGCGCCACCGCTTAATTCGTTTTGCTTGTTTCATCTTCTTCTACTTGTAAGCTGAGTTCCTCTAGTTGTTTGAGAGCTACTGTTGAAGGAGCTTGTGTCATTGGGTCACTTGCCTTGTTGTTCTTAGGAAAGGCAATAACTTCACGGATATTTTCTTCTCCAGCAAGCAACATAACAAAACGGTCAAGCCCGATAGCCAAACCACCGTGTGGTGGGAAACCATAGTCCATGGCTTCAAGAAGGAAGCCAAACTGGTCATTTGCTTCTTCGGCTGAAAAACCAAGAGCCTTGAACATACGTTCTTGAAGGTCTTTTTGGTTGATACGAAGGCTACCACCACCAAGCTCATAACCGTTCAAGACGATATCGTAAGCAATGGCACGAACCTTAGCCAAATCACCTTCTAATTCGTGAGCAGTCTCTTCCTGTGGAAGTGTGAATGGATGGTGGGCGCTCATGTAGCGGCCTTCTTCTTCAGACCATTCAAACATTGGCCAGTCAACCACCCAAAGGAAGTTGAATTTATCGCTATCAATCAAACCAAGCTCTTTGGCAATACGTCCACGAAGGGCACCAAGTGTTGCATTTGCTACCTCAAGCGTATCTGCCACAAAGAGAACCAAGTCCTTGTCTTCAAGAGCAAGCGCTGTTGTCAAGTCTGCTTGGATACCAGTCAAGAACTTAGCAACTGGTCCGTTTAATTCTCCATCAACAACCTTGACCCAAGCAAGACCTTTAGCACCGTACTGTTTGGCTACTTCGGTCATCTTGTCGATGTCTTTACGTGAATAGTTGTCCGCAGCTCCTTTGACCACAATGGCTTTCACAGCAGGTGCTTCTGAGAAGACTTTGAAATCAACACCTTTGACCACTTCTGTCAAGTCCTGAAGCAACATGTCAAAACGGGTATCAGGTTTGTCAGAACCATAAAGAGCCATAGCATCGTCATACTTCATACGAGGGAATGGAAGCGTTACTTCGATGCCTTTTGTTTCCTTCATCACGCGCGCAATCAATCCTTCTGTGATATCTTGGATTTCTTGCTCAGTAAGGAAAGACGTTTCCAAGTCGACCTGAGTGAACTCAGGCTGGCGGTCACCACGCAAGTCCTCGTCACGGAAACATTTAACAATTTGGTAGTAACGGTCAAAACCAGCATTCATCAACAATTGCTTAGTGATTTGAGGACTTTGAGGAAGCGCGTAAAAATGCCCTTTATTAACACGAGATGGCACCAAATAGTCACGCGCTCCTTCTGGTGTTGACTTAGAAAGGAATGGTGTCTCTACGTCGATAAATTCCAACTCATCCAAGTAGTTACGGATAGAGTGAGTCACCTTAGCACGAAGTTTGAGATTTTCCAACATTTCTGGACGACGAAGGTCAAGGTAACGGTAACGCAAACGTGTATCGTCATTTGCCTCAATGCCATCCTTAATCTCAAATGGGGTTGTCTTAGCTGTATTCAACACTGTCAAGGCTGTCACGTTTAACTCAACTGCACCAGTTGGCAACTTATCATTGACTTGCTCACGCGCAGCGACCTGTCCAGTCACCTCGATAACAAATTCGCTACGAAGGCTTTCAGCTGTTGCCATGACCTCTGCAGAGACTTTTTCAGGATTGATAACCAACTGCATAATTCCTTCACGGTCACGAAGGTCGATAAAGATCAAACCACCAAGGTCACGACGACGGCCTACCCATCCTTTCAAGGTCATTTCTTGTCCGATGTGTTCCTCACGAACACGACCAGCATACATACTACGTTTCATGTTTTCTCTCCTCTTTTATTCTGTTACTATTTTACCATAAAAGCGCAGGCTCTTCATGAAAATCATCAGAAAAGTTTGCCAGTCTTTAAAAATTAACGCCCATACAAAAATCCGATGAACTTCATCGGACTCTTTTATTTTGAATTTTTGCCTGCTTTACGCTTTTCAGCGATTTCGGCTGCCTTTCGAGGCAGGACGATTTCCGTTGTGTAGGCTGTCCCAAAACGCCAGATACCGGCAATAGGGGCAAAGACCACTGCGAGATGGCTATAGAAGAAATCACCTTTGAAGGCATAAGCTAATCCCCCAATGATGAAAAATAGAACAACTGCTTGAATCACTGCTAATAAAATTACTCGTTTCATGTGACCTCCTGACTCTATTATAGCATGAGAATCATCAAAAAGCCGACTAAATTATTCAAAGCGTGGAGAGAAATACTGTAGACCAGACCTTTTCTGCTAATATAAGCCAAGCCCAAACTAAAACCAAGGCTAAAATAGACAAAAAATTGTTGCACATCACCTGGGAAATGAATCAAGGTAAACAGAACACTGGATACCAGAAGAAAAATCAGAGTTTGTTTACTATTGTCCTGCTTAGGAAAGAGGTAGCGTGCTAACATCCCTCTAAAGATAAGTTCTTCCGTCAAAGGAGCAAAAATAACGACCGCAAAGAAGGAGAAGAGTGGTTGAGACAAGGTCAAGTCTGTCGCTATTTGCTGATTTACTGAAGGATCATTTGGCAAGAAAAACTGGACAACCAGAGATAAGAACCAAACCAAGGCAGGAACCCAAATAAATCGGTTGAAGCCACTCTTCTCAATACGAACAGGACCTTGCTGATACCATTTGTAAATACCGTACACATAAACTCCAGCCAAGGCCACATAGAGCAAGGTCACAGCATAGGGTGAAGCACCTAAGGCAAGCGAAGTAGTCGCCAACCCCTGAATGAAGCCATAGCCAAAGAAAAAGGATAGAACAGCTAGAAGAAACCAGCCAAAATTTTTAAGTAATTTCATAAAAGTCTCCTATCTTGCTTTATAACTGTTTTTCAATACAAAGAGGTTTGCTATTCCTAACACAAGTACCCAGGCAAGTAACATGCCGATATTAGAAAAAGATATTTCCCCACCTTTTTTATTTAAAAGATTTACAATAGGACCGATGAACGAATAATCCAACACTTTTTGAGCCGTATCATTTTGAAGAGCAATTATAGGTAAAAAAGAGACAATTAACATAGGGAAGATACTATAAACTTGCGCTTTAGATTGAGTATCTGATACCGCACCGATTAGAAGGTTGAGAAAAATAACACTAATAGTTGCTAAGACCAAATAGATAACGTAGGCAAATAAATAACCAGATACATCTACTTTAAGATAGATGGGAAGTACAATCATAGCAAGTAACATTATCAGAATAGGGAGAACAAGCATACTGAAAGTATATTCTGTTGCTGTCACACCACTTAGGATGAGTGATTTAAGATTTCGTTTTTCCTTATCTTCTGCCATCATAATCGATACCATATAACCACTTCCCATGCTCAAGACCATCGTCAAGCTAGCAGATAGTAAAAATAGGCTCAATTGTCCATTCTTATTTAAAAATTCATTATATAAAACAGCAATACCAAAAGGCATCAATAAAGTTGCTAACAAAGTTGAATTGCTAATAAGAACTTGCACTCTTAACCATAGTAGGGCATTTAATTTTCTAAACATCTAACTTTTCTCCTGTCAATCTGATAAAGATTTCTTCTAGAGTTGGCTCACAAGAGTGAACCACCATCAAATCTGTCGTGTCTAAATGTGGTAATTCTTCAAATGGAACTATCTGTTCTCGTCCATCTTTATAAGCTACACGTACTTTCTTATCCACATGGTACTTCTGGATAATATCTTGTGGACTTCCATACTCTATTAAGTTTCCCTTATTTAAAAGAGATAAGCGATCACAAAGCAGAGTTGCTTCATGCATATCATGCGTGGTCAGAAAGATAGTTGTCCCCGCCTGCTTTAATTCTTGTAGTAGGGTATGAATCATCTTAGATGTTGTAGGGTCTAAGCCACTGGTTGGCTCATCTAGAAAGAGAATCTTAGGAGCATTCAGAAGGGCACGAGCCAAGAACATTCGTTGTTTCATTCCTGTAGATAGTTTTTCTGCGATAATATCTTTAGCATCTGCCAATCCAACCTGTTGGAGCACCTGATTTACTCTATCTGACTTGAGACCATATAACTTAGCATAGATGAGAAGATTTTTATAAAGACTCATCTTTTCATAAAAACCACTGCCATCACTAACTATACCGATTTGTTCCAAATCATTTGAGGTTAAATCTTGAGAATTCTTGCCTAACAAAACTGTTTTACCTTGATCTGCAGCCAACTGTCCTGTTAAGACATTGATCATAGTTGTTTTACCTGAGCCAGAAGGGCCAAGAAAACCAAAGATTTCACCTTCCTTAATCTCAAAAGAAATCTGATGAAGAGCTTTTTTGCTCCCAAAACTTTTGCTTACATTTTCAACACGAATCATAGAAACTCCTTTATTTAAAATAACGTTTCACCATAGGCAACTGCATCACACCGATATAAATATGGATCACTCCTACCAGCAAGAAAGCTAGTAACTGAATCTCTCCTGTCAGCAAGGAAAAGAGAGCAATCAAAAAGTAGAGACCTGGCAAGACATATTGGTTTAATTGGAATAAAATTCGAAAACTCTGTTCCAAATTAGCCTGGCGCTCCCCCTCATCGTAAGAATTGACATAGTCTAAATAATCCTTTGGTGTAGAGAAAAATGCCAAATCAAACTGACGAACAATCGCAATAGTCTTATAAAAATATTTTTGAGCATTAAAAATCAACACTAATCCCAAAAAAGAAAGAGGTAAGATTAGATTGCTTCTATCTAGTACAATCACTTCACTTCCTGAAATAAAGAGAGCCAATAAAATCGCTACACTTGTAATATGAAAAGCAATAGTTCCAAACTCAAGATTACGATTCATTTGCACATAATAGGTTTCATTCAGATCATCATCCATTTCCTCTTGATACAAGGAGTGAAATTTTCTGCTTTTCTTTAAGAAATTGAAAGTCAAAAGAATGCTAATGAAACCTATCAATAAACAAATAGCTGATATCCATGGTATCAAGACTTTTACATCTAAAATAATTTCGTGGGATTCGGTAGCAGCCTTAAACATCCCTACAAAACCGCCCAAGAAACCTCCAAAGACAACAGACATTAAAAATAACAATCCACCTTTATTTTTCTTTTTCATTTTCATTCTCCTTTTTCACTTGCTAGATTTTTGGATTTCTTTTCAATCCATTCAATTACTGGGATGAGTGCAAAGTAGGCCCAAATAAATTGGTCACTTTGATAGGGACTAAACCAACCTAAGTCTATCCCAATCAGTAGAAATACGCTGACTAATAAAGCTATGGCAACTACATAATAGATCACTTTATACTTGTTCATCACTCGTCCTCCTCCAAACGAAATACCGATTCGACTGTTTCGTTGAAAATCTGAGATATTTTCAGGGCAATGATAATGGATGGGGTGTACTCATCCCGTTCTAGTAGGCTAACGGTCTGTCTGGAAACCCCTGCCAGCTTGGCTAGGTCGGTTTGATTGAGACCATCGCGAGCCCGAAGCTCTTTTAGACGATTTTTTAGTTGCATGTTACACACCTACTTTCCGTCAAATTCAACGGTTTGGATATCCTCAATGCGTTGTAGTTTGAATTTTTCTTTTCCTTTTTTATCAACACGACGTAGCTTGACCCATTCCTCATCAACATCTACAACTTCCCAGTTATCTGTTCCAAAAACTTGTCCAAAGATTTTCGGTGTTTTCCCAATCAATTCTTTTAATAATCTTGACATTTCTTTATTTCCTTTCTGTTTTTGCTCAATTCTTTTGATTTTATTCTCTAATTTCTTGACCCTTTGGGTATGATAGAGATAAAACATAATCACAAGAGGTACAAATCCTAATGCCCACATAATCGTTCCCTGCTCCTTTTCTCTTAACTTGATTATATTGTAACACATCTTTTTCTTTTTGACAAGCATATTTGTCAAAAAGTTTATGATTTTTGTCATTTTGCAAAAGAAAAAGGTCAGGAGTAAAATCCTGACCAGTTTATCTACTATTAAAAGCCTAATTTTTCAAAGATTTCTGAGAAGTTTTGGCTGATAGCATCAAGTGATACTTGCACTTCTTCTCGTGTTTGGTTGTTCTTGACCGTCACTTGTCCGCTTTCGACTTCGCTCTCACCTAGAGTGATGAGGGTCTTAGCCGCAAAGACATCGGCTGACTTGAACTGAGCTTTGAGCTTACGGTTGAGGTAATCACGCTCTGCTTTGAAACCTTGTTGGCGAAGAGCCTGTACCAATTCCAAGGCCTTAACATTTGCTCCTTCTCCCAAGACTGCAATATAGACATCTAGGGCATTTTCGATAGGGAGGGCCACACCTTGCTTTTCAAGAATGAGAAGCAGGCGCTCTACACCAAGTCCAAAACCAAAGCCAGCAGTTTCAGGAGCACCAAAGTAGGCAACCAAACCATCGTAACGACCACCCGCACAGACGGTCAAGTCATTGCCCTCGATCTCAGTGATAAACTCGAAAATGGTGTGGTTGTAGTAGTCCAGACCACGCACCATATTGGTATCAATGATATAGTCTACCCCAAGATTTTCCAACATCTGACGCACCGCATCAAAATGAGCTTGGCTTTCTTCATCAAGGAAATCCAAGATAGACGGTGCATTCTCCACTGCCACCTTGTCTTCTTTTTCCTTAGAGTCCAAGACACGGAGAGGGTTTTCCTCCAAGCGACGCTGGCTATCCTTAGACAAGGTCTCCTTGAGCGGTGTCAAATAGTCAATCAAGGCTTGACGATAAGCCGCACGGCTCTCAGGATTTCCAAGCGTATTGAGGTGTAGTTTGACACCTTGGATGCCAATTTCTTTCAAGAAATGGGCTGCCATCGCGATGGTTTCCACATCGGTAGCTGGATTGCTAGAGCCAAAACACTCAACACCAATCTGGTGGAACTGGCGCAAACGCCCTGCCTGTGGACGCTCATAACGGAACATAGGTCCCATATAGTAGAACTTGCTTGGCTTTTGCACTTCTGGGGCGAAGAGTTTATTTTCCACATAGGAACGGACAACTGGCGCAGTTCCTTCTGGACGGAGGGTGATATGGCGGTCACCCTTGTCATAGAAGTCGTACATTTCCTTGGTTACGATATCCGTTGTATCTCCGACAGAACGGCTGATAACCTCGTAGTGCTCAAAAATAGGCGTGCGCACTTCTGCGTAGTTATAGCGCTTGAAAATCTCACGGGCAAAGCCCTCAACATACTGCCATTTGACAGACTCAGCAGGTAAAATATCCTGCGTTCCTTTTGGTTTTTGTAATTTCATAGGGAATCCTCTTTAAACTTAATAGTCTTATTTTACCATAAATAGAGGGATTAAAACAGTGAGAAAAAATTTAGGATTTAGATATCATTTTTGAGATTAATAACTGTCAAAAGAATAGCCAGGAAGGAAAGACCAACAAATAGCATCCAAGTCAACTGTATATTCCATACGGCAACAAGTGAAAAACAAGCTGTTCCCACAGGTATGGATAAGGTGAACAATAAACCTAAAAAATTACTGGTACGAGCTAGAACCTCTGGAGCTAGATTTTTCAGGAGCATGGCACTAATCTTTGGTTGAACTTTACCAGACACATACAGAGTTGAACAGAGGAATAGCAAACCAAGTACGACTTGATTGAATAAATTAGCTAGACCAACTAGACTGAGTCCTACGGTCACCCAAATCATCAATCTAGGCAAGGACTGCTTCCCAAAATAATCATTGCCCGTAAGGCTACTGATGATGATTGCTAACAAAGCACAGAATTGACTGATAAATAATGCCTCTGTGTAAGAAAAGTCCAAAAGAGAATGGCTCAAAAAGAAGATGTTATAGATGCTTCCTAAAGCGCCACCCAAGGCATTGATAAGCAAGACAGCACAGAGCATAAAACCAAAGTTTTTCTGCCCACCTTTAAGAAAAACGAGACGTAAATTTCGATAAATCGTTAGGAACTGCTCTTTAATCGGAAGCTTCTCATTTTTTAGAATTTCACCATCAGCAGATGACATTGACAGGCTCAATTTGCTTTTTCCTAAAAAGAGGATAACGGCTGATACTAGGAAAAAACAGGCATTGATTCCCGCAACGAGGGAAAAATTGTTAACCGATAGTCCTAAGAGCCAGACTCCAAAAGCTTGACCACCAATAGCTGAAATATAGGTGATGAACTGGGAAAAAGAATAAGCCTCCATCAGATCATCTTCAGCTACTTTTTCCTTAATAAGCGGCATGCGCAAGCCACCTGCAAAATCACTGATGACATCACTAATGACATTGATTAAACACAGGCTAGAAAAGGCAAATAGACTAGCTTGCTGGACAACTAAAGCTGCTAGAAAAAATAAAACCGCCTGAAACAAACCGCTATAGACCATCCATTTGACCTTGTCCCTCGTGTAATCTGCCCGAATCCCTACAAAAACTGTAAAGAGAGTCGGAAGAATCATGACAATATTCGCCATAGCAACAGCAAAGGAGGCTTGTGGCAGGGTCGATGCATAGACGATAAAGACCAGATTAAAAATTGAAGCACCAAAAGCATTGAAGAAGCGTGACAAAGTCAAGAGACGATAAGCTTGATTTCTGAACAATAGTTTCATAGATAATCTCCCTTCTTGTTCAAATACTCAATGAAAATCAAAGAGCAAACTAGGAAGCTAGCCGAAGGTTGCTCAAAACAGTGTTTTGAGGTTGCAGATGGAAGCTGACGTGGTTTGAATTTGATTTTCGAAGAGTATAAGTTTTATGTGAAGTATGACTATAGTATAGCACTTAGAAATTCTAGAGGAAAAACTTTTGAATATATGCAACAAACAAAATGAGCAAAAAAACGATATAACTTCTTTGATAACCTGTGAGAGCTCAACAATTCTATCGCTTCAAATTTTAAATAATTTTCTTAGTTTGCAGATATTCAACAATCGGTCGTTTTTCTATAGTATTCGGCAGATTTATTACAGCCAAGCATCTCAAAAATACGGACAGCATCTTCCATCTTTTTCTGACCTTCCTTGACTCTGCCTTGCTTGCTATCAAAGAGACCTTCAGCCCACAAATGGACAATTCGGAAATAGGTTTCATTTTCATTGTAGAAATGCTCTTCGATAACACGTTTAAAATAAGAGGCATTGGTAAATTCTTCACACTCAATGCTGACTAAAAAACCATTCAATAGCATGGTATGAAAAAGATTTCGATTACCAGACATTTCCATTAGAAAATCAGATTTGCGGACCATTTCTCGTACATATCTGGTAAAAAGAGGAACTGATAAAAAGGGAGAACTGACTGAAAAAAAATTGAGTTCATAGATTCCCCAAATCTCGGTAGAAAACAAATAATCATGAAGAACTTTCCCTTCCTCTGCTGTTAATTCTACCCTTTCATCCATACTCTTCATATAAGACTTGATAATAATGGCATTTAAAATATGTTTCTGTTTGTTTTGAGAATGGGCATGCTTTTGATACTCCTTCCGATACAAGTCCTCAAGCGGAGCTATATTCTTTGGATCCAAGACATCTATGATTTCTTTTCTCAACTCAGAATCTGTATCATACTGAAAACCTCTCGCCAGAAAGAGGATTTCCTCCACACTGGCAGATATATTTTCTAGGGCAAATAGAAACTTTTCCACCGAAAGCTCACTCTGACCTGTTTCAAAGCGAGATAACATAGACGGCGAAAATTGTCCTCCAGTTGCTTGTCTCAACGAGATATTTCTTGACTCTCGTAATTGTCTAAAGACTTTTCCAATCTGCTCCATAGGCTTCCCCTTGATTCAGTATTTTCTTCATTTTATCATATTTTTCAGAAAATTCATCAAAAACTTGCCAAATTGTCAGAATTATGAGAAAATAGAGGATATTTATCACGTGGAGGGACTGTAATGAGAGAGGATATCAAAATCAATGACCGCGCTTTGGCCTTGCAAGACCAAATTATCGAAAAACTAGAGAAGGTTTTTGATACAGATGTGGAATTGGATGTTTACAATCTAGGGCTGATTTATGAAATCAATTTAGACGAAACAGGCCTCTGTAAGATTGTCATGACCTTCACCGATACTGCCTGCGATTGTGCCGAAAGCTTGCCTATCGAAATCGTTGCAGGTCTGAAACAAATTGATGGTATCGAAGATGTCAAGGTTGAAGTTACCTGGTCGCCTGCCTGGAAAATTACACGAATCAGTCGCTACGGCCGTATTGCCCTTGGACTGCCACCTCGTTAATACTCTTCAAAAATCTCTTTAAACCACGTCAGCGTCGGCTTGTCGTAGATATATGTTACTGACTTCGTCAGTTCTATCTGCGACCTCAAAACACTGTTTTGAGCTGACTTCGTCAGTTCTATCTGCAACCTCAAAACACTGTTTTGAGCAACCTGCGGCTAACTTCCTAGTTTGCTCTTTGATTTTTATTGAGTATAGGCAGGCAAATCACTTTTGGAGATGAAAAGAAGCAAGCCGAAGTTGGCTTGCTTTTTGAGTTTATTTTTTACCTGACTTGTCCATATTCCAGAAGTCTGTCACGGCTCCACGTGAAGCAGATGATACGATATGGGCATATTTACCGAGGACACCTCGACTGTAAAGTGGTGGCAAGGTTGTTTCTGCCTTACGTTTTTCAAGTTCTTCTTCGGATACGGCCATAGAAATTTCTTTAGTATCTTGATCAACCGTAACGATATCGCCTGTACGAAGGTAGGCAATCGGGCCACCATCCTGAGCTTCAGGAGCGATATGTCCAACAACCAGACCATAAGTACCACCAGAGAAACGGCCGTCTGTCAAGAGGGCCACCTTATCTCCCTGACCTTTACCAACGATCATTGATGAAAGTGACAGCATCTCAGGCATACCAGGACCACCTTTAGGTCCAACGAAACGAACAACGACTACATCGCCATCAACGATTTCATCTGTCAGAACGGCCTGAATAGCATCTTCTTCTGAGTCAAAGACCTTAGCTGGACCAACGTGACGACGCACTTTAACACCTGATACCTTGGCAACCGCACCATCAGGGGCAAGATTCCCGTTCAAGATGATAAGCGGACCATCTGCACGTTTTGGATTTTCAAGTGGCATAATGACTTTTTGACCTGGAGTGAGGTCTGCAAAGTCAGCTAAGTTCTCAGCAACAGTCTTACCAGTACATGTAATACGGTCTCCGTGAAGGAAACCATTTGCCAAGAGATATCTCATAACCGCAGGCACACCACCGACTTCGTAGAGGTCTTGGAAGACATACTGACCAGATGGTTTCAAGTCGGCCAAGTGAGGCACACGCTCTTGGATCGTATTGAAGTCCTCAAGAGACAAGTCAACATTGGCAGCATGGGCAATGGCAAGCAAGTGAAGAGTGGCATTTGTAGAACCACCGAGAGCCATGGTTACAGTGATAGCATCTTCAAAGGCTTCACGAGTCAAGATATCTGATGGTTTGAGACCAAGTTCCAACATCTTAACAACAGCACGTCCTGCTGCTTCGATGTCTTCTTTCTTATCAGCTGATTCAGCTGGGTGAGATGAAGAACCTGGCAAACTCATACCCAAAACTTCGATAGCAGTCGCCATGGTATTAGCAGTATACATACCACCACAGCCACCAGGTCCAGGGCAGGCATTACATTCGAGACGTTTCACGTCCTCAGCTGTCATATCACCGTGGTTCCATTTTCCGATACCCTCAAAAACAGAAACCAAGTCGATATCTTTACCATCAAGATTTCCCGGTGCAATGGTTCCACCATAGGCGAAAATAGCTGGGATATCCATATTGGCAATGGCAATCATAGAACCAGGCATGTTCTTATCACAGCCACCAATAGCGACGAAGGCATCGACGTTGTGACCACCCATAGCCGCCTCGATAGAGTCTGCGATGATATCACGAGATGTCAAGGAGAAGCGCATACCAGGCGTTCCCATGGCAATCCCATCCGCCACAGTGATAGTTCCAAATTGCACAGGCCAAGCACCTGCAGATTTGACACCTTCTTTAGCCAATTTCCCAAAATCATGCAAGTGAATGTTACATGGTGTATTTTCCGCCCAAGTCGAAATAACCCCTACAATCGGTGTTTCAAAGTCCTTATCTGTCATACCAGTCGCACGAAGCATGGCACGGTTTGGTGATTTAACCATGCTGTCATAAATGCTACTGCGGTGACGTTTATCTAATTCAGTCATTTGTTCCCTCCCATTTCAGTTTTTACTATTATAGCACATTTTAAAAGCAATGAACAGAAGAAAATTCTTGAATTTTCAGAAAATTTCGATTAATTAGATTGAATGGCTTCTATTTTTTTCATCTTTTTTTGTCAAGTAACTTTACTTTACAAAAAAAATGTGTTATCCTAGTATGGTTGATGAAAATCAGTAGATTGAATCGAATATAAATACCTAAAGGAGAAATCAAAATGGCAGTACCTGCACGTCGCACTTCAAAAGCGAAGAAAAACAAACGTCGTACACACTACAAAGTAACAGCTCCATCTGTAAACTTTGACGAAACTACTGGAGATTACTCACGTTCTCACCGTATATCACTTAAAGGATACTACAAAGGACGTAAAATCGCTAAAGCTGCATCAGCTGAATAATAGAAGGGAGATACCATGCGCGTAAATATTACACTTGAACACAAAGAATCTGGTGAACGCTTGTACCTTACTTCTAAAAACAAACGTAACACTCCAGACCGTCTTCAATTGAAGAAATACTCACCAAAACTTCGCAAACACGTTGTGTTTACAGAGGTTAAATAGAGATTCACTACACGTCAGTAGGCGTGAGAAAACCTGATTTTAAGCGATTCTTGAAATTTCAAATTTCAATGTATTGCAATACAAATCAGCCGAATCTCTACATTTTTCTCTACATTTTCAGATAAATAAAAAGAGATTACGGATATAAGAGAAGAGCTACTTCACAGATGAGTAGCTCTTCATTTTTTATTCTTTCACTTCAAGTTTATTCATGAAAATAGTAAAATCTTTTGAATGAATAATTGAAGTTCAAAATGCAGGCATTAATCAGCCTGCATTTTCTATCTAGCATTTATAGAGTAGATATAAGCTATATAACAAGCAAAATCTCCTATTTGCTTTCTGTTATCCTCTATAGAATCAAACCATGAAACGTCCACACCTTCTTGCCCTAGATAACGACTAAGAAGCTTTAGACAATATATTACTCGCTCATGCTTTGATGTTCTACCTTCATCTTTTTGTTGACGCTCTTCACGTTCCCAAAGCAACCACTGGCTACGAATATGAGCATAGCTTATACTAGCTTGCAAAAAATCAGACCATACTTCTAAAATTTCCTCATCGTTACCAATATTGTCTAGAATTGTCTGATGAATGTTTTGACATTCTTCAAAAGTTAGAGCATCTCTAGCACTTAAAAATGCTTCATAATTTATTAGTTGCATTCTAACACCTCGTACTATTTATTTTTATATAAACAGCAAACTAATCTTCGGATACACTATTTGATTCAATTTCTTTCGTCATTGTCGTAAACCCTTGCGACCAAATAGATTTTACACTTTCACCAATTGGTTTCCCGTCCCGTTCTTCCACTTCAATTATTAGATTATCACTCTTTAAAAATTCTCTAAGATTAGGCCTAAATCTCATGATAACTGCTACATCTTGCATTCTACCACTTACCAACAAACTACCATTTTTATAATAGTCTATCCCATATAATCTTTCTGGCACTCGATAACTTTTATCCTTGTAGTCTGGGAACTTTGTATTATCAATTTCTTCAAGAGGAGTATCTATCTGTTTACAATAGTCTTTAACTTTCCTAATCAGTTCACTAAACCTTTCTAGAGGTACTTTTTTGAACGAAAGTATACGATAAACTCTTACGCCACGTTGTCTAACATATTCTTCAAACGTTTCTCGTTCTCCTGCACTTTGTTTATAATAGTTCTTTATCACAAGTTTATCATTCTCTAGGATATATTCTAATTCTGAGTATTTTGTTACATAATTTACTACGTTTCTAAAAAATAACATCATTATACACCTTTCCAAAGAAACTACCTAGTTATAACTAGATAGCTCCCATTTTTTATTCCCCAAAAACTCCTATTTTCACTGTACGATGTAATTTCTGAGTCTCTAATAAATGAATTGTTTGAATGACAGATTGATAAGTAGCATTTGCTTGAATAGAAGCCAAACTCTTTTGCATAACTTCTTGACTATACTCGACCTTATCACGATGTTTCTCTTCTGCTAATAAATTGGCGGCCTCTTTAAAATTATCGGCTCTGTAAGTCTCTAAATAACTATAAAGTAAATAAAGGTCATTCATGTTAAAGTAAGAATCTGGAATTTCTCTTTTATATGCCACAAACTGTTCATCTTTCATTAACTCAATACCTTTTTGGCGATAAGCATTAGAAGCATCATTATTAGCAGCATTTGTAAATTCTTTTTTTGCAATGTGCTTATACACAGCTTTTACAATCAGAACAAGTGGGGAAAACAGAAGTTGAAAAACCCCATAGGAAATCGCTCCCCATATAATATACTCAAATAACGAGAGTACAGTTCCTTGAATAATTCCTAACAAGAAGCAAAATGCTATAAAACCTAATACACTTAAATTATATACTTTTTTAAGCTTGCCATAGTTCCCCATAATACCACTATATGCTTTATTTTGTTCTGCTGAAATAGCTTTATTTAAATCAGATACAGCTTTCAAAACTTGGAAACTATATCCAAACATTTCCATCAATTGTTCTCTACTATATTTGTTCATACTTCATTTGTTCATACTTCAAATTTCCTATCTTTAATCACCCTTAATTTAGTTTTTCCTCTTAACAAATAATCCTGCTAAACCAATCATTGCTAATAATCCGTAACCAACTGTAACAATTGAATTTGCTACCCTAGGATTTTCTCCTGTATTTGGTAAAACTTGTTGTCCTGTCAACTTGTCCATCGGTTTATCTGTTACTTTATCCGTTGGTTTATCCGCTGGATTGTCCGCTGGCTTATCTGCTGGATTGTCCGCTGGCTTATCTGCTGGATTGTCCGCTGACTTATCTGCTGGATTGTCCGCTGACTTATCTGCCGGCTTGTCCGCTGGCTTATCTGCTGGCTTGTCCGCTGACTTATCTGCCGGCTTGTCCGCTGGCTTATCAATGATAGCACTTGGATCTAATTCTGGTAATTCATCAACAGTTGGAGCAACTTTTGGTGTTGCACCAATACCATCAGGATTTTGTTTTGTAGTCAAATCACTTGGAATGTCAGCGGTGATATCCAATTCTGGCAATTCGTCTACGGTTGGAGCTACTTTTGGTGTCGCACCAATACCGTCAGGATTTTGTTTTGTAGTCAAATCACTTGGGATGTCAGCTGTGATATCCAATTCTGGTAATTCATCTACTGTTGGGGCAACTTTCGGTGTTGCTGAAATGACACGGTTACCATTAGTATATAGATTTAGCATCTTATCGATTGAAAAGATATCTGATTTGTATTTGTGGTCAGCTTGTGCTTGTGTCAAACGAGCTTTGGCATCCGCTAAGTCTTGCTCTGCAACTGTGATGCGTTGTTCCACACTTGCTCTATCGGCTTCTGCCTGTGTTAAACTTGCACGTAATTGTGGTAATTGCGCGTGGACACGCATAGCATTATCACGTTTGCTTGTTGCCGCATCAATTTCACTTTGAATTGTGTTGATACGTGCAGTTACATCGTTTACACGAGCAGTTGCTTTATCCAACTCTTTTTGTTTTTGAATAACAGCATCTGCTTTGTCTTGAGCGGTCGCTGTAAGTGTAGCTAAATCAGATTTTGCTTGATTTAGAGCTGTTGTCGCATTTGTACGCGCTGTAGCAATATCATTCAATTGGTTGTTTAAAGCATCTAACTCTTGAGTCAAATCAGCTTTCTTCGCAACCAATGCATCACGTTCGCGCTCTTGTGTCGCTTTTTGTTCTTTCAATGCATCTAACTCTGCTTGCATTTTTGGTCTGTCATCGATGATTTGACGTTTAACAAACACATAATGAGTATCCGCGATAAACTTCATCTTTTTGCCGTATAATGTTGGGTTCATTGGGTCATCTTGTTTGAAGTTACTGTTATTGTTCCAATAATCCTTCTCACTCTGACTTCGGTTTAACTGAAAGAATTCGTTGTATTCGTCATCCCATTCATAAGTAGAATCCTTGAAAGCGCTAGCATTGAATGAACCGAAATAAGTTGTTTTTTCTACACCATTGATTGTAGATAGAGCAACACCCATTTTACCACCTGTTGGTGTCAATAGGTTTTTACGGTGTCCATAATCTAAACCTCGCACGTTATTGTAGTCATCATACCAACCCAACAACATTTCGTAGGCTAATGTTTCGTTAGTTACAATGTGGTCGAACATTAAATATTCGCCATCACGGTCAATAAGTTGACCATATGCACCACCAAGGATGTTTTCAACGTTTTCCCCTGGTTGAACTCTTTCAATATAGCCAGGTTTGTCGGTTAAACTTGTACGGTGTGACAATAGGCCTGTTTTCTGCATTTCATCAGCACGTTTTTGCGCGTATGCTAGGTACTCATCGTCAACCACCATATCACCCTTCAAGTTGTTATTAACACGTAGTTGGTTAATTAATTTTACAAATGCATCTGAAATACCTTTGTTATCTACCTTGTAGCGATATGCTGGGCGTTCTTTTAATTTTCTGGTAACACGGTCAAACGGTTCTTTCTTATAATCCGCTAAAGCCTCTGTGAAATCAATCATGTCTTTAGTTGCATCAATTTCTTTGATGTCAACACCTTGGAAATTAACCGGTTCCATTTGTTTATTGCGATACGGACCGTGGTTATGCGCATAATCATCAAGATTATCATGAGCTGTGTGATTACGTTCATCAGGGTTTAAATCTGTTGAAATAACTTTAACTCTATAGTTATCGATTTCCCCTTGTTTAGCAGCAATTTTAGTGTCTGTAGCTGTGATTTGTGCACCTTTAGCGTTCAAATCATTATCAACGTTTGAAATTTTATCAGTTGTGTTTGTGATATTTTTACGCACGTTAGCATCTGTGATTGCGTCAAGGTCTGCTTGTTTCGTATCAACATCAGCTTTCTTAGCGTCACGAGCATTATCAGCCTCTGTTTTTGCGGTGTTAGCATTGTCTAGTGCTGTATGCGCATCACGTTCACCATCTTTAGCGGCATTCAAATCATTTGTTGCGTTTGTCTTGTCTGCTGTTTTGCTGGTGATAATATCGTTTTGAGCATTGATAATTTTGTTTGCGTTATTAGCAGTGTCAATGTCTTTATTGATTAAGTCAATTTTGCCATCAGCTTTTACTTTATCAGCTTTTGCTTGGTCGACTGTGCCGTGTTTTGCGTTGACATCAGCTTGGGCGCTGTTCACATTAGCTTTTGCCGTGTTCACGTCTTGTTCTGTAACATGAACAGGAGTCGTCTTCACCGTAGGCTTGGGTTGACCAGAATCAACCTCTTCTGCTTGGACAGTTGTATTTGCAACACCAGTCCCAACAAGAATAGTTGTTAAGCCAGCGCTTAATAAAATATCTTTTTTATTCATATTGTCTCCTTTATAAAAGTCGTTAACAAAACCAAGAAGCAAGCGCTTCCTCATTCGATTTATAGACTCATTTAAAATATTCCTACTATATTATACCCCCCCCCGAAATGCTTTTGTCAAGCCATTTCCGAGGATTTTATAATTTATTTTTCCCGAACTTTACTATAAATTATAAGTTGAAGAAACTCTCATTTTTTCTTTTAGAAAACAAAAAAACAGCCAAGAAAAGCTCAACTGTTTACATTTTTAATAATGCATAAATTTTTATGCACTGCCCCATTCTAGTTAGTTTCGGGTACCCGAAACTAACTTATCTCAACGGGGCTACGCCCCGACTCCCCTTTTTCTTTATGAAAAAAATTTTTTTCTTATCTCTTGCCCATCTCTTATCTTATTTCCCTAAAGGGAGTATAACCTAAAAATTAACACTCTGTCAAGTGTTTTTATGTTACATTTTTGTTAATTTTTGATGACATAAAATCACTTGACCTTAACTCCCTTTAGCCACGCGTGGCATTTCAAAAAAAAAAAAAAAAATATATATATATATAAGAGATGGGCACTATGAGATAAATCAACATATAGTTGTTAAATACAACTATTACTCCTGTAGAATAAAAATTATTCTCCTCCTTAATAAGAAAGGTCAAAAATATGGCATTCACAGTCAAATCATCAAGCTATTATAGCTCAGAAAATGCTGAGAAACTTCTTGGAAATGAATCAACTTATATTGTAGGACTGCAAATAGAAACACAGTATGAATATAAAAACGATAAACGGACAGATAAAGTTATTGGTTATCAGATTTGGATTGCTACGGATACTCATAATCCTTTTAAAGTGAAGTTCCTTCCGGATGACAAACCAGATTTATCTGAATTTAACATTGGTGAGAAAATAGCATTTGATAAATTAGAAGCAATTCAGATTAAATCAAATGCGTATTTCCGTGCCACAGGCATTCACAAAGCTTAGGGGGTAGTTTATGACTATCCCTATTAAAATGCCTATGTCTGAAAATGAATTAGCTAAATTCATTACAAGTAATCTCAACAATACACTAGATATCAACGGAGAAACGAGCTTTACAAACTCTTTCTCCATTTCTTTAGAGGCAGAAGATAAGGGAATGTTTTTCATTCCCAATCTTCCTGTTTCCTATGTTTTAGATAAAAGCCTCTATTTTAAGATAGCAGATATCTGTTCTGGCATCCTTTACCCGTATAAAACGCTTATGTTACAAAGTAATGCAATTTTCATCCCATACAAGACAGGTGACCCTAATCTTGCTAGAGGTTTTTTCTTCCCTTGGGTAAATGGTATTCCAACTCGACTAACTATTCCTGATATCCAACATTTTATAAATCAAGAAGTTAGTGAGATTAGGATTCCGCTCATGTCAAACCAAGTTAGTATCAATCTAAATGATGTTGTTCATTTAGCTATCAGTGGTTCATCTGGTTCAGGAAAAAGTTATTTCCTAGAATACCTTATTAGGTGTATTCGTAAAATAACTGACGATATTGTAGCCGTAGACCCTAAACGTGCCGATATTTATTCTCTAGGTCGTGAATTAAATCTGTCTGTCCTGTCTCCGAAAAGAGGGGCTAACTTAAATAGTTTTATCACAGAAGTAAATGAAATTCTGGGGGATGCTATCAATAAGATTTACGAACGTCAAGAAATACTTTTAGAAAACCCAAAAGCTACATTAAAACGCAAATACATTATCATAGATGAGCTACTTGCTCTTGTTCAGGGTTCTTCAAAACAAGCACGAGATACGTTTGCACAACTATTAGGAACTGTGGCTCTCCTAGGTAGAGCTACTAAAGTTTCACTTATCCTAGTTTCCCAACGTTTTGATGCTACCGCATTTGGAGGAAATCTAGCAGTTAGAGAACAAATTAACTGTTCTATTATTTTGGGAGAGATAAATACTAACACCACTCAGTTTTTATTGCCAAACGCTCATATTGAAAATATTGTTGTTCCTAGCGGAATAGGGACAGGAATTGTCAAATTTAGTGATGGAAAGCATGACAGCAACATCATGCCACTCCTCACCCCATACTATAACAAGAGGTGCTTATGATAAACAAGTATAATCTATTCAAAATCTTATGTATAGGAACTGTAGTAAGCTGTTTTCCTATATTTATACTTATCTTGATTCAACAGAATCTGAACATTGAAATTAATTATCAAAATGTTATTTTTCTTTTCTATCCTTTGATAATTTTTTCAATCCTACTTTTCTCTCTTTTCCTTTATCACTGGTTTAAAAGTGATATAAAATACATGCTCAAAGGATTACGAGCAACCTACGAACTGAGAAAATTTGCCCATTTTGAGTCCGATTCTATTCTCGATACTCAAAATAAACAGATTTCTACTCAAAAATCAATCGTCAACAAGGCCAATCGTTCTTTGTTAACCTTATCGATGATTTATACAAAAGATGGGGCTATATTACGGTGGAAAGTTCCAAACAATCATGAAAGTTTCTTGAAAGTACAAGAAATATTCCCTGCTATTAAAACAAAATTACACACTATGGAACCCGACTTGTTCTTTACCAATATAGCGCCTAGTGATGGTCGTTGGTATCAAGCAACAGGCTCTTACAATCATAGTAGATTGAAATAAAATATGAACAAATAGACTATAAAATCGGTGGAAGGACTTTGTCAAAGACAAAAAGTCCTTCCACCATTTTTTTATATTACAAAACTGTGCCAATGATACTACTTACTCTAAATATCCTTAATACTAACAATACTGCGAGACTGGTCTTGGCATTGTCTCGCATTCAAACTGTGCCAATGTGCCAAAAACAAAACGAAAGGAAATTCTTGAAATGTCTTCAGAGAAAAAAACAAATAAAAAAATCCCTAAACAGCGTGCAATCATGTATACACAACAAATGCGACTAGCTATTTTATCTGATTGGAAAAAAGAAATTGATAGAATCGTTAAGTTATTAGAGCCATTACTCTGGGCAGGAATTTTACATGATAAAGATGTTAATGAAGATGGAGAAACTGTAGAACCCCATATTCATCTCATGATGTATTTCAAACATGCTCGTAGCCCACATAGCATAGCTTGGGAAATTAATGAACGAAATGGTAAACGTGAAGATGCTCAAATCGAACGATTAGAATTCTTCAAGCATCCTAATAATGGTTTTAGTTATCTTGTTCACCAAACTAAAGATGCTCAAAATAAATATCAGTACCCTATTTCGGAAGTAATAAGTAACTTTGATTTTGCTAAAAAATTAGAAAATATTCGAAAACAAGTAGAGCGAAACCAAAGTAAAAAAGAAGGGGAACTAATACGAGAATATCTAGATATGCTTTATGACGGTTTATTAACTCTAGAAGAGATTGAATCTGAGCTAACGGGAAGTCAATATGCGAAAGCAAGTACGCGACTTAAAGCTGTTGCTGAAAAAAGGCAAGAAAGATTAGGGAGAGAATTCCTGAATCGTATGAAGTATGAACAAAAGACAAAGCAAGTAGTCTATATCTATGGTGAGTCTGGACTTGGTAAGACAAGACTGGCTAAGACTTATGCAGAAAATAAAAATACTTCTTATTTTGTAACAGGCTCAAGTCGCGACCCTTTTCAGAGTTATCAAAACCAGGAAACTATCATTATTGACGAACTGCGACCAGATAGCTTTCGATATGATGACCTTTTGAAAATTCTAGACCCTTATAATTTCGATGTTTTCTTACCTTCTAGATATATAGATAAGGCATTAACCGCTGAACTAATATTCATAACTAGCCCCTACTCACCAAAGGAGTTGTATGATAATTTTCAAACCAGTAAACGAATTGACAGTTTCGACCAGCTAGAACGACGAATACAAACAGCCATACTGGTTGAAAAGGATAATATCTTTTATACACACTATAACAATGAGAGTCGGGAATACGAAAAAGATGTCAGCAACTTTTTCACGAACCCCTTTGAACCTCAACCAATACATCGTGCTAATAGCTTCTTCACACAGTTTGAAACAACTATTCAAAGAAAGGAATAACAATAATGAACTCAGAACTATTTGAAATTAAAAACCTACTACTAAATCTCTTACAAATCCTACAACAGGAAACCCACATCTTCAATTATTGTGGTCTATATACCCAAAAAGATCTGTTGAATCTCCTTCAAATTTCTCCGAATACATTAAAATCTTGGGAAGAAAAAGGACTAAAACGACTGGAACCACCTATAGAAGGAACCAGAACTGTTTACTATAAACTTGAAAATGTTCTCCAATTCTTAGAGAAATAACATGAATTATGCTAAAATAGAACTGTCTGTTATGTATAGAAAATGTTCTATTTTAGCCTTTTTATTTTATATCCGTATAATGAAAGGGCATTATGACATCTGAAACTATAACTTACAATAACAAAAAGGTTATCAAAAAAACAAATTCAAACGGAGAGGTTAGTTATATTTTACGAGGCCTTTACTTAGGTATCGATGAAAAAACAGGCAAACAAGTAACAACGTCTATAACAGCTAAAACACTACGGCAACTTGACCGTAAAATCCTAACGGCTAGAGTTAATTTTGAAAAAGCAGGTGGAACGAGGAAAGAAGATAAACGATTATCCACTTTTTCTGAACTTGCAGAAGAATGGTTCAATAATTATCAAGTTTGGGTTACTTCTCATAATACAATCAATAGAGTGAAGGGATACGTATATAATTACATCATCCCTGCATTCGGAGATTACATTCCTGAAAAAATCACATCTGCTGACATTCAAAGATGGGTTAACAATCTCGCCCAAAAAGCTAGAACATCGATTGAATCAGGGAAAAAGCGTGCTGAAAAAGGTAGTGCAAAAGACTTTGGAGCAGTCACTCACAAACTTAGTGATATTTTCGATTTTGGCATCACACATTTTGGATTAACTAAAAACCCAGTGAAAACTATCAAAATCCCTCCAAAGCCTAAATTAGCTTCTCGTAGAACTATGGTCTTGCATGATGAAGAATTAAAAACATGGTTATCATTCTTAAAAACTCTGCCTAATAACAGAGCTAATCGACGATTTATTACCATCTGCAATTCCTTACTCGCTTCTGCATTGCGAATCAATGAACTTCTAGCATTAGAAATAAATGACTTGGATTTCACAAACAATGAAATTATTGTAAATAAAACATTGATGTGGAAAAGCGCCAATAAGAAACTTGGTACTAAAGGATGTATGATTTGTAAACCAACCGCAAAAACCGATTCTGGTAATCGTCAGGTTCCCGTTCCAAACTCTACTCTCACTGACCTTAGGGATTTCTATACAGAAATGAATAACTATTTCAAAAAGCAAGGTCTACCTCAATCCAAGTTAATCTTTCCAACGATTTATGGAAATTATATGTGCGATAGAAACGAACGTGCTACTTTAAAAAAACGACTAACTTCTCTTGGTTTACCTGATTATGGTTTCCATATTTTCAGACATACTCATGCTTCAATGATGTTAAATGCTGGGGCAAACTGGAAAGAACTACAAGTTCGTATGGGACATAAATCTATCAACACAACTATGGATACATACGCCGAGTTAGCACCGAAGAAGAAATTAGAGGCAGTAGATATTTATTTAGATAAAATAGCTGAACTATCTACTTAATCGTCTCTACATTTGTCTCTACATTTTTTCTTCAATAAATTACAAAGCCTTTAAAATAAAGGTTTTGAGGGGTTATATAGAACTCTGTCTACTCCTTACAGAAGTTAAGTAATAGGTCATTCCGTTTCATGACTTACACCCTATTAGTTAGACAAAAATATCTAGCCGATGGGGTGTTTTTATTATGAAATTAACTTATGATGATAAAGTTCAGATCTATGAACTTAGAAAACAAGGATATAGCTTAGAGAAGCTTTCAAATAAATTTGGGATAAATAATTCTAATATTAGGTACATGATTAAATTGATTGATCGTTATGGAATAGAGTTCGTCAAAAAAGAAAAAAATCGTTACTATTCTCCTGAATTAAAACAAGAAATGATTGATAAAGTCCTACATGAAAACTGGTCTCAAGATAGAGTTTCTCTTGAATACGGTCTCCCAAGTCGTACGATACTTCTTAACTGGCTAGCACAATACAAGAAAAACGGGTATACTATTGTTGAGAAAACAAGAGGGAGAGTACCTAAAATGGGACGTAAGCCAAAAAAGCTGTTTGAGTTAGCTCAGACAGCTTTAAAGATACTCACTTAATCAGAGGTATGACTTTGTGGCACCTGACTTGATAATTGGGGAAAATGATTTTTCAGAATAATTTTAAAATGTTAGTATTTAGACATAGTTTTCGTTTACACAACTATTTTCGTGAACTTATGTAAAAAAAATGTTATAATCTATAATATAGAATACGAATTTTCGTTTTCAAGGAGGTCAGTTATGCTATTGGAGTTTGTATTTAATAATTGCTACTCATACAAAGATGAAGCATATTTCTCAATGGAAGCCGTTAAGAAAACTCGCAAAAATAATGAGTTTGCATCTTTTAATGGTCATAGAATTTTAAAGAGTGCTATTATTTTTGGGCCAAATGCTTCAGGGAAAAGTAATTTAATGAAATCTCTCAGAACGTTTCAAAATTTAGTTTTAAAAGATGATAAACTAAAAAATCCATTTCCAACTTACGCTAATAATCCTGATAGTATTAATTTCGAGATAACAATCTTAATAGAAGAAACTATATATAAATATTCAGTTTCCTATTGCTCTGATGAAATAATTGAGGAGCATCTTGAAATAGAAGAGGGAAATGAGTTTGTGACATATTTCCATCGTATTAAAGGAAATTATGAGGTTATACCGAGAGAATTGGAATTGCTAAAGAACAAAACACGAATGGATAGCTTATTTTTAATCACTGGAAAGGCATTTAATGATCATCACTGCTTAAATGTGTTTCGTTGGTTTAGAAATAATTTAATTTTTATCTCTCGAGAGGTTCCGCCTGTTTTCGATCATCTTTATAAGTTACAAAAAGATAAAAAAAGAAAGAAAAAATTAATTAATTTTTTACAAGCTGCCGATTTCAATATTGTAGATTTCGAAGTTCTTCAATTTCAATCTAATGTTACAATGCCAGATGAGATAAAACAGCTATTTATATCTACAGCTGGCTTCACAGAGTTTCAAACAAAGATTAAACATAGAGATCATGATGGAGAAACTTTCGATTTATCAGTTAGTCAAGAGTCTGATGGTACTAAAAAAATGATTGCGTTATCAACTATATTATTAACTTTAAATAATAGTACTATTTTTATAGATGAATTTGACGATTCATTTCATCTAGGTTTATCAAAAGCACTTGTTGATGTATTTAACTCAGATGAAAATTCGAACCAAGTAATTTTAACGAGTCATGAATTAGAGCTAATGGATGCTGGCTTCAAAAAAGAACAGATTTATTTCACAGACAGAAGTGCTGATGGAGCAACAGAACTATATTCTGTTTACGATTTTAAATCCGAAGTAAATAGACAAGATTATTCTTATGTAAAAAGATACAATAAAGGTTTATTTGGTGCTGTCCCTGAAATTCTTGTTGGGAAATTAAAGGAAATTATTAAAGGGGATTAATACTATGGGTAGAAGAAGAAGTCAGGAGAGGAAAAATCCACCTCAAATAAAACTTTATACAGAAGGGGAAACAGAAAAAATTTATTTTGATGCTCTAAGATCTATTGTTGGTATTAAAGGTGGAATAAGCTATTCTGCTAAGCAAGTAAATAAGCAGGGATTGGATTTGTTTTATTATGTAAAAAGGTGTTATACAAGGCATAACTTTGAAACATCTCCTGTCAAAATTGTATTAGTTATCGATAAAGATAATACTTCATCTGAAAAACTTACTACCTTAAAAAGTCTTTGTGAAGAAAACAATTCTGAACTCGTTTTTTGTAATAAATGTTTTGAATTATGGCTATTGTTACATTATGAAAGAGTGACTAGAGCTTTAGATGCTAAACAATTAATTGATAAGTTAGAACATCATTTATCTAAAAAATATATAAAAACAGATGAAAAAACAATAACTGTTATTTCTAGGTCATACGCACAAGCTCTATCAAATAGTGATCATATGGCTTCCATTGTAAATAACTTTGATATAAATCCATATACAAATGTTAATAGATTTTTAAGAACTTTTTTTGATATTTGAAAACGATGATAAAAATCGAGTTCAAGCGTTTTTTTCTTTTTGTTAAATTTCACTACATTGCAAGGTAAATCATTCTAATCACTACTTTTTTAGATAAATACATCATTTGGATATTGAAGTTAAGCCCTGCTATCATTTCGATGGCAGAGCTTTTTTCTATTTATCGGATACTACAAACAATCTCACCATCTTCTTTTACAAAATCTTTATCCAATGATTTAGGTAAAACTTCTAATACTCTCTCTGATGGTCTACATAATAGCGTTCCTTTTTCCGTTACGACGATTAGACGATTTATCAAAATTGGTTCTATCATCATCGCGTCTATAATATCGTGTTCCGATTTAGCTTCTTGTAAATAATATTTTTCAAATTCTGGAACATTGGTACGTTGTAATTCTTTAGCACTAATACCCCTCTGCACTAATAACTGTTATAATTCTTTTTCTTTCGGTGGTGTTTTCAGATATTCGATAATTTGTGGTTCAATTCCTACTGCTCGAATCATAGCTAGGACATTCCTAGACGTTCCACAATTTGGATTGTGATAAATGGTTACTTGATTCATATATCCTCCTATTTTAGTTATTTTATAATGGGGGAGTGGTTAATTTTCATAAAAATCTCCCCTATTATTCAATACCATTAAATTAATCAACATATGATACTTCCCTAATGATTTTCTTCACATCTTGAACTTTCAATACTTTCCCAGAAGATACAACATCTTCATTAAGAACTAATGCAGGTGTAGACATCACACCATGACTAGAAATCTTTACAAAATCACTTTCGTGTTCAACCGTGATCTCTAAACCTTCCTATTGGCAAGCCTGACGAACATTGTCTTCCAATGTCTGGCATTTTTTACAGCAGATCCTAAAACCTTAAACATCATTTGATTATCTGAAACTTGAGACATAAGTATTTCCTCCTAAAAAATAAACTGTTGTACTATATTAAATAAATAACCAAATAAAAAAGCTCTTTTGAACAACAAGTATCAGAGGCATCTAGCTTATATTATACTTAGTATTCAGCACTTACATATATAAAAGCAAGAACTATCTCTTGTATCTCCCCTTGTATCAATGTAAAGAACAATTAATCTTTTATAACTGATACGGAACCATTTGAGCTAATTGCTCGACAACAATCTGTATAAACTTCGATAAAATCATATCCTCCATGTAAAGCAATGCTTTTGACTTTATCGAGTCCACCAGGTAATGGCTCTCCTCGTTTATAATGCTCAATGATTTCTCCAACCAAGTCTAGGGTGTGCGCTTCGTAAGGTGCTCCTAAATAACATTTTGCTACAAAACCTAGGAGAATTCCATTAATATCCACATCTGGGAATTCCGACTTAATTGTATTAATAATTTCATTTACTTCTTTTTTATTATGAACATGTCCACCTGCATCTAGCTGATGAATAGCATCCATATATTCTTTAGACCGTGATTTTCTTAGAAGCCTATCTAGACTCAACTTATCTATCTGTGGTTGTTTTAAGTTAGAAGTCATGATATGGCTTGCTTGTGTTTGTTTTTGGGATTGATATGAATTTAATATTGGTTTAGGCATCTATTTTTCTCCTAATTGTGTTATAAGTTATATTTTGCAATTTAAGATTCCTTTTAATAATACTCTCAAAAAAGATCTTCCTTTAGTGAATTATAAAAATGGACACGAAACTGAGATTACAGTTACCGTGTCCAAATAATGAACTGATTAAACAAGTACTTTTCTTGTTTTAGGTCCACTCTGTTTATGAACAAGTCCCTCTCCACCGATTGGTTTTCCAGATGCAGGAACAGCTCTTTCTTTCCCCCAATCTCTAATAGCCTCAATTTTTTCTGGGCTAGTTTGAGAGAGTGGGACTACGTTATTGAAAGCAGTCATGATATTCTCTTCATTGAGAATAAAATTGCTATTAGCGATAGATCGGTAAGCTAAATCTCTAACTGTCGATTCTAAGTCCGCTCCGGTGAAACCATCACTTATTTGAATGATATTATCAGCAAAATCTCCTTCAAATTCTAGACTTAAGTATTTTTTAAAATACAAAGCAAGTATTTCTTTGCGCTCATCTGCAGTTGGTAAATCAACAAAGAATAACTCATCAAATCTTCCTCTACGGAGAAGTTCTGACGGAAGCATAGACACATCATTAGCTGTTGCAACTACAAAAACTTGTTTTTTGCATTCTTGCATCCAGAATAAGAATTGACCAACCATACGAGTAGATACACCGCCATCATTAGCGCCACCAGTAGCTCCTGATAGCCCTTTTTCTATTTCATCAATCCATAAAATACACGGAGATACATTCTCAGCGGTAGTTAGAGCATCTTTGAGTTGCTGTTCAGACTGACCTACATAACTTCCTTGAACCGTTGCAAAATCTAAACGATATAATGGAAGTTTCCAGTTAGCGGAAATTGATTTAGCAGATAAAGATTTTCCGCATCCAGGGACACCTACTAGGAGTATTCCTCTAGGTGGTTGCAAACCTTTCTCACGTAACATATCTTTCTTTTCGGGAGTTAGCAGTTCTTTCTTTTCATTAAGCCACTTCCTTAATCCTTCAAGCCCTCCGATATCCTTTACAGAATCATCTACAACGATTTTTTCTAGACCAGAGATATCAGAGAATAGGCGATCTTTTGCAAATCTTATCTCATCTAAATCAGATTTTCTTATGCACTTATTTGCAATCAAAGCAGCGATAACGTTCTCCGCCTCGATTCTAGTTACCCCATTGAGAGCTGCAGCAGCTTCTCGAATATCGGAGTTGTCCCATTCAATCTGGATATCATTTCGATAGTCGTCAATGTATTCTTGAATTATCGAATACATTTCCTCTTCGTTAGGTAAATCAATTTTTACTGTCATACCTTGCCGTTGAAGTTGATTCCAAATAGAGGTATTGGTAAAAACGATTACAACGCCTCCAGTTTCATTGGCTAAATTGACCAGTGCTAAGACTTGTTTAGAATCGCTATTTTCATTACTAAGATCCGGAACCTCTGTCAATACGATAGTTTGGTATTGTTTCTTTTGCATTTGGTCCGTCATGTAATCTATTGCACCATAAACAGATTTATCTTCGTTAACATTCTTACCAGAACTAAGATCATACACACCTTTGGTGAGAGTATGTACATTGAATGGAAGTTGTAATTCTTCAGATATTGCCTTTAACATATCTAATGTTCTACTTGGCTCAATGGTATTGATAGCAATAAAAGGGATTCTTGCAAGTGAATATCTTGTAAGAAGTTCTTTGCTTTTTACTATATCGCTCATTTACTGTTCACCTTTATTTAAAAAAGAATTAATTTTATGATTTCTAATAATACTTGACATTTTCCCGCTTCGGTCCTGTTTTGCAGATTCTTCTAAAGATTTCTGCATACTATTAGCTTGTTCTATAACGAGATTTAAGTAGTGTTGTCGCTCTTTATCTGGAATTGCAGGAAGATTGATTGCTTCAGCTAAGAACGCCATTTCTTTTCTCAACGAAAGAATTGATTGAATGATAGCTCCCTCGTATCCTTGGGATTTTAGTAAATCTTTTTGAAACTTATCTGAAGCTACATTCATACGGTAATTAACAGCGTCAATTAACTTTGTAGAGAAACGTTCCGCCACACCGTATTGCCATTCGATAGTCCCAGATTTCATCATTTTTAAAACTGTTTCATCATCATCTTTGTTTTTAAAAATAGTTAAGACATTTACCCATTCTGCATATGTTTGTGGTTTATTCATTATTTTGCCGTTTCCTTCTGACTAGCAATTGTGGAGGCACGATGTCCCATGAAGGGAGTCCCTCAGCAAACACGCTCATAGGTTCTTCACTAAAATCCTCTTCAGTATTAATGCTCTTAAATGGAGTGGTGTTATTAGATGATAGCTTACTATCGCCTTTATATTGTTCATCCATGTCAATTACCTCCTCAAATTTTAATCTTTCTATTGGATGATGCCAACTTGTTTACATATTGTTCAGGTCTTATTTGTTCGAGGAAATCAAGGACTTTAGTACTTTCAGCATCTTTCTCTGCAAATTCAATTCTAAAGTCTACAATTTCAGCCAGAATAGCTCTTATAATTTGTTCACCATTAACTCTCTTATCCTCGTACTGTTCTTCAATTTTCTTGCGACTTGTTTCAATATTTTCAATATTAGATTTATGCTTAAGAACCATAAAAATACCTGCTATAATAGCTATTAAACCTAAGAAAACATTGCCAGAAATCATCATCATTAAACCGATTACTCCGATAGCTATACCACCATACAAAAGGAATTTATCAAATAAACTTGGGAAGTAGTTTGCCAAAGTTTGTTCTTTTTCAGAGTCAATCTGAGAATTAAATTTTTCAACCAACTCGCTTTCGTTTTGGCCATCTATTGATTTATCGTTAAAAGTATCTACATTAATTTCAATTTCGTAAGGAATCTTCATACGATTTTTTGCAGTAACATCATTATAAGCGTTTGTTACCCAATCACGAGAAAGAGCCAGTGCAAATTTTTGGGTAGATATACTTGAGTGAGAAGATTCGGGTTTCATTGCTGCATCGGTAAGCAACTGGGTGAAATCTTTATGGGTTTCAAACGCAGTCACTTCAATACTCATGTTTTGATGAGCACGATTGTCATCTCCTCCGAAGTCAACCACAAACTGCTCGAATTTTTCTTGTTTTCGAAGAGCTAATTCCTCGTTATCAAAATCAGTCACAAGTGTGTCTAGAATATCATCTAATTGTTCTTTGACGCTTTCTGTAGACCCTTTCCTCTCAAAAATATCAGTTAAATAGTTTAACATTTGTTCATGAAGATGAGCACCTTCTAAAATATCCTCTAGGACAGGCCAACTATTACTATATTTTCTTAGGTTAGGGTATAAATCTTCATCTAGTTCACTTCTTTTTAAGTTAATGGCTTCGGACCATTGTTCTGTTTGCCGTTCAGTAAAACCAGGTTTTTCTTCAAGTCGACTGAGCCATTCATTCATTTGACGTGAGATGACTCCTTCGGTATCAGCTCCCAAGAGTCCACTCGCAAAAGCATCTAAGATAATAATAGAATTTCTGTCAAGATTTTCTTCATCTTGATTAGCTAGATAACGTTGAGTCCACTTAAGGCATGCGTTCTTTCTGTTAGCTCTTCTACAAATTAAGGCAAAGAAAAGGGAGGTCTTTTCATCGTTTCGTTTAATCCCTTCCTTGACTGCTTTTTCAGCTAACTCGGGTTGATCATTTATCCATGCCGCTAATGCAACCAAGCATGGAGCAAGCCAGTAACCTGGAGTTGATATCATTAGTTCTTCTGTAGCAGTGCTGATTGTTTCTTTTTTGACAATTCCTAAATCATCAGCTTGTAAAATCCCTGTGGTAGTACGACGAACAATATCATAATGTCCGTATTTCTTCTCAATTTCTTGACGGATTTTTACCAGTCGAGTTTCAGCTCGTCCTAGTCTATTAGCTTTTTGTTGGATATTCACAAATTCATGAAATTCTTGTGCTAAACTACCGATTTCATCGTACACGATTTCAAGATTTTCGTTTGCTACATCAACTCTAGCATTAATTGTTTGTAATCCTTCATGGATAGAGCGCAAGTTGTTCTCGATCTCATGAAGATCAGCTTGATGTATTATTCTTTCAGCCATAATATCCCCCTTGTTAATGATTTCTAAATTAATTAGAAATAAAATTTGGATAATTTTCTAAATAAACTATCTTATAATCATTTTAATTTTTTCCTTATAGAAATAAGAATATCATAATTATTTTATTAATTCAACTTGCCACAAGAAAGAAGAGAAAGTATTTGATTCGCGCTGACTTTATAGTTACTCGATAGGTATTTTTGGTATATAGAAATCGATTATCGTATCAATGAAGCTCTAGCCCTTAGCTGGTCCGATATTGACCTAGAGAATGCAACCATTAGCATTACAAAGACACTAAACCACCTAGAGCAAATCAATAGCCCAAAATCAAAAGCAAGCTATCGTGATATCGATATAGATCAAGCGACTGTTGCCATGTTGAAAGCCCACCAGCTTAGATAAATTCAAGAGGCTTGGAAGTTAGGGCGAACTGAAATAGTTGTATTCTCTGACTTTATCCATAATTACCCAAGTAACAAAACCTTGAGTACACGTCTAAAAACTCGGTTTCAAACATGCTGGTGTACCTAATATTGGATTCCACGGTTTTAGACACACACTAGTCTCTTGCTAAACTCTGGAATACCATATAAAGAATTACAACACCGTCTAGGTCATTCTACACTGGCTATGACTATGGACACTTACAGTCATCTCTCCAAAGAAAAAGCAAAAACAGCCGTCTCATTTTATGAGAAAGCTGTTAGTTCGTTATAAGTGATGACAAAAATGATGACAAACCCAGAAATCAACCTTTTAAGACAAAGAAAAAAGCCCACTGTTGTAGGCTTTCTGTAAGATATATCTTAAAATTAAAGCATTTTGTTGTAGAATTCAACGACAAGGGCTTCGTTGATTTCTGGGTTGATTTCGTCGCGTTCTGGCAAGCGAGTCAATGAACCTTCCAATTTTTCAGCGTCGAATGATACGAATGCTGGACGTCCAAGAGTAGCTTCTACTGCTTCAAGGATAGCTGGAACTTTCAATGATTTTTCACGAACTGAGATCACTTGACCTGGAGTTACGCGGTATGATGGGATATCAACGCGTTTTCCGTCAACAAGGATGTGACCGTGGTTTACGAATTGACGAGCTTGACGACGAGTAGTCGCAAGACCAAGACGGTAAACAACGTTATCCAAACGACGTTCCAAAAGAAGCATGAAGTTGAAACCTAGGATTCCGCCTTTGATTTTTGTAGCTTGTACGAACAAGTTACGGAATTGTTTTTCACCTACACCGTAAGTGAAACGAAGTTTTTGTTTTTCAGCCAATTGCAAACCGTATTCTGACAATTTAGAACGGTTGTTTGGTCCGTGTTGTCCTGGTACGTAGTTACGACGTGCCAATTCTTTACCTGTACCTGTAAGTGAAAGGCCAAGGCGACGAGCTTGTTTCCAAGATGGTCCTGTATAACGTGACATGTGTATGTCCTCCTGATATAAATAATATTTCGGTGGAAATAGTCACTTAGAAAGCCCTGATTCGTGCAGATGCCCTTCGCCTAAACAGCCAAGGTTACTTATCATAAGACACCTGTTGACGAGCTTCATGCTTTCCTGCTGATATTTCACACAAAATCCATTTTACCATGAATAGCTGGATTTGTAAAGGGGGGGTAAGCTTTATTTTCACGACCAGAGAGATTGAGAAGGAGGGTAAAGGTGCTTCCTAGACCGTACTGGCTGCTGACTGTAATTTCCCCACCCAATTGATGGGCCAATTCACGCGCAATCGCAAGTCCTAAGCCATGACCACCTGTTTTCATGTTACGCGAAGTTTCGACACGATAAAGGCGTTTGAAAATATTCTCCAAGTCCTCTGGGGCAATTCCCTGCCCCTCATCGATCACACTGATTGAAAGCTGGTTCTTCTCCAGCTTAGCCACCACTTCCAGCTTGGTTCCTGGAGCCGAGTATTTAAAAGCGTTATTGACCAGATTCACCAAGATGCGAGAAAGTTTGGCATAATCTCCCTCAATCCGGGCAGACTCTGGGATCACCTGCAAGTGGACGTCTCGTTCCTCCTGCTCAATCAAGAACTGAAATTCACTCATGCACTCAATCAAGAGCTGATCCAGAAAAATACTGTCTTTGCTGGTAGTTTCCACCTGTTTTCTAGTTGTATTTAGGGTCAAAAAATTCAATTCCTCAACCAATTTATTGAGTCTTTCTGTCTGTCGTCCAATGGTTGCTAGATAATGGTCCTGTTCTCCTTCCTTGATAACCCCATCCAAAATTCCTTCTACCGTCGCTTGGATCAAAGTAATGGGGGTCTTGATATCATGCGACAACTGGGCAATCATCAAGCCCTTTTCTCGTTCGCTTTCTTCTAGTGAATCAAAGGTCGCCTGCAAATCATGGGACATTTCATTGAAGGCTTGGCCTAATTGCTGAAATTCTACAGGTCCTTGAACCTCCAGATTTGATGGAAAATCCTTGTCTGCTACCCGCTTGGCATGTTCCTTAAGTTTGCTCAATGAAGTAAAGACTGGCGAAAGGAGAAAGAGACTAATCCCAGCACCGATAAAACTAGCCATGAGAGTCATCCCCACTAGGAAATAAACCTCTCTTTCTTCAATTAACATGCGCTGGATGGCCCAAAAAACCACGATAATCGTTAGGAGTGTTGAAATGATATACCCCACTAAAATATAACTTTTTAATTTCATTAACTACCTCGTGCTTTCTCAATTTTGTAGCCCAAGCCCCAGACAGTTTTGATGGTAGGCGTTTCTGCACTGGCATGTTTAGCCAACTCCTGTCGAAGAGCATGAATATGAACATTCAAGGTATTGGTATCATCCACATAGTCTTCTTGCCAAACCTTTTCATAGAGGTCTGTCTTAGAAAAAACTCGCTCTGGATTGCTGGCTAGAAGCCATAGAAGTTCGAAGGATTTAACTGTCAAATCAAGCGCCACATCTCCGACTTGAACCTCATGACTAGCGTGATTCATCCGTAAATCTCCGAGACCGACGACTTCTGTCTCACCTCCACGATGAAGGCGCCGCAAGATATTGTGGACGCGCAAAACCAGCTCACGAGGGCTAAAGGGCTTGGCAATAAAGTCATCCGCCCCCAAACTTAGGCCGTAAATTTTATCCTGTTCACTGGTCTTAGCAGTAATAAATAGGAAAGGCTGCTCTGGTGATAAGTATTGAACCTCACTAATCAAATCATAACCATCCATCCGAGGCATCATGATATCTGTAATAATCAAATCAATCGGTTTTCGCTTGAAGATTTCTAAGGCCTCTACTCCATCATGGGCCACCAAGACCTGATAACCTGCCTGAACTAGATAACGTTGATGAATATCTGTGATTTCTACCTCGTCATCGACGAGCAAAATTGTCTTTCCCATCTATCTCTCCTTTGATAAAAACAGTGCTATACCGATTCAAGTATAACACTATTTTAATCACTTTACGAACATTCTAAACGATATCTGGATTTTTCAAATCCTAGATAGAAAGTCTGTAGCTAGACTAGTCATTTTCATCTTTTTTAGCTTTCAAACCGAGCCCACCTAGCAGACCGGCCAAGGCTAATCCAAAGAAACCAATAGTAGCCATTGAAGTTTGGGCTTCACCAGTATATGGAAGCATGTCTTTTTGATCTTTCATTTGATCAGCCATCATTGGACTTGACATCTTGTTAGTAGATGCCATCTTACCTTCATCAGGCATTTTACTTGAGGTTGCTGCGACTTGGTCTTGCTTCATACTTGGAGTTGCCATTGGCTGGCTAGTATTCATAGTTTTGTCCTGCTCTTTGTTAGGCATCATCTTATCCTGACTAGCAGCCGGCATTTTAGATTTCATCTCATTGAGGGACTTATACCCATTCAAGTTCACTGTCAATTCTTTTGTCGCTACGAGATTGCTCAAATCGGCCTTGCCGTCTTTAGCACCGTACACTTTGATAGTAGCTTTATAGCTTTGAGTGCCGTTTTGTTTTAAGAGGTCAAGTAACTCTTTATCAGATTTTCCTTGAGTACCTGCCAAATCTACTTCGTAGAAGTAGAGACCTTTGCCCAATTTCTCTACTGGTGGGAGAGCTGGATTTTTGGCTGAACCGTTGTCTGACCATGGTGCCTTGTCTGAGGCCTTCAAGATAAGGCGAGTTAACATACCATCACCGGCGAAGAATTCGTAAGGAATGACTTGGTTGACACCGGCTGTGAATGGACCTGGGAAGTTGGCTTTATCCAAGTAAGTAGCTGGGACGTCTACTGTATCTTTGGTGTTGTCAGCTACGCCTTTTTGTACTTCAGCTGGAGTGGTCAAGCCATTCAAATTGACATCCAAATTTTTAGTCGCTACGAGATTGCTCAAATCGGCCTTGCCATCTTTGGCACCGTACACCTTGATAGTTGCCTTGTAGCTTTGAGTGCCGTTTTGTTTCAAGAGGTCTAGAAGCTCTTTATCAGATTTACCTTGGGTACCTGCCAAGTCCACTTCATAGAAGTAGAGGCCTTTGCCCAATTTCTCTACTGGTGGAAGAGCAGGATTTTTAGCCGAACCGTTATCTGACCATGGAGCCTTGTCAGAAGCTTTCAAGATAAGGCGAGTCAACATACCGTCACCAGCGAAGAATTCATATGGGATGACTTGGTTGACACCGGCTGTGAATGGACCTGGGAAGTTGGCTTTATCCAAGTATGTAGCTGAAACATCCACTGTGTCTTTAGTATTGTCGGCTACGCCTTTTTGCACTTCAGCTGGAGTAGTCAAGCCATTCAAATTGACATCCAAATCCTTAGTCGCTACGAGATTGCTCAAATCAGCCTTGCCATCTTTGGCACCGTACACCTTGATAGTTGCCTTGTAACTTTGAGTGCCATTTTGTTTCAAAAGGTCTAGAAGCTCTTTATCTGATTTTCCTTGAGTGCCGGCCAAGTCTACTTCGTAGAAGTAGAGGCCTTTGCCCAATTTTTCCACTGGTGGAAGGGCGGGATTTTTAGCTGAACCATTGTCTGACCATGGAGCCTTGTCTGAGGCTTTCAAAATCAGACGAGTCAACATACCATCTCCAGCGAAGAATTCATACGGAATGACTTGGTTGACACCTGCTGTGAATGGGCCTGGGAAGTTGGCTTTATCAAGGTAGCTAGCCAGAACATCCACTGTGTCTTTGGTATTGTCAGCCACGCCTTTTTGCACTTCAGCTGGAGTGGTTAAGCCATTCAAATTGACATCCAAATCCTTAGTCGCTACGAGGTTGCTCAAGTCTACCTTGCCGTCTTTCGCACCGTAAACTTTGATGGTAGCTTTATAACTTTGAGTGCCATTTTGTTTCAAGAGGTCAAGAAGCTCTTTATCTGATTTACCTTGGGTGCCGGCCAAGTCCACTTCGTAGAAGTAGAGACCTTTGCCCAATTTTTCTACTGGTGGAAGAGCTGGATTTTTAGCTGAGCCGTTGTCTGACCATGGAGCCTTGTCAGAAGCTTTCAAGATAAGGCGAGTCAACATACCGTCACCGGCGAAGAATTCATATGGAATAACTTGGTTGACGCCAGCTGTGAATGGACCTGGGAAGTTGGCTTTATCCAAGTATGTAGCTGGGACATCTACTGTGTCTTTAGTGTTGTCGGCCACACCTTTTTGCACTTCAGCTGGAGTGGTTGCTGGTTGCGCTTCATTTGCTTCACGGTCTTGTCCAGAAACTGTAGGCGCAGGATTTGTCGCAGGTTTAACCGCATCCTCTGTTTCTTTCTTAGATTCTGGTTTTGCTTGCACTTCTTCTTTTGGCGCTACCACTTGGTCTTTAGCACCCGTAGCTGCTTTTTCTGGAGAGTTTGTAGTATCCAAGCTTGCTTTAGGTGTTGAGTCTACTTGTTCTGAAGGAAGAGCTGTATCGACTGCTTTCTTGAGAAGTTCTGCTGGTAAGTCGCTCTTTTCACTCACCGAAGTAGCATCTGGCACAACTTGAGCAGGGGTCGGATTGACCACATCGGCACGTACAGAACTTGGTTGACCAACTAGGACAAAGAAACCACTGGTTACAACAACTGAGGCAACACCGACACTAAGACGGCGAATAGACCAACGAGTATATCTTTGATTTGGATTGAATTTCATAGGATTCTCCTTAGAGTTTTTCTTTATTTGATGACTCTAGTATAATCTCCTAAAATTAAAAAGGATTAAGAAAAAGTTAAAATTTTTCTTAAATCCCTCTTATAAAATACTTATATTAATTAAATCCATAAACAGACTTGGTGATTTGATAGACAACATTGGAAAGTTTGCGAGCTGGCAGGACTGAATGTTTGGTCAAACGGCTCAACATGGTCTTGCGGATAGCCTGAAAAACCTCTGGATTTTCCTGCTGAATATAGGTCCACAGCTCCCGTTTTTTGGCAAGATGCTCTGCTGTGCCTGCTCGGTTGAGCAAGGCACTGGAAATCACCGTCGTGATTTCAATATGATTCAGCAAGTATTCTTTCATTTTGGGATGACTAACTTGGGACAAATCAAGCTGGTCTACTAAAAGACGATTAACCTTGAGTTGCTGGTCAATGCGCTTAATCATCACTTGCTCATTGACAGACTGGTCCTCACGCCCAATCAAATAACGATAGAAATCGACAGGCAGATAGTACATGGTCTTGACCTGCTGAAGGGGGGTAAAGACAAAGAGATTATCGACATAAAAAGTATGCTCAGGCAATTGGAACTGGCTCGCTCGCAACAAATCTGTCCGGTAAATCAGCGAATGCATCATGATATACTGGCCTTTGGAGAAATTTCCGACCTGGTCCCAGCCAAAAATCTGCTGGACAGGCAAGACGGACTCGTAACTCATACTCTTCTTACGAGACTGGCCTTCCTTTTCATAGACAAAATTAGTCACAAAGGCGTCAACCTCTTGACCCTTGCTCTCAAGTTCCTGCAAGGTCTCCAAAATTTTCAGATAAGCACGAGGATCCACCCAGTCATCACTATCAACCACTTTAAAATAGAGCCCAGAAGCCTCCGCTAAGCCGCGATTGACCGCACCGCCATGGCCTTTGTTTTCCTGATAGATGGCTCTAACGATGTTAGGATACTTGCTGGCTAAACGCTCAGCGATTTCCTGAGTTTGGTCCCGAGACCCATCATTGATAATCAAAATCTCAACTTGCTCACCACCAATCACTAGCGACTCCACACAGTAATGAAGATAGGCTGCAGCATTATAGCTAGGAATGGCGATAGACAATAACTTCATAATCTACTCCTTTAGGGGACTGATTTTTTCTTATACTCAATGAAAATCAAAGAGCAAACTAGGAAACTAGCCGCAGGTTGCTCAAAGAACTGCTTTGAGGTTGTAGATAATACTGACGAAGTCAGTTACCTATACCTACGGCAAGGCGACGTTGACGTAGTTTAAAGAGATTTTCGAAGAGTATTACTCTCTCTTGTCACTTCTTTCTATTCTACCATAAAGTCCAATTTTTGAAGGACTTTTACTAGAATACAAGGGTTGCTATCTCTATTTGCTATTTTGAACATCAAAAAAGAGGGGATTCCCCTCCTTACGAATTTAATTCTGCCAAGTCATCTAGATACTGGTTGTTAATGACCGCCAAGATATAGGCATCTGACCTCAAGAGATCATTAGGGCCAAACTGGACATCCAAGGGTGAATTTTCTTGTTCACGAAATCCTAGGACATTGAGGTTATATTTGCCACGTAAATCTAGCTGACTCAGGCTTTGACCAGCCCAGACACTAGGAATCTTCATCTCCACAATAGACACATTTTTATCCAGCTGAAAGACATCAACATTGTTATGAAAGAGAATGGTCTGCGCTAGAGACTGCCCCATTTCATACTCAGGTGAAATCACCGAGTCAGCACCGATTTTTTCTAGTACCTTCTTGGCTGTCTGGCTTTTGACCTTGGCAATAACCCTTGGTACACCTAGACTCTTACAGTGCATAACTGCAAGCACACTCGACTCTAGATTTTCCCCTGTTGCCACTACAACCGTATCACAGGTATCAATTCCTGCGGTTCTGAGGAGTTCCTCATCTGTAATATCGCCCACAACTCCACGCGCCAAAACTGGCTCAAATTGATTGATGCGCTCGGCGTGGTCATCAATGGCAATGATATTCATATCTTGCTTGGCTAGGGCTGTCAGGACACTACTCCCAAAAATCCCCAAGCCTAAAATTCCAATCGTACGATCTGACATCATTCTTCCTTTCTTATCCAATACTAATATCTGCTTTCATATACTGAATCAAATCTTTCTTATCAGGCTGGTAGTCAGCTAGACTAACCAGCAAGGTCAAGGGACCGATACGGCCGATAAACATGAGCACCATGACAATGCTGAGGGCTAGCTTGCCCAATTCTGGTGTCAGATTTGCCGTTACCCCAACTGTCGCAAGGGCGGAAATGGTCTCAAACATGAGGTAGATAAATCGCGGTGTTCCTTCTGCTGTAATTCCCAACAACATCAAGCCCAACAAGAAGGTCATCAAAAAGATAATGAAGACACTAAAGGATTTTTGGACTGTACGAGCCTCAATGGTTCTCTGGGCAACATTGGCATGAGGCAAGCCCAGCAATTCACTACGCGCAAAGACCAACAAGACAAAGAAAGTCGTAATCTTGAGCCCCCCAGCCGTTCCTCCAGGCGCCCCTCCGAGAAACATCTGTAAGATATAGATAAACAAGGTCACAGGCCGAGCTTGAGTGTAATCAATAGAAGCAAAGCCAGCCGTTCTCATACTAACGGTTTGGAAAAAGCTAACCAGCACTTTCTCTGGGACACTGAGATTGCCAATCGTTCCTGGATTGTGCCACTCCGTAAAGAGTGTGGATACTGTCCCAAACAGCAAAATTCCTGCAGTCAAGAAGAGGACCAACTTGGTGTGGAAACGCAGTCTACGTTTTTTCTTCTTGTCAAACTGGGTTGCCAAGTCAAACCAGACCATAAAGCCAAGACCACCTGTGATAATCAAGCCAGCAATGACCAGATTGATCAAGGGATCCGTCTGAAAATCCACTAAACTGCTACTGCCGAAATTATCAAAACCAGCATTACAAAAGGCTGAAATAGCTAAAAAGATAGAAGTAAAAATGCCTCGTCCCCAGCCGAACTCAGGAATAAAACGGAAACTTAGTAGAAAGGCACCTAAGCCCTCCACTAGAAAAGTCGTCAAAAAGATGGACCGCATAAAGGCCTTCAGCGACCGAGTTTCCCCGTAACTAAAACTCTCCTGAATGGTTTCACGACTGCGAAGACTAAGCTTTTGCTTCCCCTGAATATAAAAGACCCCGATAAAAGTCATGAGCCCCAAACCACCAATCTGTATCAAGAGCATACAAATCAACTGCCCCCAGACATTATAGGTCGTAGCCACTGGTTGCGTAAAAAGGCCAGTCACACAGACCATGGACACCGTCGTAAAAAGATGGTCAAAATAAGTGGCCTGCGAACCACTCGCCTGAACAAAAGGCAAACTCAAAAGAAGAGAGCCTATAAAAATAACTCCAGCGAAACTCAGAAAAATTCGACGAGCGGGCGAAAGTCCACCCAAGGCCCTTTCAATTTTTTTCACAAATAATTTGAATAACATACATCCATTGTACCATAAAAAGTAGGAGAGTAGCTATATCTGAAAGGCAATCTCAAGGCAGAGTTCCAAGGCCTTCTCGAAAGCCTCTGAACCCCAGTCACGACTGTCGTACTGGTCCAAATCCGCTAGAGAATCAGCTGTGAACAACAATTCACCCCAGAGAACCCCACGCAGCTGGGCTACTGCCGCAAGCGCAGAACACTCCATCTCCACAACAGCACAGCCTTCTTCCTTGCGATAAGCCACCTTTTCAGCCGTTTCTCGGTAAAAACCGTCTGTCGTCCAGGTCATGACTTCTTCATAGGGAATCCCTATGGCCTCCAACACTTGCTCAATAGCAGCAATAGCCTCTGGCTGAATTTCCATATAACGAGAAGGTCCCACATAGTGATAACTAGCTCCTTCATCTCGCAGAGCGCGAACAGGGACTAGAAAGGCGTTTTCCTCTATATCAGCCAGCACACCACAGGTTCCAGTGGAAATAATCTGCTCCACACCATAGCCAATCAACCAATCCATAAACTGGGCTGATGGAGCTGAACCAACAGGAGCCTGAGCCAGACAAATTTCCTCACCCTTGTAGTCGATAACATAGACCGGATAGGTCTTGGTGGCAGAAATGAACTCACCGACACAGTCCGCCCCTACTTCCCTCGCATAACGATCAATCTCCTCACCTAAAAAAGCATAGACACACTTCTTGGGCAAGTGCAAATCCAGCTTCTCGTGATCGGGCATGATAACCGCCTGAGGATTATCATCAAACTCTAAAATGGGAATCGCATGTTTCTGAATCATAGCCTACCTCCTCTAATTTTGTACTATTGTATCAAAAGCTGACCGAGTGTCAAGGAGTTGTCTTTATCAATTCCGAAAGCTCCTCTTCCATACATCTAAGAAATCGTTGCACTGCTGGAGAAGTTGGTCTCTGTCTTGGCAAAGCAAGCCCGAGTGAGACAAACCGTGGTGGGTTTAGGGGCAACTGGACTACATCTTCTTTCCAATCCTGTGCGATCATAGCCTGATTAAAACTCACTCCTAATCCTGCTTTTACTAACTGATAGGTAGTAAATCCATCTTTTGTTGTAAAACGTGTTTTTAGATGTAACCCTTCTTGCTCAATTAGTCTGTCCTGATCTGTATCTTGAGCTGGTAAGGTATGAATAAAATCCTCTGCCTCTAAATCCTTTATCTCGTATTGAGCTTGTCTAGCCTTAGGATGATTTTTAGGAAGCCAAACAAGAAGTGGATCCCGATAGAGTTCTTCCCAACTATAATCCGTCTTATCTTGAGGTTCTGCACATAAACAGATATCGACAGATTTTTCTGCCAACCACTTAGCTATTTCCTTATTTCCACCCTCCAACAACTTAATCTGTATATCGGGATAGCTTTCTGAAAAGACTTTTAAAAGACGAGGCATCCACATAGAGGATACACTAAAGTAGCAGGCAATCGTGATAGAACCACGGACGACTCCTTTTATATCATCGCTCATCTCTTGCGCAGTCTGACTAGATTCAACGATTTCCCTGAAATAAGGCAACATCAATTTCCCATTTTCAGTTAAACGAACTCCTTTTTTACTGCGGATAAACAAAGAAAATTCTAATTCCTCTTCCAAGCTAGAAATCATTCTAGTGATTCCTGACTGAGTATAGTTGAGTTGTTCTGCTGCAGCTGAAAAAGAACCTGTTTCACTAGCAATTAGAACCGCATGGCATTTACTTGCGTCCATTTTTCACTCCTTTTCTTTTACCCATTCCATTCTATCATAGTTGATATGATTTTTTGACGTTTGTGTAATGAATGTATTTCTTGTACAATAAATACATCAATTAAGAAAGAGGTCTTTTATGACAAACAAAATCCTAAATTTTGCAAATGATTATCTTCAAGGAGCACACCCTGCGATTCTTCAACGAATCATGGAAACCAACGAAATGGAAATGAGCGGATATGGGAGCGATTCGATTAGTGCCAGTGCTATTGAAAGCATACGAAAAGCCTGCGCTTGTCCGCAGGCAGCGGTCCATTTTCTTGTCGGTGGAACCCAAACCAATCAAGTCATGATTGACAGTCTCCTCCAATCTTACCAAGGAGTGATTGCTGCAAAAACTGGTCATATCAGCGTTCATGAGGCTGGTGCTATCGAATTTGGAGGGCACAAGGTACTCGAACTAGAGGGAACAGATGGAAAATTGACTGCCCAGCAAATCAAAGAAACTATTGAAGACTATTGGGCTGATAAAAACCATGAGCATATGGTCATGCCAGGAATGGTCTATCTCTCTCAACCAACTGAGCTTGGAACCCTTTATTCAAAAGCAGAATTAGAAGCTATTTCTCAAGTTTGTAAGGAAAAGAATGTTAAACTCTTCGTAGATGGTGCTCGTCTTGCTTACGCTCTTGCCTGCCCTGAAAATGATGTTAATCTTGCTGATTTGGCTCGCTTATGCGACGCTTTCTATATCGGAGGTACCAAATGTGGTGCTCTTCTCGGGGAAGCAGTCGTTATCCCAAATCCTCAACTTCTTCCTCACATGACCACCATTATCAAACAACATGGTGCCCTTCTAGCTAAAGGAAGACTTCTCGGTATCCAATTTGACGAATTGTTTAAAGACAATCTCTATCAAACGATTGGCAAAGATGCGATTTCCTACGCCAACCGGATTCGTCTAGCTTGTAAAAATACTGGTCTCCCCCTTTATTTTGAAAATCCAACAAATCAGGTCTTTTGTATTGTGAATGATGAACAGATGACAAAACTGTCTCAAAAAGTGATTTTCTCTTACTGGGAAAAATACGATGATAAGCATACCATCATACGTTTTGCTACTTCTTGGTCTAGTCGAAAAGAAGATGTAGAGGCTCTATGCAAGGTGATTGAGGAGTTATAAATAAAAACAAAATCTACTTCCCCAGAATAAGATACACAGAAATTCCTAATTAAAAAAGAAAAATTTATAAGACTACGATAAAAAATACAAAAAGGAACACTCCCCCCGTTGTTCCTTTTTACTTCTATTTCACAGGTATCTCCTTAATCACACGCGCGGGATTACCAGCTAGGACAACATTGTCACCGAAAGATTTGGTGATCACAGCCCCTGCTCCAGCCACTACGTTATTGCCCAGTGTCACTCCAGGAAGGACAATGACGCCACCTCCAGCCCAGAAATTGTCTCCGATGGTAATAGGCTTGCCGTATTCCACACCTGAATTACGATCCTGCGGGTCCAGTGGATGGAGTGGAGTCAAGAACTGACAGTTGGGGCCAATCATAGCATTGTCCCCGATGCGAATTGGACAAACATCCAGCATGGTCAAGTTCCAATTAGAATAAAAATTTTCCCCTAGATGGATATTGACCCCATAATCGACTACCAGTCATGGATTGACATAGAGATTTTGCCCAGTTGACCCAAACCAAGTCTTGATAATTTCCGTCCCTTTCAAGGGATCTTCTTCCTTGTTAAAGGCGACCTGTTTTTGGCGAGAAACCTGAACCAAGGCTCTCAGTTCTGGGTCCGATGGACGGTAAAACTCTCCTGCAATCATTTTCTGATATTCGCTGGTCATCTTTATACCTCACACTTACTTTGAGCCCATCATATCAAAAAGACTTTGAAAGGTCAAGAATAGGCTGCTTTCTAAACTATCGAAACCATTCCCCATCTCAAGTCAAAACAACTTGCTTGACAAAAGCTTGACTTCATGGTTTAATATACCCCATAAGGGTATATTTGGAGGTGCCTATGTTTCACTTATTTACAAAAATTGACAGTATTTCTACCAGCGAGTTAGAAGCTAAACTCAAGGAACCAATTCAGCTACTAGATGTTCGGACGCCAATGGAATTTCGTAGAGGTCATATCAAAAATGCCAAGAATGTTCCTCTGACCGAAATTGGTTCCTATACACCAACAACAAAAGAAACACTTTATGTCATTTGTCATTCTGGTGTGCGTAGTAAGATGGCTGCTAAAAAGCTAAAGAAAGAAGGCTATGATGTCATCAATGTCCGAGGCGGTATGAGCGCTTGGACAGGAAAAGTCATCTAGAAGCATAAAGGAGAAAATCAATGAAAATTATCATTGTCGGGGGAGTTGCAGGCGGAATGTCAGCAGCAACCCGTCTCAGACGTCTCATGGAAGACGCTGAAATCACTATTTTTGAGAAAGGTCCCTTTGTTTCCTTTGCAAACTGCGGACTTCCTTACTATGTTTCAGGAGAAATTGCAAACCGTGATAGTTTATTGGTCCAAACTCCTGAAAGTCTCAAGGCACGCTTTAATCTGGACGTGCGACCATTTCACGAGGTCATCAGTATTTCCCCAGCAGAACACACTGTGACGGTGCGACACGATGGACAGGAATTCATAGAAAGCTACGACAAGCTGATCCTCTCCCCAGGAGCTAAACCATTTGTTCCTGCCATTGAGGGTTTGGCAGAAACTAAAAATACCTACACGCTTCGCAACGTTCCCGATCTCGATGAAATTATGGCAGCCTTGGACAATCATCCAAAAGAAGCTGTCGTTATCGGTGCAGGCTTTATCGGACTTGAAATGGCTGAAAACCTGGCGAAACGTGGATTGCAAGTTACTATTGTTGAAAAAGCACCCCATGTTTTACCATCATTAGATCAAGAAATGGCAGCCTTTGTCCAGGAAGAATTGGTTAAAAACGGCGTTCGCGTTATCACTTCTCAGTCTGCGACTCGATTTGAAGAGCAAGGAAAAGTCATCGTTCTCGAAAACGGTCAAAAGATCACTTCTGACCTCACCATCCTTTCTGTCGGTGTTGAACCTGAAAACGGACTGGCCAAAACTGCGGGGATTGAACTGGGACTTAGAGGTGGGATTCTTGTAGATGAACATTACGAAGCCAGTCAAAAAGATATTTTTGCAGTTGGGGATTCCATCGTCGTCAAGCAAGAGATTACGGGCCAAGACGCTCTCATCTCTCTCGCTTCTCCTGCCAATCGTCAGGGACGCCAAGTGGCAGACGTCATCGCAGGACTAGAACGTACAAACAAGGGCAGTATCGGCACTACTATCGTTCGTGCCTTTGATATGACAGCTGCTTCGACTGGTCTCAGCGAGCGTATCCTTAGCATGAATCAACTTCCTTACAAGGCCCTCCATGTCAGTGGGAAAGACCACGCTAGTTATTATCCAGGTGCTACTGATATGACCTTGAAGCTCCTCTTTGACCCAACCACTGGAAAAATCTACGGTGCCCAAGGAGTTGGGAAGAAAGGTGTTGACAAGCGAATCGATATCCTAGCAACTGCTATCAAGGGAAATCTCTCCGTCTTTGACTTACCAGAATTGGAGTTCACCTATGCGCCACCATTTGGCTCTGCCAAGGATCCCGTCAATATGCTGGGCTACGCAGCCTTGAACCTTATCGAAGGTCTCAGCGACAATATTCAATGGTATCAGCTCGAAGACGAACTGGCTAAAGGTAAGAAATTCCTTGATGTACGGACAAGTGGCGAATTCCAAAGTGGTAGACTCAAAGTCGATACCATCCACATCCCCCTAAACGAACTACGGGAACGCTTGGACGAACTGGACAAGAACCAAGCCTACATCGTTAGCTGCCACAGTGGTTTGCGCAGCTATATCGCAGAGCGTATCCTCAAACAAGCAGGATTTACCGTCCAAAACCTTGACGGCGCTTATTCACTATACAAAACGGCTAAGCCAGAAGGAGTAGAATATGGAAACTAATATCAGCATGGCTGACTTTTATGAAAAATATCAAAATGAAAATCTAGAGCTTATCGATGTCCGTGAAGTACATGAATTCCAAGCAGGACATGCACCAGGTGCCAAAAATCTTCCGTTAAGTACCTTGGAACAAGGCTACAAAGAACTCAATCCTGACCATGAATACCATATCATCTGTCAAGGAGGAGTGCGTTCTGCCTCTGCCTGTCAATTTCTCAGCGCCCAAGGCCTCAACGTTATCAATGTAGAAGGTGGTATGAATGCTTGGCTAGGGCAAGTAGAATAATCAAAAGGAGCTGGGCAAAAACTCAATTTCAGGAGAAAATGAAGTAATACTCAATGAAAATCAAAGAGCAAACTAGGAAACTAGCCGCAGGCTATACTTGAGTACGGCAAGGCGACGTTGACGCGGTTTGAAGAGATTTTCGAAGAGTATAAGTCTCTACATAACAAAACGCATAGTATCAAGCTTTCAACACCTGATACTATGCGTTTTTCTTATTTGAAAGACTTTTTCCAGCCTCTCTTGATTCACATTCAACTATTCTAATAGCAGAGATCTTTGCAACTCTCATCTCTTTATTTCCGTTTAATCAAGTATCGGATAGCCTTTTCTAGGCGTTCCTTTTGAGCTTCAGGATCATCTAGCGGCTGGTTGATGCATTCAGTAAGGTTTTCGGTAATTATCATCTCAATCACGCGCTCTACACTAGATTTCACGGCTGTTAGTTGCGTAACAATATCAGCACAGTCACGATCTTCTTCAATCATCTTTTGAATCCCACGCAACTGACCCTCTGAACGTTTCAAACGAGTAATATACTTTGAGTTTGTCATTTCTTTTTCCTTGCTCGATTTTTCTTCATTATATCTCTAATCAGCTCCTTTGTCAAAATTCTCGCCTATCCGGCTCACGCAGTTCTGTTATCAAAGACTTTTCAAAAGGCAAATTACCTATGCTGATAACTTGATAGAAATTCCTAGTTTTATCTATCTAAGCGAACACGGGTCACGATTCCGTCTGGATCTGTCACTTCCAACTGGCTTGATGTCAGCCACTTGATTGGTGCATCAACTTCTTGTGCTCGTTGCGCAATCGTTAACAGTTCTTCTTTATGTGCGACTTCAATAACATAATAGGCCAAACCTGGCAAACCTTGCTTACGCGGATCCAGACCTTTTCCTCCCCATTCATTGACTGCTAAATGATGATGGTAGTCCCCAGCTGCAATCCAACTAGCGCTAGGCACATTGAATTTATCCTCTAGCTCTAACACCTTCTGATAAAACTGGCTGGACTTTCGACTATCCTTGACGGAAAGATGAATATGCCCCATTCTCGTACCTTCTGCTAGGATAAAAGGCTCTACTCTTTCCCCCAACTCATAGATATCCTGCGCCGCAAGAACCTCAGTCACCCCGATAATGCGTCCATCTTCTCGAATATCCCATGTAGAAACCGGCTTGTCTCGATAGAGTTCAATACCATTTCCCTCTAAATCCTCCAAGTAAAGGGCCTCACTGTAACCATGGTCTGCACCGCCCACAAGAGGAATCTGTAAATCTGTCAGGTGTTTCAAGACATCCGCCCAAGCCTTTCGTGTCGGCAAAAGAATAGCCAGATGGTAAAGTCCATAATGTCCCCTTACTTCACCGCTCTCTTGTGCTTGAATCAGCTGTACCAAGGCTTTTCCACCAAGTCCTAGAATGGACTCTGTCTCAGTTTGAGATAAGATTTCTAAACCAATAACTTGCTGATAAAAGGCTGTTTGACTTGCCAAATCCTTTACATTCAAAACTGCCTCTGCCAAATAAATGTGGCTCTTGTATTCATAGGTCATAAATGGTCCTTTTTTAGTTGTAGTTATTTTTGTTACAACTGTTATATAATTTCCATCAAGAAAGTCAAGTCAGACAACTCAAGAGATGCTGAGTAATAACATCATTTCAGGATAAGAGAAAGTATAGTAGATTGAAATAGAATATGAACAAGTTGATTGAGAAATTCAAACTGATTTTTCATAATATTTTATAAACTTATTTGTCCTGCTATTGATTCAACGAACTATAAATCTTTCCATAATAAAACACATATTATCAAACTTTCAGCACCCGACAATATGTGTTTTTCTAAATTTAAAGACTTTTTCCCAGCTTTCTTTACTTCACAACAAGCTCATAACGTGTCTTACTAGTGAAGGTTTGACCGGCTTTAAGAATGACTTGGTCTTTGAGGTCACTGTGAATGGCATCTGGTAAAGCTTGCGCTTCAAGAGCAATCCCATTGTGCTGTAGCATTGGCTGACCTCCTATGATGACACTTTCATCCACAAAGTTTGCTGTGTAGACCACAAAGCAAGGAGCCTCTGTCTTGAAGAGCAGGAAGCGACCTGAGTCTTGATCATAAAGGAAACCAGCATTATCATGATCCACAGGAAGAGCAAATGGATGATCCAAGCCAGATACCAGCTGGATTTGCTCATCTTCTTCTGCAAAGATGTCTTTCAACAAGGCACCATTGTAGATGTGTTTTACTACGTCACGATTGGCATCTGGAGTTTTGGCCGGAACACCGTCGGGAGCGATTGGATAAATGCCCTCAGTATTTAGCTGGAAGACATGACGGTCAATCGTCTGCGTGAAATCACCAGACAAGTTGAAGTAGCTGTGATTAGTTGGATTAACCAGCGTATCCTGATCGGTCGTTACCTTGTAGCTGATTTCATAGGCACCAGTTTCTTCCAAGTGATAACTGATCCAAATCTTGAGATTTCCAGGAAATCCTCCTGTCCCATCTGTACGCTCTGTATAGAGGGTCAGACCATGGTCGCTCACTTCAACTAGTTCAAACAAGCTCGAATCCCAACCTGTTGAACCACTGTGATTACAGTTGCTAGCATTGTTGACTTCAAGGTCATAAGTCTTGCCATTGAGCTCAAATGTCGCACCTGCAATACGTCCTGCCACAGGACCTACGCTCGCTCCATGCTTGGGGCTATTGCCTACATAGCTATCAAAGTCATCAAACCCCAAGATAACGTTGGCAAAATTTCCAGCCTTGTCAGGCGTGACATAGCGCAAGATAGTCGCACCATAATTCATGACTTCAAGCTGGTAGCCACCGTCCGTCTCAAAACGATAGACCAAGACATCCTTGCCCTCAACATTTCCAAATACACGCTCTGTGTATGCTTTCATTCTGTTCTCCTTTTACTATTTCTCTCAAGCAAACAAACCATAGAAAGCCTACTGACAATCTATGGTTTATCTGATAATTTACAAATCCTCTTTCAAGAATTCATAAACATTGCCTTATACTCAATGAAAATCAAAGAGCAAACTAGGAAGCTAGCCACAGGCTGCTCAAAGCACTGCTTTGAGGTTGCAGATAGAACTGACGAAGTCAGCTCAAAACACTGTTTTGAGGTTGTGGATAGAACTGACAGAGTCAGTATCATATACCTACGGCAAGGCGACACTAGTATGGTTTAAAGAGATTTTCGAAGAGTATTACTTTTGATATTCGTGGATGATAACACCTTGTACCACACGGTTTACTGTACCTGTAGGAGACGGTGTATCTGGTTTATTTTCTACCTTGAGTGAAGTCAATAGGGCAAAGAGTTGGGCATAAACGATGTAAGGGAAGACACGGTAAATATCATTCAATACACCACCACAACCAAGGGCCACTTCTTTGACATTTTCAAGACCAAAGGCTTGATCACTCAAAAGCACAACACGTCGAGCAATCTGGTCACCAGCAACTTCACGAACCAAGTCCAAGTCGTACTTACGAGTGTAGTTTGTCGTTGTACCAAAGACCAAGACAACTGTATCTTCGTTGATCAGTGATTTTGGACCGTGACGGAAGCCAACTGGACTTTCATACATGGTCGCCACTTGGCCAGCTGTTAATTCCAAAATCTTGAGCTGAGCTTCATGAGCAAGTCCAAAGAAAGGACCAGCGCCTAGATAAATGACACGGTTAAAGTCTAGGTCAACGAGCTCTTTGACATCTTCTGCATTGTCTAGAATTTTACGGGCAAGACTAGATACAACTTCAAAACGTTCAGCTTTCACAGCAAATTCTGTAGGATCAAAAACCAAGAGAGCTGTTAACATCATAGACGTAAAGCTAGAAGTCATAGCAAAGCCAGCATCATTAGAAGCAGCTGGTTGCAAAAGCAAGAGATTGCGGTCATCTCCATGAGCTTGAAGACCCAATTTACCATCTGCCGCACAAGTAATCGTCACTTGATAAAGCTCATCCACCAAGGCTTTTGCCAAATCAACAGTCGCCACACTTTCAGGCGAGTTCCCACTACGAGCAAAAGATACAAGTACAGTTGCCACATCTTTTTTCAAATAAGTTTCTGGATTGGCAACGATATCTGTTGTCGCAATAGCATTGAAATTCCATTTGCGTTCGTCGTAGACTTCCTTAAAGTAAGGTACCAAGGTATCTCCCACATAAGCAGAAGTCCCAGCACCTGTCAAGATAACCTTGATATAGTCATGTTTATCATCAATCCCTTGTAGGAAAGCTGCAATTTCTTCACGTTTTGCTTGATAAGATTCAAAAGCTTCTTTCCATACATCTGGTTGTTGGTAGATTTCACGTGTAGTGATTTCTGCACCCAATTCGATCAAGTCTTCTTTTGTATAATGTAACATTGAGTTCCTCTTTTTCTATTAAATATGGGAATGGGAGTAAGCCCCATTCCCATGTATATTCTATATAAAATGCTCTAACGATTTTCACGTTGTCACATCGTATACTCAATGAAAATCAAAGAGCAAACTAGGAAACTAGCCGCAGGTTGCTCAAAGCACTGCTTTGAGGTTGCAGGATAAGACTGACGAAGTCAGTAACATATACCTACGGCAAGGCGACGCTAGTATGGTTTAAAGAGATTTTCGAAGAGTATTATTCATCTTCGTCATCATCGAAGCCCGCTAACAGGTCATTAACTTTCACAATGCTTTCTGCAGCACGGCTCTTGTAGTCCGCATCTGCGCCTGTAAGGCTCGCATTGATAAATTCAATCACCATTGGAAGATTCATCCCTGCGTAAAGTTCAATGTCACGACCTTCCATAATCAAACGGCTGACCACGTTACATGGTGTTCCACCGAGAAGATCCGCAAAGACTAGGAAATCATCTAATCCTTCAATAGCAGCTTCAAATTTTGCAGTAAATTCTTCTGGCCCATCTTCTGGAAGAAGAGCTACTGTATAAATATTGTCTTGTGGGCCCATGATCATTTCAGTGCTACCTTTAAGTTCTTCACAGAAGCGACCATGACTCACCAAAATTAATGATTGCGTCATAAATTATGCGCCCATTCCAAGTACAAATTTACCAAAGGCAGAAAGAGCCAAAGCAAGTACGATAATAATACCGATAGCTTTAGTAGAGTTCATACCTTTCTTACCAAGCAACCAGAAGATAAAGGCAGTAAAGATTGCTGGAAGCAAGCGTGGGAAGATTTGGTTCAAGATGTCTTGGAAGTCAATCATCTTCTCACCGATTGCCCATTTGTAAGAAATTTCAAAGTTGATCATTGTTGCTACAAGAGCACCCATCATGAAGACACCAAGTACAGATGCAGCGTCAATCAAAGCTGTCAAGGTACTTTGCATGTTGTTGATAAGGTTAACCCCTTCTTTGTAGGCAAATTCCAACTGTTTCCAACGGAAGATATCATACGCTACTGCAACTGCAATCCAAAGAAAGATACCCCAAGGTTGACCACCGATAGCCATAGTTGCTGCGATAGATCCCATGATAGCAGGTACAAGTGAACCAAAGATTGTATCTCCAAGAGGAGCGAATGGTCCCATCAAACCTGTCTTGATACCATTAACGGCATCTTTTGAACCTACACCATCTTTTTCTTCCATGGCAAGATCAAAACCAGCGATGATGGTGTGGAAGAATGGTGAAGTATTGAAGAATTGAGTATGAACTTTCATCATTTCTTTCAATTCAGGAGTTCCATCCCCATACATTTTACGCAATTGAGGCAAAATCATGTAAAGGTAACCAGAAGCTTGCATACGTTCGTAGTTCCAACCCAATTGGAAAGTAAACAAGCTACGTTTATTGATTTGGTTAAAATCTTCTTTTGTAAGTTTGTAATTAGAATTCGTCATCTTCGATTTCCCCACTTTCTGATGGTGTAGAAGGTGCTGCTACAGCTACTTTTTGGCTATTTTTGAAGTGAAGCACTGCAAGGAAGATACCTACGATAGAGATACCAATCATAGACAAACCTTTGAAGTTGTTCACGAAACCAATTTTTTCAGCAACATCTTTCGGTAGAGTGCCTACGATACCAGCAACAGCGCCACCAAGACCAGTTACATATGAGTAAAGAACAGTCAACATAGCTGTCAAACCAAATCCCATAGCAAGGTAGTGAAGGTTACGTTTAACTGGAAGGTAACGAAGCAAGATTGCAAATCCAAGACCTGGAAGCATACGTCCTGCGAGTGTCAAACCATCTGCAACCCATTGGTATTTTGTAACGAAATCTACTACGTGTTGTACAAATTCACCACCAAAAGCAAGCGCAAAGAAGACTGGAAGGGCACGAGATAGAGCCCAAGGAATCGCACCAAGTAGGTAGTTGCGTTCAATACCTTTATAGTCAAAGCGTTCGATTGCAGCATCCACACGGTGAGCAAAGAAAGTAGTTGTCATACGTCCAAGAACGTCGAAGTATGTCAAGAGAGTTGCTACTGGCACAGCGATTGTTGTAATCGCAAGTGCTGTATCAATTCCTTGTGAAACAGAGAAGGCTGTCGCAAGAACCGCACCAGAAGTTGCGTCGATACGAGAAGCACCACCGAAGGTACCAACCCCAAGAACGAATAGTTGCAAGTTACCACCGATAAGTAGACCAGTAGTCACATCTCCCATGATTAAACCAGTAATAAAACCAGCAAATACAGGGGAACCTGCAGATGAAACGATCGTCAACTCATCACAGATTTGATAAGCTGAGTACAAAGTGAGAAGTAAAATTTGCCACCATTGTATCATAACAATGACCTCCTAAAAATTTTTTCCTATTTTAATAAGCTCAAAAAGTCTGAAATTGGATCATTTGGAACCATTTGAGCAGTAAGTTTAACACCTTTTTCTGCCAATTTGTGGAAGTCTTCCACATCCTTGTCTACTACGTTGATAGAACGTGTGATGGGGCGAGTTTCTGGTGTTTGAGACATATTCCCAACATTAAGGGTTTCAATTGGTACACCTGCTTCAACCAAACCAAGGAAACGGTCTGGTTTGCGAGCCACGATAAAGAGACGTTGGCTATCGTATTTTCCAGCAAGAATATTGGCTGCCGCTTTTTCAATTGGCAAAATACTCAATTTCACACCTGGTGGTGTCGCGAGTTTCAAACCACTCTTTTCAACGTCATTGTTGACAACTTCGTTATCTACAACCATAATACGTGAAACATTTAGTTTTCCAGCCCAAAGATTGGCTACTTGTCCGTGGATCAAACGTCCATCGATACGGCATCCTACAATTGTCATAAGTTTTCCCCCTTTATGTGTTTTAGTGTAGGTTTACGAGTTAAATGAATCTCTTCTTTATATTGGCCCTCTGTTTCAAAGATGATGATACGATTGGCACCTTCCTTGAGATAGCTATGAGGGATATAGAGCGAGAGGGTTGGGCCGACGTTCCAAAAACGTCCTAGATTCTGCCCGTTTACAAAGGCAACTCCCTTACCAAACTCAGACAAGTCTAGGTAAGTATCTTTTGGCTCTTCGATTGTAAAATCATAAGCGTAAAAGGCTGGTTGTCCTTGAGTCCATCCTTTTGAAAAATCAATTTTCTCAGGATTGTCTAGTGGGAGTGGATAGTGTTCCCAGTTTAGTAAGAAGTGCAAATCCTTACAAACCCCTGTCCGAATTCCCTTACGTTGCGTGTCCGCTAAGAACTTATGTCCATAGTTGACACGCCCCATATTTTCTACCAAGATATCCAATCTAGATAACGCTTTCTTTTCGCCTTGATAGAAAATATCTTCCCCAATCTCTGTCTGATATTGGGTTTTGACCCATTGACCATCGACATAAAGCTGAGCCCTATCTCGACCATCAATGATACGAAGTCTTTCTTCTTCTGCATCCCAGTTTGTTTCTGTTCGATAGAGTAGATAGCCATAGCTTTGTCCCAACTCCTCCATCTTTTTAGGATAGAGGCTTTCTACAGGACTTGACAGACTATCCAAGGTTTCAAACAAGGAAACTTTTTCAACTAGTGGAATAGCATCCAACTCCATACTCTCTTTGTAGAGTGGTTCCAACTGCGGATACTCTGGAAAATGTGTTGCCATCATCTTCTTGACTGCCAAGTATTTGGCAGTTGGATTTCCTTCTTCATCCAGAAGCGCATCGTAATCATAAGACGTAACTTGTGGCAGGTCCAAAGTTCCTCGAGCCGAGCAACCATTCATGAATCCAAAGTTTGTACCACCGTGGAACATGTAAAGATTGATAGAGCCTTGCTCCAAAACTTCTCGAACTGCATCTGCCAATTCTTTTGGATCCCGTGTGATAATCGGTTCTTTCCAACGATTGAACCAGCCATCCCAGAACTCCATACACATGAGTGGCCATTTCTTGCCATGTTCATCAAAGAATTCCTGCATCTGTGAAAAGTTGTAAGGTGCCTTAGAACCAAAGTTTCCTGTTACAAAGAGGTCATCTTCGATTAAGGTTCCAGCTTTCAGAGTAGCTCGCCATGGACCATCTGATGTAAAGAGAGGACAGGTTATGCCACGCTCTTCCATCAACTGCCGAATGGCTCTCAGGTAAGCCTTATCTTCGCCATAAGAACCATATTCATTTTCAACCTGCATCATAAGGATGTTTCCACCATTGTCCAACAAATGTGGAACCAATCGTGACAAGAGCTGGTCATAGTAGTGACCGACAGCTTCAATATAAGCAGGATCTGAGGAACGAATCCTCATGTCTTTGGTTAAGAGCCAAGCTGGTAAACCACCGAATTCCCACTCCGCACAGATGAAGGGTGAAGGACGAACGATAGCGTAGAGACCCAAATCTTGTGCTGCCTGTAGAAACCGCTCCAAATCCAGAGCTCCTTCAAAGTGAAACTCACCCTCACGAGGCTCGTGTAAATTCCAAGCCACATAAGTCTCCACTGTATTAAAACCAAGAGCCTTCAAGTTGTAGAGTGAATGATACCAATCTTCTGGAGGAATCCTAAAATAATGAATGGCGCCAGATAAAATCTTAAATGATTTTCCATCGAGATAGAAATCATCTCGTATCTCAAATCGTGTCATATTCTTACTTTTTGACATTTTAAGTTTACGCTTTCATTTGTTGATATATTGAATATAACTCAATACACTACATTTGTCAATAGCTTTTCACAATTTTTTTCATTTTTCCCCAACTTTTACACAAAAACTTATAAAGATATAAAATTTACAGACATATAGCTTCAAACAGGTGGCATGTATAAAAATGTATAAAACCTCCTATTTTTTATGTAAATTAACCTTATAGCCTATTATTCTAATTTTTTTATTCAAAAGACTACTATTCTTTCCGGTTTTATGGTAAAATCTTTAACGGAGAAGGAAAATCGAGGTGAAATTATGGCAATTCCAAAGTATCAATATATAAAAGATGAATTAAAGAACAAAATCATTTCTGGCCAATTCGCTAGTGGAGATAAATTTTACACTGAAGCTGAATTGATCGCTATGTATGATGTAAGTTCTATCACAGTTGTCCGCGCCTTAAACGACCTTGCCAAAGATGGCTATATTGTCCGCCAACAAGGAAAGGGTACATTCGTTTCACGCGCACGCAAACACAAACTCGTAGAGTTTTCTGATGTAGAAGTTTTTGAAACTAAAGATGATAAAGTGACCGTCCTTTCTATTGAGCGTGGAAACAAACTAAGCTACCTAGAAAAACTTGGACTACGCGGTAACCAATTCTACTACAAGATTGAACGTGTACGCGAAACAAATGATGTCGTATACATCTATCATACATCTTATATTCCAGAACAATACATCAACGCAAATTATCCAAATCTTGAATATTATAGCTCTATCTATAACCGTTTCAAATTGGATTATCACATCCACATGAATGATGAACATTTTGAAGAAATCAATGAAATAGCATTTCCAACTCCAGAACATGCGGCTTCAGTCCTCGGAGTCGATGAACAATTCCCTAGCGTTTTACAAACCAAGACTACTAAATTAGAGTCTACTGGTCAGGTTCTCGCTTACAGCGAAACTTATAAACGAGCGGATTACTACAAAATCAAATTCATTTCATGTGACCGTGATCACTAAGAAGAAAGCCTGAGCCTTGCTTGGGCTTTTTTCTATGATTATTATATCCCATCAAAACTGTATTTTCTATATGTCAATGAAGATCGATTAAATTAGTTGAAATTTTACTAAAATATTGGGAATCTTTTTAGCAAAAGAGCTTTAATAAACAAGAAAAACCGAAGTTCTTCTACTCCAGTGAATAGAGTAATAGAACTTCGATTTTATTTTAATTATCCTAAACCAAGACGTTCAAAGATATCATCCACTCGTTTAGTGTAATAAACTGGGTTAAAGATTTCATCGATTTCTTCTTGAGTGAGGCGTGAGGTCACTTCTGGATCTGCTTCTAGAAGTGGTTTAAAGTCGACTTGATTGTCCCATGAATGGGCAGTTTTTGGTTGTACCAAGTCATAGGCTTGCTCACGGGTCATCCCTTTTTCAATCAAGGTCAACATAGCACGTTGGCTGAAAATCAAACCAAATGTCGAGTTCATGTTGCGAATCATGTTTTCTGGGAAGACTGTCAAATTCTTGACAATATTTCCAAAACGGTTAAGCATGTAGTCAATCAAGATGGTCGTATCAGGTGTGATGATACGCTCAGCTGATGAGTGAGAGATGTCACGTTCGTGCCAAAGAGCGACGTTTTCATAAGCTGTAATCATATGACCACGGATAACACGCGCAAGACCTGTCATGTTCTCAGAACCGATAGGATTGCGTTTGTGAGGCATTGCTGAAGACCCTTTTTGCCCTTTGGCAAAGAATTCTTCCACTTCGCGTTGTTCTGATTTTTGCAAACCACGAATCTCAGTCGCCATGCGTTCGATTGAAGTCGCGATGCTGGCAAGAACTGCAAAGTACTCAGCGTGAAGGTCACGAGGAAGGACCTGTGTAGAGATTTCTTGAGCACGGATACCCAGCTTATCGCAGACATATTGTTCTACAAACGGTGGGATGTTGGCAAAGTTACCAACCGCACCAGATATTTTACCAGCTTCTACACCAGCAGCCGCATGCTCAAAACGCTCAATATTGCGCTTCATTTCGCTGTACCAAGTCGCCAATTTAAGACCAAAGGTTGTCGGCTCAGCGTGCACACCGTGGGTACGCCCCATCATGATAGTGAACTTGTGCTCCTTGGCCTTATCAGCAATGATGTTGGTGAAGTTTTCAAGATCACGACGGATGATGTCGTTGGCTTGTTTGTAAAGGTAACCATAGGCAGTATCCACCACGTCGGTAGAGGTCAAACCATAGTGGACCCACTTGCGCTCTTCACCAAGAGTCTCAGAAACCGCACGCGTGAAAGCCACCACATCGTGGCGCGTCTCCTGCTCAATTTCCAAAATACGGTCGATGTCAAAGTCCGCCTTCTCGCGAATTAAAGCCACATCTTCCTTAGGGATTTCCCCCAACTCAGCCCATGCCTCGTCAGCCAAGATTTCCACCTCAAGCCAAGCACGGTATTTATTTTCTTCACTCCAAATATTCGCCATTTCGGGGCGAGAGTATCTATCAATCATGTTTTCTTTTCCTTTCTTTTATCTGTTCACTTTTGATTAAAATTACTTTAATCACTTGTCAAATATCTAATTTATGACCAAATTGACTTCTTGTAAAGCGAGAATGGTCTATCCTAGGATTACTCTGCAAATTTTTCTGATTTTTTTGAGCATTACTTATAGCTAACGTGTCCCCACTTCGAAATGTAATTCCTTGAAAATCTGGATCAGAAGCAAAAGTTTTGAAATTATTCAATTTCATAATATATACATCTATCACATCAGCAGATTTATCTATCATTACAAGAGCTACAACAGGAATCATATTGAATTCTTTTGCAAATTCAGATAACTTATCTTGATCTCCTTTTTCAAACACTAAAGATGGGTCATCCGTTTTAAACCATCTACTTTTCACAGATATAGCATATCTATGTCCATTTTCAAGTCTATCTGTCGAAATGATGTCTGCACCAACATGATCCACTAGTGCCACTCTCTGTTCTTTTAAATTTCCAAGCAAGTACATTACAAGTGACTCCCCAAAATCACCTAATTGTTTGGACCACCTATCATCTTTATTTGAATTCATTTTAAACAATCCTATTTTCCTATTTTTTTAGAAGGCAACCCCTTAGAAATAAATGCTAGACTATACAGTTCCTAAATCAACTCTAATTAAGTATTCAAGTTCCCAACGGACATCATCCAGTTTATTGTTTCTACCATCGTTATATTCTAAAGGTCTACCTGCAATAAAAGCGTTATGGCAAGTAACCTCAAACTTGACTAAACAATTTTTTACGTCTTGACTGGCATACAATTCAATAATCTTATCGGTACTTCTAAATTGTTCATATTCTTTCTTAGCTAAAAAATACTGATTTTTGATTTTTTCTATTTCCTTGATATAGTATTCTCTATTCCAAATTTCTGTTTTGATATCTTCTTCATCTTGATAAGTAAGACCTTCTCGCTCTAATCGCTTTTGATAATCTTCCTTAATCTGAATTTCTAAAATTTTAACTACCGTATCAAAGTTTTCTAAACTAAAGTTAGGTCCATATGATAATAGGTTCATGATATCATTTGGAGTTTTGTTTGGAAATAAAGATATTATTCTAAGTAATTTGTTGTAGATCTCTGTTAATTTTTCTTGTTTATTTCTTTTTTCCTCACACTTCCATTGCCGCACCTGCTCCTTTTTGCTATTTAAGAATTTATATAATGCCCATATTCCACCACATACAACTAAAATCGGTCCCAAAATTGTAGCAATATGAGCCCAATTCTCTAATTGATTCGCTTGCCGCATAAAACCTACCAATCCATCCCTTCTCCAAACTCCTCCACCTTATCCGACACATCACTAAACAAAGTCATGTGTCCCATCTTACGGTTGTGCTTGTCTTCTATAATCATTTATTTACCGCCCACTCCGCTGCTTTCTCTGCATGAATCACTGTTGTGTCATAGAGAGGCAGGTCAGTATTGAATTGTTTGATGAGAAGGCCTATCTCGGTACAACCCAAGATAACAGCTTCTGCGCCTGCTTTTTTCAAATCATCTATAACGGCAAGATAAGTCTGCTTTGAGCTTTCTTTGATATCTCCTAGACAGAGTTCGTCATAAATGATCCGATTGACCTCTGTAATGCCTACTTGGTCTGGAATCAGCACTTCTAATCCAGACTCTATTAATTTCTCCTTGTAAAAATCTTGGGTCATGGTGTACTTGGTCCCTAGGAGGCCGGCTTTTTGAATACCGTCAGCCAACAAGGCCTGCGCGGTTGCTTGTGCAATATGCAAGATTGGAATCGTAATCTGCTCTTGTATCTGCGGAGCAACCTTGTGCATGGTGTTGGTGCAAATAACGATGAAATCTGCACCAGCTTGCTCCAAGCACTGAGCAATATCTGTCAAAAGTTGACCGCTTTTCTCCCAGTCCCCAACTGCTTGATAATGCTCAATCTCTGCAAAATCAACACTATAAAGCAGAATCTTAGCTGAATGCAAGCCACCCAGCTCTTTTTTGATGGTTTCATTGATGATTTGGTAGTAAGATGTGGTACTTTCCCAACTCATACCACCAATCAGACCGATAGTTTTCATAGACTAATCAAACTCCTCCTTGCTTATCACAACCGACGGATAGTGCGGCAAGCTACTTAGATCCGTATCCAATGGCAAATCATAGATAGCCAGATAATTGTCATGTATAGAAACTTCAAATGAAATTCTCTCAGGATGTCTAGGCAGACCGTAACTACTCAGATAATCCTTAACTTCCTTCACGGAACAAGAATATTCTAAGACTAGCTGATTGCCAGCTCTCTCTAAAATATGAATCCCCTCTCTATCCGCAATCTCTGGAACAATCAAATCATCCGTATAAGTCAGTGTTACGGTCGTTATTTCATCATCTAGCAATTCATCAAATTCTTCTGTCATTTCAAAAATCAATCCCCTCACCAAACTCAACCACACTATCCGGCGCATCACTAAACAAAGTCACATGTCCCATCTTGCGGTTGTGCTTCGCTTCTATTTTACCATACAGATGGAGGTGGGTGCTTGAATTTTCTGTGACATATTTTTCAGCGGCCTCGACATGCTGGCCGAGCACATTAAGCATAACAGCTGGGGCATGTAATTTAATTGCTGGCAATGGTGCCCCGAGAACGCCCCGAATATGGGTATCAAACTGGGAGAAATCGCAGGCTTCAATCGAGTAGTGCCCAGAGTTGTGTGGACGTGGAGCAATCTCGTTGACAATGATGTCATCAGCTGTCGCAAACATTTCCACACAAAGGGTGCCAGACAAGTTGAGTTGCTCAGCGATTCTCACTGCCATAGCTTTAGCCTTGTCTGCTAGACTTTCTGAAATGCGAGCAGGCACGATGGTCTTAGACAGGATATTGTTGCGGTGGATATTTTCCTGAACTGGGAAAACCGTCACGTCCTTGCCATTTCCTGACACGATGACAGAAATTTCAAGGTCAAAATTAACAAATTCTTCCAAAACGCAGTCGGCTGAATCGGCTAGTACATAGGCTTCTTCCAAGTCTGCTTCTGAACGAATGACCTTTTGCCCATGACCATCGTAGCCACCAGTCGCAGTCTTAAGGACATAGTTTTTCGATAGATCGATATCTGCCAAATCTTGACTTGAAGTCATAACCTTGTAGGGTGCTACAGTGACTTGAGCCTTGTTTGAGAGAAAGTCCTTTTCAAAAATCCGATTTTGGGAGATGCGAAGCAGGTCGGTTCCTTGAGGAAGTTGTCCATCCTTGATGACAGCATCCAAACCGTCAGCATCGACATTTTCAAACTCATAGGTGAGGACATCGCAACGCTCTGCCAGCTGACGAAGAGCATCCACATCGTTATAAGGAGCCACGATGATTTCCGCCACGCGAGAGGCTGGGCAATCTGCCACAGGATCCAGCGCGATAACCTTGTGCCCCATGTAGATAGCAGAAATGGCCATCATTTGACCAAGCTGACCACCACCGATAATTCCGATTGTTTTAGATGAGCTCATTTGTAGACTCCTCTGCGATTTTTCCCTGTTCTTCAGCAAAGTTAGCAAGTGCATCCGCAATGGCCTTGTCCTCTACTGATAGAAGACGGAGGGCAAAGAGAGCCGCGTTTGTCGCCCCTGCTTCACCGATAGCCATTGTCGCCACAGGCACACCGCCCGGCATCTGAACGATAGAATAGAGCGAGTCCACGCCATTAAGGGCACGCGATTTTACGGGCACACCAATGACTGGAAGGGTTGTTTTAGCTGCGACCATACCTGGCAAATGAGCTGCGCCACCTGCACCTGCGATGATGACCTTGATACCACGACTACGCGCTTCTTCGGCATGCTTGAACATGAGATCAGGTGTGCGATGGGCAGAGACAACCTTCTTCTCGTAGGCTACACCGAAGCGGTCTAGGACTTCTGCTGTTTTTTGCATGGTAGCCCAGTCGGATTTGGAGCCCATGATGATGGAAATAATTGGTTTAGTCATAATTTTCCTTTTCTTTCCTTTCTTTTTTCAATCACCTTAAGTTGTGAGGGACGGCAGCAGCCACCAAAGGGGTCTCATGCCTAAATTGGAAGCCCAAGGTCTTCCAATTTCCCTGAACGATTGGATTGTTATATATTAGTTCGCTAACGCTCGCAAGTTATGCGACCATTATTGTACTTTGCGACTGCGTCGCTTTTTCTTATATCTTTATCTAATAGCCTTACTCCCAATATCGGTTCGGTAGAAGAGGCCTTCTGTTTTTTGTTGGGCGAGTTCCTGGTAGATTTTGTCTTGGGCTTCTTTGACGGTATCTCCTGTGGTAACGAGCATATAGACACGGCCACCGTTTGAGAGCAGTGCTCTGCTATTGTCCGTAAACTTAGCCCCTGCATAGTAGGTGATGATGTCGCCTTCTGTCTTGGCTGGCAACTTGACACCTTTTTCATAGTCTAGCGGATAACCGTTGGATGCGACAACCACACCCAGAGTTACACCCTTGTCCGTCCAAGTGATGGCTGGTTCTTTACCTTCCAAAATATCAGTAATATTTTGTGCAAAATCAGAGGTCAGACGAGGCAAGATGATTTGCGTTTCAGGATCTCCAAAACGAGCGTTGAACTCGATGACCTTAGGCCCATCTGCTGTCAAGATAAGCCCTGCGTAAAGAACTCCCAGATAAGGGCGACCTTCTTTAATCATTCCTTCGAGAACTGGCTTGACAATGGTGTCAACCGCTGTATCAACTACACTCTGTGGCAAGTGAGGAACTGGCGCATAGGCACCCATACCGCCCGTATTAGGACCCTTATCGCCATCATAGGCACGTTTGTGGTCTTGCGCTGTCGGCATGATATAGAACTTGTCCCCATTGACAAAGGCAAAGAGGGAGAACTCCTCCCCATCAAGGAACTCCTCAATAACTACACGCGCACCTGAGTCACCAAATTTATTGTCCAAAAGCATCTCGTGAACTGCTTCGACTGCTTGCTCAACCGTCTCCGCAACGACGACACCCTTCCCAAGAGCCAAGCCATCCGCCTTGACCACGATAGGCACACCCTGTTTTTCGATATAGGCCTTGGCTTCCTCAAAGTCTGAGAATGTGCCATAGGCTGCTGTCGGAACGCCGTATTTGACCATGATTTCCTTGGCAAAATCCTTGGACCACTCCAGCTCAGCTGCCAATCTTGTAGGACCAAAGGCTTTGAGACCAGCTGCATGGAAATCATCCACGATACCAGCCGCAAGGGCGTCATCTGGCCCTATAAAGGACCAAGCAATATCGTTGGCCTTTGCAAACTCAATCAATTCAGAATGTTCGGAAATAGAGATATTTGCCAATTCCAAACCATCCAGAGTCATCCCATCATTCCCAGGAGCAACAAAAACCTTTTCTACCTCTTTTGACTCAAGTAACTTCTTAGCAATCGCATGTTCACGACCACCCGAACCGACAACAAGTAGTTTCATCTCACAACCTCTTTTGCGAATTATTTACTAATATTATACCACAAACGTTCGTTTTAATCTTGTTTTACTCCGCATTTTTACGTAAAAAAGGAAAGAAACTGTTTTCTTCCCTTTAACGTTCTTAATGTCTAAAACGCCTCACACCTGTGAAGACCATGGCCAAGCCGTATTTATCCGCAGCTTCGATAGATTCTTGGTCACGGACGGACCCACCTGGTTGAATGATAGCCTTAATTCCCGCTTTGGTGATTTCTTCCACATTATCTGCAAAAACAAGAACTACTAAGGATACAAAAGCCCCTCTATATAATCTTGAAACATGCTACTTATATCTGCTTTAAATTTCCCCTTTTCTATATTCATAAATTTCCGACTTTGATATATTTCTCTACTTAAGAATGGGGAAAGATTATTCAAGATAATTTCTTTATCCTTATCTTCTATAATAGCTACATTTTCTATTGTTCTAAACCACAAATACCTACTGCTTTCTGCATCTTTTATGAATTTACATATATCTGTACGATTCTGAATAGAATTGTAGCGACTGCTAATTTTTAAAGTTGATAATCTTTCTTTTACATATTTATCTTCATTACACAACTTTATTGCTAAATTTATATCATTTTCCTTAATTTCACTAGAATGTGATAAGTAATTATCAATCGTCTGCTCAAAAGAAGCATTAACAGAAAAATTAAATTTAAAATATTCATCAAGCCCCTCATAACGAGGATTGTAATGGAAGTATTTTGAACCTTTGAATTGCCGATTACAGTCTTTACAGGATGGAACTAAATTAAATTTTGATACACAAAACAAAGGAAAAATTGATTTGGGATAAAAATGCTCTATATCTGCTGTTGAAAAATCGTCATGGTTTGTAATGGGTATCAAATTACAATAAGGGCAAACCTCACATCCGTATAGTCTCCATAGTGTTACTCTAAAACGATCTCTAAAGTTTTGATAATTTAAAAAATCTCTTAATTTAATATTTATTTCATCAAATTTATTAAACACCTTCTTATTTTCCATTTGAAAATCAGAGTAATCAGAGGTTATGTAGTATAAAAAATTACTATCAATCAATTCATTCATTTTAGGATAATGAGAAATACATTTCAAAATTTTCGAAATCCAATTTATTCTAAATTTCTCATCATCCGAAGATCTCATTTTTGTTAACTCCAAATAAAATCTACCTACTAAATAATATTCAAACAATAAACTGTCTGGTTTGTTTTTTATATTAAACCATTCATCAGTTATCAATAATTTAAAATTATTCTTATTACCACATAATTTCAAAATCTCTGGATTTATTCTATACGTATTTCCACCCATAGACATTTTTTCTAATAAACTCTTGTAGTAATTTTCAAAACATACATCAATTTCTTTTAATTGTGGTTCCTGAGGTAATTCTAATTTAATCACTATCTTCTACACTTCTTTCAATTAATGTCTTCAAAACTGGATCATCAATATATTGATAATCCTCTTTATCGAGTTTTAATAATTTTTTTCTAGCAAATTCTCCGATTGAGTAGTCCAAGAAGAAAGTATCTGATAGTATATCAATAATATTTGCGGCAAAAGTTTTTTCTGCTCTTTTGATTTCCACCATCTTCTCTTTCACTTCCAGAGAAAAAACGTTTTCTTTGGGAACATCTGAAATCATATATGGAGAATGCGTCGCTATAATAAACTGGACATTCACAGCTGAATAGTTATTAACAAGAGTGATACAATCATCAATAAATCTTCTACACCATTCTGGATGAAGGTTCAAATCAGGCTCATCTAATACCAGAACACAATCCCTACCATCTTTACTCGCTTTCCTTATTTCCATGAATATTGAAGAAAACGTGTTAAAATAGACAATCTCTCCGTCGCTCAGATTTTCAAATTGAACGGAGAATAAATCTGAAAATTCTACCATAAGCAATTCTATGAAGTTAAAATTTATATCTTTGTTCTCTAAAGAAGCGCTTGATACTTCAATTTTGTATGAGTTGTTATGGAAATACCCATATTTCTCCGAATTCTTAAAGTTAGAGATGAGATTCTTCAAATTATCTCGATTAATAAATGGAGTATCTCTACTACTTTTTTCTTCAAAATATTTTAACCTCGCACTCCAGTCTCTTAAATCATTTACTATGTTTTTTAAAATATCTATTTTATATATTAAAAACTTCTCTGAATAATTTTTATTCAATAAATATAATAAATCTGCTGTCTTGATTTCATTAAATTGTGATTGCCTAATTTTATCTTTAATAATAGAATAAATTATATTTTGGGATTCTCCATTTTTTTCTAGAAATTCTATTAGATGCAATAAATATTTTTCTAAAAACTGAACTATAAAAAAATATTCCTTATGTTCTCTAAAATAGTAGTTTTGAACTATTCGATTATTGAAACTTACTGTATTTTCTCCAACTTTTAATCTCAATCTGCTTTTCAACTTTTCCGGCAAGTAATCTTCAATATTTGTAATTCGTTTATTACCATAAATCTTGTCTAATATTGTTGAACTATTAGACGAGTACGATAGTTTTTGACTGACTTTTAAAAAAATTTTTTGCTTTGTAACATTATTATTTTGGACTTCTACAATAAATCGAAACACATTTTCAGCAGACTCCACATGCTTTACATTCCTAATTATGGGACTTTTATGCAAGTTAAAATCTCTATAAGAATCTCTGTTGAACCAATCTACAATTGGACTAGATCTAATTAAGGACATTTGCAATTCAATACTTATTTGACTATTAGGAGAAGTGACAAACTTGTTGTTCCCCACGCTTACAAATAACCCTTTCTCTGTACTCAAATTCTCTATTTTATCAATTAAACTGGGACTGCCATCAATCAAAAAAAGATTATCTTTAATATGAAAAATGTTAAAATAACTATTTCTTCCTCTTCGTAAATTGATATTTTTATTCGAAAAAGAAATTAAATCTAATATACTACTTTTACCTATACCATTTTTCCCAACAAGTAATGATAAGTTAGATATTTTTTCACCAAAAAACCTTTTGTTTTTATTCTCTACATAAAACAAAGTCCTTTCTTTCATTCTAAACTTATGTTCCTCCGAAAAAGATATCTCGCTGTTTTTTATACCAGTGTCCATTTTTTCTATATATATATAAACTAACTCAGCCATTGTAACACCTTTAATCTCTCTGATTATTTTGTCTATATTATAGCAAAATTCCATCATTTCAGATGGAATTTTTTTCTCTTAATGTCTAAAATGTCTCACGCCTGTGAAGACCATAGTCAAGTCATATTTATCTGCTGCTTCGATAGATTCTTGGTCACGGACTGAGCCTCCAGGTTGGATGATGGCCTTGATACCTACTTTAGCGATTTCTTCCACGTTATCGGCAAATGGGAAGAAGGCATCCGAAGCAAGGACAGCGCCGTCCAGACGGTCTTTGGCTTGGTCAATTGCAATACGAACAGAGGCCACACGGTTAGTCTGACCTGGACCAACACCCAGTGTCATGTGGTCGTTGGTTACAATGATTCCGTTTGATTTGACGTATTTAATAGCCTTCCAAGCGAACTCAAGAGCAGTTGCTTCTGTCTCAGTTGGTTGGCGTTTAGTCACCACTTGCCAGTCAGCTGGGCGTTCTTTGACCACATCTTGGTTTTGCACCAGAAGTCCACCAACTACACCTGTGTATTCTGCTTCCACTTCACTGGCCTCTTGAGCATCAAATGGCAAGGCAAGGATACGCAAGTTTTTCTTTTTATTAGTCAAAATGGCTAGCGCCTCATCCGTATAGCTTGGTGCGATGATGATTTCAAGGAAAACGCCGTGCATCTTCTCAGCTGTCGCAGCATCCACCTCACGGTTAAGAACAACGATACCACCAAAGATAGACACTGGGTCAGACTCATAAGCATAGTCCCAAGCAGTCTCGATGTCATCAGCCTGACCGATTCCACATGGGTTCATGTGTTTGAGAGCCACAACGGTTGGACGGTCTTTAAAATCACGGATGATACGAATGGCGGCGTCAGCATCACGGATATTGTTGAAGGACAATTCTTTCCCGTTGAGCTGTTTGGCTGAAGCAATCGAGTAGTCAGTCGGCAAAGCTTTTTGGTAGAAATCCGCGTCTTGTTGAGGGTTCTCACCGTAACGCATAGCTTGTTTGAGGTCATAGGTCAAAGTGAGCTTTTCAGGTTTTTCTTCACCTACTTGTGCTGTGAAATACTCTGCAATCAAAGCATCATAAGCTGCTGTGTGACGGAAAACCTTGGCTGCCAGACGTTGACGAGTTTCATAAGTAGTTTCACCATTTGCTGACAATTCGTCAAGAACTACAGCATAATCCTCTGGGTCTACCACAACTGTTACGCTGGCATGATTCTTCGCTGCCGAGCGAAGCATAGATGGCCCGCCGATATCGATATTCTCCACCGCATCAGCATAAGTTACGTCTGGTTTGAGAATTGTTTCCTTGAAAGGATAAAGGTTAACCACTACAAGGTCGATGAGCTCGATTTGATTGTCTTTGGCCGCTTCCAGGTGACTATCCAAGTCACGACGAGCGAGAAGCCCACCGTGAATATTTGGATGAAGGGTCTTGACACGACCATCCATCATTTCTGGAAAACCAGTCACATCATCAATCGCAATGGTCTTCACCCCAGCATTATCAAGGGCAACCTTGGTTCCACCAGTCGAGATAATCTCCCAACCAAGTTTTTTGAGTTCTTGGGCAAATTCAACAATGCCCGCTTTGTCTGAGACGCTGATTAAAGCTTTTTTCGTCATTCTATTCCTCTTTCTTTAGGTCCAAGCGCATAGCGACTTCATTATTTTCTTCTATAAATCCTGTTTCCTGAAAACCCAAACTAGTCAACAGGTGCTTCATTTTTTCATTTCCAACCACATAATCTGCGATAATATGATTGCAATCGCTATCCATCTGAGCTTTTTTAATCAGAACTTCCACGGCTTTTCGTCCATAACCTCTTCCTTGGTACTGCTGGCCAATCATTATCCGCCAGATAAAGTATTCCGCTTCATCCTTATCTATTTCCAACAGGAGAAAACCAACTACAAGCTCATTCCAATAAATTGCCATTGGAAACACATCCCCATTCTCTCGGTAGAGCCATGCGTCAGCTAAAGAGCGTACATTTGGAGACACGAAACGTGCTCGTTCATCAGCTTCAGATATTTTCAAATCCAGCACTGCCTGAAAACTGCTCTCATCTACTAATTTTATCTCAATCATTTTTCTCCTAGCAAGATTGCACAATCAAAATTTGATTTACTTCTTATCTTCTCCCTACTCCCAAACATTCCAACACTTCTGGATAGAGCTGATATTCCGCTTCATGAATCCGTTCTTCAAAACTGTCAATGGTATCATCAGCTAACCGTGGCACACGCACTTGTTTGATAACTTTTCCCGTATCCACACCTGAATCCACCCAGTGAATGGTCACACCAGACTGATCCACACCAGCATTCCAAGCATCCTCAATCCCATGAGCTCCTGGAAATTCTGGCAAGTAGGCTGGATGAATGTTGATAATCCGACCTTCATAAGCCGCCAATAAGGTTGGCCCAACGATTTTCATGTAGCCTGCTAGACAAACCAAGTCAATCTGGTGTTCTTCCAAGAGTTCGACAAGGGCCGCTTCGTAGTCTACCTTGCTCTCAAACTCCTTGAGTTCAAAAGCATAGGACAGAACACCGAGCTTGTCTGCACGCTCGAGCACATAGGCGTCACGATGGTCTGAAAAGACAAACTCAACCGGAAATTCTTCGGCAATCACCTGAAAATTCGAGCCATTGCCTGAGGCAAAAACCGCTATTTTTTTCATTTGATGATGACACTTTCGTTTTCTTTCTTGACGATGCGACCAATTTCATAGACTGGTTCATCCAGCAATTCTTTGACACGACCTACATTTTCAGGGCTAACTGCCAGCATGAGTCCCACACCCATATTGAAGATTTCAAACATTTCTTCATGTTTGATTTTACCATATTTTTCAAGGACTTTGAAAATTGGAAGCACGGGAACCTTGTCTTCCTCAATCTCAGCAGCCAAGTCAGCTGCAAACATACGAGGGACATTTTCGATAAAGCCACCACCAGTGATGTGGGCAATACCGTTGACCAACTCTTCCTTGATGAGTGGCAAAACAGCTTTGACATAGATACGAGTCGGCTCAAGAAGAACTTCCTTGAGTTGCTTGCCTTCCAATTCTGGCAAGATTTCCTCACCTGTGTAATCCGCAAAGACACGACGGACAAGAGAGTAACCATTGGAATGAATCCCACTTGAAGCAAGTCCAAGAAGAACATCTCCTTCTGCCACCTTTGAACCGTCAATGATTTGAGATTTTTCAGCCACACCAACCGCAAAACCAGCCAAGTCATAGTCATCTTCGCCGTACATGCCAGGCATTTCAGCCGTTTCCCCACCAATGAGGGCAGCGCCTGCCTGCACACAACCTTCTGCCACACCAGCGACAACTTGTTCTAGCTTAGCTGGTTCATTCTTCCCTGTCGCTACGTAGTCAAGGAAATAGAGGGGCTCCGCACCTGCAGCAATGATATCATTGACACACATGGCCACACAGTCCTGCCCAATCGTGTCATGCTTGTCGTACTTGATAGCCAACATGAGCTTGGTTCCGACACCATCAGTTCCTGAAATCAAGACGGGTTCTTTAACCCCAGTCTTTGAAAGGTCAAACATACCACCAAAGCCACCCAGAGCTCCCATGACACCTGCACGCTCCGTACGAGCCACGTGCTTTTTGATTCGTTCAACAACTTCATAACCCGCTTCAACATCCACACCAGATTGAGCGTACGCATTTTTATTTGCCATTTTTATGTTCCTTTTCTTTGAGAAAGATTGCGACGTATTTTTAGATAAACAATTATTTTATCTAATACTCAATGAAAATCAAAGAGCAAACTAGGAAGCTAGCCGCAGGCTGTACTTGGGTACGGCAAGGTGAAGCTGACGTGGTTTGAATTTGATTTTCGAAAAGTATAAAAATACTAGTCAGGGTTCTAGCTTTGCCCCATAGGACAAAGCGTCTACTGACAAATGCTTTAGCTTTTAGTCAGTAGCGAGACGTGAAGCATAAGCATAAGCATTTTTTGTCATTTTTATATTCCTTTTCTTTAATGGAGAATCTGTCATCTATTTGTAAAAACTGGTCTTTTCTTCCAAACTTCTACGATAGTCTTCTTCGTAGTCGTAGAGAGGTGTTGGGTAGTCACCGTCAAAGTAAGCGACACAGAGACCACCATTTGGCGCATCCGTTTCAATCCCAATCGAATCAATCAATCCTTCAACAGAAAGATAAGTCAGACTGTCCGCACCAATGATTTGACGCGTTTCTTCAACAGTATGATTGGCCGCAATTAGCTCCTGACGGGTCTGGATATCAATCCCGTAGAAACATGGATAAGCTAGCGCTGGACTACCAATAGCAACGTGAACCTCAGTTGCACCCGCTTCTTTCAAGAGCTGAACGATCCGACGAGAGGTTGTTCCACGTACAATAGAGTCATCAATCATAACAACACGCTTGCCTTTGACAACACCTGAAACAGCAGAGAGTTTCATCCGTACCCCTTGCTCACGCAATTCTTGAGTCGGTTGGATAAAGGTACGTTGGGTGTATTGGTTCTTGATAAGACCCATTTCATTTGGCAAACCAGATTCTTCCGCAAATCCCATGGCTGCGCTTAGGGAGGAATTTGGCACACCGACCACAATATCTGCCTCATGCTTGAATTCACGCGCCAATTGCGCACCCATACGTTTGCGAGCCGTATGGACATTGACACCGTGGATATTAGAATCAGGGCGAGCAAAATAGATATACTCCATAGAACAAATCGCGAGCTGGGTATCGTCTGTATAGCTGTCATACTGGATGCCCTTGTCATCAATGATCACAATCTCACCTGGCTTCAAATCACGAATCCATTCAACACCAATGACCTCAAAAGCACAGGTCTCAGAGGAAACAACCACCGCTCCGTTGGCCATTTTCCCGATAGAAAGCGGACGGAAACCATTGGGGTCAAGAGCCGCAATCAACTTGTCCTCAAACAGCAAGATATAGGCAAATCCACCTTTAACTAGGCTGAGTGCCTCCTTGATTTTGCCCATCAAGTTCGGATTGTGACTCCGACGAATGAGGTGAGCCAAGATTTCCGAGTCCGAAGTCGCGCTGAAAATCGCTCCTCTTTGTTCCAGTTCTTTCTTGAGAGAGGCTGCATTGGTCAGATTTCCATTATGAGCCAAACCAAACTGCATATCGTGAAAACGGAAGAGGAAAGGCTGGATATTATCTACAGAAGCTTCGCCAGCAGTCGCATAACGCACATGCCCAATCGCACCAGTTCCTGTCAATTTATCTAAGTTAGCAGGATTTCTGAAAACTTCTGATAGAAGACCCATGTCACGATGGCGCTTCAATTGCCCCTGATCATTGGAGAGGATTCCTGCCCCCTCCTGACCACGGTGTTGAAGACTGTGGAGACCAAAATAGGTCAACTTAGCAGCATCTGGATGTCCCCAGATACCGAAAACACCACATTCTTCATTAAGAGATTTTACTTCGTATGTCATTTTATATACCTAATTTTTATTTGTGTAGCACCAAGAGCTAAATCTACATGACTTTTACATTACTGATACTATCTATTAGAAAATCTGCAAGTCTTATTTTCCAGTGAAATATTTAACCGCTGACGCGAACAGGTGCTGGTCTTTATTTCCTGGGATATTTTGGAAAAGACCTTCCTCATAACGTTCTGAGTGGCCCATCTTACCGATGATTTGGCCGTTCTTGCTGGTAATTCCTTCGATGGCATGGACAGAACCATTCGGATTGTACTTAGAGTCCATACTTGGTTTGCCGTCAAAGTCAACATATTGGCTAAAGATTTGACCATTGTCACGGAGCTCTGCAAATTCCTCAGCTGTCACAACAAACTTCCCTTCACCGTGCGAAACAGGAATAGCGTGGATGTCACCCACTTGCACCCCAGTCAACCATGGTGAGTTGGTATTGGCAATCCGAGTTTCCACCATCTTGGCCACGTGCTGGTTGGCATCATTGTAGAAGAGGGTTGGGCTCGTACTGCTGGCATCCTCGAAGTTTCCGTATGGAAGAAGACCTGATTTGACCAAGGCCTGGAATCCATTACAGATACCGATAATCAAGCCACCACGGACGATAAATCTATCAATAGCCACACGCACTTTTTCATTAAGCAGGATGTTGACAATAAACTTGGCTGAACCATCTGGTTCGTCCGCAGCCGAGAAACCACCTGCAAAGAAGAGGATGTTAGCCTTGCCGATGTTGTCAACCATAGTTTCAACTGACTTGACAATAGCCTCTTCATTCAAGGTCACAAATGGCACCAAGTTGACCTCTGCGCCTTCTTTTTCAAATGCCTTGGCTGAGTCATATTCTGAGTTAGTTCCTGGGAAGACTGGGATATAGACTACCGGTTTTTCAACTTTTTCTTTGGTTTTAATCACAACATCTGATGCCACAGCTGGTACTTCAGCTAGTTCTTTGGCTTGGGCAAATTCTGTTGGGTAAACTTCTTCCAATTTACCTTGGAAGGCACTGTCAAGTTTCTGTCCATCTAGCTTCACACCGTTGACAAGGAGTGTAAAGTCTGCACTTGTTTGTCCAATCTTCTCTACTCCTGCAATTTCTTCAGGAGATGTGAAGACAAATCCGCCTAATTGAGCTGTCAAAGCTGTTTCAAGTTCAGGCAAGGTCACCTCTGCACCGATATGATTTCCAAAGGTAGCAAGAGCCAAACTTTCAACCACACCGCCGTATTTGACAGCTGAAGCTGCTGTTACTTTGTGAGCCTTTTGAAGGGCTTCAAACTGAGCAAAATTTGACTTAATTAAGTCAAAATCAATCTCTGCTGAGAGTGCTTGGCCTGGGATGTAGTAGATGTTTTCACCAGCAACTTTAAATTCTGGAGAGAGCACCTTACGGCTATCTGCTGTTGTCACTCCAAAAGCAACCAAGGTTGGTGGCACCGTCAATTCTTCAAAGGTACCAGACATAGAGTCCTTACCACCGATAGATGGCAAACCAAGCTGAATTTGTGCCTCGATAGAGCCTAGAAGAGCTGCTACTGGCTGACCAAAACGCTCTGCTTGTTTATCCATGCGCTCGAAGTACTCTTGGTAAGAGAAACGAGCCTGAGACCAGTTGGCACCAGCAGCAACCAAACGAGCAGTTGCTTCGATCACCGCATAGGCAGCACCGTGGTATGGAGACCATTCAGCTACATATGGGTTGAAACCTTGAGCCATGACTGACGCAGTATGAGTCACACCGTGTTGAACTGGTAATTTCTGCACAGATGCCTCAGTTGGTGTGAGTTGGTAGCGTCCGCCAAGTGGGTGATTGACTGTTGAACGACCAACAGAGCAGTCAAAGATGGTTTGCAAGCCTTTTTGACTAGCGTGGTTCAAGTCAGATAGAACCTCAAGAGTATCTGCTTCAAGTGTGTTAGTGCTTGTTGTGCGTTCTTCTGGGAGTTTGACATCCTTGTCCACAACTTTGGCATCGACAACGACACGTACACCATTGGTATCAAGGAAGCGACGCTCCAAGTCGACAATGGTTTCTCCATTCCAGTGCATGACTAAATTTGGTTTTTCAGTCACTGTCGCAACAACAACAGCATCAATATTCTCTTTGTTACATTCTACAACAAAGGAATCTACATCCTCAGGACGAACCACCACAGCCATCCGTTCTTGAGATTCAGAGATGGCAATTTCGGTACCATTCAAGCCTTGGTATTTAAGAGGCACCTTGTTGAGGTCAATTTCAAGACCGTCTGCCAGTTCACCGATGGCTACACAGACACCACCAGCACCAAAGTCGTTGGATTTCTTGATGAGACGAGTGACATCGCCATTACGGAAAAGGCGCTGAATCTTGCGTTCTTCGATGGCATTCCCTTTTTGAACCTCAGCACCGGCAGTCTCTACAGACTCAACTGTTTGAACCTTAGAAGACCCTGTCGCACCACCGACACCATCACGCCCAGTCTTACCACCTAGCAAGATAATCACGTCACCTGCTTCTGGTTTTTCACGGACTACATTGCCCTTAGGAGCAGCACCAACAACGGCACCTAGCTCCATACGTTTAGCTACAAAGCCTGGGTGGAAATACTCACGAACGTAGGTCGTCGCAAGCCCAATTTGGTTACCGTATGAAGAATAACCATGAGCCGCTGTCTTAGAAATGACCTGTTGTGGTAATTTCCCAGCACGCGTTTCCGAAATCGGTGCGGTAATCTCACCCGCACCTGAGATACGCATAGCTTGGTAGACATATGAGCGACCTGACAATGGGTCACGAATGGCTCCACCGATACAGGTAGCAGCCCCACCAAATGGCTCAATCTCAGTTGGGTGGTTGTGGGTTTCATTTTTAAACATGAGGAGCCAGGGTTCTTTCACACCATTAACGTCCACTTCGATTTCAACCGAACAGGCATTGATTTCGTCTGATACTTCCATGTCGTCCAAACGTCCATTAGCACGCTCATAACGACCGAAAATAGTCGCCATATCCATCAAGGTTTGCGGTTTTTCAGAACGCCCCAACTCATCACGCATGGCAATATACTTTTCATAAGTCGCCTGTAATTGTTTTTGGAATTTAGAAGCTGAAAAGTCGATGTGTTTCAACTCTGTCTCAAAAGTCGTATGACGGCAGTGGTCAGACCAGTAAGTATCCAAAACCTTGAGTTCCGTCTCAGTTGGCACTCGCCCGATTGACTTAAAGTAGTCCTGGATAAAGAGCAAATCATCCACTTCCATAGCCATCCCTTGCTCGGCCTTGTAGCGGGCAAAGTCTTCTGCTGTATAGCTTTCAAAGAAAGTCAATTTAGGAATGGTCTTGTCTGACTCTGAAAATTCCTGCTTGGCAATCCCTGTCGTGATGTCCTTGAAACGAGAATCAACTGGATTGAGCAAATAGTTCTTGACTGCTTCTAACTCCGTCGCTTCAATATCTTTATTGACCAAGTAAAGTTGAGCTGTATTGACCGTCACATCACTCGAACTTCCCAACAAAAGCAAGGCTTCCTGTGAAGAAGCCGCACGCTGGTCAAACTGCCCTGGCAGGCTTTCAATGGCAAAGAAAGCATAGTTAGCAAGATCTGCCTGCACAGATACTTCATCTAAAACATGGTCGGTTACCTGCTCAGAGAAAATGTGTTTCTCTGCAGGTGCAAACAGGTCCTCTGCCAAATCAAAGACATCATAAACTTGCACAATGCGAATACTTTTCAAAGTTGAAAGTCCCAAGTTATGCTGGAGTTCTCTAACCAAACTCTCTGATTTGACCTGAAAATCAGCCTTTTTTTCAACAAAAATACGTTTATCCATCAATTCTTATTCCTTTATTTCAGCTCTTACAATGTTCCCAAACGACCTCTAGGTTGTTATTTCAACCCCTGTAACTTTTCCCAAACAACTTCATAAACATCTGTTAATTCACCTAGACCCCTACGGAAAACATCCTTGTCCATGTGGTTTCCATCCGCATCCCACAAGCGGCAGTTATCTGGTGAAAATTCATCTGCCAAGATAATCTTGCCATCCTTGTCAAAACCGAACTCTAGCTTAAAGTCAATCAATTTAAGCCCAATCTCAGCAAACCAAGTTTTCAAAAGTTCATTGATTCGACGAGTTTCCTCCTTCAAGTAGGTAATCTGATGGTCATCCGCAATCTGTAGGAATTTCACATGCTCGTCATTGATAAATGGGTCATCCAAATCATCATTTTTGTAGTAAAATTCGACAATCGGAGTCTCAAATGCGATTCCTTCGTCTACACCAAAACGTTTTGAAAAGGAACCAGCAGTATAGTTGCGGAGCACGACTTCCAAAGGAATAATCTTAACCTTTTTATTGAGTTGTTCCGTATCTGAAAGTTTCTCCACAAAGTGAGTCGCCACACCAGCCGCATTTAATTTCTCAAAAATAAAAGATGAAATCTGATTATTCAACACTCCCTTGCCCGCAATCTGCTCCTTCTTAACACCATTGAAAGCAGTCGCCTGGTCCTTGTAAGTTGAAATAATAAGATTTTCATCCTCAGTTGTATAGATATCTTTAGCTTTTCCCGAATAGATCAATTGTTTTGACATTTTAAAGTTCGCCTTTCGTATTACTTGAGCACATTCTACCATAAAAAACCTAAAATCACAAGAATTTAACCGAATAAATAACGTAGTAACTTCGAAAATCATAAAGAAAAAACTGCAAGAAGAATCTTTCTCACAGTTTTAAAATCATTTAACTCTGAAAACACGAACATTACTCTTTGTTCAAAAATTGATCCAAATAATAACGCAGGTAACTTTTCTTACCTGTAATCATCTGTAGACGACCTTCCACCCCGTAACGAAGTCTTTCAGCCTGCTCGGAAGTCAGATTAGTCTCCGCCTCAATTTTAAAGAAATTCCCTTTTTCAGTCTTGGTAGCTGTCGCATCGATGCTGGTAATAGTAGAATCTAGGAAAAGCTGATTCTTGGCATCATGAGTCGTAGTATAGCGAACAGAATCACCGACCTTAATCCTTGCTACATCTTTTGAACTTAGATAAGCTGTTAGTTTGGCTTTCCCTTCTTTTTCCAAGGACGGATAAAGTTGGGCTAGTAAGGCACCTTCTGCTACCATGGTAGAGTCACTGGTCTCAGTATTAAGATGAAGCACTCCATCCTCACTCGCCGTAATTTTCCCCTTGTCTAAAAGATTTCCCTGTACCTTCTTACCTGATTCTGCCTCCAAGATTTTCTGGTCTAGAAGGGTCAATTCCTGACCAACCTTAGCCAAGTGTTGAGATTTAAGGGATTCCAATTGACTGCTTAAACCAGACGCATAGGCTTGCTGGCTACCTGAACCTGCATACTGGACACGGTAAGTAGCAAGACTAGATTCTAACTGAGAAAGCTGCGCTTCAACCTGCGCAACAGCCTGAGCTTTAGCTTGCGGATTTTCCTCACCCTGAGACTTGTAGGACTTATAGAGCGAGTAAGCTAGATTCTGATTGGCCAAGGAAGCGCCTGTTTCAATAGCTGACTTAGCTGTCTGGTAATCGCGAATTTTAGCCTCTGTTTGGCTGATGAGGCTGCCGATTTCAGCTTGGGTTTGGCTAGCTGCTGCATTCTGGGACGCGATGGTTTCATTTTGTTGCGATGTACTAGCCCTAAGACTGCCTGCTTGACTGATGTAGTCGCGAAAGGTGGCCTGGTAGCCAAACTTATCCTCCTCTGGAAAGTGGTTCTCCCCTTCTTGCAGACTTTTTTGCAAATACTCCAATTGCTTTTTTTGATCCTTGAGCATGTCCAACTGACTGGCATAAGACTCTACTTGAACACCTTCTGCCCCTTCTTGATATTGAACCAACAGTTCTCCCTTTTTAACCAGCTTATTTTCTTCCAAATGATTGACAAGAATACGATTGTTGCTAGTTGACTGGATATTTGCAAGGATACGACTAGGCTCGACAGTAGCTCTAGTAGACAAACTCATCTCCTTCTCTGCAAATGTTGCAAAGCCAAGCAAAAACACGAGCAGAAGGGACATGGGGACAATCACCCGACTGGAAAAATTATGGTAACGACGATTATAAAACTCCGCACTTTCTAAAAATTCTGGTTTCATCCTCTCCTCTTTCTAGCTATTCACCAAATGGGCGTAAAAGCCACCCTGTGCAAGTAAATCAGCATGATTTCCTTCTTCAACAATCTTGCCCTGATCCAAAACAACAATCTTCTCTGTCCGCTCTGCAATGGTCAAGCGGTGGGCAATGAAAATCAAGGTCTTGTCCAAAGCCATGAGATTATCGACAATTCGCTTCTCTGTCAGAATATCCAAACTGCTGGTCGCCTCATCCAAAATCAAGACCGGCACATCTGTCAAGAGAGCACGCGCCAGAGCGATTCTCTGACGTTGACCACCTGAAATTCCTGCCCCATCCGAAGTCAACTCTGTCTGGTAATTCAGTGGCATGCGCTCAATGTCCTCCCGAATCTCTGCCAATTCGACCGCCCGTAAGATATCCTCTTGAGTCGTCCCCTCCTTGGCTCCAAGGAGAAGATTGTCCAAAATCGTTCCGTTAAAGACATAGGGCTGTTGAGGCAGATAGTTGATATACTGGCGCAGGGCTTTTTTATCAATCTGATTGAGATTGACACCACCCAGACTAATCTCTCCCTGACTTGGGTCGTAAAAATTAACCATCATCTTGGCCAAAGTCGTCTTACCTGACCCCGAAATCCCCACAAAAGCCACCTTAGAGCCTTGGGGAATGGTCAAATTGATATCCGACAAGACATCTCGACCATAGCCATACTTGTAGGAAACCTGCTTGAAGGTCATCTCTCCCTTCATCAAGCTCAGATCCTCAACTGTTTTCTTCTCCTCAAACTCCGAAGCTACCAGATAAACCTCATTCAGACGGTTATTGGCAACCTGCGCTGTCTGAAGCTTGGTTTGCAGATTGATGATATTTTCCAAAGGATTGGTAAAGTAAACAAGTAAGGTATTATAGGTAATCAACTGCCCCAAACTCATCTTGCCATCCATGACCAGAACAGCCCCCATCCAGAGAATGCCGACATTGAGCAAGAGATGGGCAACCTTTTTCAGAGCCTTTTGCTGACTCTCTGCCCGACTATAGGTAAAGGATTTCTTCAGATAATCCACAAATTCCTTGTCAATTTTTTGGTAACGCTGACTTTCACTGGTCAAGGACTTGATAGTCTCAATACCGTTGATGTCCTCAATGATAGAAGAAGATAAAACCGCATTGGCTTCCATGGTATCCCGATTCATCTTTTCAAACGGCTTCATAAAGGCAAAGATAATCACTGTGTAGATAGGAAGTGCCAATAAGGTCATGAAAAAGAGATTGGTATTTTGTGAAAATAAAACAAGAGAAATAATGACAACCGTTGACACATCTAGGAAAATCGAAAGAATGGTCGAAGCTAGCGCATCGATGATACTGTTAGCATCTGTAAAACGAGACACGATTTCCCCTGTCCTGCGTGTCGCAAAGAAGGACATAGGCAGGTGAAAAACATGCTTGATATAGGACAAAATCACGTCAATCGACAGGCGTTGCCCCAAAACAAGTAAGAGATACTCCTGAGCGTAAGACAAGATCTGCTGGAGAATATAGACGATGACCAACCCAATAGAAATAATCCCCAACGTCGAACGCATCTGATCTGGCACATAGGTATCAATGATAGACTGCAGATAATAAGAACCCACAATGTTAATCAAGGTTACCAAGAGTGTTGCCAAAACAATATTGGCAATCAAGCCACGCTGCTTCACTAATATAGGGATAAAAGAGAGCAGGCCATTCTTTTGATCCTTATGAGGCTTGTAGTCTGGACTCGGTGCCATAAACAGAGTCACTCCTGTCCATTCTTCCGCAAAACGCTCACGTGGCAGTTTGGTCAATTTCACCCCAGGATCTGGATCTGCAATATGAATGCTATCCTTATCCTGCCCAGTCACCACATAGTAGTGGAGCAATTTTCCCTCCTTAAGCACATGGGCAACAAAAGGAAAAGTCAAATCTGGCAAATCAAAAAGCGTCATATCCGCCTTGATAGCTCGCGTCTCAAAGCCAATCTCCTCTGCCACCTTGACCAAGCCCAAGGCCGTAGTCCCATCCATGGTCGTCTTTGCCAATTCTCGTAAGTGAGCCAAAGAATAATAACTACCATAGTAGCCAAAAATCATGGCTAATGAAGCTACACCGCAGTCCATCTGATCCACCTGCGGACGATAGTGACGTTTCCCAAATTTCATATTCATCTCCTTTTTCTAATACTAAATGAAAATCAAAGAGTAAACTAGCCGCAGGCTGCTCAAAACACTGTTTTGAGGTTGTAGATAGAACTGACGAAGTCAGTAACATCTACACGGCAAGGCGACGTTGACGTGGTTTGAATTTGATTTTCGAAGAGTATAAACTCATCTGATAACAACTATCTTACCCCAATCCCCAAACAAAAACTGGACTTCCTCCCCAAATGCGCCTATCTACCTCCCAAATGCACTTTTTGGATAAAAAAATAGGCAGAACAAACGTCCTACCTACTAAAAATATGGTATGAAAGGAAATTGATTTTTTACTGACACCCTAGGCAAGCTTGGGGCAAATAAATCATTGATAGTAACATTTACGACATCCTATTAAAAGTTACTTCAATTTCTAATGTCCCTGCTATTTCTAAGCCACCTCTGGTATGATCTGTTCATAGTCAGAATAGATAACACCGTTCTAAATTACGATTCATCGTTACTCCTTTTAAATTCCAATGTGATGCATTCTGAGATTATACTCTAGTCATTTTAGCATAGACTAACAAGTCATTCTTAACTGTTTACTCTACTCGCTTTTTATTGACCTTATATCCTAGATAAAAGAGCCCAAATAAAACGGGGTAAATTTCTGGATAAAATAGGGTATTGATTGGATTTTTCAAAATCAAATACGTTGCGATGTAGATTATGAGCGATACGATAAAATAACCCTCAGCAAAACCTAATAAAAATGTTTTCATAAGAAACTCCTATTTGCCTGACAAGAATGGCGGAAAAACACTACCATTCATATACACAAAATCCTTTTGATTCATGTTCTTCATTTATAGTTTTGATTATTTTTTGACAAATCTTTGCGAAAAATACCAAAATATCCTGAGAAAAGCAAACCAACTAAAGTCCATTGCCAATTAAAGGATACTAACGAACCTGTACGAATCACATGAAGCGCGACATTAAGAGTTATTCCCAACAAAGGACATATCGTGGCTAGTTTAGGTAACAATGTATTGAGATTAAGGTTGCGACTGTTCATTATCTAACGCCCACGACGAGCCAAATCTGAACCGAATTTGTAACCAGCATTAAAAATTTGTACAGCAGCATTCAGTACTCCTGCAATCCCAACTGCTTCCGCAAGACCAAAACCACCTTTTGTTCCCACTAATTCATCGTCAGATAATTGATAAAATTGTTCTAAGTTCATATTCGTCATTACTCCTTTGTATTATATTTTATTGCTATGTAAATGATTAAAATGAGTATTGGATAAGTAAATACTTCTGAAATATCCATAAAATTTACACTATACTGTCCAGATAATATTTTATAATCAATTAAAATTTGAACGATAGTAAAAATAATACGTAGCGATAACAATACCCCTAATAATATCACTTCTTTTTTTAAAAACATAGAAATGCCTCTCTGACTACAATCAGATTATGGTCTATTCGCATAATACCCCAAAGCTGCTCCTCCAGCAAAAAGCGCTGCTGCTCCACCTGCTACTGCTGCACCTATCTTCCAAATAGATACTCCAGCGACTACAAGAGGTAATGCTCCCCCATCTACATTCACCAACTCTTCTTCTGTAAGAGCTACAAAGTTCTGCTCCATTTTGTCAAAATTTGTCATCTTTTTCTCCTATTGTTCTATTGTTTCTAAATCTTATCTTCTAAAAAATGGGGTTCCAATAAATACACCGCGTATCAATAGACCTGTAATTAGACCCCGTTGATAACTTTCCTTGCTACCACCCACCAGCAAAGCTAAGTCGCTTTCCTTTAATACTTCAATAGTATACTTATCATTCATTTCATTCATCGCTTATCCTCCTAAAAACCTAAACCCCTACGAAATCCAATGTACCAATCTACAAGGGTCTTCGTCCAATTTTCTCCACCTTGAATATCGGTCAATTCTTCCGACGTTAGCTCAACAAATCCATAGTAATGTTCTTTCATTATTTTATTCCTTTCTTTTTTCTCTCACTTATCTATTCGAAAAACAATTCGAAAATGTACAACTAAATTGAATTTTATTTAAAAAATAATTTAATGTACCATGAATAGAAAATTGGTAGATACATGAAGCAAACTCCTTTCCTTTTCCTCTTACTTATCTATTCGAAAAACAATTCGAAAATGTACAACTAAATTGAATTTTATTTAAAAAATAATTTAATGTACCATGAATAGAAAATTGGTAGATACATGAAGCAAACTCCTTTCCTTTTCCTCTTACTTATCTATTCGAAAAACAATTCGAAAATGTACGACTAAATTGAATTTTATTTGAAAATTTATGATTTCTCCAAAGTGTTTTATCTTAGATAGAGTAACCCCATGCAACTAGACCTACATCAGATAATATACCTTTTACGAAACTCTTTACTCTGTTCTTGTTTTCATTGATTATCGTTCTTTTTCTGTCATTGCTGTAAACTGATAATCACTTCCTAAAATATTATTAGTATAATTCACTTTGGGTTTAAATGTTTCTTTTTTATTAATATAGTATGTCAATGCTACTAACAAAATACAGCTCTCCAACGATACCTTTTCTAAATTAAATAGAGAATAAATTAATAATATGCTGTAAGCTGTTAAAACAAAACCTAATAAAAATTTTTTCATAGCAAGCTCTTATTTTTCCTTCTGTCTGTCTAACCTTGTTATCATCTTGTTAATGAAGAGCAACACAAGAGTAGAAAATAAAGGTGGCATGAGGTAACTATCCACACTGCCCGTCAAAGAAAAACCAAGCATAGCTAATATTCCAAGTAACATCAAATTCATGATAGCCATAGATACAAACAATAAAACAATTTTTATTACTCTAGTTATTTCATTTCTCATTGCACCACCTCATAAGTATTTAAAAATTATCGCAATCTTGAAAGTCCCCAATCGCCTATTGCTTTAACGCTTTTTCCTGCAACGTAAACAGAAACAGCTGTACCACCAATGATTCCAACCGCCTTGGTTACACCCCATGCTAACGCAAGAGCACCTACTACAGAGCCACCTGAAATTTTTTCCAATTCATCTGATTTCATATTTTCAAAGTTATAATTCATTATCTATCTCCTTCATCTATTAATTAGTAGCTAGAGCAGCAAAACCTACTGCTACACCTGCTGATAGAGCATGGCCGACTAATACTTTTGTTCCCCAAATAGTAAACAATACAGGACCAAAGAATCCTCCATCCACATTCACCAACTCTTCTTCTGTAAGAGCTACAAAGTTCTGTTCCATTTTGTCAAAATTTGTCATCTTTTTTCTCCTCAATTTTTATGTTTTGTTATATCTTTAATGTTTAGCCTCTAAGACACTTAAATAGCCAGATTAGATAAATAACTGAAATAATCATTTCTAATCTCCTTCCTTTTCCTCTCACTTATTTATTCGAAAATGTACAACTAAATTAAATTTATTTAAAAAATAACTTAATAAACCACGGATAAAAACCAGTCACATACATAAACACTCCTCTTTTTCTTCCTTATCTATCTATTCGTAATTCCCACTAAAAGTTCTAAATTTTTTATTTTCCCTGACAATAAAAAGCAACACGACTTGCATGTTGCTTCTTGCTATTCTTTACTTTTTACGACTTCTACCACATCTCCTACACTTTGGAGTTGGTCAATTTCCTCATCGCTGATTTCGATATTAAATTCATCTTCCAGTGTCAAGATAAACTCCATCAAGTCAACTGAGTCCGCATCCAAATCGTCTTTCAGACTCAAGGATTCTGTCACGACAAAGTCCTCTCCCTGTCGCTCTTGGATAATGGTCACAATACGGTCAAAAATTTCTTTTTCTGTCATCTCTTTTATTCTCCTGAAAATTCGCGCGCAGTCTGGGCAACTACGTCTGTTTCTAGCATGGTACGAATCTGGCGGATTGTACTATACACAGCCTTGGCATCGCTTGAGCCATGAGTCTTGACAACCGGTGCCTTGACACCAAACAAGACTGCTCCACCAACATCTGAGTAGTTGAGCTGTTTTTTCAAACCTCTAAGGCTATCCTTGAGAAGGAGTGCGCCTAGTTTCGCTCGAAGACCACCATCTGTAATAGCTGTCTTGAGCAAGCCCATGATTCCCATGGCTGTCCCTTCGATGGATTTGAGCACAGCGTTTCCCGTGAAACCATCTGCCACAACAACATCCGCAACGCCATTCATCAAATCACGCGCTTCCACATTTCCGATAAAATTCAAACTTTCATCAGCCGCTAATAATTCATAGGTTTCCTTGCGAAGCGGGTCGCCCTTACTACTCTCTGTTCCGTTATTGAGCAAGCCAACACGTGGTTGCGCAATGCCACGGACATTTTTAGCATAGAAGGAACCTAGAACCGCGTATTGATGGAGGTGCTGGGCTGTATTTTCCGCATTGGCACCGAGATCCAGCATGTCAAAACCTTTTCCATCTACAGTCGGCAAGGTCGACATAAGGCCTGGTCGGTCAATGTTCTTGATACGACCCACGATGAAAAATCCTGCTACTAGTAAAGCACCTGTATTCCCAGCCGATAGGACAGCATCTGCTTCACCCTCTTTGACAGCCTTGGCCGCCAAGACCATACTGGCATTCTTCTTCTTCCGAATAGCTCTCGTAGGTTCATCGTCTGAATCAATCTTTTCATCCGTATGGATAATGCTGACGCGCTCTGTCGCTGTCAGATATTGCTTGATTTTAGCTTCATCTCCATAGAGTTGAATCTCGATATCTGAAAAGTCAGCTAGGGCTTGATTGACTCCCTCAACGATGGCTTGGGGTGCATAATCGCCTCCCATGGCATCTACTGCGATTTTTTTCATTTCTTTTCCTCTTTTAGTAATTGTCCCCAGTCTGCTAGGGAATCAATAAATTTCTTTGATTTTAGGTGAATCCCCACGTAATCTTCGTAGAGTTGATCCATAAATTGGCGTAGCTCTTGCTTAATTTCAGGCTTGAGCGAAATGGTCTCCAAGCTCTCAAAATCAATAGCTTGAAATTGATTGAGCAGATAAGGGATGTTGGGATTGAGATGGCAACGTCTCTCATCTTCCTGATAATGCTCTGGGCAAAGACAAGCTCCATATTTGAAAGAAAAGTCAAAAGCCTGACCAACCCGATGACAAAAGACACACTCATTAAAATTGAGACTAATTCCAAATCGAGTCAAGATTTGAATTTCAAAAATATTGGTCAAAACCTGATAATCCAAGCCCGCTTCCATCAACTCCAAAGTCTTTTGCAAAAAAGCAAACAAGGGAGCATCCTGCTGATTGTCCTGCAAACTAGCATCTGCAAGAGCTGCTACATAGGTCGCATAGGCCATGACAAAGAGATCGCTATTAATCTTGGGAAAGGTCATCACCTCATGATAGTCCTCGATGTAACTGAGCCCGTCATCATTGATTCGCAAGAGAAATCGAGCCAACACCAAGGGCTGAATAACTGGAGCCAGCTTAGACTGACCAGCGTGTTTGACAAAAAACATCCGCTTACCAGCCTGCTCTGTAAAAATCTTGACTAGCTTGTCATCCTCACGAAAGTTACGATTGTAGAGCACCAAGCCTTGACTCGTGATGGACTGAATCATGCTTCTCTCATGTACTCCTCAAGTCGTTTCATGGCTTCTTTGATCGTCTCCATGCTGGCTGCATAAGATAGGCGAACATAACCTTCCCCGTAACGCCCAAAGGCAGCACCAGGGATAAAGGCAACGGCCTTCTTCTGAGCAAAATCCTTGAGAAAGGCAAAGGAGTCTTGGTTGTAGCCCGCTGGAATCTTAGCAAAGATATAGAAGGCACCGTCTGGTTTGATAATCTCAAAACCAAGAGCAATCATTTTCTCGATAATATAATCCCGACGCTGGATGTATTCCTTCTTCATAGGTTCCGCATCGTTTTTACCAGCCGTCAAGGCTTCCACCGCAGCGTGTTGAGCCATGGTATTTGCAGCAGTGACCAAGTACTGGTGACTCTTAATCAACTGAGCTGTAAAGGCTGCAGGAGCGAAAATCAGCCCCAAACGCCAACCTGTCATGGCATGTGATTTAGATAGACCATTGATAATAATAGCCTGATCTCTCAACATGGTTCCCAGAGACACATGGGCTTCGCCTGTATAGGTCAATTCTGAGTAAACCTCATCACAAACCACGAAAATCTCATACTTGCGTAAAACAGCTGCCAAAGCTTCCAACTGCTCTCGACTGTAGGTAATTCCTGTCGGATTGGCTGGATAGTTGAGAATAACCGCCTTGAGCTTGTCACCCTGCTCCAAAATGGCCTTCTCCAACATTTCAGGAGTCAAGACAAACCCATTTTCAGTTGTATCAATCTCGACAACCTCTGCCCCAACTAGATTGACAATCGGTTCATAACCCGGATAAGCAGGAGCTGGCAAGAGCACCTTGTCTCCCTCTTCCAAAATAGCTGTCAAAGTAGCAGATAAAGCCTCTGTCGCTCCGATAGTGACCAAGATTTCATTTTCAGGAGCATAGTCCAGTTGATACTTTTCCTTAACAAAATCACTGGCTGCCTGACGTAAGGTCAGCAGACCACTCATCCCTGTATAGTAGGATTGGTTCTGGTCAATCGCTCGCTTGGCCGCCTCCTTGACATGATCTGGCGTTGTAAAATCAGGTTCCCCCAAGGTCAAACGCAAGACCCCAGGAATCTCCGAAATAGCCTGGTCAAACTGACGAATCAACGAAACTTGAATCTTATCTAACTGTTTATTAAAGCGCTTAGTTAAGTCCATAGATACCTCCTACTGTAAAAACGTATCTCTATTATACTACAAAAGCCCCCCGACCGCAAAAATACATTAGAGAATAACGCTAGCATGACAAATTGAAGTATGTTAAAATGGATTTGTCGCAACTCCACTAACGAACTTAGTTTGGAGGTGAGTTTTTGCTAATCTTCGTTACAGTTATTCTAGCACCATTACTGATTACTATTACCGGTAATGTCATTTCTGAGTGGATAGTCAGAAAGTGGTTAGATAAGCGCGACAAAAAAATATAACCTGAGTTTAGTTTTAATGTAACTGGACAAAAAGAAATACCAGAGGTGGAGCTCTGGTATTTTTGTTTTTGCCAAGACTTCGTTACAGTTCTTGTAGGATTATTATTACATAATTAGCACTACTTGTCAAATATTTGTTAGCTCCACTTTCTATTTTACTTTTCCTCTCTACAGGTCTATAATGGTAACAGATTCTATTTGGAGGTTTTTATGTCATTTCTATCAAAAAATGGAGCAGGCATCTTGGCCTGCCTTCTCATTTCCATTCTATCTTGGTACTTAGGAGGATTCTTCCCTGTTATTGGCGCGCCTGTTTTTGCCATTTTCATAGGCATGCTCCTACATCCCTTTCTCTCGTCTTATAAACAACTGGATGCGGGATTGACCTTTAGTTCTAAAAAATTGCTCCAGTATGCCGTTATCTTGCTTGGTTTTGGTCTCAATATCTCGCAAGTCTTCGCAGTCGGACAATCTTCACTCCCTGTCATCCTTTCCACCATTTCAATAGCCTTGATTGTTGCCTACCTCTTCCAGCGCTTCTTTGCACTGGATACAAAACTGGCTACCTTGATTGGAGTAGGGTCTTCGATCTGTGGGGGCTCTGCCATTGCAGCGACAGCGCCCGTTATCCATGCCAAGGAAAAGGAAGTAGCCCAAGCTATCTCCGTTATCTTTTTCTTCAATGTCTTGGCTGCGCTCATCTTTCCAACGCTAGGTACCTGGCTTCATCTATCCAATGAAGGCTTCGCCCTCTTTGCAGGAACTGCGGTCAATGATACTTCCTCTGTAACGGCTACCGCCAGCGCCTGGGACAGTCTCTACCAGACTAATACCCTCGAATCCGCAACCATTGTCAAACTCACACGCACCCTAGCTATTATCCCCATCACTCTCTTTCTCTCCTACTGGCAAAGTCGCGAGCAAAAAAATAAGCAAGGATTGCAACTGAAAAAAGTCTTCCCACTTTTTATCCTTTACTTCATCCTTGCCTCTCTCCTCACTACACTACTCACCTCTCTCGGTGTGTCCAGTAATTTCTTTACCCCTCTCAAACAACTCTCTAAATTCCTTATTATCATAGCCATGAGTGCTATCGGTCTCAAAACCAATTTAGTAGCTATGGTCAAATCCAGTGGAAAATCCATTGTTCTCGGAGCTATTTGCTGGATTGCCATCATCCTCACTAGTCTTGGTATGCAGGCCCTTATCGGCATTTTCTAATACAAAAGGTAGCCCACCAGCTACCTTTTTCTTATGCTTCCTCAATCAAGCGTGTATGTTCTCTCTTGATGCAACGATTCATCACGATATCATCACATCCACCAGCACGCAAGATTTCTTCCGCTTCTAGACTTTCAAGTCCTAACTGTGCCCAAAAAATCTTGGCATCAGCCTTAAGAAAATCACGCGCCACATCTGGCAAAAATTCACTGCGACGGTAAACATTGACAATATCTACAGGAAAAGGAATCTCTGCTAGGCTAGCATAGGCCTTTTCACCCAAGATTTCACCACCTGCCGCCTTGGGATTGACTGGGATAATTTTATAACCCCGAGCCTGCATTTCCTTGGTCACTCGATTGCTAGTTGTTTCCTCACGGTCAGACAGGCCCACCACAGCAAGAGTTTTACTCGTTGCGAGATACTGACGAATCACGCCATCACTTGGATTGATAAATTCTTGACTCATAGAAATCCTCCTTTTTCATCAGTATAGCACAATTTGAAAAGGCTTGCATAATTCTACTACAAAAAAGGAGGACTAGCCCCCTTTTTATTTAGCCTCGTACCAGGTTGCCCCTTCATTCTCATCCGCGATAAGGGGAACACTGAGTTGAATGGCTTCTTCCATAGTTTGTTTCACTAATTTTTTCATCTCTGTCAATTCAGATTTAGGCACTTCAAGGACGATTTCATCGTGCACTTGCAGAAGCATCTTAGTCTGATAACCACCTGCAACTAAGGCTTTATCTAGCTGAATCATGGCAATTTTGAGAATATCTGCTGCCGAACCCTGAATAGGTGAGTTGATAGCTGTCCGCTCCGCAAAACCACGAATATTGAAGTTGCGAGAATTGATATCTGGCAACTCACGACGACGCTTGAAGAGGGTCTCCACATAGCCCTTATCACGCGCCTCACGCACCACTTCATCCATGTAGTTTTTAATACCTGGGAAGCGTTCAAAGTAGGTATCAATGTAGGCTTTGGCTTCCTTACGGCTAATGCCCAAATTATTAGACAAACCAAAGTCTGAAATCCCGTAAACCACTCCAAAGTTGACAGCCTTGGCATTGCGACGGTCGTTTGCAGTCACATCCTCAGGACGCTCAATGCCAAAGACCCGCATGGCTGTCGAAGTATGGATATCTGCCCCCTCTTGGAAAGCCTTAATCAAGTGCTCATCCTTAGAAATATGCGCCAAAACTCGCAATTCAATCTGTGAATAGTCCGAGCTGAGAAGCACACTATCCTCCCACTCAGGCACAAAAGCCTTACGAATGAGACGGCCTTGCTCCAAACGCACAGGAATATTTTGCAAGTTTGGATCCACACTAGACAGACGCCCAGTCTGGGTCAAATCCTGAACATAGCGAGTATGAATCTTGCCATCAGCCAAAATCCAGTCTTGCAAGCCAATCACATAAGTCGATTGAATCTTAGCAATCTGACGGTAGTCAAGAATTTTCTTAACAATCGGAGCAATAGGAGCAAGGCGCTCCAAGACATCCACCGCTGTCGAGTATCCAGTCTTAGTTTTCTTAGTGTATTCTAGAGGTAGCCCCAATTTTTCAAAGAGAAGCACGCCCAACTGCTTAGGCGAGTTGATATTAAACTCTTCACCAGCCAGTTCATAAATCTCTTGAGTCAGTTTTTCAATGACAAGCTCATTTTCAGCCTGCATTTCAAGCAAGGTCTCTTTCTTGACCGTAATCCCAGCAATTTCCATCTTGGCAAGGACAAAAGCCAGAGGTTGCTCCATATCATAAAGAAGCTCTAATTGCCCATTTTCTCTGAGTTTTTCAAGTAAAATAGGTTCTGTTTTAACCAAAACAGCAAGCTTACGAGCTAAATGCTCCAAGAATTTCTCACGTGCAGGAATGGCTCTCTTGACACCCTTACCGTAGAAGGTCTCATCATCAACCAAATAAGTCTGACCATAAAGACTAGCAATAGTCGCAATTTCATTGTCCTCCACAGTCGAAAGGAGGTATTTAGCCAAACGACTATCAAAATCAGGCTCCTGCAGATCCACACCAAAACGATGCAAGAGAACTTTAGCCTTCTTAAAGTCATACACTCTCAGAGATGTTTTTTCTAGAAAGTCCTTGAAAATAGGCTCTTGCAACAGCTCAAGCTTGTCTGTGGCATAGAGCTTATCTCCACAAGACCAGGCAAATCCAACCAAATAATCCGTATGGTAATTCTCACCAAAAAGCTCAAAATGGAAGATTGACTCTTCACTCAGCATCTCTTGACTAATTTGGTCAACGATAGTAAAGTCCAAACTTTCAGCAACATCAGCTGACGACACATTTAAAGCCTGCTTGAGCTGTTTGAAGCCCATCTCATCGTAGAATTTCCCAAGATTTTCCACATCTGGACCACTATAGACCAAATCCTCCAAACCAATCTCAATCGGTGCCTTGGTATCAATGGTCGCCAGTGTTTTCGACAAAAAGGCCTGTTCCTTATCATTGATGAGATTTTCCTTCATCTTAGAAGCCTTCATCCCATCGATATTCTCGTAAATCCCCTCGAGTGAGCCATGCTCCAGCAAGAGCTTGATACCCGTCTTTTCGCCGATTTTAGTCACCCCAGGGATATTATCCGACTTATCTCCCATGAGCGCCTTGAGATCGATAAACTGAGTCGGTGTGAGCCCCATCTTTTCCATGAGATAGTCCGGCGTAAAAGCCTCAAACTCAGCCACACCTTTCTTGGAAATCTCAACCACCGTATGCTCATCCGTCAGCTGAATCAAATCCTTGTCCCCACTGACAATGGTAATATCAAAACCATCCTGCTCTGCTAGTTTGTCCAGTGTCCCAATAATGTCATCCGCCTCATACTGAGCCAACTCATAGTGACGAATCCCCATATGATCCAGCAACTCACGAATGAAGGGAAATTGCTCACGAAACTCATCAGGAGTCTTAGCCCGACCACCCTTATAGTCCGCATACATCTCTGTACGGAAGGTCGTCTTACCCGCATCAAAAGCTACCAAAATATGACTCGGCTCAACCCGCTCCAACAAATGGCTCAACATCAACTGAAAACCATAAATCGCATTGGTATGCAAGCCAGCCGCATTCTTAAAACGGTCCAACTGCTGATAGAGCGCAAAAAACGCCCGAAAAGCAACAGAAGACCCATCAATCAATAATAATTTTTTCTTATCCATACACCCATTATAAAGGAAAGCAGGGAAAAATACCATTGGAAAGAGCTAGAGCAAGTATTTTTCAAACTTTTGGCGAATATAGCCATTTAGTTTTTAAAAAACAGAACTTAGCCCATGACTAAATTCTGTTTTTATGCTTTATAATTATAAAAGTGAAATCCTTTTTAACTGCAAAGAACTTCTATTCTTGCTAGACTATATTCATTCCTATTTTAGTAGTAGTCTATATATTTATCTTGTTGGTTTATACGTTAATTGATCTTTATGCTGTTTGACAAACTCACTCATTTCTGAGTCTGGTATTTGACGAAGATATAGATTCTCACGAATCGTTTCATCTTCTTCACGACAAGTTGAAAGAACTAAATACTTATTTTTAGCTGATACTTTAACATTTGGTTTCTTAACTTCAGCTGTTTAATAAATAGTTGTTAACTGCGTTTGAAAATCTTTATCATCATCAAATGAAGTACGATAAAAGGCTGTTTCTTCTGGTACTATAATCATAGCAACTGCTTCATAATAATACTTTCTCTCTGGAGTCTCAATCACAACATATGGATGTTCATCAAAATAATCTTGACGACTATAGTAGTTCACATCATTAAACATACGATGATCCCCAACTTTACTACCACGAGCATGACCAAATAACCAAGTTAAACGGTCACTAAAATCATTTTTATTATCTGTGTCCATAAACACTGTTCCCATATAAGGTTCGTGACCACCATCAAATCTCTTATCTAAATAAGTTGAATTATCAGTTGTTTGAACAACAGGTTCATCCAACTCTGTTCCGGGCGCATACACATAAGCGATCGTATCAGAGTTTGTTCCAAGTAAGCCTTTGAACTTATTCGTAAGATATTCTTTTTCCTCTGCCGATGTCGTAGCAATTTTTTGTGTCGTTTGTGCTACCTTAGTTTCACTCGCCTGATCAGTTGGAGCTAAAAATGTCTTATAGAGGAATAAACCTCCTAAAGCGACAATAGCTACAGCAACAAGCAAAGCGATAATTTTCTTCATAGGTGACTTATTTTTAGTTGAACGTCTGCTCATTTTTATCTCCCTTGTTTATTTACTTTTATCAAAAAGAGGCTGGGCAAAAACTCGCTTCTAAATAAAACCACACAGTGATTCCAGTCTTGAATCCAATCAAGCTGAAAGAAATACTGTGTGGTTTTTGAGTAGTGGATGTTTTAGAGGCTAGATTCTTGGCCAACTTGGTGAGATTCATGCTCATAAAGATAAATCCTATCTCTATTGCGACAGCTTGTTTCCCTCTGACATGCACTCTTCGCACGCCAAAAACACTCTTCAATCTACCAAAAACGGGTTCAACATCGATTTTCCGTTTGGCATAAATTCGAGAGCCTTCTTCACTATGTAATGTTTGCTTAAGGAGTTCCTTAAAGTAATTCCAAGTTGGATTATAATGGATTTGTTTCTGATTTCCACTATTTGTTTTAGCCAACTGTTCTAACTCAGGAGTATCTTGAACTTTATCCGCCTCATAAATCTTGAAATCACGTTGAAAGCCATACTTGTCAGTTCGACTAGAGTAGTTCTTAAAGGAATAAACTAGGCCGTCGGGCTTTATAAACTGGTCCGTGTCCTCAAGATATTCCCAGTTCATTGGATTATCTGTGCTCGTCTGGTAGTTTTTAGTCAATTCCTTCTGATACATGGTATAGGGAATAAGCGGTGTTTTTTACAATTCATCAATGATAAAACGATAATTTTCTTCGCTACCATAACCAGCATCTGCTACGATATAGTTGAATAAGTCTAGGCTTTGAATCGATTGGAGGAAGGGTTTCAGAGTGCGAGTGTCTGTTGGATTGGGAAAGATATCAAAATCAAGGACATACTGACCATTGGTAGCCGCTTGGATATTATAACCAGGTTTCAGTTGCCCATTTTGCATATGGTCTTCCTTCATACTCATAAAAGTGGCATCATGATCCGTCTTTGAGAAAGAGTTGCGGTCTTCTAAAATTTTTCTAGCTTCTTCATAGCGCTGTTTACGAGAAAGGAAATCATCCCTTAATTGCTTACGGATTTTCTTTATCCGACGACGTTTTTGTCTATTGGCAGACCCACCCTTTATCACTTTAGGCTCTTCTTCAATAGCTTGTTCTATTTCGGCTAAGGTAGCCTCCGTTTTTTCTAGTAGCTCCTCCAATCCCGGACGGGTTTCCCGTTCTTCTTTAGATAAGGTGAGATTTACCCCTTCTTGAATCAGCTGATCATAGAGCTGGGAAATTTTCCCACTCAAGGCTGCTTCATATTTGTCAATAGCTCTTTTCCAAGTGAAAGAATAGAGATTGGCATCAGCTTCTAGTTTTGTTCCATCAATGAACAAGGCATCATCCTCAATCATTCCGTTCTCACGCATGAGTAAGGTGAAGTAAATAAAAGCAGTTTTGATTAGGTTGTTGGCATGTTTACTGGAGCGGAAGTTATTAATCGTTTTATAGCTAACATAGGTATCTTGGTTCAACCATTTCATGGGAATGACTTCCTCATTCATTTGAACGATTTTACGTCCAGAGAACACTTGACGAGTATAAGCGAACAGGGTCATCTTCATGAGCATGGCTGGATGAAAGGCATGGCGACCAGTGTGAGAGGTCTCTTCCAATAGAACTTGATTAGGGATACTGTCCACAAAGAGGCTAATCATTCTCGCTTCGGGACTTGATGGAATATCGTAGGCAAGATTTACTTCTAAATTTAACTGATTTGTGTTATAATCTTTATACATTGTCATGGCTTTCTAATTATTTTGTTGTTATTTTAATTATAAACCATGACATAAGAAAACGAGCATCTCCAACTACGGAAATGCTCGTTTTTTGATAGTTAGAAGTGGGTTTTTGCCCACCCTCAGTTACTTCATTAAATAAATTATTTAGAAGCGTGTGTTTTGGGAAGAGCTTTTTGACCAGCTTTAGCTATTGCACCTGCTTGTTTAGCTTGCTCTATTGAATCTGGTTTACCTGGTTCTGGAGTAGCTGATGGAGCTGTTTGTCCATCTTGAGCGTGATCTTTTAAATAACGAGCGTTTGCTTGTTCAAGAGTTTCGTTCAAGATATAGTATTTACCTTCTTTTTTAAGAGATGAATTGAAAACTTCTTGTAAATGTTTCACCGCTTCGTTACGAAGTTCTACTACTTTAGCATTGTATGCTTCTTTAGCTTCTCCAACTGCTTTCTCTAGCGCTGCTTTCTTATTAGAGAAATCATAACCTGAGTATACAGAATCCAAGAATGCTTGCAAGTCTGCTTCAGCTTTGGCAACTTCAGCTGGTTCTTTAAGATCTTTGATATGAGCATCTACATATGCATTAACTCTATTAGCAGTTACAAATTCTGATTGGCTTTCATATGCTTCACGTGAATCATACACACCTGGAAGGTTAGCTCCACCATTGTTATCTGCAAATGCTGGCGCTACTGCAGATAATACTGCAAGAGCTACTACTGATGTCAATAAAACTTTTTTCATTGTTTTATCTCCTATTTTATTTTTTATTTGATTGTAAATAGTTTTCTTTACTACCACCGTTATACCACTTAAATAATTGGTATCAACAATTTTTATCTTATTTTTAAGAAAATATTGGATAAAACAGTCCAAACTTTAAATGTTGAATTCTCATCACTTATAAAAGCTAAATTATTTCAATCAAACAAACAATAATCCTTTATATTCCCAACTATTCGAATCATTACTAGCTGGCAATATATGAAGTCAGAAGGCCTTGACGAACTAGACTTGCTAAACCTACTTTTACCCCTCCTCAGTACTCTCTGGACGACCACGTTCTAAGCCTTTTTCTTCAGCTCGTTCCAAGGCATAGTTATGTGCTAACAAGGCTTGTTCTTCGCGCATATGTAGTTGACTAAGCAGCTTCCTGTCATCCTCAGACCAGCTCTTGTAGTCTAGCAGTTGGTCTGCTTGGCTGATAGCTCGCTCAGGTTGTTGGGTAAAGGGCTTATTCCCGAAAAACTCCAACCACGGCTTGCGAACCTTATATTTGCTAGTTTCTCTGTATTTTTTTAGTTCTTATTTGTGATGCTCTTTCAATAGTGACTCAAATTCAGCAACGGTCATGCCCAATTGCTGACTGGCTACCTCAGATGTCAGAAGACCTTGACGAACCATATCTAGGAAAGCAAAGAGCTTCCCACGCTCTAGTCCTTGTTCAAGACCTTCCGCCCTAGCAGTCTCCAAGGCATAATCCTGAGCCAATAACGCTTGTTCTTCGCGCATACGTTTGACTAAACATTTTCCTGTCCTCCTCGGACCAGCTCTTATAGTCCAGCAGTTGGTCTGCTTGGCTAATGGCTCGCTCGGGTTCTTGGGTAAAGGGTTTATTCCCGAAAAACTCCAACCATGGTTTACGAACCTCATCTTTGCTGGTTTCTCTGTATTTTTTTAATTCCAAGAACGCCATCTTGACTAGATGATGTTCCTGTCCATTGTTTGTAATTGTTAAAGCCTCACCTGTCGTGTCCTCTCGCATACTAAAGCTGTGAAAAGCCAAGTCATCTTGGAAGTAGTTGCTATCTACAATTGCGATAGCGTATACTGGTGCGATGTGTTTGTAACTCTGGTGGGTGTCACCTTCACGTTGGCGAATTTTTTCTAGATTTTGATTGACCTGACTGCACAAATAAGCCCACAGGCGATTGATGAAAAAATTCTGATGATGTACCTGAATCTCAATGATTACTTGTGTCCCATTGTCCAACTCCGCCAAGACGTCTATACTGGTATAGAAATCTTGAGCCGAGTAAGGCATGGAAGGCAAGACGTGAATGTTACTTACCTCCAAAATAGTTACATTCTTGGCTGGTAAATCCAACATATCGCGAATAAATTGACAAGTGATTTCTGGATTGCTAAAAATTTTCTTAGCAACCAAATCATTTGTTGGGCTGATGCCCGGATGTCTTAGAATCATCCTTTTCCTCCTTTTATTATACCATAGTCTTATACTCAATGAAAATCAAAGAGCAAACTAGGAAACTAGCCGCAGGCTGTACTTGAGTACGGCAAGGCGACGTTGACGTGGTTTGAATTTGATTTTCGAAGAGTATTAAATCTAGGTTTACTAGATTCACTGCTACTATCTATTTATTCGGAAAAGAGATGAAAAAAACCTGAGAATTATCTCAGGCTTGGTCATTAAATCTTTTTCTCAATACTGAAAAGTGGAGAAAGTGGGCGTTTTTCATGGATACGTACGATAGCATCCCCTAGGAGATGAGCGATTGAAATCTGCTCAATCTTATTAATCAAACGCTCTTCTGGCAGATAGATGGTATCCAAAACAACCAATTTCTTAATAGCTGATTTTTGGATATTGTCCATAGCAGGACCAGAAAGAACTGGGTGCGTACAGCTTGCATAGACTTCAACAGCACCAGCTTCCGCAAGGGCATCCGCTGCATGGCAAATCGTTCCAGCTGTATCAATCATATCATCAATCAAGATACAAGTCTTGCCTTCGACCTTACCGATGATGTTCATGACTTCACTAGTATTCATCTTATCAACGCTACGACGTTTATCAATAATAGCGATAGATGTTTTCAAAAATTCTGCCAACTTACGGGCACGAGTCACCCCTCCATGGTCTGGGCTGACAACCACATAGTCAGAACCAACCATGCCACGACGCTCAAAATAATCCGCAATCAGAGGAGCACCCATCAAGTGATCCACAGGAATATCAAAGAATCCTTGAATCTGCGCAGCATGCAAGTCGATGGTCAATAAACGATCCACTCCAGCTACTTCAAGCATATTTGCAACAAGTTTTGAAGTGATTGGCTCACGCGCTCTCGCCTTTCTATCCTGACGTGCATACCCATAGTAAGGCATGACAACATTGACAGATTCTGCACTCGCACGCTTCAAAGCATCCACCATAATCAAAATTTCAAGCAGATTGTCATTTACAGGCGAGCTAGTTGATTGTAGGATAAAGACGTGTTTCCCACGGATTGATTCTTCGATGTTGACCTGAATCTCTCCATCTGAAAATTGGCGAACACTTGATTTCCCCAACTCTATCCCAATCTCCTGCGCCACACGTTCTGCCAATTCTTTATTAGAAGAAAGGGCAAACAGCTTTAAATCAGAAAAAGACATGATTTCCTCCGGTATATATGTATCGCTTGTGCTTTTCACAAGATTTTCCATCTACCATTGTAGCGCTTTTTGCACTATTTTTCAATCAAAAATAAAAGAAGGGCAGCATATTTGTGCCCTTGCATCATTCTTTTGAAAAATATTCTAATTCATCAACTCATTGTGCTTCTCAACAAAGCGATAAGCCTGATAAAAACCATAGAGAGTAATAGCCGTAACCACTGGAATCGCTAAGGGCAACTCTGTCTCCAACTCCACAAAAGGAGAGTTAAACAAGAAATGAGTTCCCAAGGCTAAACCTAGGAAAATAAGCCCTTGTTTCTTGCCAACCTTCTGACCTTTATAGGCTCTGTAAAGCAAGTAAACACCTACTACAGCCAGACCTGAAAAAGTCCAGTGAGAGGCAATTCCTGAGATGATACGCTCTAAAATTCTCGAAATAGTAAAGTCAAATCCCTCTGGCAAATCCGTACGAATGTAGCCAATATCCTCAATCATTTGAAATCCCAAACCAGAAGCAATGCCTAGTAAAAACAAAGATTTTAATTTTCGCACAGGAACCAAAGCTAAAACAAAAACAAGTGGCAATAATTTCAACGGCTCTTCTACCAAAGGAGCCACAATAGCACTTTCAAAGGCATTTAAAAACGCACTATCTGGGAAAAGAACACCCAGTAAATCATGGATATAGGTATTCGCAAAGCTAGACAACCAGCCTGAAAGGAACATCCCACCCAATAAAGACAAGATCAAGGCCTTCTTTGGCAATTCCCATTTTTTCCCAATACGGAAAAGGAAATAAAGAGCCGGAATCATGTAAAAGAGAGCTAGAAAGATAGAAACTCCCATTAGGCCATATTCCGCAGCTGACATCGAACCGTCCGTATAGTAGATGGTTTCATACTGCAAACCAATACATAGCAATAAAATAAAAATAAATAAAATACTGTTTTTCTTCATACACTTTCTTTCTAAATGAAGTATTTATAATTCTACAACTGTCATACTTCCTGTATCCACATCGTAAATAGCACCAGAGATAATGACATCATCTGGTATTAGGGGAGACTCGATAAGGAGTTGCATATCCTCTCGCACACTCTCCTCTATATCTTGGAAGGGCAAAAAATCCTGATCTGACACATCGACACCTAGTTCCTCTTTTAAATACTCCTGAAAAGGACCATTTTCAAAGGTCTGAGCACCACAGTCTGTATGGTGTAACACCACAATCTCTCTTGTCCCCATTTGTTGCTGGGAAATAACCAGCGAACGAATCATGTCTTCTGTCACTCGACCACCTGCATTCCGCAAGATATGAGCATCCCCAAGCGCCAAACCTAAAGCTTGCGCAACGTGCAAACGAGAGTCCATACAGGTCACAATGGCTACTCTAGTTTTGGGTTTAAGTGGCAGATTTAACTGCCCATGTAGGGCAACATAAGCCTGATTTGCTTGCATAAACTGTTCAAAATACGACACGATTCCCTCCTTGAAAATTTGATAGTCAAATATTTCTCCTATCTTATCATTTTTAAGAGGATTTGTCACGGATTATGCAAAGACCTTTTTCAAAACTTCCTGAATCGTTGTCACGCCAATGACCTGAATTTTCTTAGGCGGAGTGATTCCTGTCAAGGAATTCTTAGGCACATAAATCTTAGTAAAGCCCAGTTTAGCAGCTTCATTGATGCGTTGCTCGATACGATTCACGCGTCGAATTTCTCCTGTCAAGCCCAGTTCTCCGACAAAACATTCCTGAGGATTAGTTGGCTTGTCTTTATAGCTCGAAGCAATAGCAACCGCAACGGCCAAGTCTATCGCAGGTTCATCCAATTTAACACCGCCAGCAGATTTAAGATAGGCGTCCTGATTTTGCAAGAGAAGACCTGCCCGTTTTTCTAAAACAGCCATAATCAAGCTGGCTCTATTGAAATCAAGGCCTGTCGTCGTACGCTTGGCATTTCCAAACATGGTCGGTGTTACCAAAGCCTGAACCTCCGCCAAAATCGGACGCGTCCCTTCCATAGTCACAACGATTGACGAACCAGTCGCTCCATCCAAACGCTCTTCTAGGAAAACTTGACTCGGATTGAGTACCTCAACCAATCCGCCCGACTGCATCTCAAAAATTCCAATCTCATTAGTGGATCCAAAACGGTTTTTGACCGCTCTCAAGATACGAAAAGTATGGTGACGCTCCCCTTCAAAGTAAAGCACCGTATCCACCATATGCTCCAACATACGAGGCCCAGCCAAGGTTCCTTCCTTGGTCACATGACCTACGATAAAGATGGCAATGTTATTGGTCTTAGCTAGCTGCATGAGCTCAGCAGTTACCTCACGCACCTGAGAAACAGACCCCTGCACCCCTGAAATCTCAGGAGACATAATGGTCTGAATGGAGTCAATAATGAGGAAGTTTGGCTGGATTCTTTCTACCTCAGCTCGAACACTCTGCATATTGGTCTCTGCATAGAGATAAAACTCGCTATCAATATCACCCAAACGCTCTGCACGTAGTTTAATCTGCTGGGCAGACTCCTCCCCACTGACGTAGAGAACCGTTCCCACTTGGGACAACTGGGTTGAGACTTGTAGGAGAAGCGTTGATTTCCCGATTCCAGGATCCCCACCGATTAAGACGAGACTTCCTGGTACCACTCCGCCTCCAAGTACACGGTTGAATTCCTCCATCTCCGTCTTGGTTCGATTGACGTTGATTGAAGTCACCTCAGCTAGTTTCATAGGTTTGGTTTTCTCACCTGTCAAGGACACACGCGCATTCTTGACCTCGGCAACCTCAACCTCTTCTACAAAAGAAGACCAAGACCCACAGTTAGGACATCGTCCCAGATATTTAGGGGAATTATACCCACAATTTTGACATACAAATGTCGCTTTTTTCTTTGCGATGATAAACCTCTTTCTATATCTCTAACTCACACTCAATCACTTGGCAAAAATCAATCTTCTCATTTAGCACAAACTGGCGCATGAGCATTCCGTGAGTTACAATGATAATAGTTTTATAATTTTTATATTTTTTCAAAGCTCTTAAAAAACGATGACGCATCTCTAGATCAGTTTCATAGCGATAAGGAGAATCTTCAGATAAACCTCCTTGATGTTTTAGATAATATTCATGAGCTACCAATACACTAGTTAAATCAGAGTTAGTGCCATCTAAGTCTGGACGCCACTCATGAAAAAACGGCTCCACAAATAAGTCCAATCCTGTTTCAACCGCTATATAATGGGCTGTTTCTAAAGCCCTCGTCACAGACGATGAAACAATAATCTCTGCCTTTCCAAAACATGCAGTTTTAGCAACTTCTTTTGCCAGACTGCGACCTTTTCCGGTCAATGGTGCTAAATCACGACCAAAACCACTATAGAGTTGCGGATTTTCAAGTTTATCAAGCATACTATAATCTGGCTCCCCGTGACGTACAAAGATAATCTTCATTCTAGTGCCCAGTCGATCCAAATCCACCAGTCCGCACGCCGTCAGCTGCATCTCCATCTGCAATTAAGAAAGGAGCAAAGACAGCTTGGACAACACGTTCTCCCACTTCAAGAACAACCTCTTGGTCTGTGATATTCTTCATCTGTGCAAAAATATGCCCTTCATTCCCAGGATTTCCATAATAATCACCATCAATAACCCCAACTGAATTAATTAAAACCAAACCCTTCTTACGAGGGTTTGAAGAACGATCATAGAGGTAGAGAACCTCAGTCGGCTGCATATAAGCCTTAACCCCTGTCGGAACCAATACAATCTCTCCTGGCGCAATAACTGTACGCACAGCAACCTTTAAGTCGTAACCAGCCGCATGCGCTGTCTCACGCTTGGGCAATAAATTTTCATCTGTAAAACTAGAAACCAATTCAAAACCACGAATTTTCATCATCTTCTCTTTTCTATTATCATTTATTCTAGATTATTCTATCTTATTTATTCGGAAAAAGCACGAAAAAAAGAGCACACAATTCAAATCGCTTAGGGCTGCTGGATTCCTCCCCTGACCCGCTTCACGCAGAACTGTTGCTCCACTATTTATTATATCACATTCCTATTCATTTTAAAAGCAAAATTATTTTTTCCGTCTATTTCTAAAAAAGTCCTGCATAATAGCTGCGCATTCATCTTCCAAAATTCCCGTTTCAACCTCCACACGATGATTGAGACGCTCATCTGTCAAGATATCGTACAAACTCCCAGCAGCGCCAAATTTCTGATTTTTAGCCCCGTAGACCACGTTTGGAATACGGGCAAGCCCGATTGCCCCACTACACATGACACACGGCTCAATAGTCACAAAAAGCGTGCAATCCAGCAAGCGCCAACTTTCTTCACTCAAGTTCGCATTCTCTATAGCCATAATTTCCGCATGCATAACCGCTCGCTGCAGTTCCTCACGCGCATTATGCCCACGGCCAATGATTTCTCCGTCCTTGACAATCACACAACCAATTGGAATTTCATCATGTTCAAGAGCAATCTCAGCCTCTCTCAAGGCCTCTCTCATGAAGACTTCTTTTTCTTCAACTGTATAATTCATCCGTTTCTCTTTTCTTGCTTATCGATTTTATTATTATATCATGAATCCCAAGACAAAAAAAGCCACCGAATGCGGTGACTTTATAGGGAGATTATTATGAAAAAGAAAAGTTTAGGATATTTGTTACAACAAGTTAGGAGGTCTTCTTGTAACTGTCTACAGTATACCCGACCTATCTTAAACAAATCTTAAAAATCTCTTAGGACCAAACACTTTCTAAAATATTTGTTTGTTCACGACCAGGACCTACTGAGAAAGTAGAAATACGAACGCCAACCAATTCACTCACACGACGAACATAATTTCGCGCATTCTCAGGAAGATCTTCCAAATTACGAACTCCAGTAATATCTTCTGACCAACCTGGCAACTCTTCATAGATAGGCTTACAACGCTTCAATTGCTCAAGACTAGCTGGATAGTAGTCAATACGTTGACCATCAAGATCATAGGCCACACAGATTTTCACAGTATCCAAACCGCTCAAAACATCGATAGAGTTCAATGAAAGATTAGTAATACCAGAAACACGACGACTATGACGCATCACAACTGAGTCAAACCAACCCACACGACGTGGACGACCAGTTGTTGTACCATATTCATGACCGACTTCACGGATACGTTCTCCCACTTCATCAAACAATTCAGTTGGGAAAGGCCCATCTCCTACACGACTTGTATAGGCTTTACATACACCTACAACCTTGTCAATCTTACTTGGACCAACACCAGAACCAATCGTAACACCACCAGCCACAGGGTTTGATGACGTAACAAATGGATAGGTCCCTTGGTCGATATCTAGCATAACACCTTGTGCACCTTCAAAAAGCACACGTTTACCGTTATCAAGCGCATCATTCAAAATAACAGATGTATCTGTCACATATTTCTTGATTTGTTGACCATATTCGTAATATTCTTCAAAAATATCATCGAAAGCAATCGCTTTACTGTCATACAATTTTTCAAAAAGACGATTCTTTTCAGCAAGATTACGTTCTAAACGCTCACGGAAAATGTCTTTATCCAAAAGATCGGCAATACGAATTCCTACACGAGCAGCCTTGTCCATATAAGCTGGACCAATTCCCTTAATTGTAGTACCAATCTTATTGTCGCCCTTAGCTTCTTCTTGCAAGCGATCCAACTCGATATGATAAGGCAAAATAACATGCGCGCGATCAGAAATACGCAAGTTATCAGTTGTAACACCTTCCTCATGAAGATAACTCAACTCTTTCACAAGAGATTTAGGATTTACAACCATACCATTCCCAATAACAGAGATTTTTTCAGGGAAGAAAATTCCAGATGGAATCAAGTGCAACTTAAATTTCTTACCATCGATCACAATCGTGTGACCTGCATTATCACCACCTTGGTAACGTGCAATCACTTCTGCATTCGCTGAAAGGAAGTCTGTAATCTTCCCTTTACCTTCATCACCCCATTGGGTACCTACAACAACAACTGAAGTCATAATCTTGTCTGAGCCCTCAGGCTCTTCCTTTCTCACATACATGGCAGGACTCTCACCTGCAATTATATCTTACAATTTATTATAAGAAAAAATCGCCTTTTTATCAAGAAGAAACAATAGAAAGATTTGCTATTTCCAACTATTAAAAAATGATTTAGAAAAATAACTAGCTATTTATTATTATCTTTCTATAAAAAAGTAAATTTGTTCGGAAATTAACTCAGACTATCTCAACAAGAAATAAAACCTTGTTTCATTATCATCTTTTCAAGATACAAACGATAAGCAACACGATAATGGTAAACAATAAAATCCCTACGACACCCAATACCATATCTAACTAAATAATAAATCAAAAATTTAAAATGAAAATGTTCCCAGTCCCAACTATTACCAAAGAAAGTAGCATACTCTTCTTCGATACTGTCATAGAAATCAGTCATCTGATCATAAATATTTTGTAGCATAAGCATACACTCCTTTACTTTTTATGATCTTATTCTAACAAAAAATTTTAATTAATCATTAATAACTCCTGAATTGTTAAAATACCAACCTCAACAAGAGAAAAAATAGGAAAAGTTGACAGAATAGAAATAAATTTACTACCTAAATTAGACTTTGATAAAAACCTTATTGACTGCGTTAAATACTAAAAGAGACTGAGGAAAAAATCTTAAAATAAGAAAAACGCATATTATCAGATATTCAAATCTATGTAATCTTGCATTATCTATAATAGCTGATGGTATGCTTAATGTCTGTATAGTCGCTTAGTTTAAAATGCGCATGTTATAATAAAGCTATGCATATCTAGTAGAGTGAAATAAGAGATGAACAAATCGATTAGGAAAGTCAAATTAATTTCTAGAAATATTTTTAGAAGTTGTAACATACTATCCTAGTTCCAATCTACTATATTGACGAAACGGGAATCGCCCCCTACCTCTTTGTAAAGTGGTTCAAAATGCAACTCCTACCTACTTTGAAGAGACTTCATATTACAACTTACAACGCTAAATTAGAAGCGACTAATAATCTCATTAAACTTATCAAGCGAAATGCCTTTGGATTTCGGAACTTTGAAAACTTCAAAAAAAGGATTTTTATCGCTCTGAATATCAAAAAAGAAAGGGCAAAATGTGTCCTTTCTCGATCTTAGCTTTTCTTCAACCCACTACAGTTGAAAAAGAGCCTAGATTATTAATTACATAACAAAAAAGAGGTCAAAACCTCCTTTAATTAACTACTCCGCCAGTAGGACTCGAACCTACGACATCATGATTAACAGTCATGCGCTACTACCAACTGAGCTATGGCGGATTAAAGCTAAGCGACTTCCATATCTCACAGGGGGCAACCCCCAACTACTTCCGGCGTTC
>OCJN01000016.1_pt1 | contig 158278 bp, 132 predicted proteins | sample 1480731 | NCBI WGS metagenome assembly OCJN01 (sample SAMN05301479, study PRJEB22388) | human skin metagenome | isolation source: Infant 1 DOL 23 skin | host: Homo sapiens | place: USA: Pittsburgh, Magee-Womens Hospital of UPMC | collected 2013/2014 | reverse complement strand
CGGGTTTGCTTCACTACTTCTCCTGGTCGAAAGTGGTGATGCATTCACCGCCTGAACCTACCCCCGAAAAATTGCCTGAAAGCGTCATAAACTCGCACAGTTTCACATTTGCAGCCCGTATTCTCACGTGCGGCCCATAAATTTTTAGGGCTGTCCGATTTAGAGTTAAAAAGCGACCCCACCTGGCGCTAAAAGAGTGCCAAGCGGGGTCGCTATTGTCTTCGACTGCTAATCCGAGTCGTGAGAGTTCGATGCGAGATGCATTAGCTATTCACAGCCATTCACAGCTATTCACAGCCATTCGCAGCTATGCGCGACTCATGTCTGCGGTGGCCGGGTCAACGAGCTTAGAGCCCGTGGCCTTCTTATGGATGAACCACAGCAGGGCGAAGACCGGAATACCCAGGTACGGAGTGAGGATAGCGAAGATATTCTCGCCAGTGCGAATCGGGTCAAGTGCCTGTCCGGCCACCACAAAGAAGCACATAATCAGTGCCAGCACAGCACCTGCGGGGAAAAAGTTCGCCTTGTAGGGAAGCGAATCCAACGGGATATTCTGGGCCTTCAGACACTTGCGGAAGCGGTAGTGGCTGAAAGAGATACCAAACCAGGTGATAAAACCCGCGAGCGCAGAGAGCGTCAGCAAGAAGGTGTACGCCGCACCATCGCCTACCAATGAAGTAATGAAGCCAGCCATACCGATGACAGCGGTGGCGATCAGAGCGCGCAGCGGAACGCCGTGCCCGGAAAGCTTGCCGAAGTAACGCGGAGCCTGTCCCTGGCGAGCCAGGGAAAACAGCATACGAGTGGACACATACATACCGGAGTTACCCGCAGACAACACCGAAGTCAGAATGACGGCGTTCATCAGGCCAGCGGCAATCGCGATACCTGCGCGTTCAAAGACCAGAGTGAACGGTGAAATGGAAATGTTGTCCTCAGCCGCGTTCAGAAGATTCGGGTCAGTGTACGCAATAAGGAAACCAATAACAGCGATGGCACCGATGTAGAACAGCAGAATACGCCAGAAGATAGTGCGAATCGCGCGGGGAATGGTGCGCTCAGGATCCTCAGCCTCACCTGCTGCTACACCAACCATCTCGGTGCCCTGGAAGGAATAGCCGGCTACGACGAAAACGGCCAGCAGTCCCATTCCGCCGTTGACGAATGGGGCATCGCCCGTGGTCCAGTTTTCGAAGCCGGGGGAGGACCCGCCCAAGATGCCGAAAATCATGCCGACACCAAGAACGAGGAAGACGATGACGGTAATGACCTTGATGGTCGCAAACCAAAACTCACCCTCGCCGAATGCACGTGCGGACAGGGCATTCAGCCCGAATAGAATCGCGAGGAAGAGCGCGGACCAGATGATTGAAGGCACATCCGGGAACCAATAGCGCATCACCAGCGCAGCAGCGACGAGCTCTGCGGCCACAGTAATCGCCCAGTTAAACCAGTAGTTCCAGCCCATGGCAAAGCCGAAGGATTCTGAGACGTATCGGCGACCGTACTCCTGGAAGGAACCGGGCACCGGCAGGTAAGCGGCCATCTCGCCGAGAGACTGCATAACCAGCCACACCATGATGCCGATAAGAGCGTAAGCGATAAGCGCACCGCCTGGACCGGCCTGCGAAATGGTCGCACCGGAGGCAACAAACAGGCCCGTACCAATGGCACCACCAATGGCAATCATGTTCAGGTGGCGAGCTCTCAGCCTGCGCTGAAGCTTATGGTTTTGTGAGGAAGTCTCCTCAGATTGCGTCGAAGTCATTCATTTATCATAAGCGTTTGTACTCCGGTGAATGCAAAAACCACACCGCTTTAATTGTTGGTATCACCCCACAAATCGGCTGATGTATATGCTCCCGGTCAACGAGTTCTCCATCTCCCAGGTCCCCGCACAAACCCAGCGATGAGCTTTCCGCACGTACGCGGACTCATTTTCAGCAAAGGCACGGCCACTTTCGCCATAGCGCGAAGCGTCGTCAGTGGGGATGTCCCTATCAAATAGGCAAAAATGTCCTTCTCCGGCAACGAAAAGAACGCCCGGAAAAACGCACCCGTCTGTCGTGCATCGAACCCCAGCAACGCCGCGAGCCCACGTTCGCGTAGCCATCGCTGCAATCGCATGCTTAACGACGTCCCCAGCGTCCGGCTTCCCTTCTTTTCCATATCGGCCAAGAAGCGGTCGACATCTTCGATAACCGAACCCACCGAGTAACCAGTGGCAGGATGCATCCAACCACCAGCAAAGCCGAAGAGAGTGCCCATGGATGGTCCACTGTGCGTCACGTCACCGCGGCGAGAGGGAAGGTTTGCCAGTAGGGGAAAGGACACCACTTCTTCGTCGATGGCCAGATCTTCCGAAAGCCCCAGGGACTTCAACCGTGCACTTTGGCGTCTACGCAACAGCGCTAGAAGTACGGAGTCATCGGCCTCACCGCCGCTGCCGACTGGCGCACCGGCTTCGCCACGATACCCGTCAACCATAGGAGTCGGAGTAGCGAGAATGGTCTCTTCAATGAGGAAGGTCCTGTCATCCAAGAAAATGCGATAGGAGAAACTAGCCGGCTCTGTCGCTGGGTCAACCGGTTCAGCCGGAGTGAAGTCCATGAAAACTGCGCGGCGGTGGGCGCTGGGGACGTCGTCAAGCGAAAAGATGTGCCCGATGGCGAGCTGCCGTACCTGCCCACCTCGCCCGACTGCGGCGTGCGTGCGCCCGGTGGTGACAATTGTGATGTCAGTACCCGTGGTTTCGGAATCGGTGAGTGCGCGGCGTTCGATGTGGAAACCGCCAAGTTCTTGCAGGCAGTCCTTGTTAACAACGCCGTAGTTGCGGGCGAGCTGACGTTCGGTGCCGTCGGCAAGAATGACGCTGGGTTGAAAGGTGGCGGCGAGGAAGTCGCTGGGCAACCAGTCGGGGAGTTGGTCGCACCAGAGACCAATCGTCGAGGGCAGTGTGCCACCGGCTGGGTCATAAGCGGTGACATCCCAGCCGCGAGCGGATGCACGGTGGGCGGCGATTCTTCCGGCGGGTCCGAGGCCGACGACGGAGGCGGTCACGGGAAATGAAGTCATAACTGGTAGGCTACTCGTTCGTGATTGTGACCCATGACCTTGAAGTCCGAGTCGGCGCCCGTACCCTGCTCACTGCGCCGGGTGAGCAGCTGCGCGTCCAGCCGGGAGACCGGATTGGACTCGTCGGGCGAAATGGTGCTGGCAAAACGACGACTATGCGTATTCTCTCCGGTGAAACTGAACCCTACGGCGGTTCAGTAGTGCGCTCTGGCTTGATTGGTTACCTGCCACAGGACTCGCGCGAGGGCAACATCGACATCTCCGCCCGCGACCGTGTGCTGTCGGCGCGAGGTCTTGACCAAATCCGCCGCAGCATGGATCGCCAACAGGAGATCATGGAGACCGCGACCACCGACACGAAACGCGATGCGGCGATTCGGAAGTTTTCGCGTCTCGAGGAGCGCTACCACGACCTCGGCGGCTACGAGGCGAACGCCGAGGCAGCCCGCATTTGCGACGCGCTGGGGTTGCCGGAGCGCGTACTCGACCAGCCGCTGAAGACGCTTTCGGGTGGTCAGCGCCGCCGCGTCGAGCTTGCGCAGATTCTCTTCGCCGCTACCGAAGGCTCGGGCAAGTCCGCCACGACGCTGCTTCTCGACGAGCCGACGAACCACCTCGATGCGGATTCGATTACCTGGCTGCGCGAATTCCTCAGTAAGCATGAGGGCGGCTTGATCATGATTTCGCACGATGTCGAGCTGCTCGAGGCCGTGTGTAACAAAGTCTGGTTCCTCGATGCGGTGCGCGCCGAAGCTGATGTGTACAACATGGGCTGGAAGAACTACCTGTCGGCACGCGCGACCGATGAGGCTCGACGTCGCCGTGAATTCGCTAACGCGGAGAAGAAGGCCAGCGCACTGCGCAAGCAGGCAGAGAAGCTAGGCGCGAAGGCGACGAAGGCTCGTGCGGCCAAGCAGATGGTGGCTCGTGCTGAGCGCATGATGGACAGTCTCGACGAGGTCCGTGTCGAGGACAAGGTCGCCCACATTTCCTTCCCAGAGCCGGCCCCCTGTGGCAAGACTCCGCTCAACGCCACGGGACTGACCAAGATGTATGGCTCGTTGGAGGTCTTCGCCGGTGTTGATCTTGCGATTGACAAGGGGTCCCGCGTGGTTGTCCTCGGCTTCAATGGCGCTGGTAAGACGACGCTGCTGAAGCTACTCGCCGGTGTGGAGCGCACCGATGGCGAAGGCGGTATTGTCTCCGGCCACGGCCTGCGCATCGGCTATTTCGCCCAGGAGCATGACACGATTGACCCGGACAAGACTGTCTGGGAAAACACGGTCTACGCCTGCCCTGACGTCAACGAGCCGGAACTGCGGAGCCTGCTCGGTGCCTTTATGTTCTCCGGCGACAAGCTGCAGCAGCCAGCGGGAACCCTCTCCGGTGGTGAGAAGACACGTCTGGCGCTGGCGACGCTGGTTAGCTCCCGCGCAAACGTCCTGCTTCTCGACGAGCCCACTAACAACCTCGACCCGCAGTCCCGCGAACAGGTTCTCGATGCACTTCGCACTTACACCGGGGCCGTCGTTCTGGTTACCCACGATCCAGGTGCGGTCAAGGCGCTAGAGCCCGAGCGCGTCATCGTGCTTCCCGACGGCACCGAAGACCTCTGGAGCGACGACTACATGGAAATCGTCGAGCTGGCTTAAGACGGATCCATTGGCCCTGGCAGGTAACCGTCCTGCTGAGCGAGCCTATACATCTCCGACTTGTTAAGGCTGTTCTCGGCCCGGCCAGCTGCCGCATACTTGGCTCGAATACGACCCAAGTAGTCCAACACGGTGTTCGGTGTCAGCCCTGTCATCGACGCGACTCGCTTCGTCGACTCACCGGAGGCGTAAAGCTCCAGTACCTCACGCTGGCGTTCTGACAAATCGACAGAGTCGAGCAGGGGATCAGAGTCAACTACCGATGCCCATTCTGTAGTCAGCGCGCCCTTGCCAAGTGCCGCCAGCCGTACTGCAGACACGATTGTCTCCGGGGTTTCCGATTTCTGCACAACCCCCATTACTCCGGTACGCACTGCCTTTCGGACAAGGTATGGGCTTTCAGCTGACGAGAGGATGAGCACGTGATCGGTAACCAATTCCAGCGACAGAACGTTCTGCGCTGGATCTGAATTATCCGCCAGCCGTAGATCCAGCACGACCACATCCAGGCGGTCATCGGTGCCCACATCGGCCAGTAGCTCCGGCACAGTTTGATAACAGCCGACGAGCTCAAAGTCTGGCTCTGCAGAAAGCAGGGTTTCGAGCCCCTGCAGAGTCAAGGCATGATCATCAATCGCAGCAACGCGAAGCAAACGATCCGACTGCACGCTGTAATCTCCGATGTTGTCGGAGTCAATTGCAGCCGAGACGTCGATGGAAGCATTGCTCATTCCCGCAATATTCTCCCTAGTCACGTGACATCACTATCCTCTCACCGGCTTCATCAAACCTTTGCACTCCATTGTCATCAGAAATAGATGCAAATGCACGTCTGCCCGGGGGCAATAGGCGAATTGTTACCGATCCTTCTTCGGCGTTATCGATTGCTTCGAGGAAGTTCGGCATCAACTTGGCCACCGCGGAATCGTCGTCGACAAGCGGAATACGGCGCACATCGGTGCTATCGGAAACGGCCTGCGTGTGATTGCGGTCATCGAGGAGCCGGACATGAACACCTCTTGCGCGGGCGTCCCAAACAGCTTGGTGAAGGGACCCAACATTTAGATGCGGCGAACGTAGGACGTCTCGGAGAAGCTGCTCTGTAAGCCGCGCACGCAACTGCAGTCGCGGGGTCGGTTCTTCCAAAACTGCAGCGGCGCTAAAAATGGGGCCGACCCGGCGCTGCAGCCATTCGTAGTTACTCTGGCTGCTAATTTCGTACTCTTTGGCGGCCCCGGCAGCGTACAGCGCACGATTATAATCCTGAATAGACTGCGGAACGGTGCGCATAAAAAAGCGGACCATGATGGACGTCAAAATTCCCGCGACCAACATCACGGAGCGAACTAACAGGTCAACTCCAGAGATACTGATGTGGGTCGTATCCGAGGGGGCAAAGGGGAAGAACTTGAGAAGTTCCACCATGATCGCGCCACCGAGCACTGAATTCAGCGCAACCCAGGGGCGGCCGCGGATGGCGAGCAATGCAGATGCAAAAGAAATTAAGCTAAAGTGCCAGAAATACGACCATTCCAAATTATTTGGAATGGGCTGGTAGAGCCCCACGACAGCTAATACAACGATCGCGACACCAGTTACAATTGCACGGGCTAACGGCAATTGTGAATGGCGGCCATACATAATCAGCCCGAGAAGGCCGATCGCTAATGCCAGACTGATTTGCCCGGCCGCGGTAAATAATTGTCCATTACTGACTAGAACCATGAACAACACGCCGACGATCGCGCCGTAGAACTGCCAGGAAAAAACAATTGACATTCCCATGAGGTCATACAGCGATGTCGTGTGAGCGGAGGAATCGACTACATCTTCCTCTTCCACAGGAGAGGTATTACCGTGCCATTTGAGAATAACCTGAGTACCTTTCCCAGGCTTTGAATTAACGAGAGCATCTCCACCGCGAAGGGCCTCCATTCGCCCTTTAACGCTCAACCGGATACCTGCACGATGCGGGTCAATTCCCTCGGGGTCGAACCCGGTGCCATCGTCACGAAAATCAATAGACACCTCTCCCGAGGCAACACGAATGTGGCATTTCTTTTCCGCTGCGGCACCTGCGTGACGCTTGGCATTATTTGCCACCTCGGTTGCGGCTAATAGGAACGTGTTAGCAACTTCTCCTGGCAGCCGAACTGGACCGCCTTCTTCGCTGGTATCTAGCGTTACCCCAATGTCGGGGCTCACCGACATCAATTGCGCTCGTACGGACTCCGCAAAAGTTCTACCGCTTACTGTTTGCCGAGGCGAGAAAAACAGCCCGGTCTGCTCGTCTAGCGAGAAGTCAATCTTAGAGCCCTTACCAATTGCAGACAATGCGGCCAATACATAGTCATGGACATAGGCGTTGAAGCTGCTCATCGCCTCGCCGCGGACACGCATGCGCTCCGCTCTCTCATTCACCTTTCGAGAGTTCTCGTAGGTGAAGTCAATAAGTCTTGCGACGGGTTGTGCAGAGCCCGCAATAATCACAAATGGAAAAGTGTTGATGAGATTGAATCCGACATCCGACAACATGTCGAGCCAAAAAGTGTGTCCCAGCAACCACGAATTAATGACCGCAATAAGTCCGGGAACAAATACCATCACGGACAAACTGATGTGGAGTGGCACTGTCAGAGCAAATGCAGCGAGGGCTAAACCTGAAAATGGGCTATACCAGAGCGCATTTCCAACGACGTTATGAGGGAGATCCCAATAGGTTGAAACCAACATCAGGAAAACCAACATGATGTACATCGGCACACGCAGTGCGGTAATAAGGCCTCGCCGCGTATTATTAATCACAGCCCAAATCAGCAACATATCGCTGAGAATGAATATGAGCAGTGATGCAAAAGGGAACCAGTGGCTCAGAAAGTTTTCAAAGGGGACAGAACGAACAGCCGATTCAACCTGCCACAAAAAGCCGGTGACGGCAATAATAATCGCGCCGGATCGCAGCACAGACATTTCAATTGATGGTGACTGTCCGGCAAGTGCCGAATCGGGATTCCACCTCTCCATGCGACAATCACATTCCTTTTGCTTATTGCCACTAGATAAAACTAATTAGTCTCTACATGCGGTATGAAGCCGAGCGAAATTCTGAAGAATACGCCCACTTCGAGCAACATCCAACTGTCGCGCGGCCGACACCGCTTCAAGATCTGTTCCTGGTAAATAGTAGCCCTCATTTGCGTAAATCTGGAGACGCTGGGCAAACGTGTTGGCATCTAATTCCGGGTGAAACTGCGTCGCATATGCATTGCGGCCCAACCGAAACATCTGTACGGGGCAGTCCTTTCCAGTTGCCAACAACGTAGCGTCGCCAGGCAGTTCTTCGATGGCCTCCTTGTGGCCGACGATGGCGTGAAAGTGGGCCGGTAAACCATCAAGAATTGGATCTGATTCGCCATCTGGAGTTGCAGCTACTTCGATTACAGCTGCCTGCTCCCCGTGCTTGCGGGAGACACGGCCATGGCCAGCAGTACCGAGCAGGCCGACGCCATAACAAGCTCCGAAGAAGGGGAAGTCTCGTTCGAGCACTTCTGCCAACAAATCCTCGAACCAGGTTTCGACTTCCTTCTGTAGATAGCTCTTATCGTCATCAGAGGCGTTAAAGGGACCTCCGCCAACGATTACGCCCGAGTAGTTATCTAGATTCAGATTCCCCGGACGAGACTGTTCCAGGCGAATTTGATGCAACTTTGCCGGCGCCAATGCACACCTCCTGGCAAATGAGAGATGTTCAGCGTGAGCTGCGGCATCTTCGCCGCGTGTGGAAAGCAAGAGGAAGGGCTTGGCGGAGGTAGACATTTGCGGGAACAAATTTCGTGAAAAAGGGAGCTAGAGGGGGACGGAGACTACTGCACCACTAGCAGGCTCGGATTGGCTGCATGCGTACATACGTGCATAAATCGGGGGATGATTGACGAGACGGCCTGGAGGTCCACATCAGATACCTTTAGTCGAATCGCATCGACTTCCTCCGGGTCAAAGTAACCGACGTCGGTGTAGAAAGACATTCTGCGGAGCAGTCCGTTGGCATTCATCTCCGGATGAAATTGGGTAACCCAGTTATTCGATCCGATCGAGTACATCTGCACCGGACAGGTTGGGCCTGTGGCAAGCAAAGTCGCGTGATTTGGAAGTTCCGCAACGGATTCCTTGTGGCCAGTCAACGCATAAAAAACCGGAGGCAACACCGAAGCTATTGGATCCTGAGTGGCGGCTTCGGTGAGCTCTACCCGGGTAGAACCCGCTACTTCGCCGTGACGCAGGTTAACCAAACCGCCCGAAGTAAAGGCCGTGTAGCTAGCGCCGTAGCAGATAAGCAGTGCGGGGACAGGACTCCTAAGTACGTCGTAAAGCACATCGTGCGAATACTTCTGCAGCCCCGAATGCTCAAGGTCGGTGATGTTAAATGGGCTGCCTCCGACGAATACGCCGTCATAGGAGGTCAGGTCGGGCAACTTAGCGCCGACAGCGTCGATGGTAAACAGATCCAACTGGCTGGGCTCAAGCCCGGTGGAATCCAGAAAGTCCTGGTACTCGGCTTGCCCCGCACCATCTGCGGGGCGGAGCGCCACCAACAAAAACTTACCCACACTCATAAATAGACAGCTTAGTCCATATTGGGTGAAATCTATGCATTGTCACCGGTCAAACGGGATAAATGTACGGAAGAAAGCCAGAACCCGCTCCCGTATTAGGGGAGCGGGTTGCACGGCACGCTATCAGGCCTAGCCTGAGTGGCTAGTCCTTGCGCCGTAAGCTGTCTTCAACTAAATCAAGCACGGAATCCAATTCGTCGACAGTGCGACCAGATGCCAGACGAACGATGATGCCATCGAGCATCAGCTCGAGAAAAAGCTGCATCGTGCGAACCGAATAATCCGACCGTAGGGAGCCGGATGAGGATGTCTGGGTCAATCGGTGGGCAACAGCGTCATCCAATTGATCCTGATGACCCAACCATTGGCCCTTAAACTCCGGATCGCTGCGAAGGCGACGGGCAATCTCAAGGCGAGTTCCCAGCCAGCCATGCTTGTCTGGGTTCGCCACGATGTCACGCATTACTTCCACTAAGCCGGAAGCCTCCGCGACTTCCGCCATATTTGCGGCATCTTCTTCGGCCAATGCTAAGAACAGACCTTCTTTGGATCCGAAGTGATGGAAAATAGCACCGCGAGACTTACCGGTAGCGGACTCCAGACGAGAGACCGTTGCGCCGTCGTAGCCGAATTCTGCAAAGCACTGCCGAGCGCCGTCGAGAATTTCGTGCCGCCGTTGAGCTAAATCCTGGTTACTCACTTTTGGCATAAGGAAACTCTTTTCTTGCCGGCGACGCCCAGGGACATGTTTCACTGCATGACGTGGCAGCGCCATTCCTATACTTCCCAAGCCTCATTTTGGTTGGGGTAGAGAAACCCGAGGCCGGCAGGGCGCTAGCCCGTGGGGTATGAATCCGCGGGCTAGCGCTACCTACCGGCCTCTAGAAGCGCTGCTTGTAACAAGCCCTAGCGCGCACGAGTCAAAGGGAAACTAGTTGCCCTTGATCATGTTGCGCAGGACGTACTGCAGAATACCGCCGTGGCGGTAGTAGTCAGCCTCACCAGGGGTATCGATGCGGACCACAGCGTCGAAGTCGAAGGACTCGCCGTTTTCCTTGGTACCCGTAACCTTGACGGTCTTCGGGATGGAGCCGTTGTTCAGCTCCTCCAGACCAGCGATGTCGAAGGTCTCAGTGCCATCGATGCCCAGGGACTTCCAGGACTCACCCTCCGGGAACTGCAGCGGAACAACGCCCATGCCGATGAGGTTCGAGCGGTGGATACGCTCGAAGGACTCAGCGATAACAGCCTTGACGCCCAGCAGCAGGGTGCCCTTAGCTGCCCAGTCACGGGAGGAACCGGTGCCGTATTCCTTACCACCAACGACGACCAGCGGAGTGCCAGCCTCCTTGTAGTTCATGGCAGCGTCGTAGATGAAGGCCTGCGGGCCACCCTCCTGGGTGAAGTCGCGGGTGTAGCCACCGGTAACACCGTCAAGCAGCTGGTTCTGCAGGCGGATGTTAGCGAAAGTGCCGCGCACCATGACCTCGTGGTTACCACGACGGGAACCCAGGGAGTTGTAGTCCTTGCGCTCAACGCCCATGGAGTCGAGGTACTGAGCAGCCGGGGTGCCCGGCTTAATGGAGGAAGCCGGGGAGATGTGGTCGGTGGTCACCGAGTCACCCAGGGCAGCAAGGACGCGAGCGCCCTTGATGTCGGAAACCGGTGCCGGCTCCATTTCCATCTCGTCGAAGTACGGTGCCTTGCGGATGTAGGAGGACTTGTCATCCCAAGCGAAGGTCTTGCCCTCCGGGGTCGGCAGGTTCTGCCAGCGCTCGTCACCAGCGAAGACATCCTTGTAGTCCTCGTCGTACAGCTCGGAGGAGATGGAGGCCTCGATGGTTGCTTCGATCTCTTCGGTGGACGGCCAAATGTCGCGCAGGAAGACATCGTTGCCCTCTGCGTCCTGACCCAGGGCGTCGGTTTCGAAGTCGAAGTCCATGGTACCGGCGATCGAGTAGGCGATAACCAGGATCGGGGAAGCCAGGTAGTTCATCTTCACGTCAGGGGAGATGCGGCCTTCGAAGTTACGGTTACCGGACAGAACCGCGGTAGCAGCCAGGTCGGCCTCGTTGATGGCGGAGGAAATCTCAGCCGGCAGCGGACCGGAGTTACCGATACAGGTTGCACAACCGAAGCCGGACAGGTAGAAGCCCAGAGCCTCGAGGTCCTTCCACAGGTCAGCGCGCTTGAAGTAGCCGTTAACAACCTGGGAGCCCGGAGCACAAATGGTCTTGACCCACGGCTTTGCCTGCAGGCCCTTCTCGACAGCCTTGCGTGCCAACAGACCAGCGCCAATCATGACCGACGGGTTGGAGGTGTTGGTACAAGAGGTGATGGAAGCGATAGCGACCATACCGTGGTCGAGCGTGTACTCGCCGCCCTTCGGGGAAGTGACGGTAATCGGGGAGCTCGGGCGACCTTCAGCGCCGTTAGCGGCGGACTCGCCGTGGCCCTCGCGGGACTCGTTGTAGTCTGCGGCCAGCTCGGAGGTCGGTGCGGAAGCCTTGACAGCGCCCTTAATCTCGCCGTCGGAGTAGTTGTGCAGGTCCTTGCGGAACTGCTCCTTGGCGGAAGCCAACTCGATGCGGTCCTGCGGACGCTTCGGGCCAGCGATGGACGGAACGACGGTGGACAGGTCCAACTCGAGGTACTCGGAGTACTCAGCCTCCGGAGTGTTCTCGTCCAACCACATGCCCTGAGCCTTGGCGTAAGCCTCGACGCGCTCCAGGGTCTCCTTGTCACGGCCAGTCAGGGCCAGGTACTTGACGGTCTCATCGTCGATCGGGAAGATTGCGGCGGTGGAACCGAACTCCGGCGACATGTTACCGATGGTCGCACGGTTGGCCAGCGGCAGCTTGGAGACGCCAGCGCCGTAGAACTCTACGAACTTGCCGACGACGCCGTGCTGGCGCAGCATGTCGGTGACGGTGAGCACAACGTCGGTTGCGGTAACGCCCGGCTGAATGTCACCAGTCAGCTTGAAGCCAACGACGCGCGGAATGAGCATGGAGATCGGCTGGCCAAGCATTGCGGCCTCAGCCTCGATACCACCGACACCCCAGCCCAGGATGCCCAGGCCGTTCTGCATGGTCGTGTGGGAGTCAGTACCAACACAGGTGTCCGGGTATGCCAGGCCGTTGTTCTCGAAGACAACGCGAGCCAGGTACTCGATGTTGACCTGGTGGACAATACCGGTTCCCGGAGGAACAACGCGGAAGTTGGAGAATGCGCCAGTACCCCAACGGAGGAACTTGTAGCGCTCATCATTGCGCTGGTACTCAATCTCGACGTTCTTAGCCAGAGCGTCTTCGCTACCGAAGGCCTCGATGATGACCGAGTGGTCGATGACCATCTCTGCCGGGTTCAGCGGGTTAACCTGATCCGGGTCGCCGCCGAGAGTCTTAACAGCCTCACGCATGGTAGCCAGGTCGACAACACAGGCGACGCCGGTGAAGTCCTGCATAATAACGCGAGCAGGGGTGAACTGAATCTCGATCGACGGATCAGCCGAAGGAACCCAGTTGGCGACAGCCTTGATGTGCTCCTCAGTGATGTTGGCGCCATCTTCGTTGCGCAGCAGGTTCTCACCGAGAACCTTCAACGAGTAAGGCAGCTTCTCCATACCCGGCACGGCGTCAAGAGCGAAGTAGTCATAAGACTTGTCTCCGACCTCAAGCTTGCGCAGGGCGTTGAAAGAGTTCTTGCTTTCAGCCACAGTCAGCTCCATTTCTATTCGGGTGAATTGTCGCCTTAACTGAAGAGTCCGGCACTCGAATTTCGGCTCTCCATAAGGCATAGGTGCGATCACGCCGCCCCTTATCAACCAATTAAAGCAATAATCACGACGCGGGGCACACGAGCCCACACACACGTTTTTAAGGAAGCGTTACCGTCCTTGCATCAACAATAACAGTACGAACGTTCTGTATGTAGATTGCTCGCGGCGCGCCGAGTCACGCTACCCCCGTTCACATCCAGAGCAGGCCATTATAGATAGGACAAACGAAGCAGCATCTCCGCCAAATTGGGGCGCGTGGAAACCATTCTCACGCAAAACAGGAGCACGATACGGAAGGCAATTAATGCATACGCCAGCAGATTCACAGGCAGCGAAAGAAACCGTCGAGAAGGTGGTCGCTCAGCTACGCACCGACAACATCGTGACAAATAACCCACAGCTCCGAGAAGCGGTCCAGCCAATTGTCGACGATGCAGCAAATCGGGGGGTACCCAATTTCAATATCATCTACCTAGATAGCGAGAAGATTTACCCCGTCGCCGAACAAAAGAACACCGACATCTTTTCCTTTGCCCGCCAAGTAGCGGACCAAGTCGGCGGAACGACTGTCGTGCGCACACCGGGCAATGTGGCCACCGCATCTGCCGATTTCCCCCGCGCAGCCATTGAACGCGCCGACCACGCAATGATGGAGACTCCGCGAGACTATCCGGCGGGTCTCGATGCCTATTTGCACGAGCTCACTAACTACGTCGTTCCGTGGACTCTTTACAGCCTCATCGCAGGCGTCGTTATCGTCGCACTCTTCGTCGGGCTGACGTTCTACTGGCTACACACACGCCCAACCGCCTAAGAGTTCGCTTTACGACGGACGCTGGAGTTAACGGCCCCACTGAATACATTCACCGTCCCCGGTTTTCCACCCCACGGCAAGGGACAGGGTAAATGCCCCAAAAACTGGTAGCAGTGGAGAACTCAGTCACTATCTCAATTGGATAACACTGTTGCAGTCGCCGTAACCGTGTCAACGATTTTCGCCAAGGTCAAGCATGAGCGCTTGACCTTTTCTTATGCCCGGTACCCCAGGTAAAGGTCCGCGGCAGTCCGGCACGCCGATAAGTCATCACATAGTGACATAATTCACACAGAAAACTGGGGTTCATCATAACCGCAGGCCACGGCATATAACGAAACGGTTACAAAGTGGGGGACAGTTGGTAATTTTGTTACTTATGTTTTTTTAGAGCTTTTTGACCCGTAAAGTGCTTCGTGATGCCAATAGTGGACTCAAGGGTCCAGTATTGACCAATGAAAACTCGCGGGAGCGCCGCTGTTGCTTTTGGTTCTGGTTTCGGTTCGACGTTTTTCGAAGTTCCACTCAAGACCTGGAGGCAACAACGGGAAGATATCCAACGATGGGGAAGTCGCTGGTGTCGATTCTGAGGCGTGAACGCACCCATAGGAGAAATGTAGGAGTAACGCGGTGCCGAGTAATCGCAAAGTCCGTGCATCATATTGGACTCGTCCAATTGCCGGTATTATCACGGCGGGTCTTCTGGCGACGAACACTCAGGTCGCAGCTGCACAACCACTGAATCCGAGCGACGCCCAGATCCGTCAAGCGCGTGAGGCGGCCTCTAACGCCGAGTCGTACTTGCAGTCCCTGGTCGCCGAGGTAACTTCCAGCGAGCGCCGGGTATCTGACCTCGAGCTACGCATGGGCACTCTCCGCGAGGATGTCAACAAGGCCATGGTGGACCTTGAGAACGCCCGAGATGCCGCTAACCGTGCGCGCGAGGCGGTCGACGAGGCGCGAACCCAACTCGACCGTTCCCGCGCTGAGCTCGCTAGTGCCCAGAAGCAGTTCGACGAGCTAGCACGCACCATCATGCGCCAGGGACGTTCCAGTGGCTCGATTCTCGAGGGTGCGCGAGATGCATCCGAGGCTATTAACCGTCTGTCCGCTTTGCGTCGCGAAGCGGATCGTCAAGAGCAGACCGTTGACTCTCTGGATAAGAATCGAACCGAGGCTGCTAACCAGGAGTCCACGCTTCGCAAGAAGAGTGACGAAGCTCAGCAGGCGGAAGCCACCGCAAACCAGCGAAACACCGATGCTCAGAACGCGTACTCCGAGGCAAACGAGGAGCTTCAAAAGGAGCAAACTGATTACCAGCAGGCTCAGGTCGATCGCGATGCCGCAAAGGCATCTTTGGATGCAGCCCGAAACGCGGTCAACGAGCTGAACTCCCAGCGCCAGAATTATGAGAACGAGCAGGCCCGCAAGGAAGCGGAAGACGCCGCTGCCAAGAAGGCCGCTGAGGAAGCCGCAGCTAAGACTCGCGCCGAGGCGCAGTCGAACCAGACTGATGAGGATTCCTCTTCTGAGTCCACAAATGAAAGCTCTAGCACCACTGGTTCTACGAGCTCGACTGGTTCCACTAGCTCCACCGACTCGACTGGTTCGAGCAGCTCCACGGATACTACCGGCTCGACTCGCTCGACTGGTTCTAACAGCTCCACTGGCTCCACCAGTTCCTCTGAGACGACCGAATCTTCGGACTCCTCTGAGTCCACCGAGACCTCGGAATCTTCTAGCACCGACAGCTCGTCGTCAAGCGGCACCCCGGCGCAGACTGTGGCGCCGACGAATCCAGAGACCGGTCAGAGCACCTCGGGTTCTTCCAGCCAGAAGGTTGAGACTGTCATCGCACGTGCGATGGGGCAGCTCGGTGTCCCATACGCATGGGGTGGCGGCAACGCCAACGGCCCGACCAAGGGCATCCGTGACGGCGGAGTAGCTGACTCCCACGGCGACTACAACAAGATTGGTTTCGACTGCTCGGGCCTGACTCTGTACGCCTACGCCGCTGTCGGCATTGACCTGCCTCACTACACCGGCTACCAGTACCAGCGCGGAAAGCACTACCCGGCATCTCAGATGAAGCGTGGTGACCTGCTGTTCTGGGGCCCGAATGGTCATGGCCACGTCGCTATCTACCTGGGCGATGGCAAGATGATTGAGGCACCGCAGTCCGGTTCTGTGGTTAAGATCTCGCCAGTCCGTTATAACGGAATGACACCGAACGTTGTCCGCCTCGTCTAGTTTCTAACGACGTGTTCTACAGGTCGGGCGACCGACCTAAAGAAGGGTTTCTCTGTGACCTACCCAACGCCCACTGACCACACGGACCTCGAGCGCGCATACGCGGAGCTGGGGAAGGTTGTGGTTGGCCAGGAGCACCTGATTAAGCAGCTCTTCATCGCGATGCTCGCAGGAGGTCATGTCCTGCTCGAAGGTGTTCCGGGTGTTGCGAAAACTCTGGCAGTGTCTACTTTTGCCACAGTGATGGGTGGGTCCTACTCCCGCATCCAGTTCACTCCGGATTTGGTGCCATCAGATATTGTCGGCACCCGGATTTTCCGCCAGGACACCTCGGAGTTCATTGTCGAGCCCGGCCCGGTCATGTCAAATATCGTGCTCGCTGATGAAATCAACCGCGCACCGGCGAAGGTGCAGTCGGCACTGCTGGAAGTCATGGCAGAGCACCAGGTGTCCATCGCAGGGGAGTCCACGCCAGTACCGGAGCCGTTTTTGGTTCTGGCCACGCAAAACCCAATCGAAAACCAGGGTGTCTACCCACTGCCGGAGGCCCAGCGGGACCGTTTCCTATTTAAGGTCCTCGTGGGTTACCCCACTCCGGCGGAAGAGCGGGAGATTGTCTACCGCATGGGAGCCACCCCTCCAGTCGCGCAGCAGATTCTCACCCCAGAGAGTGTTCGGGAACTGCAGCGCGCTACCCGCGAAGTCTTTGTCCACCACACACTGATTGACTACATCGTGGCCGTCATCGAACTCACCCGCAATCCGATGCGGGCGGAGTTGAAGGATGTCGACCGCTGGCTTTCCTATGGCGCATCACCGCGTGCAACTCTTGGTGCTGTCGCGGCTGCCCGCGCCCACGCGCTGTTTTCCGGTCGCGACTATGTCGTGCCGGACGATGTGGTCTCCGTGCTTCCCGACGTGCTGCGTCATCGCTTGGTCCTTTCCTATGAGGGCCTGGCCGATGGCGTTACTCCCGAACGGATTATTGACATCGTGTTGTCTCACGTGCGCCTTCCCCAAGGCGCGAGCACTGGCTCCGATGAGGGCACTGCCTCCTAATGTCAGCTCGTGAAGACGATCTTGCACGCGTCCTGGCGTACTTAGAGCTAACTGTTACGCGTAAGCTCAACGGACTTTTGCGCGGCAGCTTTCTCTCCACCGCTACTGGAGATGGCTCTGAGCCGGTTGGCTCCCGCGAATATGTTATCGGCGATGATGTTCGCCAGATGAACTGGGCAGTGACAGCCCGCACTGGAGTGCCGCACGTTCGCACCTCCGAGGCCGAGCGCGAGCTGGAGTGCTGGATTGTAGCCGAACCCGCCGCACGTCTGTCCACCGGCTTGGCCGATACCACCAAACGACATCTGCTCACCGCCGCTGCCGGCGCAGTAACGATGCTTAACGACGCCCCGGGGTCCCGAACTGGATTAATCGCCGGTGGCACTCCAGTGCCCGCGGGCCAGGGCCGTGCCCACAGCTTGATGCTGCTCAAGCAGTTGGCTGACGCGACTGCTGAGCATAACCTCGCAGCGGATATTGACACAGTAATGACTCAGGCTCCGCGCGCTGGGCTGTTGGTTGTCATCTCGGATTTCCTTGGATCACTCGATTGGGCGCGCCCGCTGCGCGTTGCCTCGGCCTCGACAGAGATTATGGCGATTCGCCTGGTAGATCCAGCCGATGAAGCCTTACCCGGCGAAGGCCCGGTGGTCATGGCGGATTCAGCTACCGGCGAGACCATTGAACTCAACATCAACGACAAGACCCGCGCCGAGTATGCAGCTCAGGCTCGTGCCCACCACGAGCGTGTAATCAATGAACTGCGCAAATGCCGTGCTCGCGTTATTACCTTGCGTACGGATTCCGATTGGGTACTGGATTTTGCTCGACAAATTGGCCAACATTAGCGTCTGAGTAACCGCTTGTTAGTGCTATCTTTTTTGGGCCACCGACTAACCGGCTATAGCCACTGGTTTATACGCGACTGTTTAGGCGACTGGATGTGAGGAAACTGATACCGCGATGACGTTCCTAAACTCAACTTTTGCGCACCCAGGGTGGCTGCTCGCACTCGCTCTGCCTCTCGTGGCAGCCGTGGCCTATTGGATCAGCACTAAGCAGCGAAAGCAACGTGCCATTGCCTTTGGCAACTTCACCATCGTTGGATCACTAGGGAATAAGTCGTCGGCACGCCTGCGCCATGTCGTAGCTATCAGTGCGCTGTTGTCGCTAGTTCTGGTCATCATTTCATTGGCTGGTCCGATTTCGGAGACCAAAGTCGCCCGCAACCGAGCGACGGTTATGCTGGTGGTCGACGTTTCGCTGTCCATGTCGGCGACAGACGTTGCGCCAGACCGCATCACTGCAGCTAAAGAAGCCGGCCAAGAGTTCGTGGAGAACCTTCCCGACGACCTCAATATCGGCCTGGTGACGTTCTCTGGTCGTGCTCGCACTGCTGTCAGCCCGACTACCAACCATGACACCGTGAATCGAGCGCTCCAGGCTGCTGAGTTAGATCAGGCGACTGCGACCGGTGATGCCATCGCAGCCGCGCTCGATGCCATCAATCAGTTCAGCGACTCAGTTCAGGGCGGGGGAGAAGGCGCCCCACCAGCTACAATCGTGCTGCTTTCCGACGGCAAACAGACCGTCCCACAAGAACTCGACGATCCCCGCGGCGCATATACCGCCGCCGCCGAAGCCGCCAAGGCCGGGGTGCCAGTCAACACGATTTCGTTCGGTACCGCGCAAGGCGCAATCACGGTTCAGGGCGAATTAATTCCAGTGCCTAACGACGACGATTCGCTGCGAGAGATCGCCCGTCGAACAAAAGGTGAGTTCTTCAGCGCTGGTTCCCTCGAGCAGCTCCGCGATGCCTATGGCTCACTGGAAGATGACATCGGTTACGAACTCAAGCGGGCCGAGAATCCGAGGCCCTATCTGATCGCAGCCTTCGCGATGCTGCTAGTGACCGTGGGCTCACTGCTTGTGACCAATCGTCGAATTCCGCAGTAGGGCTGGGTTAGGGTGCCGTCGTAAAGCGATTTGTATGGAACCCGATTGGCAGGAGACGCCGGGGGCATTGAGCAGTCGTCTTATGGAGTCCTCAGACTGCGCTACTAACATGATTAGCTATGTCTTCTGATAATTTTGACGCTATTTTGCTGTTGTCTTTCGGCGGTCCCGAAAAGATGGCCGATGTGCGTCCCTTCCTGGAGAATGTCACCCGCGGCCGCGGAATTCCGCCGGAGAGGTTGGACGAAGTCGGTGCACACTACGCGCACTTTGGCGGTAAGTCCCCGCTCAACGATTTAAACCGCGAAATTGTCTCCAACCTTAAGGCTGAGCTCACTCGCCGTGGCTATGACTTGCCTGTTTATTTCGGCAATCGCAATTGGCATCCGATGGCTGAAGACACCGCGGCAAAGATGGCTGATGACGGTGTTAAGCGAGCGCTCGTTTTCGCCACTAGCGCCTGGGGCGGCTACTCCGGCTGCCGCCAGTATCACGAAGACATTGCTCGGATGCGCGAATCTTTGGGCGACCGTGCTTTTGACATGGAGAAAATCCGGAGCTTCTACGATCATCCGCTCTTTATAGAAGCCTATGCAGACGCAGTGCGTGAGGCGTTTGCCAAGCTACCGGATGACCGCCGTGAGGACGCCCGGCTTATTTTCACCGCTCACTCTATTCCGGTCTCTGCGGACAAGGCATCCGGGCCGGTAGAGCTCGGCGGAAATCTTTACTCCCGCCAGGTCAACGAAGCAGCACGGCTCGTCGCCGATGCAGTGGGTATCACCGACTTTGACGTCGTCTGGCAGTCCCGCTCCGGCCCGGAGCACGTGCCGTGGTTGGAGCCTGACATCGTCGACCACGTTGAAGCGAAGGTCGCCAACGGCCTCCGATCCGCAATAGTGTGCCCGATTGGCTTCATCTCGGATCATGTTGAGGTCGCCTGGGATTTGGATGCTGAGCTTCAGGATGAAATGGCTCATCACGACATCGTCATCGAGCGGGTCGCAACGCCTGGTCCGACGGCTACTTTCACCGACATGCTCGTGGAGCTCATCGAAGAGCGCATCGCAGATGCCGAACCCCGCCGTCTGGGAAGTGAACCGCTACTCGGCTCGGCCTGCAACGGCGCCCCCTGCGCCGCATCCTGTTGTACTCCGGCAAAGCGCCGCCCACACTGATTCCTTTGGCGCCAATTGGGCCGCGGGGCAGGGCAAATCTCTAGCGGGTCCACTCCTGAATCGCGTATTCCACCGCGCTCATCCGCGCCTGCCGGATCTTTCGCCACAGCGGGATGAGCTGCGCATCAAACGCGGCGCTGCCGTGCCCCGACTCGCTGCCCTGTGCCACCGCCAGAATCGACGACACCCGATCAGCTCTGGCGAGCACTCCCAGTGCACGGCGCGGCACATCATCCGGCACAAAAGCCATGTCCAGGTGATCATCGAGCATGCCGACCATCAGCCGGGGATCCACCTTCGGGGCACCACTGCTTGACGACGTCAGCGGTGAACGCGGCATCGCCGCAATCGTGGCAGCCGCAACCCGCGCCGCATCTGCCAGCTGTAAATCCGCCTCGCCAGGGGAGAGATAGGCCGGCTCGGGAATGTGGCCTTCCAGTGTGTACCAATGCCACTGCGGTAGGCCTGGCACCGGCGTTGTCACTGGTATGAGCACATGGTTCCAACCCGGCTCCGCATCCGCAATCACAATGGCCGAGCCTGCTGCCCGTGCAGCTTCAGCGGCGTCGGTTCCCGCAGGCAGTGCAGGTGCATCACCGGGCCCAGAGAGAATGAGGCGGACGAGGGGACGGTGGTCACTGTGCCAATCTCCCGCTGCAGTAACTGCTCGAAGAAGGCGGAGCATGTCGCTTCGATCGAGATCAGCGTCGCAATCGATGACATTCGGAACCGTGGCGTCGGCAAGCACGAACGTTCCCGGAACTGACGTGGGCCCGCCGAGCGAGTCAAGCGCGTCGAGGAGATGATCGTAGTTTTCCAAACCCGACAACCACGCGCCCAGCCAAAGGGCGATGTGCTGAGTTGGACTCCAGACCTGGTCGAGAACACTGCGCTGCATAGTGCAGCTCATCCTAGTGCAGTGTGTCGTCGGTCCCGTAACCGATGCTGTTAATCTCAGTACTCATGAGCTTTCAAGACCCGTACCGCAATCAGGACGTGTTCGCTGGCGCACGTGGCCACCGCCGTCGTATCCCGCAGCCAGCACGCGAGGTGACAGCAGAAAATGGTGTTGTCGTCGAGGCTTCCTATGACGGATTCGTCGGTGCAATTATCGGGTTGGAGAAAACTTTCGACGGCTGGTGCGTCCGGCTGGAGGACCGCCACGGCAAGTCTCGACTGTTTCCCATGCACGAGCGCGGTTTTCTCATCGACGGCAAACCTGTGACTCTGGTGCGCCCGAAAGCACAACCGAAAAAGCCCTCGCAGGATCTGTCGGCATCGGGCTCGCGCAAGGTCCACAACGTCAAGGCCAAGGTTGCTCTCCCCAGCCGTATCTGGGTCGAGGGTATTCATGACGCGGCAATTGTCGAGAAGGTGTGGGGCCACGATCTGCGTGTTGAGGGCGTAGTCGTCGAGTATCTGGAGGGCTTGGACAACCTTCCAGAACGCTTGGCCGAATTTGGTCCGGGTCCGAAGCGCCGCGTCGGAGTCCTGGCAGACCACTTGGTGGAGGGCAGTAAGGAAAGCCGCATGACTCAGCAGCTCGGCCCGCACGTGATGGTCACAGGCCACCCGTTTATCGATGTCTGGCAAGCGGTCAAGCCCTCGTCGGTAGGCATCGAGGCATGGCCGGAAGTTCCCTACGGGGAGGACTGGAAGACAGGAATCTGCCGTCGCTTGGGCTGGGGAGACGACCCCAAGGAGGGCTGGCGACGTGTCTACGCAGGTGTACACACCTACCGTGATCTGGAGTCAGATTTGATTGGCGCAGTTGAGCGCCTGGTCGACTTCGTAACTGAGCCACATATGCAGTACTGACCCCGGAATACTGGCTCCACTCGCCCCACATTTGTTCTGCAAAGTAGGTAGGGTGAGGGCGTGATTCCTCTCCTTTGGCTCGGAGCAAGCCTCCTACTGGTTCTCGGTGAACTCGCAGTCGGAGATTTAGCACTGTTAATGCTCGGAGGTGGTGCACTGGCAGCGTCCGGTGCGAGCCAGCTTGGAGCGCCGCTTTGGCTATCAGTGGTTATCTTCGCCGTTGTGTCCGCCGCACTTGTGCTGACAGTTCGCCCTGTGTTGCGCAAAAAGATGGCAAAACCGGACAAGTCCGCCGAACTGGAGTCGCGTCCGGAACTGCTAGCGGGCCGTCATGCTGAGGTCATCGAGCCAGTTTCTTCGTCAGCGGGTCTGATTAAGGTCAACGGCGAGTTGTGGAGCGCGCGCAGTCTTCTGACTGCGCAGACCTTCGATGCGAAGGAAAGAGTCACGATTGTAGAGATTTCGGGCAATACCGCAGTAGTGGACAAGCTGCTCTGAGCAGTCAACTCACTTAAAGGGCGCTCGGAGCACTCTTAGTTACTGACCATTAAATAACTGACCACACAGTTTCTAGCTACGGGGGAATCTCATGGAAGGCTTTATCATCCTCGTCGTTTTCATTCTCGTGGTTGTTACCTTGGTTCTCAAAGCGATTGTCCTGGTTCCTCAGGGTGAAGCGGCAATCGTAGAGCGACTGGGACGATACACGCAGACACTGAACAGCGGCCTGAACTTCATCATCCCGATCATTGACCGAGTGCGCGAGAAGGTTGATACCCGTGAGCGTATGGTTACCTTCCCGCCACAGGCAGTGATCACCGAAGACAACCTGACTGTGGCTATCGATACCGTCGTGACCTTCCAGGTCAACGAACCGGATCGGGCAATTTACGGTATCGACGACTACATCTTCGGCGTCGAACAGATCACCACCGCAACGCTTCGCGACGTCGTGGGTGGCCTGACACTGGAAGAGACACTGACTTCCCGTGACTACATCAACCGCCGTCTGCGCGGCGAGCTGGACGAGGCCACTGCCAAGTGGGGTCTTCGTATCGCTCGTGTGGAGCTGAAGGCCATTGAGCCGCCACCGTCGATTCAGCAGTCGATGGAAAAGCAGATGAAGGCCGATCGCGAGAAGCGCGCCATGATTCTGACTGCGGAAGGTACCCGCGAAGCCGACATTAAAACTGCTGAGGGCCGTAAGCAGGCACAGATTCTCGCCGCCGAAGGTAACAAGCACGCAGCAATTCTGGCTGCTGAAGCTGAGCGTCAGGCAACCATTCTGCGCGCTGAGGGTACTCGCGCCGCTACCTACCTTGAGGCACAGGGTAATGCTCGCGCTATCCAGAAGGTCAACGCAGCTGTTAAGGCTTCACAGTTGACACCTGAGATTCTTGCCTGGCAGTACCTGGAGAAGCTGCCTGAGCTGGCAAATAAGGACGGCAATACTGTTTGGATGATTCCGTCGCAGTTTGGCGACAGTCTCGAGAGCTTCGCTAGGGCTTTCGGCAAGAAGGATGCCGACGGTGTCTTCCGCTATGAGCCTCCGGCCGTGAGCCGAGAGACCAAGGAAGAGGCTGAGCAGGGCCGCGACGAGAACTGGTTCGACATGTCGACTAATCCGGAGTTGGCTCGTGCAGTTGCCGCGGCGAACGAGGTCGCTAACCGCCCGGTTGATGATCCGGTAGCTGCAGCAGCTGGTAATACCCCTGAGAGGAAGAAGAATCGCCGCGCTGATTCGGCTCAGCCCGCTCAGCCTGAACAGTTGGGTGGCCAGAACGGCCCGGCAGCGGTTGAACCTGCGACACCGGCTGCGCCCGCTGCGCCGGCCACACCGGCTGCGCCGTCAGTTCCTTCCGGCAAACGTGACCTGCCCTCGGCTCCTGGCACCGGCAATACCAATGCAGGCGGCGGTACACACTCCGCCGAGCGTCCAGATTTTTCAGGATGGTCACGTGACCCTTACGCCCCAGAAAATGGGCAGTAAGCTTTTATAACTCATCAGCTCGCTGAAGCAGGTGGACGGCCAGGTTCCATCCGGCCAGCTCCGCCTGCCAGCCAGCTGCTGCGAGGCGCTGATTGACGGCCTGCTTTGAAACTCCCAATTCTTCCGCGGCCTCTACCTGTGAATAACCAGCGCGAACCAAACCAGTTGCCTCGCGGCCTTCGGGGGACCTGCGAGAGATAACGTGGTGCAGCAATGTGAATGCTGCACCAATATCCTCCGAGTAATCCTTACCACGCGGATTGTTAGTCCGAATGCGGGTTTTTACCGTGCCGGCCCTGCCTCCCTTACCGATGACTGAGCTCGATGCCAGATGCGCTTGCTCAATGTCGTCCTGAGGACAAACACCGATACCTATCGCCCAGTCACCTGCGGCCAATAGCGCCAGCACAAGCGTGGTGACTCCCACAGCATTTTCAGGAGCTGCGCGAAGCTCTTCGATACCTGCAACCTCAACAGTTCCTACGCCTTCCAGGCCGGAAAGTGCCTGCGCAGAGGCCTGAACGTGATCTGCCCTGCGAGTAGATCGACCGCGATACCTGGCAAAGACTGAATACATACGCTCTAGTCTAGCCCCACCCCTTGACAGTTGGGCTAAGACACTTTCCTTCCCTCCGCACACTCACGGGCGCCCCACACCAACTCGCCGAAAACTCACGTCTAGCTCAAGAGCGCCAAGCGGTGTTTTAACGTTTCGAAGAACCGGTTACGACAGGGAACTTGGCGTCCGCAAGAAGTCCCAGCAAGCCAAGCACGAGCAGAATTCCCGTGGCCACCGCAAAGCGCACGTCGAAGCCGACCAACAGCGCGTCGCCAAGCAGAACGACGGCGAGTGTGTTCGGCGCCGAACCTAGGGCAGTGGCGATGATATACGGCACGATGCGTATCGACGACAGTCCACAGGCGTAGTTGAGAAACGAAAATGGCACGCCAGCAATCATGCGCAAGCTGAGCACTGTGAGCCAGCCGCGTTGCTCCAACCGATGGTCGAGACTGAGAAGACGGCGGTTGGTCAGGTGCGTGCGAAACCAATCGCGTCCCAAAAACCGCACAATACAGAGGGAGAGAAGGGCAGAAACCGTCGTCGCAGTAATTGCCAGCAGGAAACCGAGCACTGGCCCGAAGAGAATTCCGGAAGCCAAAGTGAATACGGTGCGGGGGATTGGGAACTGAGTCAGTGCAACGTATGCGAGAAAGTAGAGGAGCGGGAACCAGTCACCGGCATCGATGGACCACTGCCGGATGGTAGCGACGGTGGGAACATCGACGTACAGCGTGACGACGACCCCCACACCTACGGCTAGCACCAGCAGAACCTTTTTGAGTGTAGGGGTAATTCGCACATCGGATACGTTCACCCATTTGAGGTTACCGGGGATTGCGGGGAAGCGTGTGACCTGCGCGTTGGAGGCTCTGCGAGGAGGGCTAGTCAGCGGCTAAAGGCGTTTGCCCATTATTTCACTAGGATGGGAATCAAGGTCACTATGCCTTGGCTCGAGCACTTGACGTGCCCGTCAGCACAAAACCGAACGTAAGGGTATTGCACAAATAGCTGAAAAGTTCAGTGCATGGACACTCGGGTGAGTCTTAGCGTCTGACTAGTGGCTCTTATTGACTATTGGAGGAAGCCAACGCCTTTAAATCCCTTTCCGTCGCGGAGAATTCGGAAATTGTCGCAGCCGAATTTCCTCGGTTATGGATTGATAGAGGCGTTGCTTAGAACATGTAAGGGAGAAGGTCTGTCGTGACTGACCGAACGACCCCCGAATCACCTTCCACGCTGCCACCAAACTTCGAGGAATTGCAGAATTCCTGGTATCAGGGCGTGGCCAAGGTATTCGCGCGGGTGCACAAGCAAGACGTTGCAGATGTACCGCTCGATATTTGGAAACGACTGATTCAGACCACCTATGACGGTGTCGATGTTCGCCCGCTCTACACCCGCGCGGACGAGCTCGCGGAAAGCCCAGCTCCGGGCCAGTTCCCATTCGTCCGTGGCGCAAAGGTCACTTCGGACAACACCAACGGTTGGGGCGTTCGGGAAACCTTCGGTCGCCAGTACCCAGGTGAGGATGCACTTGACCCAAAGGCCGTCAACGAGACTCTGCTGACTGCACTGGAAAACGGCACCACGGACATCCGCCTGGACTTCACCGGCTCCCTCGAAGCCGCTGATGTGCCGGCTCTGCTCAACAACGTCTACGTCGACCTTGCTCCGATTGCCGTGCATGCCGGTAAGAAGACTGCGCAGGTTGCGGAAGCACTGACGTCCTACATCGAGCAGGCAAACCCGACTAATCCGGACGCCGTCGCAGTCGAGCTTTCCGCGGCTCCGCTGACCTCCGCTTTTGCCGGTATTGACGATATTTCTCTCGACGAGGCCACGCAGCTGGCCGTCAAGGCGGCTAAGCAGCCGGGCGACGTCCGTGCCCTGCTTGTCGACGGCGTTGTTTTCTCCAACCTGGGTGCAAACAACATCCAGGAGATTGGCTACAGTCTCGCCGTTGGTGTCGCCTACTTGCGTGCGCTGACCGACGCGGGCTTGAGCGCTGAAGAAGCCCTCGGCCAGATCGCTTTCCGCTTTGCCGCTACCGACGACCAGTTCGACACCATTGCGAAGTTCCGCGCCGCTCGCGTTCTCTGGGCCCGCGTTGCTGAGGTTATCGGCGCCCCTGAAGCTGGCCGCGCTCCGATGCACGCCGTGACAGCCCCGGTCATGTTCAGCCAGCGCGATCCGTGGGTCAACATGCTGCGTGTGACTGTCGCCTCCTTCGCCGCAGGTGTCGGCGGTGCCTCCTCAGTTGAGGTTCTGCCGTTTGATTACGCAGTTGTCGGCGGCATGCCGAACGTCTCCAAGACTTTCAAGGCTCGCATCGCTCGCAACACCAATCTGTTGCTGCTGGAAGAGTCTCACCTTGGTTACGTCGCCGACCCAGCAGGTGGCTCCTACTTCGTCGAAGACCTGACCGAAGAAATGGCCGACAAGGCATGGGAGATCTTTACCGGCACTGAGGCCGGCGGCGGTTTCGCCTCCGCGGAGGCCGATATTCGCGCCGCCCTGGACGCTACCTGGGAAAAGCGCCGCGCCGACATCGCACACCGCCGCACCAAGGTCACCGCCATCAACGAGTTCCCGAACCTGGCTGAGGCCCCACTGGCTCCTGAGGCCCGCCCGGAGGGCGACCCGATTCGCCGTTGGGCCAGCGACTTCGAGGCGCTGCGCAACCGCTCCGATGACTTCCTGGCTGAAAAGGGCAACCGTCCGCTGATTGCCATGCTGCCGCTGGGTCCGCTGGCCAAGCACAACATCCGCACTGGTTTTACCTCCAACCTGCTGGCTTCCGGCGGTATCGCCGTCGCCAACCCCGGCCAGGTTGTGCCGGGCGAGGCAGGTTTCGAAGAGGCAGTGAAGGCCTCTCCGATTGTCGTGCTGTGCGCAGCCGACAGCGAGTACGAGGCCTCGGGCCAGGACGCTGTCAAGGCCGCCCGCGCCGCCGGCGCTAAGGAGGTCTTGGTGGCCGGCTCCGAGAAGAGCTTCGCCAATGCCGCTGAGGACGCTCGCCCCGACGGATACCTGAACATGACCATCGATGCTGTCGCGGAGCTGTCCCGACTGCTGAACGAACTGGGAGCGTGAAGGAAGTAATGACCACCATCCCAAATTTCGCTGACATCTCCCGCAACACCGACGACGCAGCCGCTGCCACCAACAAGGCAGCTGCCGCGGAAGCTGGTGAAGTGTGGACCATTCCAGAGGGCATCGATGTCAAGCGCGTCTACGATCGCGCTGACCGCGACGCCGCTGCTGCCGAGGGCCACCCGGTAGATTCTTTCCCGGGTATCGCCCCATTCATGCGCGGGCCGTACCCGACCATGTACACCAACCAACCGTGGACTATTCGCCAGTACGCTGGCTTCTCCACCGCAGCTGAGTCCAATGCCTTCTACCGCCGCAACCTCGCGGCCGGCCAGAAGGGCCTTTCGGTCGCTTTCGACCTGGCTACCCACCGTGGCTACGACTCGGACAACCCGCGTGTGTCCGGCGACGTCGGTATGGCCGGCGTGGCAATTGACTCGATTTACGACATGCGTGAGCTCTTCCAGGGCATTGACCTGGGCGGCGTCTCGGTGTCTATGACCATGAACGGCGCTGTGCTGCCGATTCTGGCCTTCTACATTGTCACCGCTGAAGAGCAGGGCGTTTCGACCGAGCAGCTGCGCGGTACGATCCAGAACGACATTCTCAAGGAGTTCATGGTTCGTAACACGTACATCTACCCGCCGAAGCCTTCGATGCGAATCATCTCCTCGATCTTCGAGTACACCTCGGCAAAGATGCCGAAGTTCAACTCGATTTCGATTTCCGGCTACCACATTCAGGAAGCGGGCGCGACGGCCGACCTTGAGCTCGCTTACACGCTTGCCGACGGCATCGAGTACCTGCGGGCCGGTATTGACGCTGGCCTGGAAGTTGATAAGTTCGCTCCGCGTCTGTCCTTCTTCTGGGGCATCTCGATGAACACCTTCACCGAGATCGCCAAGCTGCGTGCAGGCCGCATCCTCTGGTCCGAGCTGGTTGGCAAGTTTGGCCCGAAGAACCCGAAGTCCCAGTCCCTGCGTACTCACTCGCAGACCTCTGGTTGGTCGCTGACCGCTCAGGATGTCTACAACAACGTCGCGCGTACTGCTGTTGAGGCTATGGCCGCAACACAGGGCCACACCCAGTCGCTGCACACCAACGCACTGGACGAGGCTCTGGCACTGCCGACTGACTTCTCAGCCCGTATTGCTCGTAACACTCAGCTGCTGCTTCAGCAGGAGTCCAACACCACGCGTCCGGTTGATCCGTGGGCTGGTTCCTACTACATCGAGTGGCTGACTAATGAGCTGGTCAAGCGTGCACGCCAGCACATCGACGAGGTCGAAGAGGCCGGCGGTATGGCACAGGCCACCATCGAGGGCATTCCGAAGCTGCGTATTGAAGAGGCTGCAGCTCGTACGCAGGCCCGTATTGACTCGGGTCGTCAGGCTCTCATCGGCGTGAATAAGTACCAGGTCGAAGAGGACGAGGCCATCGAGGTTCTCAAGGTTGAGAACTCCCGCGTGCGCCAGGAGCAGATTGACAAGCTGGCTCGCCTGCGCGCCGAGCGCGACGAGGAAGAGGTTCAGAAGGCACTGGCCGCTCTGACCGACGCTTGCCGTAACCCGGGTGAACCGGGGGACCTGGACAAGAACCTTTTGAAGCTCGCTGTCGACTGTGCTCGCGCCATGGCCTCCATCGGTGAAATCTCCGACGCCATGGAAGAGGTCTTTGGCCGCCATCAGGCCGAGATCCGTACTCTCTCCGGCGTCTACAAGGACGAAGTTGGCAAGGAGGGAGCCGTGTCCAACGTCTCCAAGGCCATCGCCATGGCCGATAAGTTCGAAGAGCAGGAAGGTCGCCGTCCCCGTATCTTCCTGGCCAAGATGGGCCAGGATGGTCACGACCGTGGCCAGAAGGTCATCGCGTCCGCCTACGCGGACCTCGGCATGGACGTTGACGTGGGACCGCTGTTCCAAACTCCGGAGGAGGCCGCCAAGTCGGCAGTCGACTCGGATGTCCACGTCGTCGGTGTTTCTTCGCTGGCCGCCGGACACCTGACGCTCGTTCCTGCCCTGCGCGATGAGCTGGCAAAACTGGGTCGTGAGGACATCATGATTGTTGTCGGTGGTGTTATCCCACCGGGCGACTTCCAGGAACTCTACGATGCCGGCGCCGCGGCTATTTACCCGCCGGGCACTGTCATCGCTGATTCGGCAATCGACATGATGACCAAGCTCTCTAACGAGCTGGGCCTCGACCTTGCCGTTGACGAAGAGTCCTAAATAACTGCCGCATCCGCGCTGGGCTGACTGTTCAGCTCAGCGCGTTGTCGGAATTGAGAAGTAGCGATGAACGAGTATCTTGAAGAAAACCTGGGCACCCTCGTCACTACCGCTGGCACGGTCGTTGAGGGAAAGACCGCTGTAGCCCCCGAAGTCGTCCGCCGTGCGCGACGACGGATCGATGTCGACGACCTCTTTGAGGGCGTGCGGGCTGGAAACCGCACTAAGTTGGCCCGGGCAATCACGCTGCTGGAGTCGACTGCTCCGGCGCATAAGGTGCTGGCTCAAGAGCTACTGGTGAAGTTGCTGCCATTTTCCGGCAAGGCCATGCGTGTCGGCCTTACCGGCGTCCCCGGCGTCGGTAAATCAACCACGATTGAAACCCTCGGACTGAAGCTGATCGAGGAGGGCCACCGCGTTGCAGTGCTGGCCATCGACCCGTCGTCGACGAAGTCCGGTGGTTCGATTCTGGGCGACAAGACCCGTATGTCCCGACTCTCGGCCGCGGATGAAGCCTTCATTCGTCCGTCGCCCTCTGCGGGCACACTCGGTGGTGTCGCCAAGGCAACGCGTGAGGCCATGGTGGTGCTCGAGGCCGCAGGCTACGACATTGTCATCGTCGAAACTGTCGGCGTCGGTCAGTCCGAGGTCGCGGTGGCCCAGATGGTGGATACGTTTGCGTTTCTGGCACTCGCCGGCGCTGGTGACCAGCTCCAGGGCATCAAGAAGGGTGTGCTGGAGATGGCCGACGTGATTTCTATCAACAAGGCGGATGGTAAGAACTTGCGCCCGGCAAAGCGCGCTGCGCGTGATCTGATGACGGCCATGAAGATGGTTCGTTCCTCAGACCAAGTCTGGACGCCACCGGTACTGACTATGTCGGCATTGGAGGACGACGGCATCGACAAGTTCTGGCAAGCCATCGAAGACCATGTCGAGGCTATGCACGAGAATCATCTCTTTGATGAAAACCGCGCTAACCAGCAGATTAAGTGGATGTGGTCCATGGTTCACGAGACGCTCTTGCAGCGGCTCAACACCAACGAGGCTGTGCAGACAGAGAGCACCCTGGTGGAAAAACAACTCCGCTCGGGGCTGCTCACACCGACGCTCGCCGCCCAGCGCATCATGGAGGCATTTGACCAGGGAAGGGCATCGAACGCCGGGCTCGCCAACTAGGTTCAGAAAGGCGCGGGGTTTTCGTCGTAAAGCGAGTAAAGCGGGCGTATCCGTGTGCGCCTACTGACCGCGGTGATGGGGCGGATCGCTGTAGAGCGTGTGTTCGGCGAAGTGGAGAGCGTTGACCACGAGGTTGGTAAGGTGCTCGTCGGGCTGAGAGTAGAAGCTAGACGTGCCCTCCTTGCGGGTCTGCACCATATTGGCCATGCGCAACTTCGCCAGGTGCTGAGAAATCGCGGGGACGGGGCGATCGAGCGCGCTAGCGATGGCGGTGACGGTCATCTCCCCGTCACGGAGGAGCGACAGGATCGAGAGACGCGTCTTGTCGGCCATCAACTTCAGTACGTTAGTGGCAACGTCGAACTCGGTGCTCGTAGGAGCCTTCTCAGTCATTTGGAGGGGTAGTCCTTTCGAAGTCGACATGCCAAACGCTTGCGATGTTCAATGAGTTGAACCTTACTACGTATTGATACCAGTATTCAATTTCAGATGTCACAATAGGCTGTCACGAAAAGGGGAGAGTGCACCTAAGGGGCCGCGACCAAAGGTACTGAGAATTCCTTCAGTAATATCATCTGCATGGATTGGTTGATGGGTACCTTCCCGTGGCTGGTGGAGGACTTAACGTGGTGGCAAGTACTATTTTTCGCACTCGACTACACGATTAAGTTCATCGCGATTGGATGGGTGCCGGAAAACCGAAGCCCATCGGCTTCGACGGCGTGGCTGCTGCTGATTCTGCTGATTCCATTTATCGGCCTACCTCTGTTCCTCTTCCTGGGCTCGCAGCAGATTACGGGCCGTCGGCATGAGGTACAGGCACTGGCACAGGAGCTCATTGCGGAACGTACCGAGCATCTGCCCGACGTACCGGACGATGCCGAGATAGAAGATGACGTTGTCAACGTATTCAAGCTCTCGCGCCAGCTCACGGGAATGCCGGCAATTGCCAGCGCGGAAAAGGGACTTTTCACCGAATTCGACGCCTCCATTGACCGCATGATTGAGACCATCGATGCGGCCCAGAAATCAATCCACGTGCAGTCCTACATCTTTGCACTGGATTCCAGCACGGAGCCTTTCATACAGGCTCTTGAACGCGCGCACGACAGGGGACTAGAGGTCAAGGTACTGGTCGATCCAATTGGTTCGTGGAAGTACCCCGGCTACTACAAGCTGAAAAAGCGCCTGGACCAGGCTAAAATCTCCTGGCACCCGATGCTGCCCGTGAGCTTGCTGAAGCTCACCTGGCGCCGCCTGGATCTGCGTAATCACCGCAAGCTCGTAGTTGTTGACGGCGACATTGTATTCATGGGCTCGCAGAATTTGATTGAGCCCGAATATCAGAAGAAAAAGAACCATAAGATCGGCCGTCGCTGGGTGGACACGTGGATTGAGCTCGAGGGCGATATTGCGCTGGCCTTCGACGCAATTTTCGCGGTTGATTGGACCAGCGAGCTATACAAGACCCCAGACGCCACCAGGGACTATTCACTCCACAACACCGAAGTCAACGACAACTACAACGTTGTCCAGGTGCTGCCGTCGGGTCCGGGCTTCAGCACGGAGCCGAACCTGCGCGTCTTCAATAACATGATCTACCAGGCACACGAGCGGATTATCGCCGTCAGCCCGTACTTCGTCCCCGACGAATCCATGCTCATGGCGCTGACCTCTGCCGCATATGGAGGCATCGACGTCCAGCTCTACGTCAACGAAGAGTCCGATCAGTTCATGGTCGGCCACGCGCAGCAGTCCTACTACCAGGCACTGCTAACCGCTGGCGTGAAGATCTACCGCTATCCGGCGCCTGCGGTCCTGCACTCCAAGTTCATGGTTATCGACGACCGCATGGCCATGTTCGGCTCCTCCAATCTGGATATGCGCTCGTTCGGCCTCAACTACGAGATCACGCTTCTTTCCGCCGCCGGTTCCATCGTGGACAAACTGATCATGCTTGCCGACGAGTACCGCGACAAATCTTTCCTGCTCACCCAGGAGGAATGGAATGACCGGCCCCTTCGTCAGCGCTACCTGGACTCTGTTTTCCGCTTGACCTCGGCGCTGCAATAGGGCAGTCCCATTGGTCCGACAGACAAAGCAAAAATCCCGAGAGCTGCACTAATTGCAGTTTCTCGGGATTTATCTTGTGTCCGGAGGGGGACTTGAACCCCCACGCCCGTTAATAGGGCACTAGCACCTCAAGCTAGCGCGTCTGCCATTCCGCCACCCGGACCGGGTAGGAAGCACTTCCGTGCTGACCTGTGATACTGTATCCCGACTACATAATGAAACACAAATTGGCAGGTCAGAGGGGCATTAGCGCGCCAAACCTGGGTGTAATTACATCAGCGGTGTTAGCCCCGCATCCGCCTTGGATTCGCACTGAGAATCAGGCCCTGCAGATAGGGAGTCTTGTAAAGTCCCTGCAGCGCGCTCATAAAGTAGGCACACTGGTAGTTATGACTACGAATTCCAACGACACCGCAAACGACACTGCAAATGCTCCGGTTTTCCCGGGACCAGATCCGTACGCACCGCTGAAGGATTTGCCAACCTTCGAGCTGTCCTCGCCAGATATCAAGGACGGCGAGAAGATTGCGGATGAATTCCGCGCTCCGTCGAATGTTTCCCCACAACTGGATTGGGCAAATCTGCCGGAGGGCACTAAGTCCATTGCCGTGACCTGCTTCGATCCGGATGCTCCGACCGCTTCGGGCTTCTGGCACTGGGCTGTCTTCAACATTCCAGCGACCGAAAAGGGTCTGCCACAGGGAGCTGGCTCCGAAGACGGCTCTAAGCTGCCAGAAGGCGCTATCCAGCTTGTCGGCGACTCGGGCATGCGTGGTCACTACGGAGCTAACCCACCGGCGCAGCATGCCCCACACCGTTACATGTATGCGGTGCACGCGGTCGACGTGGAGAAGCTTGAAGTTCCGGAAGATGCGACGCCGACCGTGCTTGGCTTCAATCTGTACTTCCACTCGATTGCGCGTGCCATCATCACGCCGTGGTGGGAGAACGTCGGGGAGTAGGGATACGACGCCCACACGGGCAACTCAACCGACCGGGCACGCTACTCATACAGAAAACCCCGGGGCCAGCGCCTTCATGGCCGCTGGCCCCGGGGTCACGTGTTTATTGGGTTAGGAAGCCTCAACGGCTTTCAGCAATTAACCACGCCACGGCAGACCACAGCCGACTGCCTCCGAAATGGAGTAGAATCCCTGAGCTCGAATCTGGCGAGCCAACCCTTGGTGAATGTCACGAATCCAGTCCGGACCGCCATAAATCAACGGTGTGTAGCCCTGCAGTAGGGAAGCGCCGTTGGCAATCCGCTCCCACGCTTGCTCAGCCGTTTCTATGCCGCCGACGCTGATGAGAACTAGTTTGTCTCCGACGCGCTCGTGCAGCAGCTTCAGCACCTCTAGTGACCGAGCTGCCACAGGAGCACCCGAGACTCCACCGGCCCCCATCTCCGCGACCTCATCCGCGGGCGTACGCAGGCCCTCGCGAGAAATGGTGGTGTTGGTAGCCACAATGCCCGCCAGCCCCAGGTCAACCGCCAAGTCAGCAACTGCGATGACATCATCGTCGGAGAGATCAGGAGCAATCTTGACCAGCACCGGCGAGTCGGTCTCCTCAGTCACCGCTGCCAGAATCGGGCGCAGTGACTCCACTGCCTGAAGGTCGCGCAGACCCGGCGTATTCGGTGAGGAGACGTTGACAACAACGTAGTCCGCCAAGCCGCCGAGCTGGCTAGCCGATTCTCGATAGTCATCGACGGCCTCTTCCAGCGGAGTCACCTTGGTCTTACCAATGTTGATACCAATCACGTCGTCACTGCGACGCGCCCGCAAGTTCTCCGCTACAGCAGCGGCGCCGGGGTTGTTGAAACCCATGCGGTTCAAAATGGCGCGATCTTCCTTCAGACGGAACAGACGCGGGCGATCGTTGCCCGGCTGCGGCTTGGCAGTCACGGTTCCCAGTTCCGCGTAGCCAAAACCAATTGGCCCCCAGCAATCCGGAGCAATAGCAGCCTTGTCGAAGCCTGCGGCGAGCCCCAGCGGACGCGGGAAGTCCACGCCGAACACGGTTTGACGCAGCACAGCATCGTCAACAACGAGTAACTTGCTCACCGCCCGCTGTAGACTCTCCGACTTCTGCAGCCCCTTCAGGGTCTTCGAGATGGCCTCGTGAATCTGCTCCGGTGGGACCTGGAACATTGCCTTTAGCGCGAGTTGATAGGACTTGGCGCGAAGTTTCGAAGGCATCTACTTAGTCTCTCCCTCGGAGTCGTCTGCTCCCTTGGTGTCACCTGCACCGGTCGGTAGTTTATCGGCTGGTTCCCGAACCGACATCTCCTCACGAATCTTCTCTGCATCCTGCTTGAAATCAGCAATTGCCTTATCGACGTCCGCGGAGTCAAAAATCTGGGCCCCGTCACCGGTAGCCGAGAAGACGCCAATCTGGCCATCCTCGGTGGCAACAATCGACTGTGGATCTGCAACCGTGTTGATGTCCGCGACCTTGACTGGGGTACCCGAGCTGATGTCGTAGCCAGTCAGCTTGTTCACCTTCGTCGAAGTCACCCAGACAATTCCGCGCGATTCATCGACCGCTACCGCCCACGGAGCCTCCGGGGCCGGAGCTGCCTGGTGGAGGCGAATGACGTCAGTGGCAGTGTAAATAAGAAGCTGGTTGCCCTTGGTGTCTGCGGCAGCAATGACATGATCACCGGAAGCTACCTTGCCGACGCCGATACCCGCACGCAGCGCAGAGCCAGCGCGGGACTCATCGAGCTTGAGCTCATGCACCGAAGTCTCCGGACGGTTCACCTCTAACAGCTTGACGTCCGCGTCATTGTCCGCTCTGGGAATCTCAACGAGCTGCGAACCGTTATTGGCAGCCTTGAAGTCACTGGCCAACTCGCCATCAGCGCCGAACACATCGACGACATTGCTATCCGCATGGGCACCGATGATGCGACCGCCTTCCAGTCCAACTGCGGCGGAGTAGTTGGTGCCACGGCCGACAACGGCCGTTTCCGTAGCCTGGTCAGTAATGACGTGGATGCCATCTTCACACGGCAGCAGAGCGTTAGGGCCGCCCGGCGCGAGCTCACCACACTTCGCGTCCAGCTTCATTGATCGCTCAATTGGGTTATTCAGCGGACCGGCAAAGATCTTGTCCCCGGCCTTCAGGACAACTCGGTCGCCGACAAGCACGGCATCGGTAACGTCCTCATCAATCTTCTTGGCCCTCCCGATAGCAGTATCGGGAGCAGCGGGTGAAGCGGCCGGCACTGGCGTGGCGTTGCCCATTCCGGCATCGATGTCTCCTTCCACATCGGAGGAGCACCCTGCCAGGACCACTGCGCTAGCGGAAAGCCCCGCTAGAAGGGAGGTTATGACACGTCGACGACTGTTTTCACTCACGCTATAGAAACTACCACCCCGGCCTGATTACTTTGTGGACGCCTCCAGCCGTGGGAGGCTCTCGCATTCGTTGTGCCTTATAAGTCTTTATAAGAATGCGGTTACTGATTACAGCGTGACGTCGTCAAGCGCGTTGCAAATCTGCGGTGGCAGCGTGAGTTGTTCGGCGGTGAGGTTTTCGCGTAGCTGAGCGCGGTCTCGAGCGCCAACGAGGATCGAGGTGACGCCCGGCCGATCGCGTGCCCAGGAAATCGCTGCGACGGCAGCACTGACGCCGAGCCCCTTGGCTGCGGTGGTCAGCGCGCCTGCAACCGTGACGCCGCGCGTGTCGAGATAGTCCTGCACCTCTGCGTCGGCGTGTTCGGAAGCAGCGCGGGAGTCCTCGGGAATGATGTGCTGGTATTTGGCGGTCAAAACGCCTTGGGCCAGTGGGGCGCCACCGATAAAGCCGAGCCCCAAATGCTCACAGGCGGGCAGTAGTTCAGCCTCAGGGCTTCGCTGGAGCAGCGAGTACTCATGCTGTGCGAACACCGGAGCGATTCGATCCGCGGCGGCATGCGTCACCGCCGCCTGCCAACCGCTGTATCCACGCACTCCGGCGTAACGTACTTTCCCCGTGAGCACAGCCCATTCCAGGGTATCGGCGACCTCTTCCGGTGGGGTCAGCCCATCCCAGTAGCCGGGCGACCACAGATCAATGTGTTCGACGCCGAGGCGTGCGAGCGTATCGTCGAGGTCCTTTTGCAGTGTCTTACGCGAGCAGTCCACGCGCCTGCCGACGGGCCGCTCGGGGTGTATGCCAGATGCGACCGAGAGCACCAATTCGTCGGCGACACCGCGCTTTGCGATGACTGCACCCAGCATGTCGGCAACAGTGTCGCCGCCGTGGAGTGGGGAAGCGTCGACAAGGTTGCCTCCGGCGTCGAGGAAGTCCGTCAGGATGCGTCCGGCTTCGTCTTGCCTGGTACCCGCACCCCAGGTGGCCGTACCCAGCCCCAAGGCGGAGACGCGTAAACCGCTGTTGCCCAGAATTCGTTGTTGCACGATTTTTACTTTAGGACACCCGTGTGCGGTCGCGGGAAAAGTTCCGCGGGAGAGGTCTCGCTATCGCCGCACCGAAACCTCGCTATAGCCACAACACAAACCGGACGAGTAGCCTATACACCCGTGACTATCATGACGACACTAAGCGCCTCAGCAGATACCGCTGCCGATACCGCCGGCACCGGTATGACCTGGGCGCAGACAATCATCCTGTCCGTAGTGCAAGGTCTGACGGAATTTCTCCCGGTGAGTTCCTCGGGGCACCTTCGGATTGTCTCCGAGCTGCTGTGGGGCCAGGACGCCGGTGCATCCTTCACCGCTGTGGTGCAGCTTGGCACCGAATTGGCTGTGTTGGTGTTCTTCGCCAAGGACATCTGGCAGATCCTCACTGGCTGGTTTGCCGGTCTGTTCAATAAGGAAGCCCGCGGTTTCAACTACCGCATGGGTTGGATGGTGATTGTCGGTACGCTGCCGATTGCCATCATCGGTGTGCTGGGGAAGGACCTCATCCGCGATAACCTGCGCAATCTCTGGATTACAGCCGCTGTGTTGGTGCTTTTCTCCTTTGTCTTTATCGCCGCAGAGAAGTTCGGCCGTCGTGAGCGCAACTATGAAGAGCTGACCATGCGAGATGCCATCGTCATGGGTTTCGCGCAGTGCCTGGCGCTCATTCCGGGTGTGTCGCGCTCGGGCGGTACGGTGTCTGCCGGCCTGTTCTTGCACTTGGACCGAGAGGTTGCAACGCGCTTTTCCTTCCTGCTGGCTATCCCCGCTGTTTTCGCTGCTGGAATTTTTTCGCTTCCAGACGCGTTTGACCCTGCGGCGGGACAGGCCGCTAGTGGAGCGCAATTGGCCATCGGTACGCTGATTGCCTTCGTCGTCGGCTATGCGTCTATTGCATGGCTGCTGAAGTTCGTGTCGAACCACTCCTTCGCTTGGTTCGCCGCGTACCGCATCCCGGTCGGTTTGATTGTTATGGTGTTGCTCGGCTTCGGCACGATCAACGCTGTTTAGTGAGGTAGTGAGTATTTAATGCATTCGTGGCCCCAACCACAGGTTCCCAGTCTCGGCGATGCGCGTTTCGATGTGTTCAACCGCGCCAGCAATACAGGTAAGGCGCATTCGCTTGACGACGAAAGCTCAACATCGGTACCCCTACGCCTCTACGACACCGCGGATCAGAAGGTCTCCCAGGTGGAAGCGGGACCGGAGGCGACCATGTACGTGTGTGGCATCACACCCTATGACGCCACGCACCTGGGGCACGCAGCAACCTACCTCACCTTTGATCTGATTTACCGTCAGCTGCTGGATAATGGACACTCGGTGCATTACGTGCAGAACATCACCGATGTCGATGACCCGTTGTTCGAACGTGCGGAGCGCGATGGGGTGGACTGGCGCGAGCTGGGCACCTCGCAGATTGATTTGTTTCGCTCGGATATGGAAAACCTGTCGGTGATTCCACCGCGCGACTACATCGGCGCCATTGAGTCCGTGGGCGAGGTCGTGGAAATGGTCGAGAAGCTGCTGGAGAATGGCTCGGCCTACCAGCTCACCGATGACGAGTACCCGGATGTGTACTTCCGCAAGAGTGCCACTGAGAACTTTGGTTACGAGTCCAATTACTCGGCAGAGCAGATGGCGGAGTTCTTTGCGGAGCGCGGTGGCGACCCGGATCGCCCGGGCAAGGAGGACCCACTGGACGCGCTGGTGTGGCGTGCCGCTCGCCCCGGGGAGCCAAGCTGGGAGGCTCCTTTTGGTGCGGGCCGGCCGGGTTGGCACATTGAGTGCTCGGCGATTGCCACCAACCGCCTGGGTAAGAGCTTCGACATTCAGGGCGGTGGCTCGGATCTCGCGTTCCCGCACCACGAGTTCTCGGCGGCTCACGCTGAAGCCGCTACTGGCTGTGCACGTATGGCGCGCCATTATGTTCACGCTGGCATGATTGCGCTCGACGGCGTGAAGATGTCCAAGTCGCTGGGCAACCTGGTGTTTGTCTCCAAGCTGGTGGCCGCCGGCGTCGACCCGAGTGCTATTCGCATTGGCGTCTTCGCCAGCCATTACCGCTCTGATCGCGATTGGTCGGACGAGGTGCTGGAGGCGGCCAAGGCACGTCACGAGGCCTGGCGTGCGGCTTGCGCAACTACAAAGACTGCCACCGATGAGAAGGCTGTGAGCGCAGCAGCGGCACTGGTTGCCGATGTGCGCGCAAGCCTGGCCAATGACCTGGATACGCCGGCTGCTCTGGCCGCTATCGATGCCTGGGCTGCGGAGTGGTCCTCGGATACCAGCAACAAGGCAGATGCTGGCACAGTAACCGGCGCAGCGGGTGCCGGAGAATTCGTTGCCGCCGCGCTGGACGCGCTGCTTGGCGTTAAAATTTGAGCATGAGCAACTCAGATCTGTCTGCTGTCGAAGTAACGCAAGAGAACATCGATAAGCTAGTTGCCGATTTGCGCATGTTTGCCACCGGCAGCTACCTGCAGCCCGAGGAACGCGAGTTCTGGGAGCCACTTTTTGACGAATCGGTAGCCGACCAGGTCGGGGAAGCCCTCCGTGAGGCCGCCGCTGGTATTGATCAGGCGGCGGAACTGGCCGTCGATAAGCGAGAAGAAGCCGCAACGCAGGCGGTAGAGAACTGCCTACAGCGCGTGGCTGCGATTGAGCATGAGCACGGTGGCTCGATTTTTGATGAGGAGCTCGACGAGATTCTCGCGATTATCAATTCCGCAACGAAGGCTGTCGGTTTGGACCTGCCTGCGGTGAAGGCGGAAAGCTACTTTGAGATGGAATAACCAGCCCGATTAACGGCGCGGTTATGAAAGTAGACTAAGGTGTCTATTCATGACTGATCGCCACTCTTCCGAGTTCCTCACCGCACTGCACAGCCGTGTACTCATTGGCGATGGCGCCATGGGTACCCAGCTGCAGTCTTTTGACCTCGACGTTGACGCGGACTTCCTCGGCTACGAGGGCTGTAATGAGATTCTCAATGACACTCGTCCCGACATCATCGAGACGATTCACCGGCGTTATTTCGAGGCCGGCGCCGACCTGGTGGAAACCAATACCTTCGGCTGCAACTTCCCGAACCTCGCGGATTACGACATTGAAGACCGTATCCAGGAGCTAGCGCACAAGGGCACCGCAATCGCCCGCAAGGTCGCTGACGAAATGGGGCCGGGGCGCGAGGGTATGCGACGCTTTGTCCTCGGTTCGCTGGGCCCGGGCACGAAGCTGCCGTCTTTGGGGCACGCTCCGTACGCTCAGCTTCGCGACGCTTACACGGAGGCCGGACTCGGCATGATTTCCGGTGGCGCGGATGCGTTTTTGATTGAGACCTGTCAAGACTTGCTGCAGGTCAAGGCAGCAGTCAATGGCGTCAAGGCCGCCATGCGACAGGCTGAGAAGAAGATTCCGATTGTCGTCCACGTGACTGTCGAGACCACAGGCACCATGCTGATGGGCTCGGAGATTGGTGCAGCCCTGGCAGCGCTGCAGCCGCTGGGTATCGACATGATTGGCCTAAACTGTGCGACCGGCCCGGACGAGATGAGCGAGCACCTACGCTACCTGTCCAACTTCGCCTCCATTCCGGTATCGGTAATGCCGAATGCGGGTCTGCCAGTGCTGGGTAAGAACGGTGCGACCTACCCGCTGACCGCACCAGAGCTAGCCACAGCGCTGCGCGGCTTTGTTGAAGAGTTTGGCCTGGCGATGGTCGGTGGCTGCTGTGGTACCACACCGGAGCATGTTTCCGCTGTTCGCGATGCTATTACCGGTGCAGGCGCCTACGCCGAGCAGGGCCCTGCTGTTCAGGCAGCACGCCCATCGACGGATCCGGATGCAAAGCCAATCGATGAGGTCGCTTCTCTGTACTCGGCAACCCCGCTGACGCAGACAACCGGCATCACCATGATTGGTGAGCGCACCAACGCCAACGGTTCCAAGGCTTTCCGCGAGGCCATGCTGGCCGGCGACTGGGAGAAGTGCCTAAACACCGCCCGCGGTCAGGTCACCGATGGCGCACACATGATCGACCTGTGTGTGGACTACGTGGGGCGCGACGGTCGCGATGACATGGCAACCCTGGCATCGCAGATCGCCACCTCGGTGACGTTGCCGGTCATGCTGGACTCCACGGAACCGGAAGTTTTGAAGACTGGCCTGGAGCACCTCGGTGGTCGCTGCGCGGTCAACTCTGTGAACTTTGAAGACGGCGATGGCCCGGACTCGCGCTACCAGCGCATTATGCGCCAGGTTGTTGAGCACGGTGCTGCCGTGGTCGCTTTGACTATCGACGAAGAAGGTCAGGCGCGTACAAAGGACAAGAAGATTGAGATCGCCGAGCGTCTCATCGCCGACATCACCGGCACGTGGGGACTGCGCGAGCAGGACATTATTGTCGACTGTCTGACTTTCCCGATTTCCACTGGCCAGGAGGAAACTCGCCGCGACGGCATCGAAACCATCGAAGCCATCCGCGAACTTAAGCGTCGCCACCCGAACGTGCACACCACGCTCGGTCTGTCCAACATTTCCTTCGGTCTGAACCCGGCGGCTCGCCAGGTACTCAACTCGGTGTTCCTCAACGAGTGCATCGAGGCCGGTCTGGACTCCGCCATTGCCCACAGCTCCAAGATCTTGCCGATGAACAAGATCGACGACAAGCAGCGCGAAGTCGCTCTCGATATGGTGTACGACCGCCGTCGTGAAGCGGGGCACCCCGACGGGGAGTACGACCCACTGCAGGTATTCATGGAGCTCTTCGAAGGAGTCTCCGCCGCTGACGCGAAGGACGCCCGGGCCGAAAAGCTCGCCGCCATGCCGCTGTTCGACCGCCTGGCGCAGCGCATCATCGACGGTGAGCGCACGGGTATCGAGGCTGACCTCGATGAGGGCATGAAGGAAAAGGAACCGCTGGCGATTGTCAACGAGGACCTGCTGCGTGGCATGCAGACCGTTGGTGACCTGTTCGGTTCTGGCCAGATGCAGCTGCCATTCGTGCTGCAGTCGGCCGAGACGATGAAGGCCGCGGTGGGCTACCTCGAGGGCTTTATGGATGCCGAGGATGCCACGGGCTCCAAGGGCTCGATTGTGCTGGCCACGGTGAAGGGCGATGTCCACGACATCGGCAAGAACCTGGTGGAGATTATTCTCTCCAACAACGGCTACACCGTGCATAACCTGGGCATTAAGCAGCCAATCGCTACGATTCTGTCCGCCGCCAAGGAACTGGATGTCGACGCCATCGGCATGTCCGGCCTGCTGGTGAAGTCCACTGTGGTGATGAAGGACAACCTGCTGGAGATCAACTCCGCCGGCGATGCCACCCGCTTCCCAGTACTGCTCGGCGGCGCCGCGCTGACGCGTAGCTACGTGGAAGACGACCTGTCCGAGCTCTACCACGGCGATGTCTACTACGGCAGGGATGCCTTCGAAGGACTGCGCATCATGGACGAGCTGATGGCAGCTAAGAAGGGCCTCGGCCCAGACGAGAATTCGCCAGAGGCCATTGCTGCCCGCGAGAAGAAGGAAGCTCGCCGCGCCCGCCGTGAGCGCTCCAAGCGCATCGCCGCGCAGCGCGCCGCCAAGGCTGCTGCTGAAGCCCCCGAGGTGCCGGAGCGTTCCGATGTCGCCGCTGATGTCCCCGTTGCGACACCGCCGTTCTGGGGAACCCGCATTGTCAAGGGCCTGCCCCTCGACGACTACCTGACCACCCTCGACGAACGCGCTCTGTTCATGGGGCAGTGGGGACTGCGCGGCACCCGCGGCGACGAGGGGCCGAGTTACGAGGAACTGGTCGAATCCGATGGTCGTCCACGCCTGCGCGCATGGCTGCAGCGCCTGCGCGCCGAGAACATCCTCCAGCATGCGGCTGTCGTCTATGGCTACTTCCCAGCAGTTTCTGAGGGCGATACCGTACACGTACTGCCGCTACCTGCGGAAGGGGAGCAGCCCGACCCCGCGGCAGAGCCAGTGGTGTCCTGGACCTTCCCGCGCCAGCAGCGTGGTCGCTTCCTATGCATTGCTGACTTCATTCGCTCGCGCGAAGATGCCATCGCCGCAGGACAGACCGACGTCATGCCGTTCCAGCTGGTGACCATGGGACAGCCCATCGCTGACTTCGCCAACGATATTTACGCCAAGAACGAATACCGCGACTACCTGGAGGTTCACGGTATCGGCGTGCAGCTCACCGAGGCGCTGGCCGAGTACTGGCACCAGCGCATTCGCTCCGAGCTCGCGTTCTCCGACGGCACAAGTGTTGGCGCGGAAGACTCCGACGATACCCAGGACTTCTTTGACCTGAAGTACCGTGGCGCTCGTTACTCCTTCGGCTATGGTTCCTGCCCGGATCTGACCTTCCGTCAGGGCATGATTGACCTGCTGCAGCCGGAGCGCATCGGCGTGGAGCTCTCTGAGGAGCTCCAGCTGCACCCAGAGCAGTCCACCGATGCGTTCGTGCTCTACCACCCGGAAGCGAAGTACTTTAACGTGTAGCTTCGCGCTATCCCTGCGGTCGCACCAGCAAGGTCTGCATGCTGCGGCCGATGGGGCCGTGCACATCGTAGAGCTCGCCCGCGGTCATGCCGATTCCGTCCGGCCCAATGGAACCGCGGGCGGCGATGCCCACCCAGCCGCCGTCTTCCGACTGCAACTCCGATTCCGCCGACTTCTCCGAGGCGCCGAGCTGGGGGAGTCGGTGCAGGTGAACCACTAAGTCGGTATTCATAAACGCCCACTGGTGCGGGCTCAGCGTGGCCCCGATACCGTTGGCGGTATCAGCTACCTGCATGACTCGCTCCACCGCAGTCGGCTCCTCCCCGAGCACGATTGGGTACTGCGCGCGAACCCAGTGAATTTGCGTCTCGGCCAGCTCTTCCGTCGCGCCGGCGCGGGCTTCAATTGATTCGATGTAGCCGCCACTCCAATCGTCGGTAAGCGGAATGTACTCGGCGCTGCATTCCTCGGGCCCGGGCACCTGCTTGTCGAATGCACGCTCAATATCCCGCGTATCCGCAGTGGCCATCATCCATGCGGACGCCGTGGCAACTGGCCGCCAGGCACCCTTGACGTCGGCAAGCAATTCGGCTTCGACCTTGGCGATCTGCCGCCCCGGGCGCGAGACCCATGAGCGCGCGCGGAGCTCCGTGTACGGTACAGCCGACAACAGATCCACGGCGATGCGAGTAATACGCATCCCCTCGCTTTCCAGACGGCGGCGCTCCAACATGCGCGTCAGCAGCGCCGACGGCGGCGCACCGTGCTGAAACGGCCCCCACGCCCCATAAGTGAAGCTGGTGGGCATGAAGCGCTCGTAGCTGAGCTCGCCTTCGGTGACCGTCCCTAGCGGAATGAAATATGCCTCGGGTTGGTCGATAGCCTGGGCGAGCGAATCTTCAGTGGTTGTCATAGCGAGTCGATGCCTTTCATTCACGCGGGACACGTTCATGCGGTGGTTTCATGCAGCACCGCAACATACTTTCCTTCCTGAAACTCTAAACCTTCATCCGACGGTTTTGCTGACATAATCGCTAAATGCTTGATTGCCTGGCATAGTCGCATGGTGTGAAAGCAATTTTGTGGGACATGGACGGCAGCCTCATCAACACGGAACCTCTGTGGGAGATTGCCACGTACGACCTCTCGGAATTCGTAGGCCGCCGCCTGACTCCGGAGTTGCGCATGCAGTGCGTCGGCAACACGCTCTGGGACACGCTGTCGATTTGTGCTGATCATGCGGGACGCACGCTTGACGACGAGCTGTTTGCCTCGGGCTCCCAATTCGTCGAAGGTCGCTTCACTGAATTGGTTCTAGAACATGGGGTGGAGTGGCGCCCGGGTGTGCCGGCGATTTTGGACCAGGCCCGGGCTGCTGACATTCCGGTGGTGTTGGTGACCAATACCCGTCGGCACGTGGCGCAACCCTGCATTGATGTCATGGGGGAGCAGCACTTCGCCGCAACAGTGTGTAGCGATGAGGTGGCCAACGGCAAACCGGCACCGGATCCGTACTTGCGTGGCGCAGAGCTAGCCGGATTTGCGCCAGAGGACTGCCTGGCTATCGAAGATTCCTCAACGGGGGTGCGCTCTGCACTCGCTGCGGGATGCACGGTGGTGTGGAATCCAATGCCGGATGTGAGCGTTTCGCAGGCTGATGTGGGGACGTTAGTACCCCCGGCGCGCTTCATTTCGGGCAATTTGGATACCTCGAATTTGGGCTTTTTGCGGGCTGCTTTCGCGGGCGAGTAGACGACATGGAACAATAGACCGGGTGAAGAACTTTGATGACCTGTTTGCAGAGCTGAAGGAAAAAGCACAGTCGCGCCCCGAGGGATCGGGCACAGTCAAGGCGCTGGACGCTGGTGTGCATTTCCAGGGCAAGAAAATTGTCGAAGAGGCCGGTGAGGTCTGGCTTGCAGCTGAGCACGAATCTGACGAAGCCCTCGCAGAGGAGATTTCGCAGCTGTTGTACTGGCTGCAGGTGGTCATGGTCGGTCGCGGGCTGAGCCCCGAGGATGTTTACAAGTACCTGTAGGAGAAATCAACACCATGCTGCGTATTGCCGTGCCCAACAAGGGATCGCTGTCCGAGGCGGCAGTCGAAATCCTGAAGGAAGCTGGCTACCCGGGTCGAGGCGACTCCAAGAGCCTGACCATCCACGACGAAGCCAACGACATTGAGTTTTTCTTCCTCCGCCCGAAGGATATTCCTATCTACGTTGGCAACGGCCATCTGGATTTGGGCATCACCGGCCGCGACCTGGCCGCTGACTCGCTGGCTCCGGTCGATGAGGTTCTGAATCTGGGCTTCGGCGCCTCGACCTTCCGCTACGCCGCTCCGGCCGATGAGGAGTGGACCGTAGAAGCTCTGGAGGGCAAGCGCATTGCCACCTCGTACCCGAATCTGGTGCGCGAGGATCTGAAGGCTCGTGGCATTAACGCCACCGTCATTCGCCTTGATGGTGCAGTGGAGATTTCCATCCGCTTGGGAGTTGCCGACGTTATCGCCGATGTTGTCTCCACCGGTCGCACCCTGCGCAAGCAGGGATTGAAGCCATTCGGCGATGTTTTGGTCAGCTCTGAGGCAGTTGTTGTCGGACGCAAGGGTGTAGAGGTCACCGAGGAGCAGCAGGTGTTCCTGCGTCGCATGACCGGCATTCTGCATGCCAAGACGTACTTGATGATTGACTACAACATCCGTGCGTCCGCGCTGGAAGAGGCATCCAAGCTCACCCCGGGCCTGTCTGGTCCGACCGTGTCGCCGCTGGCTAACGAGGATTGGGTAGCAGTTCGCGCGCTAGTTCCGAAGGCAGAGGCCAACCCGCTCATGGACGCACTGGCAAAGATTGGTGCCGAGGCGATCTTGGCTTCGAATATCCGTATCGCGCGTATTTAAGTCACGCGACCCTTACACGCTATCCAGTGGGAGCTTCCTAGCTGAATCCACCCTTTACCTACGCTAGCGTAGGTAGTAATATTGACACTAAGAGTGCGCACGGCGTTAGCCGGACCGAAGCAGTAACTTTATGCCTGTACATGCGGCACATACGCCAGCGCTGTAGTTTTGGCGGTGTAACCAATCATCGCCACTAAATGTGGCCCACAAGGCTGCGTCTACTAGGTCTGCTAAAAGGCTAGAAGGGATTGCTTCCACATGTCCGCAACACGTACCGAGGTCGACCTGCTTGGCTCTATGGAGGTCCCGGCAGAGGCTTACTACGGCATCCACACCCTGCGCGCAATCGACAACTACCAAATCTCAGCCAAGACCATCAACGACGTGCCCGAATTCATTCGTGGCATGGTGATGGTGAAGAAGGCCACGGCCATTGCCAACCAGCGCGTCCACACGCTGCCCAGCGATGTTGCAGACATCATCGTCGCCGCATGTGATGAAATCCTGGAAAAGGGACGCTGCATGGATCAGTTTCCAATCGATGTCTTCCAGGGTGGAGCTGGCACCAGTCTCAACATGAACACCAACGAGGTCATCGCTAACCTCGCTCTAGAACTGCTCGGCCTGGAAAAGGGCCGATACGACGTCATTCACCCCAACGATGATGTCAACCAGTGCCAGTCAACCAACGATGCCTACCCAACAGGTTTCCGTCTTGCCATCCACATGTCGCTGCTGAGCCTGCAGAAGCACTTCGACTCCCTGGTTGAGGCTCTACACGCCAAGGGTGATGAATTCAACGACATCATCACAATGGGGCGCACGCAGCTGCAGGATGCCGTTCCCATGACCCTGGGACAGGCTTTCCACGCATTTGCCCACAACCTTGAGGAAGAGCAGGAGTCCATCGCAACTGCGTCGGCACGCCTGCTGCAAATCAACCTGGGAGCAACCGCTATCGGTACCGGTGTAAATGCGCCGGCAGGCTACCGCGAGGCCGTGACCCAGGCGCTGCGTGAGGTCAGTGGCTTTAAGGTGACCTCTGCGAAGGACCTAATCGAAGCCACCAGCGATACCGGCGCCTACGTCAGCGTGCATGCATCCCTGAAGCGCGCGGCCATGAAGATTTCCAAGATGTGCAACGACCTGCGCCTGCTGGCATCGGGTCCACGAGCCGGACTGAATGAAATCAACCTTCCGGAGCGCGCCGCTGGGTCTTCGATTATGCCGGCAAAGGTTAACCCGGTAATCCCAGAGGTCGCGAACCAGGCCTGCTTCAAGGTCTTCGGCAACGACGTGACCCTGACCTGGGCAGCCGAGGCTGGCCAGTTGCAGCTAAACGTGATGGAGCCTGTCATCGGCGCATGCCTCTTCGAGTCGATTGAACTGCTGCGCAGTGCTACCGACACTCTGCGCGACAAGTGCATTACCGGCATCACCGCTAACCCGGAAGTTTGCCGCGGCTATGTGGAAAACTCCATCGGTATCGTGACCTACCTGAATCCGGTCATTGGCCACCACGAGGGCGATATGATTGGCAAGGAAGCCGCTCGCACTGGCCGCTCCGTCCGGGACATTGTCCTCGAACGCGGGCTGATGGACGAGAAGGAGCTCAACCAGGTCCTGAGCACCGAGAACCTCATGCACCCGGAATACCGGGGGAAGCGCTACGTGGCAGGGGAGTCTCGCCTCGACGATTTGTCCTAAGCGGCAACAAGTCTAACGAGTGACTTTTCGGAGATACACATGTTAGTTGCCGTCCAAATCTCTATCGTTCTAGCAGCGATCCTCCTTGGCGCGCGTCTTGGTTCAATTGCTATCGGGTTCGCCGGTGGGCTGGGCGTTTTGGCGCTGGGCATCACCGGGGTTCCGGTCACCAAAGACGACATTCCGTTCGATGTCATCGGCATCATTATGTCGGTAATCGCGGCAATTGCCGCTATGCAGAAGGCCGGAGGCATGGACTATCTCGTCCACATTGCCGAACGGTTGCTGCGCAAGAATCCGCGACACATCACCTACTGGGCCCCGGTTGTCACCTACCTGATGACACTGCTCGCCGGCACCGGCCACACCGCATTTTCCACCCTCCCAGTTATCGCCGAAGTATCCAAGGAGGGAGGCGTTCGCCCGTCCCGCCCGCTGTCCGTGGCGGTCATCGCATCTCAGTTGGCGATTACGGCATCACCCATTTCAGCGGCTGTGGTGCTGATGGCTTCGCTCATGGAACCCCGCGGCGTTGGTTATCTCACACTCCTGGCGATTGTCATTCCTTCGACGTTCCTCGCCATCCTTCCGACCGCCTTTGTCACGAATCACCTAGGCAAAGAGCTTGACGACGATCCGGAGTATCAAAGCCGCTTGGAAAAGGGGTTAGTCTCCAAGCCACGTGGCCAGATGAGCGAATACGTGCCAACCAAGTCGGCCAAGTGGTCCGTGGCGATTTTCCTACTCTCGATTCTCGCGGTGATGGTCTACGCGACCATCAGCACTGAACAGGTCGGCCTCATCGCTGACCCCACGCTCCCACGAAACGAGGCGATCATGTCAATCATGTTGACCGCCGCCACTGTTATCGTGCTGGCCTGCAAGTTGGACGCGGCAACCATTTTGAACACACCGGTGTTCAAATCGGGCATGTCCGCCAGCGTCTGCGTTCTCGGTGTGGCGTGGCTGGGAACCACAATTATCAACCACTACATCGACGACATTAAGGCCGCGTCCGGCAGCCTACTGACCACAATGCCGTGGATGCTGGCAATCGTGCTATTCTTTGCGGCCGCATTGCTGTACTCGCAGGCGGCCACGGCAAAGGCCATCATGCCCGCTGCACTCGCGGTGGGAGTTTCTCCCATCACTGCGATTGCTTCCTTCGCAGCGACTTCCGCGCTATTCGTACTGCCTACTTACCCGACGCTCCTTGCCGCGGTGGAGATGGACGACACTGGCACAACCCGAATTGGCAAATACGTGTTTAACCACTCGTTCATCATCCCAGGCACCTTATGTATTGCCCTGTCCGTCGCGTTCGGTTTCGCCTTCGGCAGCGCACTGCTGTAGTGGGGGGCTACCTAGAACACCGCATAGAGAAACTGACTAGGTTTATGACAAAATCGAAGCGGTTAAGTCCATTCACCTGTCATAAACCTAGTCAGTAACTTGTACTGACACCGTTACCGCCGACGGTGGCACCCCGCGAAAGCTAAGTTCGCCGCGAGAGCCACCCCATCCGCAGCTTTTACTCAGTGCCGCCATCGCCGACAGCACCCGGCCAACCGGGGTACTCCGGTGTGACCCCGCCATAGGCAGGGCACATCTCCTGGAAAGAACACCACCCGCAGAGCTTGGACTTCTTCGGTACAAAGTCACCGTTTTCACCGTCGCGCACGATCGCCGACCACAAGTCGGCAATCTCCGCTTGGAAGGCCTCTAATTCTGTCGCGTTGGGACTCAGCACCAGGTCATCGGCAACCTTCAGGTACATCAACCGCAGCTGTTCCGGGATACGACCGGTGAGCCGCCACCACACCAGCGCGTAAAACCGCATCTGGAAGAGCGCCTCATCCTGGAAGCGAGGAGAGGGCTTCTTGCCCGTCTTGTAGTCGACAATCCGGACCTCACCGGTCGGGGCAATATCGACGCGGTCGATAAAACCACGAAGTGGCACTGACAATGGCACAGTCTGATCCGCATCCGGATCGATAACCAGCTGAACGAACTTTTCCATCTCGGCCGCATCGAAGCCCATGGGGTTTTCCATCATGAAATACCCCTTGAGCAGGCCGCGGCATTCGACCAGGAAGTCGTAGTAATCATCCTCCGGAACTAGCTCAATCAGTTCCTCGTCCTTTGCACGCATGTCCTCCCAGGTCGGCTTCAGCCGTTTCACCGCTGCGGGGTAAGTGCGTTCTTCACGGGGCCAGGCATGCATCTGTTCGAGCACAGCATGCACCAACGTGCCCTTGACCTGCGCGACAGTCGACGGCTCCGGAATCTTGTCAATCGCACGGAACCGGTACTTCAGCGGGCACTGGCGGTAGTCATTAGCTCTCGACGGCGACAGCGCCAACTTAGAGCGGCGGGAAGGTTGAACTGCTGACTTAGAACTTTGGGCATTGTCGGGCATACTAGCCAGGTTAGAGTACCGCCCGGATTTGGCTGCACCCGACATGACCCGACCCAACCAAACCCCAAAAGGAGCCCACACACCTATGGCATTGAGCGGACCATTCCAAGTCGGCGACCGAGTCCAGCTGACTGACTCGAAGAATCGCCACTTCACCGTCATCCTCGAGGAGGGTGGCAAGTTCTTCACTCACCGCGGCACCATCCTCCACGACGACCTCATCGGCGCCAAGGAAGGCACCACCGTCACCTCCAGCGAAGGCACCGTCTACCTGGCCATGCGTCACTTGCTGGTCGATTACGTCCTGTCCATGCCGCGCGGTGCTGCGGTGATTTACCCGAAGGATGCTGCACAGATCATCGTCGAGGGCGACATCTTCCCAGGTGCGCGCGTGTTGGAGGCCGGCGCTGGCTCTGGCGCGCTCAGCCTCAACCTGCTCCGCGCCATCGGCGCTGACGGGCAGCTTATTTCCTACGAGGTCCGCGAGGATCACATCGAGCACGCGGAACGCAACGTTGTCGACTTCATGGGTCACAAGCCCGACAACTGGGACTTGCGCCTGGGCGATCTCAACGAGGCCTCCGTCGAGTCGCTCGGCGGCCCGGTCGACCGAGTCATTCTGGACATGCTCGCTCCATGGGAATGCCTGGACACCGTTTCGAAGGTGCTTCAGCCTGGCGGCGTGCTCATGGTCTATGTCGCCACTGTTCCGCAGCTAATGAAAGTCATGGAGGGCATCCGCGCGCAGAAGTGCTTCACCGAACCACGCGCCTGGGAATCCCTGGTCCGCGACTGGAGTGTTCAGGATCTCTCCGTCCGCCCGGCGCACCGTATGCAGGCGCATACCGCATTCCTGGTGTGGGCACGCAGGCTTGCCGACGGCACGGTGCCTCCGCGCCCACAGCGACGAAATCAAAAGAAGCTCTAGACCCGCCGCTTCGCGCTGGGAGGTGTAGCCGTCGTAAAGCGTGATGCGACACACGGTCTAAATCGACCAAGCAACAACGGCATCTGGCCCTATGGGTAATCTGGGATACATGACAACGCCGTCTGACAAAATCCGTGATCTTGAGCAGAAGAACTACAACCTCGGCATTCGTAATAATCGCCTGGTTGAGCTGTTGCGGGACTCCCGTAACAAGCTAGAGCTGCTGCGCCAAGACATGGAGGACATGCTGGAGCCGCCTAGCACGTACGGGATTTTCCTTAAGCCGGGGCCGGAGAAAGGCACGGCAGAGGTGTTTACCGGTAATCGTCGGATGCGTCTGAGGGTGCAACCGGAGATTAACGAGCGGGCGCTTCGGCCGGGCGCGCAGGTGCGTCTGAATGAGGGGTCGATAATCGTGGAGGACTGCGGTTACCCGGAAAGCGGCGATATCGCCAATGTCCGCGAGGTGCTGCCGGATCGGGAGCGCATTTTGGCCTCAGATACTCACGGTGAGGAATTCGTAGTGTCGCTGGCGGGGGATTTGTCGCCGAAGCCGGGGGACTCGGTGATGATTGACCGCAAGTCGGGCTATGCGTTTGAGGTCATTCCGAAGTCCGAGGTGGAAAACCTGGTGCTGGAAGAGGTACCGGATGTCACCTACACGGATATCGGTGGTTTGGACAGTCAGATTGAGCAGATTCACGACGCCGTGGAGATGCCGTTCCTGCAGCCAGAGCTGTTTGAACAATACAACCTGCGTCCGCCGAAGGGCGTGCTGCTCTACGGTCCTCCCGGCAATGGTAAGACGCTGATTGCCAAGGCTGTGGCTAATTCGTTGGCACGCAAAATTGCGCTGTCCAGGGGTAAGAGTGAAGCGGAGGCGCAGCGGGCGCAGTCGTACTTCTTGAATGTCAAGGGTCCGGAGCTGCTAAACAAGTTCGTCGGTGAGACGGAGCGTCAGATTCGTTTGATTTTCGACCGTGCTCGTGACATTGCCGAGGATGGCAAGCCGGTTATTGTCTTCTTCGATGAGATGGACTCGATTTTCCGCACTCGTGGTTCGGGTATCTCCTCGGATATGGAAAACACCGTAGTCCCGCAGCTGCTCAGCGAACTTGACGGTGTAGAGGGGCTGGAAAACGTCATCGTGATTGGTGCCACCAACCGCGAGGAGATGATAGACCCGGCAATTCTGCGCCCGGGACGCCTGGATGTGAAGATTCGCATTGAACGCCCGAATGAGGCTGCGGCGAAGGATATCTTCCGCAAGTACTTGACTCCAGAGCTGCCGTATAACGCAGCCGAGGTGGAGACACGCGGCGGGGTGGAGCAGAATGTCGCCTACCTCATTGACCACGTTGTTGAGCGGATGTACGCCAAGACGAAAGAAAATGAGTACGTGCGGATCCGCTATGCAGATGGCACCAGCGAGGTTATGTACTACCGCGATTTCAACTCCGGCGCGATGATTTCCAACATCGTCGACCGTGCGAAGAAGTCCGCCATCAAGTCGGTTATCGCTGGCGGCGAGGCTGGTATTAGCTTGGATCACCTGCTGTCCGCAGTGGCGGAGGAGTTCGCGCAGAACGAGGACCTGCCGAACACCTCGAACCCAGATGAGTGGGCTCGTATCTCCGGTCGCCCAACCTCGCGCGTTGCCTCGGTCGAGGTGATTCGCCATGGCTAAATCCGCCGCCAGTTCTGCACAGTCGAACCGCTTCTTCGGCACGGAGATTGAGTACGGCATTTCCAGCCCGGACAACCCGGATGTCAGCCCAATTCTCACCTCCACGCAGGCCGTGCTCGCTTTCGCGCATGAGCAGGAGGAGGGCCTGTCGGGGCGCATCCGCTGGGATTACGCACCAGAGTCGCCACTGCGCGACAGCCGTGGTTTCGACCTGCGCCGTTACCACCAGCCACCGATTGTTGACCCGAATGCCGTCGGCGCTGCAAACCTGCTGGTGCAAAATGGTGCTCGCTTCTACGTCGATCACGCGCACCCGGAGTACTCCTCGCCAGAGACGGCAGCTGCCCGCGAGGCGGTTATCGCTGACCGCGCAGGTGACAAGATTATGCTGCGCGCAGCTCAGCTTGCCGCCGAAGCCACCGATGCTGAGGGCAATCCAGGTCCGATGCTGAAGCTCTACCGCAACAATGTCGATGGCAAGGGCGCCTCGTATGGTGCCCACGAGAACTACCTTTTCTCCCGAGAAACCGAGTTCGATGACATCGTCGCCGGTCTGACGCCGTTTTTCGTCACCCGCCAGGTGTTCACGGGCGCTGGTCGCGTGGGTCTGGGGCAGACGGGGCAGGAGTCGGGTTTCCAGATTTCGCAGCGCGCGGACTACATCGAGACTGAGGTCTCGCTGGAGACCACTTTGAACCGCGGCATCATCAACACCCGCGATGAACCACACGCAGACTCCGATCGCTTCCGCCGCCTGCACGTCATCATCGGTGATGCCAACATGAGCGAGGTCGCCACCTTCCTCAAGCTGGGCACCACAGGTTTGGTCATCGACGCCATCGAGGACGGCGTGCGTTTCGACGACCTGCAGCTCCGCAACCCCGTCGAGGCCGTCCATAAGGTCTCCCGAGACTTGACTTGCACCGAGAAGCTGCAGCTGGCAGACCATGTCACGTGGATGTCCGCAGTGGAAATGCAGTACGAGTACCTGCGTCGCGTGGAGAGCTACGACCAGCAGGGCGACGTCGTCAAGCTCTGGCGTGAAGTGCTCGACGTGCTTTCCGACGACCCCCGCAAGGCAGCCCATCTGCTGGATTGGGTGGCGAAATACAACCTCATGGAGGGCCTGCGTACCCGCCTGGGCGCGGGCTGGGACCACCCGAAGTTGGCGTTGATTGATATTCAGTACTCGGATATTGACCCTGCTCGTGGGCTGTACCATGCGCTGGTGCGCCGCGGTTCGATGCGCACACTCGTGACCGAGGAAGAAGTCGACCGAGCGGTTGAATACGCACCGGAGTCTACGCGTGCGTATGTACGCGGTGGCATTCTGCGCCGCTTTGGCAAGGATGTCGTCGCGGGCAGTTGGACCAGCTTGGTGGTGGACACCGCGGGGGTGTATCGGAGCACTCGTGACGTGGAGTCGCCTGGAATTACGCTGGCCTACATTACGCTGGATGAAGTTGACCGTTTCACTGCCGCAGAATGCGGTGACGTGTTGGAGTCTGCGGAGACAGTGGCCAAGGTGGTTGAGCATCTGCGTACTCTCGGGGCTATCCGCGAACAATAGGCACACATAGTGCAGTAATAGAGCAGTAATACTCAAAAGTTCATTTTTAAGGAGCAATATCATGGCTGGTAACACTCAGGTTTTCGGCGGCGGTTCCGGCGGAGGCGACGAGGAAGAGTTCGGCGAGGTCGCTGGCGGCGGTCAGGCTCAGGAGCACGTTGCAGCTGCTGACGACCTGCTGGATGAAATTGATGGTCTGCTGGAGAACAACGCCGAGGAGTTCGTGCGTTCGTATGTCCAGAAGGGTGGCCAGTAAAAAGTGACTGACCAGCAGGTAGGGCAGCAGGAGCCGGAAGCAACGCCGACACCGGTACCGGCACAGGCGTTGACCCGACGCATCACCGGTATTGAGACCGAGTTCGGCATCACTCTGACGCTGGATGGCTCGCGCCGTCTGGGACCGGATGAGATTGCCCGCTACATGTTCCGCCCGGTGATCGCTAAGTACGGGGCAACCAACATTTTCACCCCCAATGCTGGTCGTATGTACCTCGATGTCGGAAGCCACCCGGAGTACGCTACCGCTGAGTGCGATTCGGTCTCGCAGCTGGTAGCGTACGACCGCTCGGGCGAGGTCATCTTGAATGAACTCGCTGAAAAGGCTGAAGCAGAGCTTGCCGACGAGGGCATCGGTGGCAAGGTCTACCTGCTGAAGAACAACGTTGATACCGTCGGTAACTCCTACGGTTGTCACGAAAACTACCTGGTTGGACGTGAACTGGGACTGAAGTCCCTGTCCAAGCTGCTGCTACCTTTCTTGGTTACGCGACAGCTCATCTGTGGCGCGGGGAAGATTTTCCTGCCGTACCCAACCTCGCCGTATCACAACGATCCGATTCAGTACTGCTTCTCGCAGCGCGCGGATCATGTGTGGGAGGGCGTCTCCAGTGCAACGACGCGCTCCCGGCCGATTATTAACACTCGCGATGAGCCACACGCGGACTCCAACCGATTCCGCCGCTTGCACGTCATCGTGGGCGACTCCAACATGAGTGAGACGACGACTGCGCTCAAAATTGGCTCCACTCAGCTGGTACTGGAGATGATTGAAGCCGGCGTGAAGTTGCCGGACTTCGAAGTCGCCAACGAAATCAAGTCCATCCGTGCGGTGAGCCGCGATATGACCGGCAAGGCCGAGATTCCACTGCGCAGTGGCGAAACTGCCACCGCACTGCAGATTCAACGCGAGTTCCTGGACGCTGCGACGGAGTGGCTGAAGGTCCGCGAAGAAAACATGGTCAATGAAGACAAGGGCATTGCCGGGGCCGGCACGTCCAACGAGGAAATGGGCCGCATCGTCGAGCTGTGGGGTCGCGCGCTGGATGCCGTGGAAACCGGTGACTGGTCTCTCATTGAGCACGACATTGACTGGGCCATTAAGTACTCGCTCATGAAACGCTACCTGGATCGCGGTCTAACGCTGGAGGACCCCAAGCTTCATCAAATCGACTTGGCCTACCACGACATCCGTCCCGGCCGAGGCATCTTCCGTGCGCTGGAAGCCCGTGGCATTGCCTCGCGGTGGATCACCGATGAGCAGGTCGCTGAGGCAGTCCGCATCGCACCGCCAACTACTCGTGCGAAGCTGCGCGGTGATTTCCTCGTTGCAGCTGAAGACTCCAGTTTGAAGACCGTAGTGGACTGGACACACCTGAAGATTTCCGGTGACGATCCCATCTCCACTATGCTCGGCGACCCCTTTGCCACGGAAAACGATGAGGTCAATGAGATGATCGAGATTCTGACGGCCGCGAAGAAGACCTCGGATACGGATTCGAATAACTAGTTCCGTCCCCGGAAACTGCCCCAGGAAAAGGAGCCCCACAGTCGTGTCTGTCTCACCGGTATCGGAAAACCCCGGATCCGCTGCGATCAGTGAGAACCAACGTCAGGTTCAGCTGCTGTTGGCGCTTGCCGACGACACCGGGTGGGTCAGCGAGTCGTGGATCTCCAAACATGTCGAGGGTTACTCCCGTGTTTCCGAGGATTCCCGGGCTCGTTATTTACGTGCGGACACCGCGGCACTCCTGGCAGCCGGGGTCCCGGTGGAGGTTTCGTCGTCAAGCGCGGGCGATAAGGTCAAACGTCTGCGCCTGAACAGACTACGGTGGCCCCAGCACGACCCCGAGTTCACTGAAGCGGAGGCTTCGGTGGTTTTCCAGGCGGCGAATGCGGCGTTTGGTTCGGAGGAGCTGAGCTCGACGGCTGTGGCGGCGTGGCGGAAGCTCGCATCGTTTGCGCAGCGCAGCGCCATTGCGAAGCCGGATGAGTCGGTGGTGGTGGCCGATGCGGTGGATATGAGTCGAGTGGATTTCAGCACACTGCTGACCGCGATGACCTCGCCGCGCCGGACAGTGGAGATGTGGTACTCCCGCCAGTACGGCGTGGATGATGAACTGCGCATGCTGGAGCCGTGGGGTCTGATTAACCTGCGCGGGCGCTTTTATGTGTTGGGCTTTGATCCGCAGCGTGAGGCCGCGCGTATGTTCCGGCTCAGCCGTATCCGCGATGTGTCGGATACAGGGACGTCGGCGACCCAGCCAATGCCCGATGGTGACTTGCAACAGATTGCGGAAAACATGTTGCACCGCGGTGGCAAGACCTATCAGGCGGTTGTTCGTATCGCTCCGAATACCTGCGCTGATGTGGTGATGAAAGCGACCGCGTTGGGGGATGGGCGCTACGAGCTGCCAGCGGCACCTGTGAGTGAGATTGTGTCCACAGGTTTGAGTTACGCACCGGATTTGATTGTGGAATCACCTGAAGAGGCACGGTCGGAGATTATTGCTCGGTTGGAGCAGGTACTCGCTCGCCATGGCGGATCGAATGGTGCGAAGAACGCTTTGGAGGGCAACTAATGACAGTGCATGCAGCCCGGGAACTTGACGCGAATGTCAGTGTCGACGAGTTGTTGGCGGTCGTACCGTACTTTTCGCAGCACCGTTCAATGACAGAGGCCGCTACCGAGCTGGCCATACCTTTTGCCCGAATTCGGGCAATCGTGGAGCAGATTGCCGACATCGACCAGCCGGGACTCCTCGGAGTGCGGGCTTTTGAAGTTGATTACCGCAACAGCTTTGATGTCCGCATTCGGCCTCAGGCAACGGTGCTCAGCCAGCCACGTGCGCTCACAGCCGAAGAAACCGCGACCTTGCTGCTCATCCTGGAAACCATCGAGGACTCCGCAGCCACCACTTCCTCCGAGGCCGCGCAGACGGCCGCGACAAAACTACGCAGTGCTCTGGGAATAAACGTCCCCATCATTGACTCGACCGCTGCGGAAAATGGCAAGGCCTTTTCCTTTTCTGAGCAGATTTATTCCGCGCTGCATCAGCGCAAGGTGTTGAAGGTGCGCTACCGGAATGCCTCAGGGCAGATTACAGTCCGTGAGCTTGACTGTGTCAACGTTTATACAGTTGAATCCACGACGTACCTCCGCGCTGTGGACCGTGCGCAGGAAGACCGTCGCCAGAAGAGCTTCCGCGTCGACCGCCTGGAGGCCGCCGAGGTCCTCGACACTCCCGCCGGTTTCCACCGCCCCGAGCCTTTCGATATCCGTGATCCCCACGCCTTTGGTGCGGAAACGGGAACGTCCGAATGGGCAAGTGTGCTTATCGACGCCGACGCCACCTGGATCGCAGACTATGAACCGGTCTTCTTTACCGAAGATGAGGGAGAAGAAGAGGATACCGAACTGGTCTCTGACCAAGGCTTAGGGCAGTCGGAATATGTCGCTGACGTGCCGATGTCCGACTTGGCCGCAACAGTCTCCTTTGTGCTCCGCCGTTCACCGAGCGTAACGGTCGCTGAGCCCTTAAAATTGAAAAACGCCGTTGTTGCGCGAGCCCGCGAAGCTTTGGCAGAGTATGGTCGAAACGACAAGGCTTAAATCAAAGCTTTAATCGCGCACGATGTGGCAACTTGCCACTTGTATTTGTATTCATTCGAAAGGTCTCTAAGCGGATGCCGAACCTAGGTCCCTGGGAAATCATCATTATCCTGGTCGTTCTTGTCTTGCTCTTTGGTGCAAAGAAGTTGCCGGATGCCGCACGTTCGCTCGGCCGCTCCATGCGTATCTTCAAGTCCGAAGTCAAGGAAATGCGCAACGATGACGAGCACCAGGAGCAGGCTGCAATTCAGCAGGCTCCGCAAGCCCAGCCACAGCAGCCGTACCAGCCGCAGCAGCAGTACCAGCAGCCGGCACCGCAGGCTCAGCCGCAGCAGCCGTACCAGCCGCAGCCTGGCCAGAACAACCCTGGCCAGCCGCAGCAGTAGTAGAAGGCCGGTTGAAGCGTGACTTCAGCTACATCCACATCACGTCCTCGGAAGCGCCAGCGTAGGCGCAATCCCGAGGGCGTGATGACTATTGTCGAGCACATTCAAGAGCTCCGGCGTCGCCTCGTTCTCGCCCTCGCTGGTATTGCCGTTGGCACTGTTGTGGGCTTTATCTGGTATCAGACAGCCTTTACCATTGGTCAGTTCCGCATACCGCTTACCTCGGTCAATGTTGGCCCTGTGCACTTTAAGTCCCTGGGTGAGTTGCTCAAGGATCCGTACTGTCAGCTTCCACCCGAGATGCGTCTCGGCGGCGGTGAGGGCGCGGAGTGTCGTCTGCTGGCGACCAGTCCGTTTGAAATGTTCATGCTGCGTCTGAAGGTCGGTGCGCTGGCCGGTCTGGTGATGTCGTCGCCATGGTGGCTCTACCAGATTTGGGCCTACATCACTCCCGGCTTGGTTCGGAAGGAACGCCGCACCACGCGCAGAGTTGTGACTGCCGCCGCGCTGCTGTTTGTCATGGGTTCCGTCCTGGCCTACTACGTTGTCGCCATCGGTCTGGAGTTCTTGCTCCAGATTGGTGAAGAGACGCAAATTTCTGCACTCACCGGTTCGCAATACTTCGGTTTCCTCTTGGCGCTCATCGTCTGCTTTGGCGTGAGCTTTGAGGTTCCGCTTTTCCTGGTCATGCTGAACATGGCCGGTGTCGTTACCTACGAGAGCATCAAGGACAAGCGCAGCATCATCATTATGTCGCTGTTCATCTTTGCGGCCTTCATGACTCCGGGGCAGGAACCAATATCCATGGTCGCAATGGCAACGGCACTGACGTTGCTGGTGGAAATCGCAATCCAGATTTGTCGTCTCCATGACCGTCGTAAAGCAAATGAGCGACCTGATTGGTTGGACGTCGATGACGAGCAAGGCTCCGGACCCATTACAGCGTCCGGCCCGATTGGCTCCGCCGGCGGTATCGGTGACGTGGGCGGCATTGACGCCCCGACTTCAGTAAGTGCGCCGACGTCGATTCAGCCGGGCGGCATGCCGACGGCATCAGCGGCCCCGACGACCTCTCCGGTCTCTGGTCCCACGCCAGTGAACGCGCCGACGCCGACGCGGGCATCCCAGATGCGTCCTACTCGCAATTCGCGTCCACCACGGCCACAGGGCATGATTCCGGAGACTCCGATGCCGACGCAGGACTTGCGAAATCGTCCGACGAGCGACTTTGATGATGTTCTCTAGCGCGGTTTATGACACTCTAGAGGCATGACTCTTCTCGGCGATTTCGTCAGCCAACAGGATTTCGATCTTGACGACTTTCAGCTCCGCGCCTGCCAATCAATTGAGGCAGGGCGGGGCGTTGTCGTCTGTGCACCCACCGGCGCGGGCAAGACTATTGTTGGCGAATTCGCTATTTATGCAGCTCTTGAGCGTGGCGGCAAGTGCTTTTACACCACACCTATCAAGGCGTTGAGCAACCAGAAGTACCACGACCTAGTCGAGGACTACGGCGAAGACCGCGTGGGCCTGCTCACTGGCGACACTTCGATTAACGGCGACGCGGACATCGTGGTGATGACCACCGAGGTGCTGCGCAATATGATTTACGCGAACTCGCCGACGCTGAAGAAGCTCACGCATGTGGTGATGGATGAGATTCACTACCTCGCTGACCGCGAGCGCGGCGCTGTGTGGGAAGAGGTTATTTTGAACCTCGACCAATCCGTGGCCGTCATCGGTTTGTCGGCGACGGTGTCCAACTCCGAGGAGTTCGGTCGCTGGCTTTCCACGGTGCGCGGGCACACGGACGTTATTGTCACGGATCTGCGCCCGGTTCCGCTGCATCAGCACATGCTGGTGGGAAACCGGCTCTATCCACTCTTCGAGGCGAAGTCGGACAAGGTCAATCAGGACCTGTTGGAGGCGTGCCGTCGTGCCGAGTTCGGCTACGGCGACGCTGGGGCCAGGGAGCGCTACCAGTACAAAAAGCACAAGGGCGGTGGGCGCTCGTATAGCTGGGGCGATAAGGGGCAGCGCAAGTTCCGTCCGCCGAAGCGCGGCGATGTTATCCGCATGCTCGGCTCCATGAACATGCTGCCCGCGATCGTTTTCATCTTCTCCCGCGCGGGCTGCGAAGGCGCGCTGGCGCAGGTCGGTGCTACGCGCGCAGAGCTCACTGACCGGGATGAGCAGGAGCGCATCGCCAAGATTATCGATGACGGTGTTGCACACATTCCGAAGGAAGATCTGCAGGTTCTCGGTTTCCTGCGCTGGCGCCGCATTCTCATCCGTGGTTTTGCGGCGCACCATGCGGGCATGCTGCCTGCGTTCCGGCACATTGTGGAAGAGCTCTTTAACGAAGGCCTGGTCAAGGTTGTCTTCGCCACCGAGACGCTTGCGCTGGGCATCAACATGCCTGCCCGCACGGTCGTGCTGGAGAAGCTGGTCAAGTTCAACGGCGAAGCACATGTGGATCTCACGCCGGGTCAGTACACGCAGATGACCGGTCGCGCTGGCCGCCGCGGTATTGACACTGTCGGCAATGCAGTGGTGCAGTGGGCCCCGGCAATGGATCCGAAGGCTGTCGCAGGGCTGGCATCTACGCGCACATACCCGCTGATTTCCACCTTCGCGCCGAGCTACAACATGAGCGTCAACCTCCTGCAGACGCTCGGTTACGACGGCTCGAAGCGCGTCATGGAGCGCTCATTCGCACAGTTCCAGGCGGATGGCGACATCGTCGGAGTCGCCGCCGAACTGTCCAAGGCAAAGCAAGAAGCCGCGGCCCTGCGTGCGGAACTGCTCGGCAGGGGAGCCGACGCGCACGCTGAAGGGGCGGAGGCTGAGGGGTCGTCGTCAAGCGAGGAAGGCAGTTCGCGTGACGACGAGCGCCTGACCCAGATGCTCGAATACCTGGATCTGCGCGCGAAGCTGACCCAGGAGGAGAAGAACGCCAAGCGTCGCAATATTGAAGACCGCCATACGGAAACAGTGACCGCGCTGCGCAGACTCCGTCGAGGCGAGGTTATTCCGCTGCCGAAGGGTAAGAAGGTGCAGCTGGCGGTGGTGTACCGAGAGGACCATTCGAAGTCGAATCCTCGTCCCGGTGTCATCAGTGTCGGCGGGTTCGTGGGGCGTGTGGAGCCGCATATTTTCCCAGCGGCGCCGCAGACGGTCGGCGCGATTAAGCTGCCTCGGGATGTGGACCGGCATCCGCGACGCGCGCTCGGAATTGTTCGCGCAGAGATTGGCCGCAAGGGGCTAAAGGGACCAAAGAGGCTGAAGCGTCGCACTGGTGGCAACTCGCCGGCGGTGAGGAAGTTGCGCCAGGAGCTGCGCGAGCATCCGCTACATGGCGATCCTGCGGTGGAGACGATGGCTCGTCACGCCGATACGCTGCGGCAGGCCGAGGCGCATGTGGCCAAGCTGCAGAAGCGCGTCGATTCCGCCTCGGATACATTGGCGCGCACATTCGACCGCATGCTGCAGTTGCTAACACAGATGGACTACGTGGAATGGCCGGAGGGCGCGGAGCCGACAATTACCGAGGAAGGCCTTCGGCTGGCGCAGATTCACAACGGCTCGGATTTGCTGGTGGCCACGTGTCTGCGCCGCGGTATTTGGGATGACCTGGACCCCGCGGAACTGGCCGGTGCGGTGTCGAGCTTGGTCTTTGAAAACCGCAAGGCCAGTCAAGGCAGTGACGAGGTGCCTACCGAGCCACTGGCCAAGGCGCTGGGGAACACCTACCGCATCTGGGAGGAACTGTCGGAGGACGAGCGCCGTTACCGGCTGCCGGTAACGGACTTGCCGGATATGGCTTTTGCCACCGCAATTCATCAGTGGACTGCAGGCGCACCGCTGGGATACTGCCTGCAAGCCGCCGCCGAGAGTGGCGCGGAGCTGACCCCGGGCGACTTTGTCCGCTGGTGCCGTCAGGTCATTGACCTGCTGCAGCAGATTAAGAAGACCGGCTACTCCACGGACATTCGCGACAAGTCCGCCGAGGCTATTCAGGCAATTCGCAGGGGAGTAGTGGCGCTGAATAATTAGTTTCCGGTTAAGTTGGTCAGCCGAAGCCTCGCCGCCCCGAGGCCACTCAACCGGCGACGGGCACAGGCCGACGGGTACAGTTGGCAACTATGAGCAACGGTATCTTTAGCTTTGACATCTATCAGCAGCGTCTGGATCGCACTGCGGAGCTACTCCGCAGCCGCGATGCGGACGCTGCAGTCTTTGGAACCGGCGCTGACCTGAAGTATCTCATTGGTTCTGCGGTCACTTCGCATGAACGCCTGACCGCGCTGGTGGTCACTGCATCCGGCACCACCACGCTGGTACTGCCCGCTGTTGAGCGCGGGGACCTGCCACTGTGTGCAATCGGTGACCTCAATGCCGATGTGGTGTTGTGGGAAGACGGCCAGAATCCGCACCGCATTGTCGCCGACTTGGTGGGCCACGTGGGCACCCTCGCAGTGGGAGCCTCTTTGACCGCTGACCACTTGATTCCTATCCAGGATCTCACCGGAGCTAAGACTGTGTTGGCCGGAGACCTTCTGAAGGAACTGTTCATGCGCAAGGACGCCGCTGAGATTGATCAGCTGCGCGAGGCCGGCGCCGCTATTGACCGCGTTCACGCTCGTGTGCCGGGTATGCTGCGCGCAGGTCGCACTGAGCGCGAGGTCGCCGATGAGATTTCGGCTGCCATCCTGGAGGAAGGGCACGTCGCCATTGACTTCGTCATTGTCGGCTCCGCTGAAAATGGTGCGAATCCGCACCACGATTTCTCCGACCGCGTCATCGAGGAAGGCGACGTGGTGGTCGTCGATATCGGAGGCACCTTGCCGCTTGGCTACCACTCCGATTGCACGCGCACCTATGTCGTCGGCAAGCCGGGGGAGAAGGAAGCTGCAGCGTGGGCGGCTCTGCGCAAGGCGCAGGAAGCTGCCGTGGCGGCGGTGCGCCCCGGTGTGACGGCTGCAGAGATCGATGCGATTGCGCGTAATAGCCTCACCGCTGCGGGCTACGGCGAGTACTTCATTCACCGCACTGGTCATGGCATTGGCCTGTCCACGCATGAAGAGCCGTTCATTATGGCTGGCAATGAGCTCAAGCTCGAGCCTGGCATGGCGTTTTCGGTGGAGCCGGGTGTGTACCTGCCGGGTGAGTTCGGTATGCGGCTGGAAGACATCATCGTTGTCACCGAAGACGGCGGAGAATCGGTCAATAATGGTCCGCACGATTTAATTACCGTCTAATCGAGGTTTAGAGGAAAGGTATTTTCTAGCGCATGGGACACGTACTCGTTCTTGGTGCCACCAGCGAGATCGGCGGGGAAGTTGCCGCGCGACTGGCCAACCACAACACCTTCACGCTCGCTGCGCGCCGCACTGAGGCGCTCGACGGCATTGCCGGTCGGCTCATCGACTCCGGTGCCGTCGCGGTGCACCGCATCCACTTTGATGCCGATGACATCGCGGCACACCGCCAGTTCGTCGAGCACGCCTGGCAGCACGGTCCCATCGACACGGTGATTGTCGCGTTCGGTATCCTCGGTGATCAGCGGAAGTGTGAGGAGTCCGGCGAGGCTGCTGCGGCAGTCATTCATACCGACTTCACAGCACAGGCATCGATTCTCACTGAGCTTGTCGCGCGCATGGAGTCCGACATCGCCTCCGGCACGCTGCCTGTGCGCGATAAGGTCGCGGGCCGCATCATGGCCTTTTCCTCTATCGCAGGTGCCCGCGTGCGCCGCGCCAACTACGTCTACGGTTCGGCGAAGGCCGGTCTCGATGGTTTCCTCCAGGGCATGCAGGACCGCCTGCACGGGAGCCATATTCAGCTGACGATTGTCCGGCCGGGCTTCGTCATCGGCCGCATGACCGAAGGCATGAAGCCAGCGCCGATGTCCTCGCGCCCCGCCGAGGTCGCGGAGGCCGCCGTCACTGCTTTCGACGGTCGGAAGCCCCACGTCTGGGTGCCGCGTAAATTGGCATTGCTCGCACGCGCCACACATCTGACTCCGCGCTGGATTTGGCGCAAGATGCCCCGATGAGCCCAAAGCTTCGCGTCGTCGGCATCGGCTGCGACGGGTACCCTGGTCTATCCGCCCGCGCTGTCGAGGCGTTGTCGTCGGCTCGCCGCATCATTGGCTCTCCCCGTCAGCTCCATTTGCTTGCCGACGTCAACCTGGACGCCGACCTCTCACCTTGGCCAGGTGGCTTCTGGAAGGACTGGCAGGCCACCCTGGCAGATATTGACCCCGCAGTCGATGTCATCCTCGCCAGTGGCGACCCCATGTTCCACGGTGTCGGCGCGTCCCTGGTTCGGGAGCTCGGCCGTGGCGCCGTGGAGGTTATTCCAGCGCCATCGTCAGCCTCATTGGCCTGCGCCTACCTCGGCTGGCCCTTGCATGACACTCCGGTGATTTCGCTGGTGACAGGGGAGCCGGGGCTACCTGGAGCCGCGCGTGTGGTACCGGTAGCGGATTCACTACGGCCCTTCCTGGTGCTGTGCCGAAACACGGACTCAGTGAAAGAGGTCGCTACGGTTTTAGCCGACCGCCCAGACACCAAGCTCACCGTGCTGACCAATCTCGGCGGCACGAAAGCTACAGGGCTGCCGGAGTCCGTTGCCGAAGGCACAGTGGCGAACCCACCGGTTGCAGCTGGCAACCTCACGGTGCTGGCGGTGGAGCCGTCGGGAAGCGCGCGCGGCTGGCTGCGCGACGGTGACTTTGATTCGGATGGTCAGCTGACGAAGGCGCCGATTCGCCAAATGACGGTCGCTGCGTTGGATCCGCGGCCGGGAGCTCTGCTGTGGGATGTCGGCGGTGGCACGGGGTCGATTGGCATTGAGTGGGCTCGGCACGGCGGACGTGCGGAAATTTTCGAGCGCGATGCTGTTCGTGCAGAGCGAATTGCTAAGAATGTGGCGGCTCTGTCTGGCAATGTGACCGTCCACCACGGCGCAGCGCCGGGGGTTTTGACTGACTCGAATCTTCGCCCAGATGCCATTTTCATCGGCGGAGGTCTCACTGCTGACGGAATGATTGAAACCTGTTGGCAACGCCTTGCCCCGGGAGGCACCATCGTCGCGAACACCGTAACGCTGGAGTCGGAGGCTCTGCTGTGGCAGGCGCGTCGCGACTATGGCGGGGATGTCACCCGGCTTGCCGTGGAGCGCGCAGGTGCAGTCGGCAGTTTCACTGCGTGGCGCCCTGCGTTGCCGGTGGTGCAGTGGGTGGCGGAGAAGCCAGTAGCGCCTGCGCTACCATAGACGTAATTTCTCTGTCTAGAAAATATTGAGGACTCTGTAACTCACAATGACTGTGTATTTCATCGGTGCAGGCCCGGGGGCAGCGGATTTGCTGACGCTGCGCGCGGACCGGCTTATTCGTTCCTGCCCAGTGTGCCTTTACGCGGGATCGATTGTCCCGCCTGAGGTGCTGGAACACTGCCCCGAAGGCGCAGAGATCATCAACACCGCGCGAATGCCGCTGGATACCATCATCGAGACCATTCAGGCGGCACATGCGGCGCGCAAGGATGTCGCACGCCTGCAGTCCGGTGACCCGTCGGTGTGGTCGGCGCTGGCAGAGCAGGTTCGTCGTCTCAGCGAGCTCGGCATTGACTACGAAATCGTTCCGGGTGTGCCGGCATTTTCCGCGGCGGCGGCCGCTCTCGGCCACGAGCTCACGGTGCCAACTGTTGGCCAGTCGGTGGTGCTGACTCGTATCTCCGGGCGCGCTTCCAAGATGCCGGAGGGCGAGACCCTGGAGAACTTCGGCCGCACGGGCGCAACTCTGTGCATTCACTTGGCCGCCCACGACATCGATCGTGTGGTCGAGGAGCTCACCCCGCATTATGGTGAGCACGGTCCGGTGGCAGTCGTGGCTTTCGCATCCCGTCCGGAACAGGTTATTCTCCGCGGCACGCTGTCTGATATCGCGCAGCAGGTCAAGGATGCAGGTGTGACTCGTACCGCTGTCATCATTGTCGGCAAGGTGCTCACCGCCGAGGCGTTCCCGGATAGCTACCTCTACAGCGATGATCGTCCACGCGATGAGCACGGACGGACCATCCCATGCGTGCACTAATTCTGGGTGGGACTGCTGAAGCCCGCGCCCTGGCCAAGCGCCTAGTGGGCGAGGGCTGGTTTGTCACCTCTTCACTGGCCGGTCGCGTTTCCAACCCCAAGCTGCCCGTCGGCAATGTCCGTATCGGCGGTTTTGGCGGTCCCGCAGGACTGACTCGATGGCTAATCTCCGATGCCACGGAAGTCATCATCGATGCCACGCATCCGTATGCAGAACAGATCAGCGAATCTGCTGCTGAAGCTGCCCGCGCCACCGGTATTCCGCTCGTGGCGCTGCATCGCCCTGCGTGGGAGAAGCAGCCAGGAGACAACTGGGTTGAGGTGTCCTCCATGCAGGAGGCCGCGGACGTTGTTGCCGACCGCTTCTACAGCCCGTTTCTCACTATTGGCCGTCAGCAGCTTGCTCCATTTGCCGGTGACTCCAACGGCCGTTACCTCATTCGCTGTGTGGAACAGCCCGCGCCGCCGCTTCCGAAGAATCGGAAGATTATTCTCAGCCGTGGGCCTTACGATGTCGCAGCGGAGCGCAAGCTCATGCGGGATTACGCCGTGGACTGCGTAGTGACCAAAAACTCCGGTGGTGCTGCTACCTACGCCAAGATCGAGGCAGCCCGCGACCTGAAGAAGCCGGTCGTTATCGTGCAGCGCCCACAGCTGCCCGGCGCGGATATCGCCACCGTCGCCACAACGGTGGATGAGGCGTACAACGCCGTCATCCGCCGGGCGTAGCGGCTAACGCAGCAACTCGCCAGTTCCGCTGGTGCCGCCCTCACCGTAGTGACGTGCGGTGTAGACCCGAGTGGTCTTGCCGACACGATACGCCTTCGTCGACGACGAACCGATAATCACCATGGTCCGCATATCGACGACATCCGGGTCGAACTCCGCCAACGTGGTCACGGTAACGTTTTCCTGCTCCGAGCCAACTGCCCGTGCCACAATCACAGGCGTTGTCGGCTCGCGGTATTCCAAAGCCAAGGCTCGTAGCTCTCGAATCTGCCATCTCCGCGACTTGGAGGCCGGGTTGTAGACAGCAAATGCCATGTCTGCACCGGCTACGGCACGCACTCGCTTAACGACGACCTCCCAGGGCTTCAACCTGTCGGAGAGACTGAGCATCGCAAAGTCATGGCCAAGGGGAGCGCCCACTCGACTTGCGACAGCCTGAGCCGCAGTCATGCCCGGCACGACTCGAACTGGAATGTCTCGCCACATATCGTCGTCAGCGACTTCCAGCACTGCGGCCGCCATGGCGAAGACCCCCGGGTCACCGGAACTGACCACCGCAACTCGACCTCCACGCTTGGCGATATCCAGCGCCATAGTGGCTCGCTCTGCCTCTACGCGGTTGTCTGAGAGGTGGCGGCGTTGCCCGGCGCGCTCAGGAACCCGGTTGATGTAGGTGGAGTAGCCCACCAGATCCGTGGCTCGGGCCAGTTCCTCAGTGACTTCTGGGGTGGTCCAGCGCTCCGCACCCGGGCCCAGGCCGACAACGACGACTTCACCAACTGCTGGGGTAGCCGACTCAGTCGCCGTATCGGTGGCTACACCGGTCGCCACATCATTAGCTGGCTCAGGCGCCCCAGAAACACTCCGTTCAGTTCCGTAGACAGCGGAAGGCACGACGGCTACTGCAAAGTACGGAACTTTCTCCGGGTCTGCATCGACCAGCGGGTAGCTGGTGTGCTCATTCATCGTTGCTCGCTCGACAACGTAGGCGCGCTCGAGCATGCCTGCGGACTGCAACGCTGTGCGCACCTTCTCAACGTTTTTCCCCAGCTTCATAATGACTACACAGTCTGAGGCGTCAAGAACCGCAGCGATGCGCTCGGAATCAGCGGTGGCGGGAACAACGCTGACGATTTCGGTAGCCTCGCCGAGCGGCTGACCAATCTCTGCTGCCGCCGCAGTAATGCTGGCCACTCCGGGGACAATCTCAGTGGGAAAGTCCTCGCTGAGGGCGTGATGCAGATGCTGGTACGAGCTATAGAGCATCGGGTCACCGAGCGAAAGAACTGCAACACTTCGTCCCTCGGCCAAGTGCTTGTGCAGGCGAGCAGTGGCCTCTGCATAGAAACCGGCGAGCTGCTCGCGGTAGTCGACTGGGCGCCCGGTGGTCACCGGGTATTGCAATTGCTCTTCCACGGCAGCGTCGTCACGCGCGTCAATCAGTTCGGCGGCGATTGAGCGCGCCGTGGAACGTCCGTGAGTTCCTGCATGGTAGGCGATGACATCGGCTGTGCGGATGATGTCGGCACCGCGGAGTGTAATGAGACCTGCGTCGCCGGGACCGAGTCCGACGCCGTAGAGATGACCAGGCTGAGCACTGTAGGAGCCGGACATGGTTTAGATAATCTCCTTTGCGGTCGCAATGGCATTGAGGGCAGCACAGGTGATAGCCGAGCCACCGCGACGGCCGGTGACGGTGATGTACTTCAGCTCTGGGTTTTCGGCACCGGAGTCGATAGTGGCCTGCTTTGATTCCGCGGCACCGACGAAGCCCACTGGCATGGCCAAAATGGCAGCGGGCATGGGGAAGGAGCCCTCATTAATGCGGTTGAGCAGGTGGAAGAGGGCAGTGGGAGCGTTGCCGATGGCGACAACCGCGCCCTCTAGGCGTGGCTTCCACAGCTCCACGGCAGCAGCAGTGCGCGTGGTGCCGAGTTCTTGAGCCAGCTTGGGGACGCGCTCATCACGCAGCAGGCAGATGACCTCGTTGTCAGCAGGTAAGCGCTTGCGGGTAATACCCGAGGCGATCATGTTGACATCGGTGAAGATAGGAGCGCCTTCCTCGAGAGCCTGGCGAGCTGCGCGCACAGCTCCCGTGGAAAAGACGATGTCCTTGGCCAGGTCGGTCTGACCTGCTGCGTGAATCATTCTGACAGCGACGGTTTCCTCATCGGCATCGAAGCGGGAAAGATCGCTTTCTTCGCGAATGATGGCAAACGAGTTACGGTAAATATCCGCACCGTCGGTGTTGTACTCAAAGCGCTTCATAGGCTTAAAGCCTAGTCCACAGCAGTGACTTCGTATTCTCCGTCCCCGGTGGCGAGATAGTCGAAGTAACCGCCCTTGGGCTTGCCGCAGCGACGCTCACAACCGGAGAAGTGCACGCGCCCCTCGGGCAGTCGGCCATCGGCAATTGCGTGAGAAGCATCGCCGCGGGTGTCAGCCAGAGACTTTTTGCAGCCGGGGCGTCCGGTGCAGGCGCTGACGCGCAGCCAGGTGGACTTCCGGTCGAAGATCAGGCCATTGGGCGCCAATACCTTGACGACCTGTTCGGCAACTTCCTCTTCCAAATCGTGCAGAATCAGCGAGTACCACGGAGTGATATGCACCGGCACCTGAGTGTGCGAGATCGCTCGGGCCAGACGCGCCGGGAGGACACCAAAGCGCAGGCCAGCGGCCAGGCTAACCAGGCCATCCGGCTGGTCAATCCAACCGATCTGGCGGGACAGCCCGGCGGTGGCATCGAAGCTCTCAGCCGGAGTCGGCTCCTGGCGACGAACTCGCGCGCCCAATTCCTCGACTACGGCATCAGCAACGCGCTCGGCCGCATTGGCTTCGGCGATGCGCCAGGCTGAACCACGGCTGTCATTCCACACCTTCGCTGTGGTGATGAGAGCCTCCACGACGTCGTCACGCGAGACGACAAGCCCCGAGGTCGCGCCACCAATGATGAGTTCGAACGTGTTCTCATCGTGGGCGACAACACCGAAGTCGGGGCGCTCACCGAGCACGTCACCGCGGCCATCGTCGAAAGCCATGAGTGTGCGACCTGGCAGTGTTGCCAGCGACGGCTCCGCGATGAGGGCCTTGTCGAACTCTTGAACCAGGTCGCGCACATCAGCTTTACCGCCGACGCGACCGGACAGCGGCGACTGAAGAACGTTGCGTACGCGGTCGTGGCTGGTGGAGGGAACCAGCTTCTCTTCTTCCGCGGCATCGGCGAATGCGCCGGTGTTGGTGATGCCACGGATCTGAACATTGCCGCGGGAGGTGAAGTGAATATCACCGTCGCCGAAATTCTCGGCCAAATCGGCGAGTACGGCGAAGCCCGGCGCGGGGAGAAAGCCTCCGGGGAAGCGCAGACGACCAATTGCGCCATCAGCTGCGATATGAACCTTGCGGCTGCCGGGGCAACCGTCCTGACGAGTGCGGGTTCCTTGATCAGATGCAGTCATACTCTCAAGAATACGCAAACACACACAGAGCTGAGCCCCCGAAAACAGGGGCACATTATCCAGCCCCTTTCCAGCCCAACGAAACCATCCTGAAGTGGAGTTTTCATACCCCTCCGCAAAAACATACAAATTCTTCACTGAAAATCCACCGATCTACCTTTTTAAAACCTTATTGTTTTCATAACCTAACTTCCTCTGAATTAAGGGAAGTTTTCATTGGGTTTTCAATCTGGGGTTATTCAGGAGATTTCATGCCACATCACGACGCTGAAGCACTCACGCACGAGGCACACGACACCGTCGGCACCGGCCGTGCCTCGACACAGACACGCTCTGCTTCACGACGAAACCGTCGCACAATCCGAACGGGAATCGGGGTAGCGCTAGCAGGTCTTATGACCATCGGCCTGGCTACACCTGCAAACGCACAGCCACTAAACATCCCGGGCCTATCGGATAGTGGGCTGGCGGATAAGGTGTCGTCGTCAAGCGCAAACCGCGAACTGCCTGGTTTCGGCCATGTACCGAACCCGAATATGGAGAGGCTACTCGGCATCGAGAAAGACGATGAGGAGTCTGGTAGCGAGGGCGCAGGCAGGCAGCTGACCCCGGAACAGGCTCGCGTGGCCGCAGCCTCTCCGCTGAATTCTCTGCCGCTGACCCCGTCGCGCACGGCAAATGCCGGCATGCTGGTCAGCAGTGAGGATGCCGAGATGATGGTGAACGACAAGCTGTGGAATGTGGATGCCAAGCGTATTCACTACAACTCCACGGATTCCCTCGGAAATCCCAGTGTGGACACAGCCCTTGTGGTGACGCCGAAGACGGAGTGGAAGGGCAGCGGTCCGCGTCCGGTCGTCGCAATCGCGCCGGGCACGCAGGGTGGCGCGGAAAAGTGCGACCCCTCGGTATCCTCGCAGACCGGCCTAAAGATTGAGTTCGGTCCGTTGGACATTATTGCTCCATACGAGACGATCCCGATGGTCGCGAACTTGAAGCGAGGCGCGACTGTGGTGATGATCGACCACCACCGCAATTCCCAGGGTAACCAGGACTACGTCGACAACATCGCCTCGGCACAGTCACTGTTTGATGCCGTGTCTGCCTCACACGAGCTCGGCGTGGACAAAAATGCGCCCGTGGGAATTTATGGCTACTCCCAGGGTGGCTCCGCAGCCGCTGCAGCCGCTGAGCGTGCAGGTGTCTACGCTCCAGAGCTCAACGTCGCCGCATCTGCCGCCGGCGGCCCGCCGTCCGATCTCGCAAACGTCCTCGACCAGATTGATGGCACTACGCTGACCGCCGCGATTGCACTGGCAATCAATTCTGTCCTGGATAAGGATCCGGAGCTGCGCCGAGTCCTCAAGGAAGAAATCAGCCCCGAAGGCAAAGAACTGCTGGACAACGTGGGCAACTACTGCGCGGGTGGCTTGGGTTTCCATCACTCGTTTGAAACCACTGACCAGTACACGACTAGCGGTGAGTCACTCAGCGAGATGATTAAGCGCTACGAGCCGGTACAGAAGGAACTCGCACGCCAGCGCGTCGGCAACTTCGTCCCAAATGCGCCGGTGTACCTCTACTCGGGTGAGCATGATGACATCATCCCCATCAACCAGGTTCGCAAGCTGCGCGATTCCTGGCTGAATCTCGGCTTCACCGACCTGGAGTACGTCGAAAACACGACTTCACCGGTGCTACCGAAGACGGGCATTAACCATATCGTTCCGATGCTCGCGGAACTGACTAATGCCACCGACTTCCTCTGGTCCCACTTCCCAGATCAGCCGGCGGAGCAGTCGCTGGAACTCTAGCAATAGCCCCTGCAGTAGAGTGATGGAGAAATCCACTGCCATGCCGCTGACGAGAAGCTCGGTGAAAATCCGCACGGTCGCGCCACTGTCACAGTCAGACCTCGTCATCGGTTAGAAGGCAGACTCCCGCCGACCGGGGACGCGTTGCTCCCCAGGAAGTGAATGACTACACCGTGATTCTGCTGCTGTCGACCTCGGATACCGACCTTCTGTCCGCCCGCGCGGCCGCTCAGGCCAACCCGGAGGTGTCCTACCGTTGGGCAAACCCGGCGCGTCTGCTCGACGATGATTTGCCCACGCTTGCCGACGGCGCCGATGTCGTCATCATCCGACTTCTCGGTGGCCGCCGCGCCTGGGAATCCGGCATCGACTACTTTGTGAACTCCGGTATTCCCACCGTCCTCGTCTCCGGTGAGCAGGCACCCGATGCCGAACTCACCGAGTATTCGACAGTTCCCGCAAACGTTGCCACGCAAACGCACATTTACCTGGCGGAAGGCGGCGCAAAGAACCTCGCACAGCTGCACAATTTCCTGTCGGACACACTGCTTCTGACCGGTCTTGGCTTTGAAGAGCCCACTCGCATGCCGGCCTGGGGTTTCCTGGAGCGCGACTCCAAGGTGGCCACGGAAGATTCCCGCGGCACCGTCGGCATTATTTACTACCGCGCCCAGCACCTGGCGGGAAATACGCACTACATTGAGGCGCTTGCTGACGCGGTCGAGGCTCGCGGCTACGTCGCCAAGCCTATCTTCGCCGCGTCCCTGCGCACCGCCAGCGATGAACTGCTGGCAGAGCTAGCTTCCTGCGACGCGCTCATCACCACGGTGCTCGCCGCTGGCGGCAACCGCCCGGCACTCGCGCAGGCCGGCCAGGACGATGACGGCTGGGATGTCGCCGCACTCGCAGACCTGAACATTCCCATCATCCAGGGTTTGGCCCTGACTTCGTCCAAGGCGGCATGGGAGGACAACGACGAAGGTCTGTCGCCGCTGGACGTCGCAACACAGGTCGCCGTCCCCGAATTCGACGGCCGCATCATCTCGGTCGCGTTCTCGTTTAAGGAAATCGACTCCGACGAGCTCATTTCCTACGTCCCGGATCTCGAGCGTTGCGACCGCCTGGCCGGCATCGCCACCCGTTACGCCGCGCTCCGCCACATCAACAACGCTGACAAGCGCGTCGCCGTCATGCTCTCTGCGTACCCGACCAAGCACGCCCGCATCGGCAACGCTGTCGGTCTGGACACACCAGCATCCACGTTGAAGGTGCTGCACGCGCTTGCCGACGCCGGATACAACCTCGGCGACACCACCAAAATCCCCGGATATGCCACCGCCGAGGATGGTGCCGATGAACCAGATGCGTTCATGCACGCCATCATCGAGGCCGGCGGCCAGGACCCGGACTGGCTGACCGAAGAGGTTATGGAGGCAGCCGAGCTTCGCCTGCCCGCTGCCACCTACGAGAAGTTCTTCGCTACCTTGCCGGAAGAACTTCGCTCCGACATGCAGGACAAGTGGGGTGCCGCGCCGGGCACCCTGTACGTCCACCCGGATACCCAGGACATCTACATTGCGGGCCTGACCTTCGGCAATGTCGTGGTCATGGTGCAGCCACCGCGCGGTTTCGGTGACAACCCGGTGGGTATCTACCACGACCCGGATCTGCCGCCGACGCACCATTACCTGGCCTGCTACCGCTTCCTGTCGCTGCCGCAGGCGGAGGGCGGTTTCGGCGCCGATGCCGTGGTTCACATGGGCAAGCACGGCAACCTGGAGTGGCTGCCGGGCAAGACCGTCGGCCTTTCCGCTTCCTGCGGCCCGGATGCTGCCATCGGCGAGCTGCCAATGATCTACCCCTTCCTGGTCAACGACCCGGGCGAAGGCACACAGGCCAAGCGCCGTGCTCACGCCACGCTTGTCGACCACCTCATTCCGCCAATGGCCCGCGCCGAATCCTACGGTGACATCACCCGTCTGGAACAGCTTCTCGACGAGCACCAGAACATCTCCGCCATGGATCCGGCCAAGCTGCCGGCCATCCGCCAGGAGATTTGGACGCTGCTGACCGCCGCGAAGATGGACCGCGACCTCGGCTGGGACGAGCGCCCGGACGAGGAGGTCTTCGATGACATGCTCATGCATGTCGACGGCTGGCTCTGCGAGATTAAGGACGTCGCCATCCGCGGTGGCCTCCACGTGCTCAGCCAGGCACCGGAAGACGAATCTCTAATCGGCACTGTGACCACCATGTTGCGCGCCCGCCAGCTGTGGGGCGGCAAGCAGACCCTGCCGGGCCTGCGCGAAGCTCTCGGCCTGGCCGAGGACGGCACCGATGAACGCCACGCTGTGGACTCTATCGATGCACTGGCTACGGCGCTGGTAACCGCCGTGGTGAAGAATCCCGACCAACCGGTGACACAGATCGCGGCTGATGTGCTCGGCTCCGAGGAATTCGCCGATATCGCGGCACCAAACGGCCTCGACCAGGTCGTCGAGCTGCTGCAGTTCACCCGCGACGAAATTCTCCCGCGCCTGGCTGCTACCAGCGAGGAGATCCCACGCATTCTTTCTGCTCTCGATGGCGAATTCGTCCCGGCTGGCCCCTCCGGCTCACCGTTGCGTGGCCTGGTCAACGTGCTGCCGACTGCCCGCAACTTCTACTCGGTTGACCCCAAGGCGGTGCCGTCGCGCCTGGCTTGGGAAACCGGTGTTAACCTCGCCGATGGCCTGATTGAGCGCTACCGCGCCGACCACGGTGAGTACCCCAAGTCGGTTGGTCTGTCGGTGTGGGGCACTTCCGCCATGCGTACCTCGGGCGATGACATCGCCGAGGTGCTCGCGTTGATTGGTGTGCATCCGGTGTGGGATGACGCATCTCGCCGTATTGTCGGCCTTGAGCCGATTCCGCTGGAGGAGCTGGGCCGCCCGCGCATTGACGTGACCGTCCGTATTTCCGGCTTCTTCCGTGATGCGTTTCCGCATGTTATCGACCTTTTGGATGATGCGTTTCAGCTCGTCGTCAAGCTTGATGAATCCGATGAGGACAACTACGTGCGCGCCCATGCGAAGGCCGACCAGCAGGAGCGCCCGCGTCGCATCTTCGGTTCCAAGCCGGGCACCTATGGAGCTGGCCTGCTGCAGCTGATCGATTCCGGTTCCTGGCGCGATGACGCGGACCTGGCAAAGGTCTACACGACCTGGGGTGGCTACGCCTATGGCCGCGGTGTCGATGGGGAAGAGGCAGCTGACGACATGAAGACGGCCTACCGCCGTATTCAGGTTGCCGCGAAGAATGCCGATACCCGCGAGCACGATATCGCCGACTCCGATGACTACTTCCAGTTCCACGGCGGCATGATCGCCACGGTCCGCGCACTGACGGGTTCCGCTCCGGAGGCCTATGTGGGCGATTCCACCCGCCCGGACGCCGTGCGCACCCGCACCCTGCACGAGGAGACGCGACGCGTCTTCCGTGCCCGCGTGGTCAACCCACGCTGGATGCAGGCAATGCGTAACCACGGCTACAAGGGCGCCTTCGAAATGGCCGCAACCGTCGACTACCTCTTCGGTTACGACGCGACGGCGCAGGTCATGGATGACTGGATGTACGAAACGCTTACCGACGAGTACGTTGCGAACCCGGAAAACCGCGAGTTCTTTGAACAGTCGAATCCGTGGGCTCTGCACGATATTTCCGAGCGCCTGATGGAGGCCGCCGAGCGCGGTATGTGGGAAAACCCCGACCAGGAACGCATGGATTTGCTGCGCCAGACCTACCTGGATACAGAGGGCGACTTAGAGGAGCGCGCTGACCGGTAGGTAACCGCTAGGCGACCGGTAGGCGACCGCTAGTCGTGGTCTAACCGGCCGATAGCCGTAACCACTTGCTCATCTAGTGGCGGTTACACTGGGGAACTATGAGCAAGTGGTTCACAATTATTTACCTCATCGCCGAGATTGCGGCCTTTATCGCACTTGGTGAATGGATTGGCTATGGCTGGACCGTCCTGCTGGTTCTGGGTCTATTCATTCTGGGATTGGTTTTCGCCGCCATCGAGTTCAAGCGCATCTACCAGAAGTTGCTGCTGGATACTTCTCGTACTCTTACTGAGTACGGACAGAAGCATCCGGAGGAGGCAATCAAGCGCTCGGCAAAGGGCGCGGGACACTTTGTGGCTGACTCGGCAATTCTGTTGGTTGGCTCTTGGCTGATTGCCCTGCCGGGCGTCGTCACCACCGTTGTTGGTTTCCTCATGGTGCTACCGCCGACTCGCTGGCTGATTCGTAAGAGCGGATCGGTGGCGCTGCTCAACGGACTCCGCAACTTCAGTGACCGCAGCATGATGGTGGTCTCTCAGTACGGCATGAACCCCGGTGCTCCAGGAACTGGCGCTGGTGCTGGCGGTTTTTCGGGTTTCCCTGGATTCTCTGGTGGTTTCCCGGGTGCGGATGGCAAGGCCTTCCCACAGGATAAAATCGTCCCACCGGCACCGGACAACGCCTGGGATGATGACCAGGACGACAGCGACAAGCGCTAACTCAAAAACTCGCAAACGTAGAGAGTTCTCTTATACAAGTGCACACTAACCGCCAAGCGCGCTCCAGCGAGCACGGGAACGTCGCTCAGAAAGACGCTTCGAAAGGCATTCCGGAGAATCCGAATCGCTGGCAGGCGCGCTTTCGCGCGCTTACCCCACTAAAGCAGCGCCTCGTTCTCGCCTTCATTGCAATCCTCGCTGGTGGATTGCAGTTCTTAAGCTATGCGCCCATGAGCTGGTGGTGGACGGCCTGGATCGGCCTCGCCCTGCTCATTTTTGCCTTCTTCTGCGCAGCCGATTGGAAATCCAGCGTAGTGGTGGGCTTCAGCTGGGCAACAGCGACGGCACTTTTCTCACTGCCGTGGATCGGCTCCTTCGTCGGCATTGGCCCCTACGTGGCGCTCTCAATTGTGCTGGGTCTCCTGACAATTCCGGCGGCGCTTGCGATGTGGCTGATTGCCCAATCCAGTTTCCCCCTCGCGCTGAAGCTCCCTGGCATGGCCGCTGCGCTCGTGGCAGGGGAGGCGCTGCTAGCCCGCTGGCCTTTCGGAGGCTTCCCCTGGCTCCGCGTTGCCTGGGGGCAGGTCGACGGCCCGCTGGCCCCAGCAGTGGCAATCGGCAGCACTGCATTGGTCACTTTCCTCGCTGCTTGCGTTGGTGCGGGACTGGTCGCGCTCACGCTACGTTCCTATGCAACCTCCGCTGCGCTTTTGGTGGGAGCGTTATTCGTCGGCTGGGTTCTTCCTGCGTGGACCCAACCACTGCCTGAGCCTACGGCCGCTGACAACACCCGTGTCGCGGTTATCCAGGGCAATGTTCCTCGCCTCGGTTTAGAGTTCAATGCCCAGCGCCGCGCAGTCCTGCAAAACCACGCCGATGCCACCAATGAGCTGGCACGACGTGTCCACCAAGGTAAGGAACAGCAACCGGATATCGTCATCTGGCCCGAAAACTCCTCCGATGTCAGCCCGTTTACGGATGGGGAAGCGGCACGCATTATCGAAAACGCCGCGATGAATATTGGCGCTCCCATCGTGGTCGGCACCTTTACCTACACCGATGGGGTGCAAAACACCATGGTGGTCTGGGATCCGCAGACCGGCCCCGGCGACCAGCACGAGAAAATCTATCTCCAGCCCTTCGGCGAAACCATGCCATTCCGCGAGCTACTGCGCCACTTTTCCGACATGGTCGCTCACGCCGGAGACATGACTCCGGGCAACGGCGATGCCGTGGTCACAACGCCAGGCACAGACGGTTTAAAGAAGGTCAATCTAGGCGTGGCCACCTGTTACGAAGTGGTCTTCGATGGCGCCTTCCGCAACGCGGTCAACCACGGCGCAACCATGCTGGCCACGCCCACAAATAACGCCACCTTCGGTTTCACCGACATGACCTACCAACAGCTGGCCATGAGCCGCATGCGAGCCATGGAGTTCCAACGCTCCACGGCCGTCGCCGCAACCAGCGGTGTGAGCGCGATTGTGGATGCGCACGGAGACGTCGTAAAGCAGAGCAAAATCTTCGAGCAGAAGGTACTCACTGAAACTCTGCCTCAGTACGCCCACCTGACTTTTGCAGCCCGCTTCGAGACGTGGATTGAAGGTCTACTGACCGCATTCGGTATTCTTTGTGTGGTTGGTGCCGTCCTGCGTCGCCGTGGCGGAGATGCCAGGGCAGGCGCAGATGAAGTTGATGGCCGGGATACTGAGCAGAACATGCACTAAGGAGAATCACGAGTGACTGCCCTAAATGAGTCGACGCTGGTTGTCATTCCCACTTTCAACGAGCGGGAAAACCTGCCGGGCGTGATTGCACGCCTGCGCGCAGCGGAGCCTCGCGTCGACATTTTGGTTGTCGATGACTCTTCACCAGACGGCACCGGTGAGCTCGCCGATGAAATCGCTGCCGCTGACAAGTCGGACAACGGCGAAGAACACATCTACGTCCTGCACCGCGAGGGCAAGGGCGGTCTCTGGGGTGCGTACCGCGCGGGCTTCGCTTGGGGTCTCGAGCGAGACTACGAGGTTCTCTGCGAGATGGATGCCGACGGCTCCCACGCACCAGAGCAGTTCCATCTGCTGCTGGAGAAGCTCGAGGACGGTGCCGATGTCGTCATCGGTTCCCGCTACATTCCGGGCGGCAAGACCGTCAACTGGCCAATGAGCCGTCAGGTTCTCTCCCGCGGCGGCAACCTCTACATCTCGCTGGCGCTCGGCGCGGGCATCTCGGATATCACCGCTGGCTACCGTGCTTATCGACGGGAAGTTCTCGAAACCCTTGACCTCGAGAACATTGGCAAGGCTGCGTACCTGTTCCAGACCGAGCTCGCTTTTGAGGCTGTACAGGCGGGCTTCTTGGTGGAGGAGGTTCCGATCACCTTTACTGAGCGCGAGTACGGCGAGTCCAAGATGGATGGCAGCTTTGTGAAGCAGTCTCTGCTGCAGGTCACCAAGTGGGGATTCAAGCACCGCTCGCAGCAGGTAAAAAACCTGGGGTCGGAGATTGGTCGCCTGGCTGGTCACGAGTTTAAGCAGCGATTCCGCAAGTAGGGCTAGGGCAGCCCCAAAGATTGCGGCCTGCCCGTGTGGAGACGGGCTGCCTGTATGACTGCGGGCTGCAAATGTGAATACGGGCTGCCTGTATGAATGGGGGCTGCAAATGTGAAACTGTCTTAGTTTATGACAGTTTCAAGCCATTTTTCAGGCCATTTTTGTCATAAACGCAGTCAGTAACTCGGATCGGCCCGCCGCAGCCAGGCACCAACAAAAAACGGGCCCGAATAAGGAGCAAAACCTTATCCGGACCCATTTTGCAGCATGTAATTCACAGCTGCAGCGCCCTAAAGCTCACTAGCGCAAGCCAGCTCAAACCTTAAGCGTTCTTCTCTGCTTCTTCGGCTTCCTTCTGAGCCTTCAGCAGGCGAGCGGCGTTACGACGACGCTTGCGCAGCAAGTCAACACGCTCATCCAGCAGCACGTCGAGCTCCTCGATGGAGCGGCGCTCACGGAGCATGTCCCAGTGAGTCCTCGGCGGCTTCACCGGCTTGGCTTCAGTGCCTTCGCCTTCAACCAGCTCACCAATCTGGCCATTCTTGCACAGCCATTCACCTGGAATTTCCGCGTCATCCGCGAATGGGACCTCGAAGATCTCACCGGATTCAGTGCGGTAGCGGACCATCATTCGCGGCGCGAGGTCATGATCGCGATCGGTCTCATACGAAACGGCGCCCATGCGACTGCCACGAAGAACTCGATCTGCCATGTGGAACGTGCCCCCTTTGGTAGAAATACTAGACCACACATTATAACGCCTTAATCTGTATTCATGCCATAATTGACTTCTGTGTCAGATCAGAAGCCGAGCACAACTATCGCCAATTGCCAGTGGTGTGGCCGCGAAATGGAGGTCGCGATCCGCGGTCGCCGGCGCAAATTCTGCAGCCAAGCCTGCCGGCAGCGCGCGTATGAAAAACGCACCGGCGTAGCAAAAGGCGCCTCCAGGCCGATTGCCGAACGAATCAATTCGGATCTCACGCTGAAGACCACCGATGCCACGAGCAGGTCGGCGGGCGATGACGTCGTAAAGCGAATAGGGGACGGGCTCTTCGAAGTACGTTGTCTCGCCGAAGACTTGCGCACCGCGCTTGACGACGACATGGAGACTTCCGCCCTACAGGAGATTACGCAGGAATTGATTATGAAAACGCGTGAGGTGGAACGGTTTATCCCATAGCGGATTAAAAGGATAGGATGAGCACTATGAATTCTGGTGTCCGTAAATCAATTATTACTTTGATAGCCGTTGCAGTTGTTGCGCTCGCAATTGTTATTGTGGGACCAGTTTTGTATCGCGTTTTCACGCATGAAGGGGTGCGTACTGGGGATTTCGAGGCTAACGAGCTGCCTGCAGCAACGACTGACGCGAATGGCACCTGGAAGATTGTCGGTGGCGATAACTCACAGAACACCTCCGTTGGCTTTACTTTTAACGAGGTGCTGCCAGGCAGTAGGCGGACGACGTCCGGTTCCACCCACGATGTCACTGGCGAGCTGAAGGTTGCTAACAACAATCTTGAGGACGCATCCGTTGTTGTTGACATGGCAACTCTGACTAGCGATATTGAACGTCGTGACATCAATGTCCGCAACAATATTTTCAGCGTTGAGCAGTACCCAGAAGCTAAGTTTGAGCTTGCAGAGCCGCTCGATATTTCAAGCATTCCAGATAACGGCCAATGGGCAAATATCGAGATTCCGGGACGCCTGACCATTCGCGGTGTCACCAATGATGTCACCGTGCCAATGAAGGTCGCTCGCACCGAAAACCTGGTTTTGCTGTCGGGCACCTTGCCAATCAACCGCCTGGATTACAACGTGCGCCTGCCACAGTTTGTAGCTGCATCCATCGAGGAGAACGGCGAACTCAATCTACGCATTGTCGCGGAGAAGCAGGACACGTAGGTTTCGGCTAGCAGGCACGGCCATCTAAAGATTGATCGCACGAGAACGAATCTAAAAGAGGCTTCTAGCCAGCGAAAATATGCCCCGTTTCGTCACTGTGACGCAATAAAGCCATTTAGTCACACACCACAGAAGTCCCGCCAAAAACAATTTTGATAGGCCAGTTGGGAGCCGCAACAATATGAACACCTACGAAGCAATGTTGCTCGCACGAAAGGTGCGAATGGTGCTACTGATTATCTTCATTGCATTCGTGGCCTACAAGGGCGTGTGGTGGCTCGTGGCTGTTGGCATATTCCTGATTGGCATGACGCTGTGGCAGAACAAGCGACTGCGGGAAGAGATTGCCGTCCGCAACGCGGATGAGCTTGCAGCAGACACCAAGACCAATGGACAATAAGCCCGACAGCATGGATCAAGCGCCAAGGTAGAACGCGGCGGCGGAAAACGTGGCAGCCCTAGAAATTCAGAACCTCCCAGGGCTGGCCACTGTCAATATTTGTCCGATAATATACATTATGACATTTTGCCCTTAGGATCCCGTCCTCCCCATTACCGCCGATGCGCCATTACCGTCAGGTCTAAGGAATTTTTAGTAAGATTTCTCGCATGCCTGAACTCTCAGACACATCCAGCAGCTCAGACAGACCCAATGCGTCCGACACATCAGATAGCTCTGGCTCGTCCGACGACCCAGAGCCTCGCGCCAACGTTGACGGGCTCTCTGTAGCCGCAGTAAGCGCAATCACCGCAGCAACCGCCGCAGCATCCCCAGCGAACGCCGCAGCATCCCCAGCGAACGCAGCGAACACTTCAGGTGATGCCGCGTGATTGTATCCGCACTCATCGTCTTAGCGGTCTTTCTATTCCTCGTTTTCGCCAACGCAATTTTCGTTGCTGTCGAGTTTTCCTACCTCACGGTTAACAGGAACGATGTCAAGAAGGCCGCAAACGCCGGCTCAAAGTCCGCATACTTAGTAGACCGTGCTCTATCACGCACCTCTACTAACCTCTCCGGCGCACAGCTGGGAATTACGGTCACCAGCCTCGTCGCTGGTTTCCTGACCGGTCCTTCCCTCGGCGTCCTCCTCGAAGCCGCATTTGGTGGCACTAGCATCTCTCCCGCCACCGTCACTGCAATCAGCACTACGGGCGCTTTCATTATCGCGACCTTCACTCAAATGGTCTTTGGCGAACTCGTCCCCAAAAACTGGGCCATCGCCGAGCCCACTAAAGTCGCAAACCTCGTGGTCAGGCCACAGAATGCCTTCATGTTCGCATTCGGCTGGCTGGTCTGGCTACTCAACAGCGCGGCTAATTGGGTGCTCAAACGGCTCGGCTTCTCCCCTGAGGAAGAGGTCGCCAGTGCCAGGACCGCGGAGGAACTCCGTGCCGTCGTCACGCGCTCTAGCGATGAAGGAAAGATTAACCCGCAGACCGCCGAGTTGGTGGCACGATCGATTGAGTTCGGCGAGCGCACGGCGGCTGATGTGATGACGCCACGCACGCAGATTATCTTTATCGAAAATCAAAGCGTCGCAGAGATGCTGACGGTCGTCGCAGATTCTGGACATGCACGCTTCCCCGTCGTCGGCAACAGCGTCGACGACATTCGCGGCGTGGTGCATTACACCGACCTGCTCAGCGTGCCACACGCACAACGCTTGACGACGTCGGCTGCGAGCCTGGCCAAAGATGTACTCGTGGTAAACGACTCGACCACACTTGATCCGCTGATGCGTCAACTGCGTGAGGATGCATACCAGTTCGCGGTGGTTGTCGATGAGTACGGCGGCACGGACGGCATTGTGACGTTGGAGGATCTCGTCGAGGAAATCGTCGGTGAAATTGACGATGAACAGGACGATCGTTCGTTGCTCTACAGCCGGATTAGCCCCAATACGGTGATTGTTTCCGGTCTCATGCGCCCTGATGAGTTGGGAGAGATCCTAAACCTGGTCCTGCCGGAGGGCGAAGAATCCGACACTATTGGTGGATTTATCACCGAACGCTTGGATCGCATGCCTCGCTTCGGCGACACGATTACGGTCGAAGCCACCGACCACGAAAACCTCGATGAGGAGCACTTGCCTACCACCGCTGAAGTTGCTTTTCGAGTCGAGCGCATGGCGCGTCACCGCGTGGCCGTATTCGTGTCCAGGTGGACCGCGCCGGCAACAAGGTCACGCGCACGGATGAAGGCGCTGACCAGGACGGCACCAGTCACAACCACGTCGAGCACAACAGCGAAAAGGAGGGCTAGAACATGCCACTACTTACTCTTATTTTGCTGTTGGCCCTCAATGCCTGGTTTGTCGCCGCTGAATTTGCGATGGTCTCGGCTCGCCGCGATCAAATTGAACCGGATGCCGTCAGCGGCTCTACCAGCGCAAAGTACGCGCTGCGCGGTATCGAAAACGTGTCGGTCTCCCTGGCGGCAACACAGCTGGGCATTACCGCCTGTTCCCTGCTCATCGGTGCCGTCGGCGAGCCTGCGATTGCGCACTTCTTCGAGCCCTACATGACAGCACTGGGACTCCCCGCGGGCACCGCCCACGTGGTTGCGCTGGCGTTGGCGCTGCTGATTGTCACTTTCTTACACATGGTTGTCGGCGAAATGGTGCCGAAGAACATCGCTATTGCGGCTCCCAGCCCGACGGCGAAGTTCGTGGCTATTCCGCTGTATGTGATTGTGCGGGTGCTCAATCCGGTTATCTGGGCGATGAATACGACGTCGAACATCGTGGTTCGCAAGGTTCTTCGCGCCACTCCGAAGGACGAGGTCGATTCCTCCTTCACCGCTAGTCAGGTGCAAGATTTCGTCGCCGAGTCCGGGCGTCAGGGCCTTCTCGACAATGACGAGCTCGCGCTCCTCCACAAAGCTCTCGGCTTCGAGCATCTCACCGCCGCGGATGTCACTATGCAACTCGACACCCTCGTCACCATTGGCTCCGACGCCACCGTCGCCGACATCGAAGAGCTCAGCGCACGCACGCGCTTTTCCCGCTTCCCCATCACCGATGCCGACAGCAGCTTCATCGGCTACCTTCATGTCAAGGATTTGCTCTCGCTTGACGACGGTCACCGCGACCGACCCTTCCCGCGGAATCTGATTCGCACCTTTGCAAGCGTCAGCCCGGATGCCAAGCTCCAGACGGTCATGCGGCTGATGCAGCGCGAGCAGGCTCACTTCGCCTTGGTGACGGAGGAAAATAGTACTTCGGAGAGCTCTGTCAACGGAATCGTTGCGCTGGAGGACGTACTAGAAGAGCTCGTCGGCGAAGTCCGCCAGGCAACAGCCTAGCGAGTGCGCCGACGAGCCCCGTCGATTCCAGCTGGTTACTTGCTGCTGAAAGCTAGTTAGCTAATTACTTCAGTGCAGCCAGTGCGGAGTCGTAGTCCGGCTCCGTGGTGATCTCATCGACCAGCTGGTTGTAAATGACCTTGCCCTCTTCGTCAGTGACGACTACGGCACGAGCAAGCAGGCCAGCGAGCGGGCCATCCTGCTGGACAACACCGAAGGCTTCGCCGAAGCCGTGGCGGAAGTCCGAGGCAACCTCAACGTTGTCCAGGCCTTCTGCAGCGCAGAAGCGGCCGAGAGCGAACGGCAGGTCACGCGAAACATTAACCACGACGGTGTTGTCCAGCCCAGCAGCGTCCTCGTTGAAGTGACGCACCGAAGCTGCACAAACACCGGTGTCTACCGACGGGAAGATGTTGTAGACGACCTTCTTACCAGCGAAGGTCTCGTTGGTGACCTCCCCGAGGTCGCCACCGGTGAGGGTAAACTCCGGAGCCTTGTTGCCCACCTCGGGCAGGTCTCCGGAAAGCTGGACTGGGTTGGACTGAAATGCGGTTTGTGTCATAGCGCCCTTTTTACCGCCTTTCGTCCGGATCCTCCAGGCTGTTTTCTGGAAATCAGTAGAATCGTGACAGAAATGAAATTCCGGGCCGCAGTATCTTGAGCAATCTTGCGTACCTTGCGGTCCGGGCCACGCTATTCAAGCGGGCCCCACGTTTAAACTCCGAGGAAAGGCAGCCATGAGTTTGATTACCGCAATTGTGTCCATCGATGTCGAAGCTGACAAGATTCCGGAGGCCGCCGAGACCATCGTCGAGATCGACGGCGTGACTGAGGTCTACTCCGTTACTGGTGACTGGGACTTGGTCGTCGTGGTGCGCGCAACTAATCACGATGATTTGGCGGAAATCATTCCAAATCTCATCAGCAAGGTCGACGGTGTTATTCGCACCCAGACTCAGCTGGCTTTCCGCACCTACTCTCAGCACGACCTGGAAAGTGCATTCTCCATCGGGCTGGAGTAGGCGCGGTTTCTTCCACCGAGCCGTGCGGTATGCGGGAGCTACTTAACCACTTCCGCCATCGCGCGGCCTGCCTGGCGGCCACTGAAAATACAGCCGCCCAGGAATGTACCTTCCAGCGCGTTGTTGCCGTGGACGCCGCCGCCACCGAAGCCAGAGGCCTCGCCTGCGGCGTAGAGCCCCTCGAAGGGAGTTCCGTCCGGGTGCAAGCACTGGCCGTCGAGGGTGGTCTCGATGCCTCCGAGCGTCTTGCGGGTCAGCATGCGCAGACGAATAGCAATCAGTGGGCCGTTCTTCGGATCCAAAATCGGTGATGGCGGCACGGAGCGGATGATCTTGTCCCCGAGGAAGTTCCGGGCCACGTTGACGTAATTGACCTGGTAGTCCTTGGAGAAGGGATTACCGGTCTGCATGTCGCGCTGACGAATCTGTTCCTCGAGCTTCTCCAGGTCAATCTTCGGCGCTGCGGCTCCGGACTCTCCGCCCGAGCTCGCCTCCACAATCTCGTTCATCCCCTCGACCAGCTTCGGCAGATCGTCGGCAACCACCCAGTCTTCGCCGTTGTCCATGAACGCCTGAATAGGTGCGGCGACACCAGAGGTCACCTTGCCAATCAGCTTCTTGATCTCCTTGTCGGTCAGATCCGGATTCTGTTCTGAGCCAGAGAAAATAAACTCCTTGGCCACGATGTTCTTATTCAGCACAAACCAGGAGTACGAGTGTCCGGTGGCCAGAATGTGCTTCATCGTGCCGACAGTATCCGCGCCCGGAATATATGGCGCTGGCAGGCGATTTCCTTCTGCGTCAAACCACATGGCCGACGGCCCCGGGATGATACGGATACCGTGATTCGGCCACACGGGATTCCAGTTCTTCATGCCCTCGGTGTAATGCCACATGCGGTCACGGTTGACGAGGTTTGCGCCGGCCTGCTCTGCAATCTCGATACCACGGCCGTCAACATGCTCTGGCACACCGCAGACCATATCCTTCGGCATCTCGCCCAGGCGCTCGGTCGGCCAGCACTTACGCACGGCTTCCAGGTTGCCGCCAACACCGCCCGTCGCAATGCACACGGCCGACCCGCGGATCTCAAAGTCCTCCCCTGTTTCCTCGCGTGACGACGCCACTCCTCGCTCTAAAGATTCACAGGGAACCAGAATCTTGCCACGCACGCCGACGGCGCGGCCATCTTCCACAATCACCTCGTCAACGCGGTGGCGATGGCAGTATTCCACCAGCCCCTTCTTCGCAGCTTCAGCGACCGGCTCTGCGAATACGCGGACGATTTCGGGGCCTGTGCCCCAGGTGAGGTGGAATCGGGGTACCGAGTTGCCGTGACCGTCGGCACGCCCTTCACCGCGCTCAGCCCACCCGACGACAGGCAGGAACTTCACGCCGAGATTGCGGAGGTAGTCACGCTTCTCCCCTGCCGCGAAGTTCAGGTAGGCCTTGGCCCACTTGCGTCCCCAGTTGTCTTCCTCGCGGTCGAACTGCGCGGAGTTGAACCAGTCAGCTTCAGCGAGCTCGCGGTTGTCCTTGACTCCGAGGCGGCGCTGCTCTGGCGAGTCGACGAGAAAGATTCCTCCCAGCGACCAGAAAGCCTGTCCGCCGAGGTTGTTGGCATTCTCCTGATCGACAAGGATGACCTTCTTGCCGGCCTGCGTGGCCTCATACGTCGCGACCAATCCGGCAAGTCCGGCGCCGACGACAACAATGTCTGCAGTACGTGTGGTGCTCTGTGCGTTCATAGTTTCGTTTTTAGACCCTAAACATCACCTTTGAGGTGGTTTTGCCTAAAAACGTGATTTATTTTTACAGGCATTATTTATCTGGCGAATTTCCAACGCGCCCGGAGCCGCCCACTGCTAGTGAGGCCTGCGTGGCGCATGCACGAGCTCGACCTGTACGAGCGTGACTTTCTCTGCGCGCACGAGCGCTTCAAACAGCGACAGATAGTAATTCCACATCCTCCGGAACACTCTGTCGTAGCCGATACCAGCGGCTTCGCGCGCATGCGCCGCAAAGAAATCTCGCTGGAGCTGCAAGGTCGTCGCGAAGTGCGCCGGAATGTACTCTTCCGCCGCGATGCGCAGGCCGGTTTCCCGGTCCACCATCTTGCGCAGCTCTTCCATGGTGAAAAGCTGCAGCTGCGGCCACACATAAGCGCGTACGAGGTCCAAGCTGCGCTCGGCGAGCGCATCGAATTTGTCCGTCGCTACCACCATTTGGACGACGATGGTGCCGCGGTCGACAAGCAGACGCTCGGCGCTCTTCAGCCAGCGCAGCGCACCTGCACGACCGAAGGTCTCCAGACGCCCGACGTTGATAACCGCCTCGAAGTCGGACTCGAATTCGCGTGGCGACGGAATGTTGCGATCCATCTGGATCACATCGACCGCGCCGCGCAATCCGGCTTTTTCCACCCGTTCCAGCACCGTTTCGGTGTGGTCATCAGAGACGGTAATAACCTCCGCGCCCGCTCCTCTTTCTGCAGCCCGAAGGGAAATTTCTCCGCCTGCCGACGGCCATTCGGCGACACGGTCTCCGGCCCGGACTCGAGCAAGATCGAGGATGTGCTCAATATTGCGCACCTGGGCATGCAGAAAATCGGCACGCGCGACGGATTTCGGGGCATCGACATAAGTCACGTCAACTGACCAGTGCGAGGGAACCCCACCCTTGCCAGCACCACGGGCATAGTTTTGAATCTGTTCCCGCGACGAGGTTCGCACTCCGGAGGCGAACAGGCCGGAACCGCCCATCAGCAATTCGCCGGAATAGAGCTCGAGCAATGAGGTCGGCAACTCTCCCGCCATATCTGGCCCATCGAGACGCGGACGTGAACGCGCGACTTTCATCAGACCACGTGCCAGCGGCCCCAACGAAGCAATATCAAGCTCGGCGCTGAGCAGTCGGCTGAGAAGCTCTGGCAAATCATCACTGGACCATTCGCCCGCGAGATAGGCCTCCCCCAATCCGAGCCATTCTGAATCAGCTAGTCGAGAATAGAAAACAGGATCAATGACGCTGAAAACGACTGGACGAAACGATTCAGAACTAGTGGGAGATTCACTGCCGCCGCTAGAGCTGGCACCACCGACTCCGTCGATAGCCAAATCGGCGTCACCCGTCGACCGAGTAATGAAAGACTCCCCGACAAACTCACCGGATTCAACCAGTTCAATGCCGTTATCCTGGCAGAGTCGCTCAAAAGAGCGTTCCATCATTTCGGCACGTTTCGCTAGAAAACGCCCCTCTGGAATACGCGCAACCCGAGGCCATCGCTCTGCGTCAATTGCCTGCCGGCTTGCCGAATTCACCCTGCCCGAACCTCCTAACAATCGCGCCGCATAAAGGTACGAATAACGAACTGAGTTTGCTCTCGCAGCCTACCGCGCAGGGACCCAGAATAGGCGGTGGCGCACCGAGAGGATTACTATTGTGGCTTGCCGGCTAAAAGCCGAATCTAAAACTTCGAGAACTTTCAAGTCTGTGAGGAGAAAATACATGACCGAGACTCCGTACCGCCCGCACTCCGGACGCCCGCACGTGGTCGTCATCGGTTCGGGTTTCGGTGGCTTGTTCGCGGCGAAGAAGTTGCAGGGCGCCGAGGTCGACGTCACTCTCATCGACCGCACTAACCACCACCTGTTCCAGCCACTGCTCTACCAGGTAGCAACGGGCATCCTGTCCTCGGGCGAAATCGCTCCGTCCACTCGTACAATCTTCGACGGTGTTCAGAACGTTCGTGTTGTCAAGGGCGATGTCACCGACATCGACGTCGAAAAGCAGGTTGTGACTTCGGAACTGGGTCACCAGACTTCCAAGTGGGAATACGACCACCTCCTGGTTGCCGCTGGCGCTGGCCAGTCCTACTTCGGCAATGATCACTTTGCCGAGTTTGCTCCGGGCATGAAGAACATCGACGACGCACTCGAAATCCGTGCCCGCATCATCGGCGCGTTTGAGCGCGCCGAGCTGACCGACGATCCCGCTGAGCGCGAGCGCCTGCTGACCTTCGTCGTTGTCGGCGCTGGTCCGACTGGTGTTGAACTTGCCGGCCAGCTGGCCGAGCTGGCTAACCGCACCCTCGCATCGTCCTACCGCAGCTACAACCCGCACGCTGCACGCGTCGTCCTGCTCGACGGCGCACCGCAGGTTCTGCCGCCGTTTGGCAAGCGTCTGGGCCGCAAGGCTCAGAAGTCCCTGGAAAAGATGGGCGTCATCGTCAAGCTTGGCGCGATGGTGACTGACGTCAATGAAGAGGGCGTCACCTACAAGAACATGAAGGATGGAACCGAGGAGTTCATCCCGTCGTTCTGCAAGATTTGGTCCGCCGGCGTGTCCGCTTCCCCGCTGGGCAAGATGATTGCCGAGCAGACTGGCGCCGAGACCGACCGCGCTGGCCGTGTCGTTGTCAACGAGGACATGACAGCTGGTGGCTACAAGAACGTCTACGTCGTGGGCGACATGTCCAACCGCGAGAACCTGCCGGGTGTTGCTCAGGTTGCTATTCAGGGTGGCGAGTACGTCGCCGCCAACATTGCAGCTGAGGCCGACGGCCGCGATGTCGCAGAGCGTCAGCCGTTCGAGTACTTCGATAAGGGCTCCATGGCAACCGTCTCCCGCTTCTCCGCAGTGGTGAAGATGGGCAAGGTTGAGGTTACCGGCTTCATCGGCTGGATTCTGTGGCTGGCCGTCCACCTGATGTTCCTGGTGGGCTTCCGCAACCGCCTCGTCTCCTGCGTCAGCTGGGGCCTGAACGTCCTGGATCGCAACCGTTGGCAGATGGTTTCCACCCGCCAGCAGATGTACGCACGCAACGCCATCGACCGCCTGGCCGAGTTCAACAAGGACAAGGCTGAGCAGGATCTGCCGCTGGAGGTTCGCGACACTCGCCGCGAGCACCGCGCAAAAAGGAACAAGTAGTTAACTTGCAGGTGGCCAGATTAGAAAACAGCTAATCACGACAAGCCACCTGCGAGCTTCCTACCAGGCCCGTTACCACCTATAACGATTTGCTACAGCGGCTTGTCGAGTACCGCAATTCGTAGGTTGGTGCGGGCCAACAGTTTTTCATCTGCCTTGCGGGTGTGCTCAATGCGCCACAGTTGCATGGTGCGCCCCAGGTACTCTGGCTCCGCCGTGGTAACGATTACCTCGCCAGCCCGGGCGGAGCGGTAGAAATCGGTGTTATTGTTCACACCGACGACCGGCTTCTTCGCACCGCAGGCAACGAAACCAGCAATAGAGCCAGCAGTCTCACCTAGCGAGCAATAAACACCGCCATTGGCTAGGCCCCACGGTTGCAGGTGGTCGGGCCCGACCTCGAGCTCCATCTGAATTCGCTCCGGCCCGACATGGACAAACTTCGTGCCCAGCAAGGTATCTAGACCGCCGATTCCGTTATCGCCCAAGGTGCTGTTAAAAACAGCCAGCTCCTCATCGCTCAGCGCTTCCTGGCTAGCCTTCGTCGCCAGTGTCATATAATCGCGCAGCGCCTTCCTCTTCGCCTGCTCGGCGACGGAAGCTGCAGAGTTAGAGTCCTGTGAACTGCCATTATTCGCAATAGTCTCGTCAGTCATGCCAAACATTGTGCCAGCGCACGCCATCACTCGTGGCAGTTTCAACGTTAAAAGCAGTAACAATTTCTGAGTCCCAGATACAACGAACCCCGGCCAGGCTTTAAGATGGTGGGCATGACCGATAACAATGAACTCGCACAAATTGGTGTCGTCGGGCTCGCCGTCATGGGCTCGAATATCGCACGCAACTTCGCCCACAAGGGACACACCGTTGCCGTGTACAACCGCAGTCCGGAGAAAACTCGCACCCTCATCGCTGAACACGGTGATGAAGGCTCATTCATCCCGTCCGAGACCATTGAAGAGTTCGTCGCTTCGCTGGAGCGCCCGCGTCGCGCTCTGATCATGGTTCAGGCAGGTGCCGCTACTGATGCGGTCATCGATCAGCTTGCCGACGTGATGGAGCCCGGCGACATCATCATTGATGGCGGTAACTCTCTTTACACGGACACCATCCGTCGCGAGAAGGCTATTCGCGCCCGTGGCCTGCACTACGTTGGCACTGGTATTTCCGGTGGTGAAGAAGGTGCTCTGACTGGCCCATCCATTATGCCGGGTGGAACGAAGGAGTCCTACGAGTCCCTCGGCCCGCTGCTGGAGTCCATCTCCGCTCACGTTGATGGCGTTCCGTGCTGTACTCACATTTCTTCCGATGGCGCTGGCCACTTTGTAAAGATGGTCCACAACGGCATCGAGTATGCGGATATGCAGGTCATTGGCGAGGCCTACCACCTGCTGCGTGAGGCCGCTGGCCTCACCCCTGCCGAGATTGCAGATATCTTCCGCGAGTGGAATAAGGGCGACCTGGACTCCTACCTGGTCGAGATTACCGCTGAGGTTCTCTCTCAGGCCGATGAGAAGACAGGCAAGCCGCTGGTGGATGTCATCGTTGATGCTGCTGGCCAGAAGGGCACCGGCCGTTGGACGGTCAAGGCCGCTTTGGACTTGGGCATTCCAGTAACTGGTATTGGCGAGGCCGTGTTCGCTCGCGCCCTGTCGTCTTCCCTTGCTCAGCGTGAGGCTGCCCGCAACCTGCCGTCGGGAAGCCTGGCTAAGGCTCCGGAAGATCGCGATGCTTTTGTGGAGCGCGTCCGTAAGGCGCTCTACGCTTCCAAAATCATTGCCTACTCCCAGGGTTTTGATGAGATCAACGCTGGTGCCAAGGAGTACGGCTGGGAAATTGACCGCGGTGCGCTGGCGACCATCTGGCGAGGTGGCTGCATCATCCGCGCACAGTTCCTGAACCGAATCAAGGAAGCGTACGACCGCAATCCGGATCTGCCGGCGCTGGTACTCGACGAGTACTTCCGTGACCAGGTCACCGAGTGCCTCGACGCGTGGCGCGACGTTGTCGTCACTGCAGCACAGATGGGTATCCCGGCTCCGGTGTTCTCCTCCTCGCTGGCGTACTACGACGGCCTGCGTGCGGAGCGTCTGCCGGCAGCACTGGTTCAGGGGCAGCGTGACTACTTCGGTGCACACACTTACCAGCGTGTGGACCGCGAGGGCGCTTTCCACACCCTCTGGTCTGGCGACCGCTCCGAGGTTGAAGCGTAGTCGTGAAGTCTGTCGCTTCACACTCTTGAAGTTAAAAGGGGTCTGAGATGCCATTTCCCAAGAAGGCAAAGCCTGATTTTGTGCCACGAGTTCTTTCCATCGCCGGCACAGACCCAACAGGTGGTGCTGGGCTCCATGCCGATTTAAAATCAATCGCCGCCGCCGGTGGTTATGGCATGGGCGTGGTCACAGCTTTGGTATCTCAGAACACCGTGGGCGTTCGCGCCGTCCACACCCCACCTGTTGACTTCCTCGTCGAGCAGCTGGCTGCTGTGACCGAGGATGTCACCATCGACGCGGTGAAGATTGGCATGTTGGGTTCACGCGAACTCACGCAGGCCGTCACCAACTGGGTTCGGGAGACCAAGCCAGCCGTGGTTGTTCTCGATCCGGTTATGGTCGCCACCTCTGGCGACCGTCTGCTTGACGAAGATGCCATGGACGCAATGCGCGACTTGGTCGCGGAAGCCACCGTCATCACGCCGAATGTTCCCGAACTGGCATTGCTTGCCGACGCCCCGGAGGCCAGCGACTTCACTGAGCTGATTGAGCAGGCGCTGGAGTTCGCGAGCAAGAACGATGTCATCGTGATTGCAAAGACTGGTCACTTAAGTGATGAGGAAGCCGGCAATGCCGTGGCCTTCCCCGATGGCCAGGTTTTCTTCAGCTCTTCTCCCCGCATTCACACTGAGAACACCCATGGCACGGGTTGTTCGCTGTCCGCAGCTCTTGCCACACGGATTGGTGGGGGCTCTGCGATTAATGATGCCCTGCGCTGGACTACGCGCTGGCTCAGCGAGTCCATTCGTTTCGCGGATAACCTCAACGTCGGCCAGGGGCACGGCCCCATTGACCACGGCCACAGGGCTCGTCGCCTGGAAAAGGTCGCGCTTCGCCGAATGCAACCAGTGCATCTGAACTCTAGTTTTTACCCGGCGGCCATCGAAGGCACTGATACTGAGCAGACACCGAAGGAGCTGGAATCTTTCTTCGGCCACTCACTCCAGATTGCGCCGGCGGGCCCCTTTACTTCCCAGCTGTGGCGGGACATCGAGGACATCGTTGCCGAGATTGGCGGAATGTTCAGCGTCCCCACGATGCTCCGCGGCGACCTTTCCTCGGACGAAACCAACTTCTTCGTAGCGCAAGAGGCCTGGTACTTGCACCAAGTTTTCCCAGTCCTGTCGCATCTGGCAACCAAAGCACCCTGCGCTAAGGAACAGGTTCTGTGGTCGTCACTCGCACAGGAAGCCCTGGTGCGTGCGTTGGAATTGAGCAATAACGCGCTGGAAGAGACTTCTTCGGCGCTCGAGGACATCGAGCCGACAACCATCACGCAGCTTTTGCTGGACGTGCATTCTTCCTGTAGCGCTTTCAACCCATATCGGGTCGCCGTAACCAGTATCGTCGCCGAAATGTGGATTGCAACCGAGCTGACTCTGCAAGGAAAATCGCTGGTTGATGGGGATTCCGCGATCGCGAACTGGGTGGAGGTGTATTCCGACCCCGAGTATGTTGACAGTGTTCAGCAGGCTCTCGAGGTCCTTGAAGAGAATATGTCCACGGCCAGCGATGCGGAGCTCAAATCCATCCGCAACATCTTCCGTCGAGCCGCCATTCTTGAGCGCGAGGCCTATGCGCAACCGGGTCGCGGTTGGTAAATCTCATGGGACGGTAGTTTTCAAGCTCACCGGACGTGCCTATTGCATGGCAGTCCGGGGATAGCGGTATTCTAACAAACATGCCCCCTCCTGCTGAGTCCAGTGATTTCAGACAGTTGGGCACGCCGGAAGCGATTGTGAGTATTCTGCGTGCCCAGCACATAACTTCGCCTACTGCCGTGCAGGTGGCGACTTTGCCAGATGCTTTCGCTGGCAAGGACGTTCTTGCGCAGGCCCCTACAGGCTCGGGCAAAACGCTCGCATTCGGCATTCCGCTGGTCGCGTTACTCAATAACGCCTCTCCAGCGCTTCCCGGTTACCCGCGCGCGCTCATTATTTCGCCGACGCGCGAACTCGCAGATCAGATTGCTGATGTCCTCGCTGACATCGGTGCCGCTGCAGGTCTGCGTGTCTTGAGCTTGGTCGGCGGTGATTCCGTGGCCAAGCAGCAGACTCTGCTCGCGGCACCAGTCGATATTGCTGTGGTCACTCCGGGGCGCGCACACGATTTGCGCCGCCGCGGTCTCCTCAGCCTTGAGCAGGTTCATGCCGTAGTCGTAGACGAAGCGGACATGCTCGCTGACATGGGCTTTCTGCCCGATGTTCTGGGCCTGGTCCGTGCGTGCCCGAAGTCGGCACAGCGCATGGTTTTTTCCGCCACGATTAACGACGACGCCGCGGGGCTTATTCGCGATCGTCGCGCAAGTAGCACTGAAGTTGCGAAGCACAAGGTCACTGCCTCCCGGTTGACCATGCGCAATATGCGGCATCTGTTACTTCGGGTGGAGGACAACAACGAAGCCGACGAAGTGGTCGCCTGGATTGCCTCCCGCAAGGATCAGTGCGTCATCTTCGCCAACTCTAAGGCGCGTGTCGTGCAGCTGGCTAAGTTTCTACAGTTCTATGACATCAAGTTAGGTTTCCTCCACGGCGATCGCGGCCAGGCAACTCGCCGCGCGGTCCTCAAGGCCTTTGCCGACGGTGAAATCAATGTCCTCGTCACCACGGATGTGGCCGCTCGTGGCATTGATATCGATGCTCTTGACTTGGTTGTGCACGCGGATCCGCCAAGGGATTCCGCGACGTATATTCACCGCTCTGGTCGGACGGCTCGTGCAGGTGCTTCCGGCACGGTAGCGATGATTGTGCGTGACCGCCAGGTTGATCAGGCCCGCGAGCTGCTGGCAGGGGCCGGCGTTGAAGCTGAAGAGCTGCGCGCCGCTCCGGGACTGCCGCGATTTGTCAAGGAACTGGGCGCACGGCGTCCGCGCCGGGCTCGTCAAGATCAGAGCCAATCGGCAGGCGGTGCTGGTGGTGCCGGTTACCGCGGGCGCGGCGGTTCGTCGGCAAGCGGAAAGAATCGTGCTGGCGGTCGCGTACACCGCCCCAAGCGAGGGAAAAAGAAGAAGAGATAATCAGTGGATATTGTTCTCAATATTGTCGCGTTTGTCGGCTTTATCGCGCTAACCGCTGGCACCGGCCTCTTTGTGGCGTTTGAATTCGCGCTGACGGGACTGGAGCGGTCTACGATTGACGCCGACCGCGCCCGTTCAGCGGATGCACCTGCTGAGGCCGTTCACAAGGCGCATAATCGACTGTCCTTCCACCTCTCCGGTGCACAGCTGGGCATTACGTTGACGACACTGGCAACTGGTTTCCTCGCGGAACCGGTGCTGGCGCAGTACTTCACGCCGATGTTGCATTGGATGGGGCTCAGCGAGTCTGCAGCGGGACCGACCGCGCTGATTCTTGCGCTCATTGTGGCCACGATGTTGTCAATGGTCTATGGCGAGTTGGTGCCAAAGAATGTCGCGATTACAGAGCCGTTGGCAGTAGCGCGAGTTACGGCTCGTCCGGTGATGGCGTTTAACTGGGTGTTCCATTACTTCATCCATTCGCTGAATGCCACGGCGAACTGGCTGGTGCGCAAGCTCGGTATTGAACCGGCGGATGAGTTGGCTTCGGCGCGTTCCCCGCAGGAGCTGGAAGCACTGGTACGTAATTCTGCGGAGCAGGGTGCATTGGATGAGTCGAAGGCCGCTGTACTCGAGTCGTCGTTACGCTTTGGCGAAACGACGGCGGAGGACCTAATGACGCCGCGGTCGACGATTACTTCCCTCGATGTCGATGACACGGCGCTGGATCTGCTGGCTGTCGCTATCGAATCGGGGCATTCCCGCTTCCCCATTACTGACGGGGACCTCGATGCCACTGTCGGTGTTGTCCACGTCAAGGACGCATTTGCGGTGCCTGCGGCGAAGCGCTCAACCACCACTATGCGGGAGATTGCACGGCCTGTGCCGACGCTGCCGCAGTCGCTGGACGGCGATGCCGTGCTGGAGGCCGTGCGTTCGGCCGGCTCGCAGATTGCGCTGGTCGCCGATGAGTACGGCGGCATCGCCGGCATTGTCACCATCGAGGATGTCGTCGAGGAAATTCTTGGCGAGGTCTGGGATGAGTACGACGACAAGGAGTCCGAGCAGGAAGTCAAACGCGCGATCGAAGGCTGGAACTGCTCTGGCCTTGTGCGTACCGACGAGCTGCCGACCAAGGTCGGATACTTCGCCCCAGAAGGTAGCTTCGAAACGCTCGGTGGATTGATTATGTTTGCGCTCGGTCGCATCCCGGAGGTCGGTGACGTCGTCCTGCTGCCAGAGACCGAACGCGATTTCATGGACGAGTTCGAATCGGGTATCGCCGGACGCTGGTACGCCCGCATTCTGGCGATGGATGACCGCCGCGTGGACCGTGCAATTTTGATTCCTGTGACCAACGAGCGCGCTAAGGAGATGTTCAACCTATGAGTGACTGGTTTGGAATCCTCCTGACTTTCTTCTTGTTGTTGGTCAACGCGTTTTTCGTGGGCGCGGAGTTCTCACTTATTGCTGCGCGCCGTGACCGTTTGGAAGCGCTGCTGGCTCAGGGAAAGAAGCGCGCACGCACAGTTATCAATGCTTCTGAGCACCTGTCGATGATGCTCGCCGCCGCACAGCTGGGCATCACCATTGCCTCGCTACTGCTGGGTAAGGTCTCTGAACCGGCGCTGGCACATCTGCTGGAAGCTCCTTTCCACGCCATGGGTATTCCGGAGTCGCTGCTGCACCCGCTGAGCTTTGCCATCGCATTGATGCTGGTGTCAGTGCTGCACATCATGCTCGGTGAGATGGTGCCGAAGAATATCGCGCTGGCAGGACCGGAAACGATGGCCATGCTGCTTATTCCTGTTCACATGGTCTTCTACCGCTTGACCAAGCCGCTGTTGCTGCTGTTTAACTGGATGGCTCGCCATACGCTTAAGCTGTTCGGCATTGAGCAGCGCGATGAGCTCGACACCACTGTCGATTCCACTGAGTTGGCATCGATGATTGCGGAGTCTCGTCAAGAGGGGCTCCTTGACAGCGAGGAGCACGTCCGCCTTCGTCGCACACTGGCTTCGGCCACGCGCACCATTGAGGAGGTACTGATTCCGCACGAGCAAATTCGGCGCCTCCCCACCGCACCGACTGTGGGCGACCTAGAGACGGCGGTCACCGAAACTGGATTCTCCCGGTTCCCCGTCGCTGCAGCCAACAATGAACCCAACGAGTACCGCGGCTATGTTCACGTGAAAGATGTCCTCGACCGCGTCATGGATCCTGCCTCCGGCCCAGAGACAGCCATCCCCGATGACGAGATTCGCCCGATGATTGAGATTCCGATCGATGCCACGCTGGATGAGGGATTGCGCATCATGCGCCGCTACAGCGCCCACATGGCAGTGGCTGTACGCGCTCGCATGCCAAAGCCGCACCTGCGCGCAAACGCCCCGGCAAGCATCGCTCCGAAGACTGGTGCTTTCTCCGGCGCGGAGCAGATCGGCATCGTGGCTCTGGAGGACCTCATCGAGGAGCAGGTCGGTGTCGTGCGCGACTGGACCCACGAGGTCTCCCCGCGTCGCAGCGGTGCGCCAAAGCAGCACTCGACCGTGAACCAGCCCCGGACCCGACCGGGCAGCACGCAGGGGCGCCAGCCGTGACGCCTACGCCCGATTCGTCTTTCGATTGGCGTGAAGCCAAAGCAAGGCATATCGCCCGCGTCGATGTCCTGACCCGCGACCGCCTGTCCCGTCGCAGTCGCGGCCAGCGCCACCCGGTCTGGGACTTCATCTTCGAGTACTACCCCGTTAAACCCGGCCAACTCCGCCGCTGGTCACCGGGCATCGGCGTAGATCTTCCCGGTGCGACGGCCAAAGACATCAGTCACCTGAAGTTCTTTACCCTCGACACGGACGACACTACCGATAGCCCTGCCCGCAAGGAGCCCACCGATACCGCCTCTGGGACGGCGCGCATGGATGTTTCGGCGTACGTCGATAAGCGAGGTACGACGGTGGCGTACATCGGCAATCTGTTGCGTTCGACGCGCGCGAATCCGGCGCACTTTGACTGCTTTGGCCTGCATGAATGGGCGATGGTGTATCGCCAGCCCGAGCATCGTCACCCGGAGCCCCTGCGGCTGGGTCAGGCAGGCACGGACGAGGTCGTCGAGGCCCACACGGTTCGATGTACGCACTTCGACGCCTTCCGTTTCTTCACGCCCGACGCCGTGCCGCTCAACGAGTTTGCCCCGACGCGCGAGACACAGCCGCACTGTGAGCAGATGGGGTGTCTGCACGCCAACATGGACTTGTATAAATGGGCGACCAAGCTCGGCGAGGCGGTCCCCGGCGACCTGTGGCTGGATACTTTCGAGCTCGCGTGCAGTGCCCGTGAGTTGGATATGCGCGCCGCTCCCTACGATCTGCGGGATTGGGGTTTTGCGCCCATTCGCATCGAAACGCCCGAAGGCAAGGCCGAGTACGTCCGCCGCCAGCGTGAGCTCAGCGCGCGTGCCGATGTTCTGCGCGGCCGTCTTCTCGAAGTGGTAGATGTCGCCTTGTCCACGCAGTAAAGTTGGCAGGAGTTACGTGCGCGTTTGTGCTTTACGACGAGGTCTGCTGCGAGTCGACAGTGCCGAGCACACTCAGCATAGAAAGGGCTAGAACGACATGGGACGACACGCCTCGGGAGAGAACAACTATCGAGTGGCTAAGGGGCCTTTTATTGCCGTCTTGGTGGTAATTGTTCTGGTGGCTGCGGTTTTTGCCTGGGTTAATCTGCGCAAGAGCAACGATTCGTCGATTGATGCTGACCGTGCACGGTGTACGAAGGGTGACCTGACGCTGGTGGTGACCGCTGATCCTGCTGCGGTGGGCTCGGCACAGAAGCTTGTGCAGGACTATGGCGAGTCGAATCCCGTGGTGAGGGACTTCTGTGTGCGGCCACAGATTACGGTGGCGGGCTCGCAGGAGGTTGTGAACGCCCTGACTGAGGCTGGCGGTGCTGAAGCTGGTGAGGGAGCTCCGGAGGACCCCGCTGCGGATGAAGCTGGTACCGGAATTATGACTCCGGGCGTCTGGATTCCCGCCGATATCTCTTTCGTGGACCAGGCGAAGAACTCGGACAAGGTCAAGGTCAACAACCCCAAGACGTGGTTGCCGCCGATTGCCAGCGGCGTGGCCTTCACAACCAATCGTGCTGACCAGCTGAACAACGCCACTTGGGAAGAGCTTGCGGGATTGCGCGTGGCCGCCCCCGGTGGCTCCGATGCGGCACTGTCTGCGGTGATCAGTGCTCGACTTGGCGGTGGCCCGGATGTCGCTCGCGAACGCGCGGGCTTGGGTGAGGTCTACACCTCCAATACTCTGCTGACCATGCTCAGCCAGAACGTCGCTGATTTCGACGGCGTGGCCGCGACCCAGCCCATGCTGCAGATGGCCGGCGAGGGGCTGAAGCTGGTCTCCCCTGCGGATGCACCCCAGTTGCACGCGCCAGTTGTCACCTTTGGCTCCGGCGGCAAGATTGACGAGAACACGGCTCGCGCGGCCGAGGACTTCCGGAACTTCGCAGCAGATCATGGCGCCGACGGCGAAGCTGCTGAGAGCGCTTTCAGCCCTGAAGTAGCGGAGAACTTTGGAGTGCTCTCGCAGATTCAGACGGATTCTTTTGCGCTGCCGCCAGCACTGGAGCAGCCGGACGCGCAACAGCCCGCAACTGCGGTGGGTTCGGCACTCCTGCTCGCTGACACCTCCGAGGGCGTCGATGTCGGGGCGCTGTCTGCGGCACTGACCGGCGCTATCGATGCGGCGCCTGGCGGCCGTTACGGCCTGTGGACATTCGCACCCGAGGTGAACCGCCTCGCGGAACTTCCCGCGCCCGATGACGAGGCCAACAACGGCGCGGACGCCGTAAAGGGTTCGCTGGCCGAACTTCCGGCCGGTGGTGAGGCACAGTTCTGGCCAGCGCTTATCGATGCCTACCAGGCCGCCCGCGACACCTACTCCCCGGACAAGCCCAACCGTCTCGTCGTGCTCACTTCGGGTCGCGATGCCTCGGGCGCCGATGCCGCCGAGTCCGTCGAGAGGATCAAGGAACTCATTAGCCCAGACCGCCCGGTAACGATTGAGGTCATCGTGCTTCCCGACGGCGACAGCTCCAGCCCCGAGCTGCAGGAAGTGGCAAATATGACCACTGGCTCTCTGCGCATTGCGGCCGACTACGGCGATGGCCTGGCCTCTCAGTTGGCTGCGGCTATCGGTACGGAGTAAGTAGCAAAAAACCGCCTCCATCTGGTCCAACCTCGGGAGAGGAAAAACGGAACCAGTTGTGGAAGGCGGTTTTTGTTTAGCTTGTTTCGGCTATTTGAGCGGCGTCCATAGCAGCGACGCCGCTATTCAGCCATACAGTTGGCTGTTAGGAGATGCGACGGCGACGACGCTCAGCCAGCTCGTCGATGCCAGTACCTGGGTTCTCCTGAGTACCGTCGATACGCTCGGACGGGAAGGAGGCGATGGTGCCAGTCAGTTCCTTCATAATGCCCGGGACAGCAATGCCGAACACTCCCTGGCCACCGTTGAGCAGGTCGATGACCTCTTCATTGGAGCGACACTGGTAGACGGTGCGACCATCGGAAACCAGCGTGATGGTAGCCAGGTCATCGACGCCGAGGTCGCGCAGGCGGTCGACAGCCAGACGGATGTTCTGCAGGGAAATACCGGTGTCCAGCAGTCCGCGGACAATCTTCAAAACGAGGATGTCGCGGAAGGAGTACAGACGCTGGGTACCCGAGCCCTTGGCGGTACGGATAGAAGGCTCCACCAGCTTGGTGCGTGCCCAGTAGTCCAGCTGGCGGTAAGAAATGCCCGCTACCTGACATGCGATGGGAACGCGGTAGCCAACCTGCTCGTCCGGTCCCATGTCGAACAGGGATTCCTGAACCGCGCGTGGCTCTTGCGAGTCCGACGCACGGAGCTCATTGTCGCCAAAGAGCGAACCGCTGTTGTCGTCGACCATATAAATTCTCCCGAGGTAGTTTCACTGCCGTTATTTATCTTTCGCCAAGGTTAATCGGCTGTCAATACATCACAGGACGACACGCCGAATCTCTAAACCTAAAGTTAAGGTTTAGAGTTTGGAGTCATAGTTTCCCCAGCTCAAGCACAACCCGGGAGAAAAACCGCAGGACGGGATGAAACCATAACTTACGAAAAGTTACCCCTTTTATGGGGTCATTCAGCGACACGCCGGAGGAAATAAGCGTCACAACTACCCCAAAAGTAGCCAGTTGTTCACTCCAGTCACACGTTTAACGGTCGCCATCGGAAGCTGAATCGGCGCCACCGTCGGCTTCACCATCAGACTTCTTGTCCTCCGCATCACCATGCGGCTCGGCGAAGTAGTCAGCATCAATGCTGTCGAGGAATTCCGCAAACTCCGACACCGATGCCTCGACGGAGTCGGTCTCCGACTCGTCGGCAAGCGAACCGCCATTGGTTGCGACGAGACGCGCCGCTACCGACGTGGCGTCGAGCACATCACGCGCGACATACAGCGGAACCTCAAGCTCGCTAGCGATAAGGATGAGGTCGGAGGGCCGCATATCAATCTCTGCGCCACCTTCGAGCACCAGGCTGGCGATGAAAACGCCCTCATGCACGCCCGTAATCTGGCCGCGCAGGGCGCTCTGCCCCACCATGTCCAGCGTATCGACGAAGACCTCATGCATGCCCGGGCGACGCTGCGTAGCGCCGGTCTCACGGGCGGAGTACTCCGTCGCCGTCGCCAAATCAATCCAAATCGGGATAATCCGATTGGTCTCTTCGGCATGCAGGAGCAGCACTGGATCGTCCTCAGGAGGATGCGCCATCCAGTCTAGAAACTTGACTTCTACGAGTTTTTCGTCCATAACAGCGATAATTGTAGCGAGCCGCTATTTACGCGGGACTACCGACTACTTCCCCAGGTCCTTGTTGACCTGGCGCTTGACCAAAGTGCCGTGCAGCGTGACCATCAGCGCAGTCATCTCACGGCCCATCTCCACAGCCTTCTGCTTGCCGCTAGCCGCACGCGACTTACTCAGCGGACTAGCAGCGAGCGACACCAAATCTGCCTCACGGGCCGCAGCGGTACGCACAGTTTTGAGGTGGCGGGCATCCAGACCAAACTCAGCCAGCTTGACCGCCGTCTCAGTGATGAGCAGGTCATCGCCATCGAACATGTTCAGCGTGTCCGGAGTAATCAGGCCGACTCGAACCAGTTCAGTGATGAACTTCTCGCTAGCGCCGGTGCGCTCTGCCAGCTCCGCCTGCGTCAGCGAGACCACTGCGGCTTCGCGGAACTGATCCGCCGTCACCAGTGGAGTGACCGATGCCAGCCCGTCGCCGCCAGCGTTGCCCGCATCAATTTCGTCGAGCTGCTCTTTAATAACCTTCAGCGGCAAGTAGTTATCGCGCTGAACGGTGAGAATGTAGCGCAGGCGGTCAATGTCCGCCTGGCTGTAGCGACGATAACCCGAGGAGCTACGCGACGGGCACAGCAGCCCCTCCGACTCGAGAAAACGAATTTTGGACAGCGTTACATCAGGGAACTCAACCTTGACTTCCTTCAGCACAGCACCGATGGTCTTCTTCTTGCCCACCGAGCGTGCTTGCTTCGCAGTGCTTTCCGACGAAGTCGGCTGCGAAACTGCTGATTTGCGTACTGCTGCCACTGGTCTTTTCCGAGCCTTTACAAAAATAAGGGGTTAATGCCGACAGGCGTCGACATTAACCGATGTCGAATTAGTTACCGATCAGGAAGACGAGGCGGAACTTACCGACCTGAACCTCGTCACCATTAGCCAGAACCGCGGAGTTCTTCGGCTCGCGGTTAACGTAGGTACCGTTCAGCGATCCCACGTCGACGACCTCGTAGGAGTCACCGTTCTTGCGGAACTCTGCGTGACGACGGGAAACAGTCACATCATCGAGGAAGATGTCGCTGTCCGGGTGACGACCAGCGGTGGTGACTGCCTGATCGAGCAGGAAACGCGAACCTGCGTTTGGCCCCCGCTTGACAACCAAGAGTGCCGAGCCCGCCGGAAGTCCTTCAACACCGGAGACCGTGGAGTCCGTGTTAGAGCCGGACTCCATTTCCTTCAGCAAATCTGCACGGAAGACCGAGGTGGTCTCGACCGATGCCTCTGGCTGGCCGCTATTGCTAGTCATATCTTTCCCTCCGGGATAACCTTGGGCGATTTACTCGTTACTTTTTAGATAATAGCGCCCCAACCGCTTTCGTGTTGTTATCTAATCCCAACCATGTTGTGACGCAGCTCACCAGCAGGGTATGTACAACATGATTGATATGCGTAAATACCGACATCTGAGAGCTTTCTCTGTGGGTGTACCTAGGCCGGTCACCTGAGAAATATTTTCAAATTGTTACCAAACCTGTGGTTACGGCTTACCTAAACATCGCTGCAATTGAGCCGACGACCGAGCCGCCACCATTGCTCAATGGGTTGTCGTTGACCATGTACGTCCACGTCGAGCTCGGGCGAGCAAGACCCGTGTCCTCTAGATGTGCGCCTTCGCTGTCGATTTCGACCTCTTGGAAGGTCTGCACCGACTCGGTAACGGCATTGTTCACCAGGCTCTTAAAGGCGCCGATGGCGGCGCGGTGGAACTCATCAATGGGGCTTTCCTTAGCCAGCGCGCGCAGGTGAATCGACTCCCGCAGGTCATCCAGATCCGCCAGGTGGTCTGACCATCCGCGATCCAGGTGGCTCAGCATGATTTCCCGGGCAGCATCCTCGGCGACATCGCGCCCGACTACGGATTCGACTTCCTTGGCCCGCGCCGATGCCAACTTGGACAGTTCTTCCCAGGCTGCATTAGTAGTCAGCAGTTTCTCCCGGCGCTCATCCAGAATCTCGCGCTGGTCACCGATGAGCTTGTTGTACTTCCACGTCGTCGCATGAATCGACAGCATGGTCGCCTCTGTCACTCGCTGTGCGCGGTCGATGAACTGGTATGCCCTCTTATCCCGGACACGGCCATCATCCTCGGGCAGCACGCTCAGCGTCTCGCCAGCAGCGCCCTCGGAAATCACCGGATCATCCAGGGAGACAAAGAACACCGACGAGCCCGGATCGCCCTGGCGCCCGGCGCGGCCACGCAGCTGATTGTCCAGTCGGTCAGTGCGGTGCTTGCCCAGGCCAATAACGCATAGTCCACCGCGTTCGACCACCGCATCTCGGTTGGATTCATCTGCCCCACCGAGGCGGATGTCGGTTCCTCGTCCGGCCATCTGGGTGGACACCGTCACGCGGCCAATATCGCCAGCATTGGCGATGACCTGGGCCTCCAGCTCGTCATTTTTCGCGTTCAGCACCGAGGATTCGATACCACGCAGAACCAGTGCATCGGCCAGGCGTTCCGATTCCGCCACGTCACGGGTGCCTACGAGTATTGGTCGACCAGTGCCGTTGAGTTCCACGACCTCGTCGACAAGCGCGGCGAACGCGTCGTCGGTGGTGGCGTAGATGCGGTCGGGCTCGTCGTCACGAATGCATGGGACGTTGGGTTCGATGACGGAGACGTGAAGTCCGTAGAACTCGCGGAACTGGTCGCCCGCGGAGGTGGCGGTGCCGGTCATGCCGCAGGTGATGTCGTAGCGGCCGACGAGCTGCTGGATGGTCATGGAGTCGAGGATTCGGCCGCCCTCCGAGACCTGCAGCCCCTCCTTGGCCTCTACCGCTGCTTGCAGACCGTCCGGCCAGCGCTGCAGTTCCGCCACGCGTCCCTTCGAGGCGTCGATGAGCTGTACCTTGCCGTCGCGCACGATGTAGTCGACATCGCGCTGCAGCAACTCGTGGGCGTGCAGTGCAACGTTGACCTGAACCAGGGTGGTGCCGACATGTTCGGCGTCGTACAGCGAGCCGATGCCAAGCAGGCGTTCGACGCGTGCGGCGCCGGTGTCGGTGAGGAAGACGTTGCGACGACCTTCGTCGACGGTGTAGTCGTCGCCGAGCTGCAGGCGGCGCACCACGTCGGTGATCTGTCCGGTCGGTGCTGTGCCCGGCTCATTGCCGGCAAGCACGAGCGGGACCAGCGCTTCATCGACCAACACGGAGTCGGCTTCGTCGATGATCACGACATCAGCGGGCGACTGCACGCGGTCTTCGATGGCCGGCGCGCAGCGGTCGCGCAGAACGTCGAAGCCGAGTTCGTTGACGGCGGCGTAGACGATGTCTGCCGCATATGCTTTACGACGCTCCCCCGGTCCCTCCTGCGGCGAAATAGCCGCCACCGAGAGGCCTAGGAACCCGAACAGAGGTTGCATCCACTGCGCGTCGCGGCCTGCGAGGTAGTCGTTGACGGTCACGGAATGCACGCGGTGGCCACGCAGCGCGAACCCTGCTGCAGCCAGGGCGCCGGAGAGGGTCTTGCCCTCACCAGTGGCCATCTGGACGACGTCTCCCTCCATGAGCGCCAGTGCGCCTTGCAGCTGCACATCGAAGGGGCGCATGGACAGGGTGCGCTGGGAGACTTCGCGGAGCGCGGCTAAAAGCTCCGGTGCGTCGGTGGCGTGTTGGCGGGTGAAGTCGGCGAGGTCGACGTCGGAAAGCGCCTGTACCTGCGGCTCGAGCTCAGCGGCGTGTGCCACCAGCCCTACGCTGCGTTTTTGGTTGCGCCCTTGCTTGCCGCTAAGAGCCTTCCAAAACCAATTAAACCCAGCCATCTTCTACCCTTCCTGCGCGCGTGTGGTTGTCGGCGCGTTCTGACTCACCAGAGTAATCAATCTGGGCCGGCCTTCGGAGTGTCAATCGCTGCCAGCGAATTTGCACCATATGTCTTTAGTCACATCTTGAGTTTGAAACAATGGGTTTAACACTTGATGCGAGCAATTTTCGGAAGGACTTGAATCCCCTATGGCAATCGAATTCATCCCCACCGCTGACCTGGTTGACGAGATCGGCCCGGACGTGCGTTCCTGCGATACCCAGATGCGCAACCTCGGCGGTCGCGTGGAGTTCTGCGGCAAGATCTCCACGGTCAAGTGCTTCCAGGACAACGCGCTGCTGAAGAAGGTCCTCTCCGAGCCGTCTGAGGGCGGTGTGCTCGTCATCGACGGTGGCGCTTCTGTTCACACGGCGCTGGTCGGTGACGTTATTGCGGGGCTCGGCAAGGACAATGGCTGGGCTGGTGTGGTCGTCAACGGCGCGATCCGCGACTCCAAGCTGATTGGCGAGATGGACTTCGGCTGCAAGGCGCTTGGCACCAACCCGCGCAAGTCCACCAAAACCGGCGAGGGCGAGCGCGACGTCGTTGTCTCCTTCGGCGGCATTGACTTCGTTCCGGGCGAGACGCTCTACGCTGACTCCGACGGTATTGTCGTGCGCTAGTAGCATCGCGCGCTAGACGGCAGACAAAACCGTAAAGCAATAGCCGTAAACAAAAGCCGCCGCCTCCCGGAATCTTCCAGAAGACGGCGGCTATTTTTGTCGGGCTGACCGGATTTGAACCGACGACCCCCTCACCCCCAGTGAGGTGCGCTACCAAACTGCGCTACAGCCCGCGTGCACGAAAGTGCAACGAGCTATAGGTTACATCATTGGAGTTTGAAGGCGAAAATCGCCCCAGACCCCTGCCCTGCCTACCGCATTACTGCAGGTAGATGGTCACTGGAGTGGATGTCTCCGCCATCTGTCCCTCCGGCGGATCGATCGAGGCGACCTTGCCCATAATCGCAGCCACAGAGTTGGTCGGATTGCCCTCGGCGTCGACGACGGTCACATTCTGGTAGCCGTTGGTACGCAATTCCACCTCGACCGATGCCGGACTCTTGCCCACCACGCCCTGCGGGATGGTGCCCCAACCGCTGCTGCGCTCACCGGGGCCAGGGATAGCTGGCGGCGACTCGCGAAGTTGGTCCAGCTCCTGCTCGAGGCGCTCACGGGTGTCGTTAATCGTGCCCGACGGGTCCAAACGATCGGTTGGGCTTGTCGTGGTTTCTTCCGGCGAGGTTGTCGTCGGCGTCGGGCTTGACGACGTCTCCTGCGTCGGCTCCGCCGTATTGTCGTTTTTGTCCTCGGTTCCGGAAGTAAAGGACAAGACCAGGGCTACCAGCGCGACTACGGCCACCATGGCGGCGATGGCCACAATGGCGACAGGCTTGCCCCAGCCCTTCTTAGAGTCATCATTGCCACTGTTGCCACGGTTATTACCGCGGTTGTTGCCGTTATTCATGTCGCCGTAACCGCCTGCGCCGCCTGCGGAGTACTGCTGGGTTGCACCTGCCTGCTGGCCCGCCTGACCATAGCCGCGTTCTTCTTCAGAAAGCGGGGCCCAGTACTGGCCGCTACCCTGTGCGCCACTGCCTTGTGCACCGGCGGCACCAGCACCTGCACCGGCTCCGGCACCTCGCGAGTTCTCAAAACGTGTTTCATCGCCACGCTGCAGGAATTGTGTCTCAGAGGAGTCGCCACCGAAGTATTCGGTCGGCTGCTCGCCCGCGAAGTCGGCATCTGGGTTGTATCCGCGGTATCCCTCGTCCCGCGGAATGTAGCGAGTCGCGGAGTCATCGCCGTATGCGCTTGAGGAATCGCGTCCGTAGCTGTTGTCTCGGCCATCGTGCTGAGAGCCGTCACGGTTGTTGCCGCGCCTGACCATTGTCAGTTCTCCTTATCGCTAATTTACTGAAACTCTAAAATGCCAACGAAAAGCCCAAAATGCAATCGCCTAAATCACATTTTGGGCTTTTCTCAGCTCAATTCGAGCGACTAGCAGGCCTGAACGGAACTACCTGACGGTGCTTCCTAGCAGGTCCTAGCGGCGCTTCTTCTTCTCGCGGACACGCACCGCGATGCGCACCGGCGACCCCTCGAAACCGAACTCTTCACGCAGCTTGCGCTCCAGGAAGCGACGGTAGCCATGCTCCAGGAACCCAGTTGTGAACAGCACAATTACCGGCGGGCGCGAGGATGCCTGGGTGGCAAACAGCACGCGCGGCTGGCGGCCACCACGCAGCGGTGGCGGGTTCTGCTGCATGATCGCACGCAACCAAGTGTTCAGGCGACCAGTAGAGATGCGCTTATCCCACGACTCCACGGCCTCCAGCATGGCCGGCTCCAGTTTCTGCACAGCGCGACCAGTCTTGGCGGAGATGTTCACCCGACGAGCCCACGGCACGTGTGCTAGCTGCTCTTCAATTTCGCGCTCGAGCAGATCGCGGCGGTCCTCATCCATGAGGTCCCACTTGTTGTAGGCGACCACAAGTGCGCGACCAGAGTCGAGAATCATGCGCAGCACGCGCTGGTCCTGCTCGGTAATCTGCTCGGAGGCATCGACCAGGAAAATCACGACCTCGGCGTTGTCAATCGTCGAACGAGTACGCAGCGAGGCGTAGAACTCGTGGCCCTTGGCGGTCTTGGTCTTCTTGCGAATACCAGCGGTATCGACGAAGCGCCACAGCGCCTCGTCCATCTGCACCAGCGAGTCCACCGGGTCAACCGTGGTACCGGCCACGTCGCTGACCACTGCGCGATCTTCACCGGAGAGCTTGTTCAGCAGCGAAGACTTGCCCACATTCGGCTTGCCCACCAGCGCCACGCGGCGCGGCCCGGTCGGCAGCGACTTCGCACGCGGCACCTCCGGGAAGGAGGACACCACTTCGTCCATTACGTCGGCATTGCCACGACCGTGAAGGGCCGAGGTTGGGTGCGGCTCGCCGAGCCCGAGGGCCCAGAACTCTGCGACGTCGCCAAGCTGCGAATCCGACTCAAACTTGTTGGCGGCGAGAATAACCGGCTGCTCCGCGCGCTGCAGGCGGCGGGCCATGACCTCTTCCGTGGCGGTGATGCCGACGGTGGTGTCGACGACCATGACAATCACATCGGCGGTCTCCATGGCGGTCTCCGCCTGACGAGCAATCGCCGCATGCATACCCTTGGCGTCCGGGTCCCAGCCGCCGGTGTCCTGCACCCAGAAGCGACGTCCGCCCCATTCACCCAGGTAGGAGATGCGGTCGCGGGTCACGCCCGGGAAGTCTTCGACAACTGCTTCACGACGGCCAATGAACCTGTTAACCATGGTGGACTTACCAACATTCGGTCGTCCCACAATGGCCACGGTCGGAAGAGCTTCTTCCTCCTCGTCGCTCACGCCAAGCGCTGCGAAAGCGTTCTCCAGCTCTTCCCAGTCGGCATCGTCATCGATCTGGCCGGTTTCGGCGCGCTCGATGGCTTCGGAGATGATCGTCTCGTGGTCGGCAATCGTGCGGTCGATGAACTCGTCTGCGCTGGTGTGGCTGCCTGCGGTGCCCGGCGCGTTTTCGCTCTCCACGTTTGCGACCAGGTGTCCGGCGGTGTCGTCCTCGGAATCGTCGTAAGAGCCCTCGTAAGATTCCTCGAACTCCTCGTTGTCGACATCGTCCCAGTCCATGGTGGACCCCGGGTAGCCGGCCTCAACGACATCGAGGACGTTTTCCACGACCTCTTCAATGTCCATCTCAGAGGTGTCCAGAATGAATGCGTCCTCGGCTGGCTTCAGCGGAGAGGTCGCACGGTTGCTGTCGAGTTCGTCGCGGCGGATGACGTCGGCAAGCACGGTGTCGAAGTCGGCCTCACGACCAGCAGCGATGTCCTGGTCGTAGCGGCGGCGAGCGCGGACCTCTGCGGAGGCGGTCATGAAGATCTTCGCAGGGACGTCCGGGAGAACGACCGTGCCGATGTCGCGGCCTTCCACCACACAGCGCACAGCCGATGCGGCCAGCGAACGCTGGAGTGCGACCAGGTTGGTGCGCACAGCCGGAATCGCGGAGACCGCCGACACGTTGCGGGTGACCTCCGGGCCGCGAATCTCGCCGGAAACATCCTCGCCGTCGAGGAGGACCGCAGTGGAGTTCGGGTCATCGGAGACTTCCAGTGGCAGGGCGGCCGTCGCCTTGGCCACGGCTTCCTCATCAGTCGGGTCGATACCCTGGCGCAGCACCCACAGGGTGGCCACGCGGTACATTGCGCCGGTGTCCAAGTACTTTGCACCCAGCTCGGTTGCGACCATCCGGGAGACAGTCGACTTGCCAGTGCCGGAAGGGCCGTCAATGGCAACCAACAGCATGTCGTCAGTGTTCTGCTCGCTCATGTGGGCTCCTTCAGCTCCTTGGTTCTCTTCGTTCTTTTTCACTAGTGCCATTTACAGCCCCACCGCGTTGTAGAGGGAGGTCAGCTCAGCGCGGTTGAGTGCGCGGAGAGCGCCCGGGGTCTGCTCGCCCAGCTGGACAGTGTGAATCTTAGTGCGCACCAGGCGCTCGACCGGGAAGCCCGCAGTCTTGAGCATCCGGCGGACGATGTGCTTGCGACCCTCGTGCAGCTCGATGCGGACGATAGAGCGGCCCTGCCAGACGTCGATGATCTGCGCCATGTCCGCCTTAGCGATGCCGTCATCGAGCTCAATGCCCTTTTCCAGCTCGCGCATGACCTTGGCATCGACCTCGCCGACAACGGTGGCCATGTAGGTCTTGGTGACCTCGTAGCTCGGGTGCATCAGACGGTTGGCCAGCTCACCATCGTTGGTGAGCAGCAGCAGACCCTCGGTGGGCGCATCCAGTCGTCCCACGTGGAAGAGTCGCTGACCAGCGCTGATCTTCTCACCGATGATGTCGCCCACACACGGGCGGCCCATGTCATCGTGCATGGTGGACTGCACGCCACGCGGCTTGTTCAGGACGAAGTACTGCATGTCCTCATTGACGATGACGCGGGAACCATCAACGCGGATCACAGACGTGTTCGGGTCCACCCGCACGCCCTGTCGCGTCACAATCTTGCCGTCGACCTCGACGCGGCCTTCGTCGATAAGCTTTTCCGCCATACGACGCGACGCCACGCCTGCCTGTGCAAGCACCTTCTGCAGACGTACGCCTTCACCTGCTTCGCTGTGCACGCGCTTGCCCGAACCGCGGCGGTTGTCGTCCACATGCTGGTGGCGCGCCGGGCGGGCGTTGGATACGTAGATGTCCTTCGCGTGGACGTTGGAGGTCTCCACCTTCGCGCCGCTGTCGCGACGGCTGCGGTTGCGCTGGGCGTTAGTGGAGCCGCGGTTGGATTGATTCTTACGGTTCTTGTGTGCCGGTGTGCCTTCTCGGCGAGCGGGTTTAGCCACTTGACCTACATCCTTTTCAAGCGTTGGAGAATGTTCTGTTTGTTAGAACGTCAGCGCCAGGCGACGCTGTTCTCTCCCCCGTGTGCCCAAAATTGGCCGGTGGAAGCAGGTTAATAAAGAGAATTACAGAGAAAGCCTCGCGCCTTGTCGTCTAGCCACCTTAGCACGTTTTTCGCAAAACGCCAGCTTAACGACGTCCCGCGCGGCCTCCACCTACAACGTCTTTTACAGCGCTGCGGCCCACTCTCGCACGCCCGGCAGCCACTGCGTAGCTTTCGCCACAAACTCCTGCCGGTCCAGCGCGCCAGCTCCCGCCTGCACCGACCCCAGCAGCGGCACCCCGGTGATGCGCGGCAGTTCCTCCAGGTTCGTCTCAATGATCGGGTCGACCTCCGCCGGCAACGAACCGCCCACCAGCGCCGTGACATTGACTCCACGGCCCCGCGCCACCTCGACGGTGAGCTCCGCCTCGTTCAGGCAACCCAGGTCCAACCGCGTCACGACCACCATCTGACTACCCGGCAACAACGCCGCCAGCTCCGGCAGCGCCCAGTCCTCGCCGAGCCGCACCAGCAAGCCGCCCGCGCCCTCCACGAGGACAACGCGGTTCGGCCCGTCGATAAGCTTGATCTTTTCAGCGATCTCCGTGGCGTTCGGCAGGCGCATTCCCGCGCGCTGCGCCGCCGCCACCGGCGCCATCGGCTCGGGGTAACGCACGAAGCCATGCAGGTTGTCGATCCCCGTCAGCTCCGCGACAGTGTCCAAATCACCGCCATTTGGGCCCGGAAAACCGGTCTGAATTGGCTTGACGACGTGCACCTCCTTACCCTCCTCGCGAAGTGCCGCCGCCAGTGCTGCCGTGCCGATGGTCTTTCCAATATCGGTACCGGTGCCTGTGACAAGGACGATGCTCATGGTGGTTGGTGCTCCTTTTGGTTGCGCTACTTGCGTTCTTCCTCGGCGGCGACGATGGCGGCGATGGCCTCGCAGATACGGTCGACCTCGTCATTGGTGCTGATGTACGGCGGCATGGTGTACACCAATTTGCCGAATGGCCGCAGCCACACCCCGGCATCGACAGCCGCTGCCGTGGCCAAGCCCATGTCCACCGGGCGCTGCATCTCCACGACCCCGATTGCGCCAAGAACCCGCACATCGGCCACAGCATCGCTGCTGGCTAGGGGCTGGAGCTGGTTGCGAAGTCGGGACTCGATGCGCGGGACATCCTCACGCCACTGCCCCTCTGCAATCAGGTCGAGCTGCGCGCAGGCCACCGCACAGGCCAAGGGGTTTCCCATGAAGGTGGGGCCGTGCATGATGCCTCCGCCTGCGCCACTGGAAATGGTGCGAGCCACGTCGGCGGTGGTGAGGGTGGCTGCGAAGCTCATAAAGCCGCCGGTCAGCGCCTTGCCCAGGCACATGATGTCCGGTACTACCCCGGCCGCCTGCGTCGTGAACAGGTCACCGGCCCGGCCGAAGCCGGTGGCAATCTCATCCGCGATGAGCAGAATCCCGTGCTTGTCACACAGCTTCCGGAGCCCCACAAGCAGCTCGTGGTCATGGAACCGCATGCCACCAGCGCCTTGGACCACCGGTTCAATAATGATGCCGGCGACGGAGTCGTCGATAAGCGAATCGAAGTGCGCGAGATAGCGTGCGCGCTCCTCCTCGGTTGTGCCGCGGGCGGGTGGTTTGTCGGCGAAGACCTGCGGAGTCCACTGCCCCGTCCACAGCGAATGCATGCCGCCCTCGGGGTCGCAGACGGTCATGGGCGCGCGAGTGTCGCCGTGATAGCCGCCGCGCCAAGTGGCCAGGCGGGTGCGCTCGGGATGGCCTTTGGCCTGCTGGTACTGCAGCGCCATTTTAATCGCCACCTCGACAGAGACCGAACCCGAGTCGGAGTAGAAAATGGCATCGAAGCCGGGGCCTGCGAGCTTTAGGAGCTTCTCCGCCAGTTCGATGGCCGGACGGTGTGTGAGTCCGCCGAACATGACATGCGACATCGTGGTGGCCTGCTTCTTCGCGGCTGCGATCAGCTTCGGGTGCGAGTGGCCGTGGCAAGCGGCCCACCAGCTGCTCATGCCGTCGATGAGGGTGCGGCCGTCGGCGAGGTGGAGGTTGACGCCCTCGGCGGACTCGACCAGCTTGGGCGCGACCGGCGACGGGATGGGGCCGTATGGGTGCCAGATGTGGTCGGCGTCGAATTGGGCGAGGTCGGCGATGGTTGGCGGGGTGTGTGGTTGGGCGGGTGGTTGGGAGTGCTGCGGGGTGTGCGACTGGGAGTGCTGCGGGGTGTGCGGCTGGGCGGTTTCCGAGGCTGTCATGATACTCAGCATAATACCTGTACAGCGCCAGACTTGAACGCCGTTCGGGGTTGGTGGTGGAGCTTCTCGCAAGGATTACAGACAGTCTCAGTGACTTTACGACACCCATGTCACCTCGTGGCAGCTGTGGAGGTGGCATGAGGTGACACCTGTGTCGTGAAGTGAGGTTGGGGTGGCCCGATGAGCCAGCCAGCTAGTACAGCCGCCCCGCCTGGCTCCACACTCGTCGGCGACGCATGGCCAACTCGGCCGCCTTACCTGTGATTGTGATGGGCTGCCGCGCGAAGGCGTAGTTTCCGCGATAGCAACTGCCACCATTTGCCAGGTGACGTCGGATTTCTGCGGCCGCTTGCCGCAAGGTGGCTACGGCGGAGCCGTCGAAAAGCTGTGACCAGACGATCCGGATGACATTCAACCCGAGGTTCTTCAGGCGCTTTTCGCGCTCCAGCTCCTTTGCGATTGCCACCTGCGTGTCCGCGACTCCACCGTCGGTGTATTTCATACGGCCGTCGAACTCGACGATCAGCCCAAGTTCGGGCAGGTAGAAGTCCACGCGTGCGATGAACCCACGATCATCCCGAAAGGAAACCTGCTGAAGCAACGGAGCCCGAGAATCGTTGACAGAAGCTAGCCCCGCCTGGACGATTGCTTCTTTAGTGAGCGACTCGCCGATGCTTTCCGACGACGCTGTCGCCTGCCGCAACAACCTCCTGGCCTGTGCATTTCCCGGAGCACGCGGATATGCAGCCAACGTGGCCAACAGCTCCTCGGTGTCGGTGTGGCGCTGGAGGGCGGCGTCGGCAAGCACTAGTGCATTGTGCGGAGTGCGGGAACGGCAGACGTCGATGACGGACTTTGGGACATCGGTGACGAGGCGGCCATCGATTTCTACGATGTCCTCGGGGAGAATCCGGCCGGAGACGCGGATGAGGCGTTTGTGCGGCTGGTACGGGCCATTCGGTGTGCTTCGCGATTGCCCGCGCCTGCGGCCGGAGTTGGCTATCGCGATGGGAGTGTTGTGTGTGAGCAGAGGTAAACCGTGGAGAGCAGCGGCGGCATCGCGGGTGACTACGGTGGCGGTGTCGCGATGGACGAGCGCTTTGATTTCCAGGACGTAGCGTTCGGTGCTGTTTAGGGTGAGCCACCTGTCGACAGGCACGTACGCGCCGTGTGCGAGCCACAGGAGGCTGCCGCTTTTGGCTCGCTGGCGGAGATCTCGGTCGGAGTGCTGGCCGATTCGGGAAATTGCGAATGTGCTGGGGCGGGCGCATTCGCGCTGCTGGCCGGTACGGATGATGTCGTCGGCGTCGTAGATCCACTGCGGCATCGGATTGCGCTCCTGAGGTCCAGGCAACTGCTGGTGGGTGGGTGGCGGGGTGTGCGTGTTGGTGAGTGTTGGTGAGTGTTTGCGTGTTTGCGAGTGTTGGTGAGTGCTACGTTCTCATTTTTGGGCTCACACGGAGGCTCAGAAGGCGTCAATTTGGCGTCGACTGTGGATAGTTTGCAGTTTTCGGGAGTTATCCACAGGGCGTGTGGTGGGGTGGGTGTGTGGTGGGGTGCGTGTGCGTGTGGTGAGTGCAGTGGGGTGCAAAGGCTCGCAGTGAGCCGTCGTGAGCGGCAACCGCAGCCCCAAAATGCGACTTCACGACACCTATGTCACCTCGTGGCAGCTGTGGAGGTGGCATGAGGTGACACCCGTGTCGTGAAGTGGATCGATGACCGTCAGGCGAATCGAAAACCGTGAAGTGGGTCGTTCAATAGAGTGAACCCCACCTAGTCCAACGGCTCGTCGATCAAGTCGACCTCAGGCAGCAGCGGAGCCAAATCAGGCAGCTGGTCCAGCGAATCAATCCCCAAAAGCTCCAGGAACAGCGTCGTCGTAACGTACAAATGCGCGCCGGTTGCCGGGTCCTCTCCGGATTCCGCAATCAGACCGCGCGCGACCAGCGTGCGCATCACCCCATCGACATTGACACCACGCACACCGGAGACCTGCGCACGCGTGGCCGGCTGTCGGTAAGCCACTACTGCCAGCGTCTCCATAGCTGCACGTGAGAGCTTCGACTGCGAGCCATCCAGCAAGAATCGCTCGACCGCGCTGGCGTGGGCGGGAGCTGTGTAAAACCGCCAGCCCTCATCCGTTTCGCGTAGCTCAATGCCGCTGCGACGTGCACGGTATTCGTACTCGATTTCGCGAAGCACGTCACGGACATCACTTGCGGAAACATCCAGCGCCCGCGCCATATCCTCCGCCGCCACCGGCGTATCGACTACCAGCAGAATCGACTCAACGCCTGCTCGCAACGGGTCAATGGGCGGCAACTGAGCCGAAGAAGCAGACGCGGGCTCCACGGCCTGCTCGGATGGTCCGGAACTGGTTTCGCTCATGCGGGTCAGATTACGCAACCTCCCGCGCCGGGCGCTAATTGGCCGGGCGCTAATCAGCTGTTAGCACCAGCCCGACCAAGCCAAGCCGCAACGCCAGCCCCAACAGCCAGCCCCAGCCACCTACTCCCAGTTCGCCGCCGCCACGACGGCCGGGTCCACGTCCAGCCCGGTCCAGGCCACGTGGATTTCCTCCAGCGCCTCCTCCTGCTCCACACCAATCGCTTTGGCACGGTAGAGCTCCAGCAGCGCCAGGAACCGCCCGACAACCTCCATGGACACGCGGCACTCCGAGGTCAGCTGCGTAAACGTCAACCAGGTCCCCTCGCCGGCCAGCCGCAGCGAGTCCAGAATTTTGCCCGCCTGCTCCGGCACGGACACGGGCACACCGTGGATGTGCCCGACGCCGACTTCCTCCGGCGGCTTCGGCCGCATCACGACGGCCGCAAACTCGGCGAACTCCCCGAGAGTCATGCCCAGGCGCACGGGCGGCAGCAGCTCCTCGAACTGCTTGTCCGGCCCCACAGCTCGCGGATAGCGCCGCGGCGCGGTCTTCTGCCACTCCTCGAATTGGTCGGCTACCTTGCCATACGCCTGGTACTGCAGCAGTCGGGCGAACAGCAGGTCGCGTGCTTCTAGCAGTTCGAGGTCTTCTTCGCTGTCGACGTCGCCACGCGGCAGAAGCCGTGCGGTCTTGAGGTCGAGCAGCGTCGCTGCCACGACGAGGAATTCGGTGATTTCGTCGAGGTCGCTGACTACGTCGAGGCTGCGCGTGTACGAGATGAACTCGTCCGTCACGGCCGCCAGCGCGACTTCGGTGACGTCCATCTTTTTGCTGCTGATGAGCTGCAGCAGCAGGTCGAAAGGCCCGTTGAAGTTCGCGAGCGCGACGCGGAAGCCGGTGATTTCTTCCTGCACGCCCTCGCTTGACGACGGTTCGGGAGTGTAACTATCCGGGGAAGTCACCTATTATTTGCGGCCTTTGCGCTCGATGACCTCGCGGGCCAGGTTGCGGTACTGTGCCGCAGCTGGGGTGTTCGGTGCCCAGGTGGTGATGGGCTCGCCGGCGACGGAGGTTTCCGGGAAGCGGACGGTACGGGTGATGACCGTGTCGAAGACCTTGTCGCCGAAGACCTCGATGAGGCGTTCCATGACTTCCTTGGCGTGGCGCGTGCGGCGGTCGAACATGGTGACCAGAATACCGGAGACTTCCAGGTTGAAGTTCAGGCGGTCGCGGACCTTGGCCACTGTGTCGGTGAGCAGCGCCAGGCCGCGCAGGGAGAAGTACTCCGCCACCATTGGGATGATGACGCCCTCGGAGATGGTCAGGGCGTTGACGGTCAGCAGTCCCAGCGACGGCTGGCAGTCAATGATGATGAAGTCGTAGTCATTCATCACTGGGCGCAGTGCGCGTCCGAGGGCCTGTTCGCGGCCGACTTCGTTGACAAGCTGAATCTCCGCAGCCGACAGGTCGATGTTGGCCGGAACGAGGTCCAGGCCGGAGACCTTGGTGTGATGAATGGCATCGCGGACATCGGTGGTGTCGTCGACGATGAGGTTGTAGACGGTCAGGTCGAGTTCCTCATGGGGAACACCGAGACCGGCGGATAGTGCGCCTTGCGGGTCCAAGTCAACGAGCAGGACTTTACGGCCGAACTCTGCCAGCGCCGCACCCAGGTTAATAGTCGAGGTGGTCTTACCCACGCCGCCCTTCTGGTTACACATTGCCAGGATGACTGCGGGGCCGTGACTGTTCAGGGGTGCGGGTTCCGGCAGTTCACGTGCCGGACGACCGGTGAGACCGAGTTCAACTCGATCGGCCTCAAACAACCCTTCTTCAGCCACAGTCAATCCCTCTTCCTTGAAGATTTCTCATCAATTCTACTGCGCGATATATTACCGCCACATATTACCGCGAGTATTCAGCCCGTGGGTGAGCCCCCGCCCAGACTCGTCGCATATTCTCCGCGGTAATCATGGTGTAAATCTGGGTCGTCGTCACCGAGGCGTGCCCCAGCAGCTCTTGGACAACGCGCACATCGGCACCGCCCTCAATCAGGTGTGTGCCGAAACTGTGGCGCAGGGTGTGCGGGGAAATCTTCACCTTCAGCCCGGCGCGCTCGCCCAGCTCCGCCAGCGTATTTCCCGCTGACTGCCGAGACAGCCTGCGCCCCAGCGAGTTGATAAACAGCGCCGGCCCAGAGTTTGCCCGCACCCAGCTCGGCCGCCCGCGCGTCAGCCACGCATCCAGCGCCGCCATGGCCGGCGATCCCACGGGCACGATGCGCTCCTTGCCGCCCTTACCACGCAGCAACACCAGGTTGGTTTCGCGGTCCACGTCATCGATATCCAGGCCGGTGACCTCGGAAACGCGCGCACCTGTCGAGTACAGAAACTCCACCAGTGCACGGTTGCGCAAATCCGTCACGTCGGCGGTCTCATCGTCGGGGATGGACTCGATAAGCCGGGTGACCTCATCAATGCTGAGTGCCTTCGGATACCGCGAGGGCTGCTTCGGCGGCGACACCCGCTTGGCGACATCCACATCCAACGCGCCCTCACCCACCGCGAACTTATGGAAGCTCCGCACTGCGGACAGCGAACGCGTCACCGAGGTCGGGGCCAGCGCCGGCCTGCCCGCTGACTTATCTCCCCGCGCGAGATACGCCAGGAACTCTGACACATCCTGCTCGGTGACCTGCGCCAATTCCGTGCGGCCGATGCCCCGCAGATAGGTGCGGTACTTCTCCAAGTCACGCTTATAACTGGCGAGCGTATTCGCCGACAGGCCCTTTTCCACCGCGAGGTAGGTCACGAAGGCGTCGACAAGCGCGTCAATTGAATTCATCGGATACGTTTCAGGTCCGCGCCGGCGCCGAGCTGCTGCGTCCGGCGCCTCGCCAGAGCTGTCGGCCGAATGGTAAACGGCTCCGTGACCTCGCGCGGCGTGGCACCATGCAACAGCACCTGCCCCGTCAGAAGCACACCCGACAGCGCGATGCCGTTGAGAATCTCTCCGCGCAGCGCCATCGCCACCGCATCCTCGACGTCAATCCACGACGCAGTCATGTCTGCTTCCTCATCGTGGGCTTCCGGCTTATCGACGGCACGGAGACCCCTGGCCAGGTAGATCCGAACCGCTTCCTCTGCGAAGCCGGGCGAGCTGAACATATCGGTAAGCAGGGACCAGGACTCGGCCTCCAGCCCGGCTTCCTCGACCAGCTCCCGCTTAGCGGCCTCCAACGGGTCTTCGTCCGCAACGTCGAGAAGCCCGGCGGGCAACTCCACCAGGCGCTGACCCGCCGCCTGTCGCCACTGATTGAGCAGGTAGAGGCGATTATCCTCATCTGCGGCAACGACTGCAACAGCGCCGAAATGCTCCACGATCTCGCGGGCGGAAATATTCCCACCCGGCATTCGCACCTGGTCGCGACGGATCGCGAGAATAGGTGCCTCGAGAACAATCTCGGATTCAACAACGTCAAATTGGTGCGCCATGAGTTTCACTCTAATAGGTAGGCCGGATTCGACCTTGTGGACCTAAGCTAAGCGCGCTTGAGGGCTGCGTTGATGAGGCCGTCGAAAAGCGGATGGGCGTTGGTGGGGCGTGACTTCAGCTCCGGGTGCGCCTGCGTGGCCACGAGGTATGGGTGCACGTCCGTGGGGTACTCGACGAATTCGACGAGCTTGCCGTCCGGCGAGGTGCCCGAGATGACCAGGCCCGCCTCTTCGAGCTGCGCGCGGTAGGCGTTGTTGACCTCGTAGCGGTGGCGGTGGCGCTCGGTGACGTCGGTGGTGCCGTAGAGGCGCGCGACGACGGAGTCTTCGGCGAGCTTTGCCGGGTAGGAACCCAGACGCATGGATCCGCCCAGGTCAGCCTCGCCGGAGACGGCCTGGAGCTGTTCCTCCATCGTGGCAATCACTGGCTCGGCCGCGTTCTCGTCGAACTCGGTCGAGGACGCGCCTTCGACACCCGCGGTCCGTGCCGCCTCGATGACAACACACTGCATGCCCAGGCAGATTCCCAAAAGTGGCGTGCCGGTTTCCTTGGCGTAGCGGATGGTCGCAATCTTGCCTTCGATGCCGCGACCGCCGAAGCCGCCGGGGATGACGATCGCGTCAACGCCGGCCATGTTCTTCTTCAGCCCCTCCGGGGTTTCGCAGTCATCGGAGGCGACCCAGCGGATGTTCGCCTTCACGCGGTGGGCGAAACCGGCGGCACGCACAGCTTCCGCGACGGACAGGTAGGCATCCGGCAGGTCAATGTACTTGCCGACGAGCGCCACCGTGACCTCACCCTTCGGGTTGTGGACGCGCTCAAGCAGGTCGCCCCACACGGCCCAATCCATGTCGCGGAACGGCAAGTTCAGGCGGCGGATGATGAAGGTGTCCAGGTGCTCGTCGTAGAGGACCTTCGGGATGTCGTAGATGCTCGGCGCATCCGGGCAGGACACCACGCCCTCGCGGTCGATGTCACACATCAGCGCAATCTTGTTTTTGAGGGAGTCGGGGACGTCGCGGTCGCATCGCAAAACGACGGCATCGGGAACCAGGCCGATTGAGCGAAGTTCAGCCACCGAGTGCTGGGTAGGCTTGGTCTTCAGTTCCTTCGAGGGGCCGAGGTACGGAACCAGCGACACGTGGAGGTAGAAGACGTTTTCGCGGCCGACGTCGTGACGCACTTGGCGTGCAGCTTCCAGGAAGGGCTGCGACTCGATATCGCCGACGGTGCCGCCGATTTCGGTGATGACCACGTCGGGCTTTTCGCCGTTTGCGTCGGCATTGCCCATAGCGACGATGCGGGATTTGATCTCGTCGGTGATGTGCGGGATGACCTGGACGGTCTGGCCGAGGAATTCGCCGCGGCGCTCCTTGGCGATGACCGAGGAGTAGACCTTGCCGGTGGTGACGTTGCCGCCGGCGGAGAGATTGCGGTCGAGGAAGCGCTCGTAGTGACCGAGGTCAAGGTCGGTTTCTGCACCGTCTTCGGTGACGAAGACCTCGCCGTGCTGGAAGGGGTTCATGGTGCCCGGATCCACGTTGAGGTAGGGATCGAGCTTCTGCATAGTTACTTTCAGACCACGCGAGGTGAGCAGGCGGCCGAGCGAAGCCGCAGTTAAGCCTTTGCCGAGGGAGGAGGCTACGCCTCCCGTAACGATGATGTATTTCGTAACCACGGGACTTCAGAATATCGCTTGCGCAGGTGCAAGCGCAAGCCATTTTTCACAATGGCGGATGGTTTCTTCATATTTGGGTAACTTTTTCGGATTCTCCATAAGGCTTGACGACGGCCATCGCTGCAGCCACGGCTGCGGTGTGTAAAGGCGACCAAGACTTCGGCCACGGTTGCGGTGCATGGCCGGAATCGTGGCTACCCCTCGGACCGAACCCCACCTGCGGTGCATCAATGCATAAACGTGACTGTGCCGTTACCCTCGGGGCCATGACTGATTTAGCGAATAAGACCATTGCAGTATTGGCCACTGACGGATTCGAGGACTCCGAGCTGACTAGCCCGGCTGAGGCCGTGAAGGATGCCGGTGCGACCGTGCACGTTATCTCCACCGAAGATGGCTCCATTGAGGGCAAGAATGGCACGAAGGTGGATGTCGATAAGCTGACCAGCAGCGTTTCTGCTGATGATTACGATGCTCTGATTCTGCCTGGCGGCACCGTGAATGCAGACCAGATTCGCATCGATAAGGATGCCGTGGCGCTGGTGAAGGGATTCGCCGCAGCTAACAAGCCAATCGGCGTGATTTGCCACGGCGGTTGGATTCTCACCGATGCGGATGTGCTGAAGGGCCGCACTATTACCTCCTACATCAGCGTCAAGACTGACCTGATTAACGCTGGCGCCAACTGGGTCGATGAGGAAGTTGTCGTTGACGGCAACCTGATTTCCTCCCGCACCCCGGCCGACCTTGAGGCTTTCAACAAGGCACTCGTAGAGAACTTCTAAGCCACTCGGCTTTTAGCACCACCAAAGGACGGCTGTTGCCATGAGTTCATATTGGGATAACCCAAAGTCGCTGTGGGATCAGATTCCACAGCACGATCAGGAAGATGCTTCCGGGCAGCAGCCTGCCGCGCCGGAGCAGCCTTCCGAGCAGCAAGGGCGGTACCAGGGATTGCTCTCGCACAACAGCATCGTTATCCAGCAGATTCGAAACTTCATGGCGGATGATTTCGACATCCTGGATACCGAGGGCAATTGCATCGGAAAGATTGAAACTACTGGCAGCACGCTGAGCCGCATGTTTATGGGCTCTCGTCGCCTGACAGTGTCCGAGCCAGACGGCACTCCGGTATTCGTTATTACCGATCCGACCGATCTTGCCCTTGACCGTTACGAGGTCTACTACCCCGACCCGCATGCGACAGCCCCTGAAGGCCAGCAGCAAGATGGAGCAGAGCCATCGCGCCTTTTGGCCACTATTCAGCAGAAGTTTGCGTTCTTTAAGCGGCGGCTGGAGATTTCCATCCCCGGTTTTGCCAATTGCGAGGTCGACGGCGACGTCTGGCATTACGACGCCACTTTTATGATCAACGACGTCAGAGTCGCCCAGATGTCACGAAAGTGGTCGGGGTTTGCAAATTTCCTATCCGGCAATGAGCGTTACATGCTCCAGCTCAAAGATGAGTTGCCGCCGCAATTGCGCGCGGCGATTATTGGTGCCGCGATTGCCCTGGATTTGATGGCGAAAAAGGCGCAATCCGACTAGCTAAAATCGCTGTCGGCTCGCGCCCTTTATCAAGAGCTACTGCTCACGAATATCGCTACCGCGCCCCGGCAGCCTGGGCAATGCGTCCGTCCATTTCCGTGATGCCGTCAGAAACGGCATTGACGTGTTCTGGGCGAACATTAGCGTTGTCATTGATGCCGCCTTCAACAACAGCGGTTACTGGCACGCACGGAACCTCAACATTGCGCCCCAGCGCATTAGCTACCAGCGCAATTGCCCGTGGCGAGAAAGTCAGTCCGATATGACCCGATAGATCTGCAGAGCACCCATCCTGCAGCAGAATGTTGTTGGAAGTCGGTGCGTTCCACTGGCTTGCAGCCATTGGCGTGACGGCTTCATCAACCTGAGTCGAGATTGCAACATAGTTGACACCCGGCTGCTCCAAGCCGCCCTCATTCATCTTGGCCATGAACTCGCTGTGCTGCAGCAGATCCACCAGGCTCGGGCTGACAATGTACCCCGCAGCCTTGTCACCGGCATTGTCGAACTGGTTGAGCTCCTCCAAACCATAGGAGATACCGAGCAGCGATGTGCCGTGCAGCACGCCCGCCAGGGACACTACGGTACCAATTCCCCGGCCCTGCTCCTGCTTGGCGTAAGCGGCAGCCAAGGTGCCACCTGCAGAGTGGCCAACAATGTCAACTTCGGTCGCTCCGGTTTCCGCCTTGAGGGTTTCAATCTTCGCAGTCAGCTCTGCCAAAGCGGTATCCAACGGGGTCATGTTACGCATGGTTGGAATAGATCCCAGCACCGAAAACTCATCAGGGCCTAGCTTGCCGACGTTAAATGCGTACAGACACTTCCCCATTGCCTTTAGCTCCGGTGCCATGCGGGCATAGGTCTGGTAGGCGTTCGAGTTCATGCCGTGGATCATGACCACCGGATTCTCACCAGGAGCAGGAACACACTGCACATTCGTGCCCTCTGGGCTGATGTTTTCCGTCATCCCCTGACTGACCATGACAGTGGGGAAATCATTTGCCTTTGGCCCCCAGTCACCCATTTCGGTCCAGGACAGGACCTGATCATTACCAGTTACCGAAGTCGGTACGGCAGCCGCGATGGGAGCCGCCGCCAGAGCGACACCAGCTGCAGCCAACAGTGCCGTGGCTGACCGTGCCAGCTTTGCGAATGCTCGTTGAGTGCCCATAATTACTCCTTGCCTAGAGCAGTGAATAGTAAAACGTTTCCAATAAGAACTACGGCATGGGCAAGAGCCGAAAATTACAGGCTATGAATCGTTATCGTACTCTGAAAGGCGGCCAATTAAAGCCCCTCAAAGGGGTTAATAAAATGTAATCTAAATATAACTATAACGCGATTCACCTACAGCTCCGTAGGTTATTAGAGTGATTTCGGTTACAGTCCGAAACACGAGTGACTTCCGCTCCATCCCGTGCATACAGCGCCGACAGCAACTGCAAAATAGCTCGAGACCTGCAGGGCCAGGAACTTGCTCAAGTATCGATTCAGGACCCAGTTGAGGGAAAGCAGGGAAAATGCGATTCCAGCACCTGAATACTCCGGCACTAACGGATCATGAATGCCCGCATGCTCATACATTATGAACAGCAATGAGTTCGCGGCCACAATGACCACTAGCACCGACATACTGGCGAGTATATGCAGGCTGCGACGCAGCCAAGTCCTGGGAAACTGCTAGCTTCCCAGGGACGAAAACGAGAACAGTCGTTCTAATAGACCTAATTCCCAATCCGGCCTTCTTACTACCGTTCAGTGCATGACCACTTTTGATTCGCCAATTATTAGGGCATTTTTCACTGAGGATGACATTAAGGCGGCGCAGAAGCTTTCAGCGCAATCCCCGTTGGTCGAGGTTGCAGCTGGCGTCTACCGCATCACCGTCGATGATTTTGAGGTCCAGGTTGATGGGTTCACTTTTCCTGGCTGTACTTCATGTCAGTGCGATGACTTTCGTACAAGGAAGTCATGTGCACACGTCTGCTTCGGCGTCGCAACAATGTTGGCCGAGCACCCCAGTATCGAAGAAGTCCTGTGGCCGGATTCTGATGCGGCTATGAACCCGGATCTGTTGGAACCGGATTGCTACTACGAGCTCAAGATGCTCCCCATGACATACTCCCCTTCGTGCCAGGGAGGCCGCACATTGGCGGAGTCAATATTGGATAAGGCGAGCCAATGCCACGGAGTCGTTGACGATGCCCGAATCACCGATGAGGTAAAACGCCTGTTCCAGGATTACTTCGAACTGCCAGGATCATGGGATCCCGATATTCGCAGGAAGGAAATTGAGGCGTTGATAGCCGAACTTCACGACCTCGGTGTTGACGACAAGGAGATTCGAACTCTCGTGTCAGAACACCCCGGGTATTCAGACGTAATTCCTCGTCGCTGGTGGCCACGGAGTTGGTGGAAGATACTGTTCCTGCCATCTACTTGGTGGCCACAAACATTGCGGCCGAGCAACTGGCGAATCTGATATAGGCGAAGCTAGCCCACGAAATAGACAAAACACCTTCTCACCTGCCCGTACAGTAAGGTATTTCATATGCACAAACGATACGTTTTCGCCCTCGCACTGACTATTCCAGCGCTATGTCTTTCGGCTTGCTCCAACGGAGAACCAGAAAAAGCACCGGAACCGACTACCGTTACAAAAACTGTCACCAGCCCAGAAAGCAGCACAGAATCGACGACGCAATCCACCACCAAGACCCCTAACCCCTCAACACCCCCGACCCGTACGACAGAAAGCTCGAGACCCACCGGTTACACCGGCACACCCAACGGCGAGCCGACAGCTATAAACAAAACAATTTCGCATTGTGCGAAATCCTCGCAGGGACTCTACGAACAAGGCACCACCTGGTTTACCGACGGTACCTCCGGCTGGACACAGTATTGCGCCAACAATTTCTATGACGGCCCTTCCACGAACACCGCCCCGGAACCTCAGAACAACGAGCCATCCCCTTGGGTTCAAGGCCAAATCGACTGGGCTGACTGCCTAAACTCTGGCCATTCTGAGGAAGAATGCCGTGCAATGTTGAATTAGCTGGCACTTGTTGAATTAAGAAGCAGCTGTCACCTTCCCCGACAAACATTCACAGCAGCAGCTACGCCAATTCAATGCATAGCCACCACCGCTGCCCCCCTCGTAGCCCCTACCGCACACCCTCCCCAGCCTGCAGCGAGATTGGTGACGCATTGCCCCGTGCCGTCGTCACCGAGAAGTTCGCCTTACTCGCCAGGTAGCGGTCATCGGAGGCCTCAATCGGCACTCCCTCCAGCGTGAATGCACGGCGCCGGACTCGCAGCAAAGGCGCACCCACCTGGATCTTCAGCAGTGCAGCATCCTCTTCATTGGCCGGAACCGCATCAATGGTGCGCGTCGCATACGCAATGTCCACACCGCTATCCAACAGGTGGCGGTAAATGGACCCCGAATCAGTATCAAAGGTCAGAATGTGCTTGCCGACGTCCAGAGGGTAATTCAGTCTCTCGACCATAGCTGGTTCCCCATCCATAAGCCGGAGCCGAAGTACGGAGACAACCTGATCCGTGTCCGCGATTTCCAAATGCGCTGCTAACTCTGATCCTGCAGGCTGTCGTGTTACCCACTGCGTCTGCTGCCCCGGCTCCGCACCGGTCTTCTGACACCACTGAGTAAAGGAAATGACTTCGTCGAAAGAGAAGGTCGGCACCGTATCGAGCACGCGAGTCCGCCGGCCCTGCCCAGAGGAAACCAGACCCTCGGACCGCAGTGTGGCAATGGCTTGCCGAATCGTGCCACGAGCCACGCCGAACTGCCGACCAAGCTCCGCCTCCGAGGGAATAGCAGAACCCGGCGGCATCGAACCATCTCGAATTGCCTTACGCAGGTACGAGGCAATTTCTTGATGCTGTTGCTTGCGTGCCACGGTCGCAGCATCCTTTCGTCTCTTTATCTTCAGATCGAGCTAATTCGCTTTTAGCCCGGCCACGTCTAGCCAAGTACAGCACTACTTGGTTCAAACTCTGACCATCTACGCCACAAGTAGTAGACCTGATAACCAAGTTTAAACACGATTATGAGCCGCATTAGCCCTCCCAAACGGAAATTTACCCGTACAGACGGTTAACTAAACGACATCTTGGCAAACTCCCCATGAAATACACCTCGCCTGTATAGACAGGTTGCCTACCGTGTCCCACAATGAGCTCATGCAAACAGATGCACACACCGATTTGATTGTCGTCGGCGCTGGCATTCTTGGCCTCGCCACCGCATTCCGAGCACACCAACAAGGACTATCCGTTCGAGTCATCGACCGCGCCGAGCGCCCGGTCGGATCATCCATCATGAACTTCGGTCACGCCTGCTTTACCGGCCAGGCCGACGCCATACAAAATGTCGCCATGAACGCCCGCTCCGGCTGGGTCGAAGCCGCCCAAAAAACCGGACTATGGGCTGTAACTTCCGGCACCTACATCCCGGCTGTCACCGAAACCGAAATGCAACTCCTTGAAGAGTTCGCCAACCACCGCGGCTCCGACCAGGTCAAGCTGCTGAGCCACTCCGAAATTGCCACCGCCATCGGCAACCCAGACCTCAAATGCCTCGGCGGCGCGCACCTCCCCCTCGACATGCGCGTCAATCCCCGCGAAGCCGCCCCACGGCTGGCCGCATGGCTAGAGAGCCAGGGCGTTATCTTCAACTGGCGTCACGAAGTCCAGACTGTCGCGGGCGGTCGCGTCGGCACAAATCGCAAAAATTACCAGGCAGAACGCGTAATCTGCTGTCCAAACTTCTGGCTCACCAATCTGTTCCCGGAGCTTGCCGACGAATACGAGGTGCGCGTCTGCACCCTACAAATGGCACTCATTGAGCGTCCAACCCGCATCCCGAAAGACATCGCACTTTTCACGGGTACCTCACTCGCACGCTATGACGGCTTCGCTGGTCTGCCAAGTGCAGCATCACTAAAACAGGAGCTGCGCGACAACTCCCCAGAGTTGGTCAATTGCGTCGCAAATGTGATGTCTACCGGCATCGAAGAGGGGCTCTTCATCGGCGACTCCCACGCTTACGACCTATCCCCCGACCCATTCTTGCAAGAGACGACCTCAAATCTCCTGCTGGATACCGCCTGCACATACTTCGGCATTAAGGAGCCGAAGGTCGTCCAGCGTTGGCAGGGTCGCTACTCAGACTCGACCAAGACCAATCTCGTTCTGGAGCAGCCAGACTCACAGACCACAGTTGTCGTCGTCACCTCTGGCATTGGAATGACCTTGTCCTTCGGCATTGCTGATTTGGCCCTACAGGGCTCCAAGCCGACGGAGCTCTCAGACTTCTAAAGCCCTGAAAGGTCACCAACAACCCGCCAAGCTGAACTCAAAGTGACCTGTACATGAATTCTCTCAACTCGACTAGACAGGTTGAGTAGTTGGCTTGACAATCATTCCAGAACCTTGTTTCCACACCCCACACCTCGCGCCCGCAAGGCCTCACACAGAAAGCTCCGCCATGTTCAACAACTCCCGCGCCACCCGCAAGATCGCCCAGTCCCTGGCCCTCGTCGCCCTGAGTACCCCATTCCTGGCGGCATGTGGCGACAGCTCCAACGAAGCTGCCGATGACACCATCACTTTCGCCGCCGTTCCGGCCGAGTCCTCTCAGTCCCTCCAGTCGGACTACGACAATTTGGTCAAGCTGATTGCCAAGGAAACCGGCAAGAAGGTCGAGTTCCAGAACGCATCCGACTACGCTGCAGTCGTCGAGGGCCAGCGCGCCGGCAAGATCGACATCGCCTCTTACGGCCCGTTCTCCTACGTCATCGCTCATGACTCCGGCGTGTCAATCGAAGCTGTTGCCTCCCCTACCAATGATGAGAGTAAGGATCCGGCGTACACCTCGCTTGCTTATGTCAAGGATGGTTCCGACATCAAATCGCTAAAGGATCTCAAGGGCAAGAAGGTCTGCTTCGTCGACCCAGCATCCACTTCCGGCTACTTGGTCCCGACCAAGGGGCTTATGGATGAAGGGCTGAAGCCGGATGCCGACCTCGAGCCCGTCATGGCTGGTGGTCACGATGCATCGCTGCTCACGCTTAACGACGGCGGCTGCGACGTGGCCTTCGCGCATGACGCGATGCTGAAAACCCTTGAGAAGTCGAGCCAGATTAAGCCGGGCGCGTTGAAGTCCATCTGGGAATCGGATCCAATCACCGAGGACCCAATCGCGCTAAACACCGAGACCATCTCTGCTGAGGATCTGACCAAGATCAAGAAGGCCCTGACCGAGAAGGCGAATAAACCAGCTCTGGTCAAGGAAGGCATCTGCACCAGCGAAGAGGACTGCACCCTGCCGGAGGAAATCGAGTGGGGCTACCTGCCGGTGACCGACGCGGACTTCAATTCCATCCGCGAGATCTGCGAAACCACTAAGGCTGACGCCTGCAACGCTGTCTCCTAAGACCCAGCACGCCAGGGCCCTGCAAAGGGCCCAAACCTCAAACCCCGCTAACCCACAATCCCATCGTCCGAAAGCCATCCCCGGCCCCGCAATCAAAAACTAAAGGACATCACCATGCCTTCTAACGCTGAGAAAATGACACCCGAACTGCAGCGCGCCATTGATCAGCAGTTCGCAGTGCAATTCCACGATGTCACCAAGAACTTCGGGTCCACACTTGGCCTCGATAACGTCAAGCTCGGTATCCGCACCGGCGAGATCACTGTCCTCCTGGGGCTGTCGGGCTCGGGTAAGACAACTCTGCTCCGCCATATCAATGCGCTGCACACTCCGTCGTCAGGCACGGTACGTGTGTTGGGTCAGGACTTGAACGAGCTGAAGAAGCGCGAACTGCGTGAGTTGCGCAAGGACATCGGCGTGATTTTCCAGAGCTTTAACCTGGTCGACCGGATGTCGGTGCTGGAGAATGTCTGCACTGGTGCGCTGGGCGATCTGAAGGGGCCGCGGATCTCCCTGCTCTCGTACCCGAAGCGGGTTAAGCAGGAGGCTCTTGAGGTGCTGGACCGCGTGGGACTCGCCGACCGTGCTCATCAGCGCGCCGATACGCTCTCGGGCGGTCAGCAGCAGCGCGCTGCCATTGCGCGTGCGCTCATGCAGCACCCGAAGATTTTGCTTGCCGACGAGCCCGTCGCTGCCCTTGACCCGGTATCGTCTAACCAGGTCATCGAGCTGCTGGAGCAGATTTCTCGCGAGGATAACCTCACCGTAATTTCCTCTCTGCACCAGGTGCAGTTGGCGGTGGATTTTGCGGACCGCATCATTGGTCTGCAGGCAGGTCGTGTGAAGTTCGACCGCGAGACCAGGGGCATGACTGCGGAGACCGCCACCACCATCTACCAGTCGGTATCCGAGACCAGCGAGGATGCAACCAACGGCGCACCGCTCAAGGCGGAGGCGTAAATCAATGACCGCTCCTACCGTTTCCAAGCCGCGTGCGTCGGCTCCTGAAAATAAGCCCCATAATTACAATTCCATCGCCGCGACTGCCGTGTTGATTCTGCTCGCAGCTATCGGCGCGTGGTCGGTTAATTCGATTGGCATCAACCTCGTCACCATCAGCGAGTCCGCGGACAATGCCGCCAACTTTGTCGCGCGCATGTTCCCGCTGGAATTCCCGCCGATGGCCGAGCTGCTCAGTCTCATCGGTGAGACCCTGGCTATCGTCTTTCTCGCCACTGCCCTGTCGGTGATTCTCTCTGTGCCGCTGGCTGTCATCGCCGCGCGCACCACTACGTTCTCGCCCACCGCGCGCTGGATCTCCCGCGCACTTATCGTGCTGGCTCGCGCGATTCCCGACCTGGTGCTGGCCATCGTGTTTATCCGCATGTTCGGTATCGGTGCCATCGGCGGCATTCTCGCCATGGGTATTCACTCTGTCGGCATGGTCGCAAAGCTCTACGCCGACGCGATCGAAGAGCTTGACGACGGTCCCCGCGAAGCTATCGAGTCGGTCGGCGGTAGCCGCACGCAGCAGATTGTCTCGGCTATCCCGCAGGCGCTGACCCCGCAGCTCATTGCCACTGCGCTGCACCGTTTCGACATCAACCTGCGCACCTCCGTGCTCCTGGGCTATGTCGGTGTGGGCGGCATCGGTATGGCAATTGCCGACTCGCTGCGCACCCTCAACTACCGCGAGGGCATGGCTCTGGCGCTGGTGGTGCTGGTGCTGTGCATCGTCATGGAGCTGCTCTCCGGCTCTCTGCGTGCAATCATTATGCGCAAGTCCGACTCTTCCCTGCTGTCCGGCACCTGGGTCGACCGCATGTGGGGCACGAAGATCAAGGACAAGCGCAAGGCTGCCAAGCAGGATGCTACCGACGGTAAGCCGTCGATTACCCCGCCATGGACTGCTGCTCGCGTCTCCCGCGTGCTGACCACCATCGCGCTTGTGGTCATCACCATCGCAGCATTTGCCGAGACAGAGATCTCCGCCTCTAACTTCTTCAGCGGCCTGGCCAACCTTCCAGAGACCATGGCGCTGTTCCTACCGCCGTCCTCCGGTGGTATCGCCGGCGAGATCTTCCAGCTGCTTCTCGATACTCTGCAAATCGCCTTCGCCGCCACCTTCCTCGGCGCCATCCTCGCCATCCCGATTGGCATCATGGCTGCCTCCAACGTGGTCGCCAACAAGTGGGTACACGGGTTCTTCCGCGTGCTTATCGTGGTCATCCGTGGCATCCCGGAGCTAATTCTGGCCATCATCTTCGTAGTCATCTCCGGTCTGGGCCCGGTCGCCGGTACGCTCGCTCTAGCGCTCGGTGCGGTTGGCCTGCTGTCCAAACTGGTCGCCGACTCCTTGGAAGAAACCGACACTGACGTGCAAGAAGCTCTGCGCACTACTGGTGCAACCGAGTCACAGATCTTCTTCGCCGCCACCGTTCGCCAGGCAATCCCGTCTTTCATTGCCCACTGCCTCTACCTGCTCGACACCAACATCCGCTCGGCCACGTTGCTGGGTGTCGTCGGCGCAGGTGGCATTGGCTTCCAGCTGCTCAATGCCTCTCGAGTCAACCAGTTCGACGTCGTCACCTACATCCTCATCCTCATGGTCGCTGTCGTCCTCGTCGTCGAAGCACTGTCCATGTGGCTGCGTGCCGCAGTCCGTTAATCCGCCCCCTAGTCCCCGTCCCCGTCCCCTCTACTGAAAAAGGAAAACTCCATGACTTACCAGCTCGCTATCTTCGACATGGCTGGCACCACCATCGACGACCGTGACGAGGTCTACCGCGTCCTCCGCGAAGCCACCGAACGCGAAGGTGCCCGCTACTCCGACGAGATTTTCCAGCACTACATGGGTACCGAGAAGTTCTGGGCAATCGGCAATCTGCTCCGTGAAGGCGGCATCGAACCGACTCCAGAAATCCACAACCACGCCTGGGAGTTCTTCCGCGCCGAACTTGCTCGCACGTACAAGGAAAACCCGCCGACCCCGCTGCCAGGCATCGAAAACATGCTGAAGGCACTCCACGACAAGGGCATCAAGATCGGCTTGACGACGGGCTTTGCGCGCGAAATCGTCGATATCATTGTCTCCTCTATGGGGTGGGACAACGGGATTATCGACACCGTTGTCGCCGGTGACGAAGTCGAGCACGGCCGCCCCGAGCCCGACCTGATTCTGGCTGTTATGGAGAAGCTCGGTGTGACCGACAAGGCAGCTGTCATTAGCTCCGGGGACACCGAGGCTGATGTCCGTTCCGCCCAGGCCGCTGGCGTCACCAGCATGGGTGTGCTCACCGGCCACTTGACTCGCGAACAGTTCGAGTCCCTCGGTGCCGACTACGTCCTGGATTCGTCCGCGAACCTGCTGGACATTGTTGAAAAGTAGAATCTGCCCTGTAGACCTAACCTGGTAAGTACACAACGCTGATGACGACTCCGACTCCCCCAACCACCGCCCCTTCAACTGCGCCGACGGAAAAGGCCCAGGCGCTTGTCTGGCACGGCGGTAGCGACTTTCGCATGCAGGAGGTTCCTATCCCTGCTTTGCACGAAGGCGAAACCTTAGTGGAAATCACCACCGCCACCATCTGCGGCTCCGACCGTCACACCGCTCTCGGTCGTCGCAGTGCGCCCTGCCCCAGCGTCCTCGGCCACGAGGGGGTCGGCATTGTCCGCGCCACCCACAACCCGGATCTTAGGGTTGGCCAGCGCGTTGTGTTCTCTGTCACCGCGCCATGCATGGAGTGCGACCGCTGTGAACGCGGCATGACTGCTAAATGCCGGAACTTGAAAAAGACTGGTCACGAGGCCTTCGATAGCGACTGGCCTCTTTCGGGAACCTATGCTTCCCACATTGTGCTGCGCAACCATCAACCAGTGGTAGTAGTCCCCGACTTGCTTCCCGATGTCCCTGCCTCCATCGCCACCTGCGCCGGTGCCACAGTGATGGCTTGTATGGAACAAGCTGGTTCTCTTGTAGGTAAACGGGTTCTGGTCATGGGCATCGGCATGCTTGGCCTCATCGCTGTTGAGGCAGCTGTTCGGGGTGGCGCCGCTGAGGTTGTGGCCGTTGACCGCGATCAGACGCGGCTTGAATGGGCACGGCAGCTGGGTGCGGTTGTACCCGACCCCTCGGCGGCTGGTGCCGATTCCGAATCAGAGCTTTTCGATATCACCCTTGAGTTCTCCGGTAGCGAGTTCGGTGTCACCACCTGTATCAATAGCCTCGACATCGGTGGCCGGGCTGTGCTGGCCGGAAGCGTTGCTACTTCCCCGAGCTATGCCCTCGATCCGGAGCGGCTCGTCCGTGGCTGGCGCACCATCACAGGTGTTCATAACTACGAGCCCCGGCACCTTGAGCAGGCAGTGGAATTCCTAGCTGGCTCCCAGATTGATTGGGACACGGTTGTGGCGGCGCCGATCGCGTCGGAGGACGTGCCTGCGGAAATGCAGGCTGCGCCGGAAGCTTTCCTGCGAGCTGCAGTTCAGTTGAGCCGAGACCAATACCCAGCTGATGAGGGCTTCTCCTGACCACGGCAGCCGTACGGGTGCCCTCATCGTTCATGGCCATGCGGACAGTACAGGCAGTTTCAATTAAGAATTATCAAGACAGCAAAAGTCTCGTTTACCGAGACTTCCCACGAATTGCCTTTCCTCAGAAGCCTTCCATGTCAAACCGCGCTACGGTCGCCCTTGCGCTGATAGCAGCCTCGTTGTGCTTGACCGCTTATAATCCAGGCGAATCAGAAAAACCGACCGAAACCGTCACGGTCACTAAAGATTCGTCGAGCTCAACTCAGACTTCTGAGTCTGCAACGCCGAGCTCAACCAGCAGCAAGGAAACGGATTCGAAGTCTACACAGAAGTCCTCCGAGAAAACTGATTCCCGCCACCTCGGCTATACGGGTGCCCCAACCGGCGATCCGACCCCAATCAACAAAAATATTGCCCGCTGCGCGAAATCGTCTGAAGGGCTATATGAACAAGGCACCACGTGGTTCACAGATGGAACTACAGGCTGGACTCAGTATTGCTCCAATATATTCTACGACGGTCCTGCGACTTACTCCCAACCAACGCAGCAGCCCACTGCTCCTACCGCGGAATACACCGAACCGACGACGCAGAACGATTAGCCTTCACCGTGGGTCCAGGGACAAATCGACTGGAACTACTGTCTCAATGCCGGGAGCTCGCAGGAAGAGTGCCGTCAGATGTTGAATTAGCCGGTCCCCGTGTTCTAACTTTCTAGCCGTTCCAAGACCAGCGCAGCGACATCATCAATTTTCTCGGCATATCCCTTACGCTGATTCCGCTGACTTCCCTTCACCCATCCGCCGACTACAAGTCAGCGATTGGAGCATGCACGTCTTGCGCGGTAGCTTGCATGGAATGCAAATTCGGAACGTGCTCAATCAGGTACTTATCACCGACAGATGCAGCTATGAACCGCGTTCGAACATGTCAGAAAAGGCCACGGCGAGCTCTTCAACACACTCGCTCCGATATCTGCCGTAATTATTAAGCAAAAAGCGAAAATCTACCAATACGCACAAAATACGCTGATGCGGCTGAGGATTCACAATCCAGGACGCATCGGCAAAACCAATAATAGAAAACCAATTATCAAACTGTTCATACAGATTAGATGGAATTAGAAATGCATTAAAAAGCGCCGACTGTGAGACCGGACTATGCAACTTAGCAAATTCTCCGTAAATTACCTGCTTTCCGATATCAGCACTTCCTGGAAGATGAGATAAATCGAAGGTAACCCCATATCGATAGTATTTTGCATCCAAGATGGTCACAATATCTCCATGGACCATGATAGTGTCAGGTCGGAGCGGACTGGGATAAGCTGGTGGTTCGCCGTTAACATTCCAAGACGTACGCGGGTAGAAAACCTGTTTGTTCACCGTCGGGCTACCGAGAAACTGGTCGAGCATATACTCCCAAACTACATCAAACTTATTGACTCCATAGCGCGACAATTCAGAAGAATACTGGGTTGACGACTCTGCGAGCACAGACAAAATGGCTCGAAGTAAACGAATTTTTCGATCGTTAAATGTTTCAGACAGAACTGAACGTACCTCCTCAATCAAAATTGACACATCTGGGATAAAAGACCGCACAGGTAGCGCAAAAGGGGGATAAAGCCAACCTAATACATCAACACTTCGACGTAGTGCGGCCAAATGAGCTAGTTCGATAAGCGAGTTCTCGCTAGATGTGCGAGACCGAGCAACAACATCGAGGTAAACCACATTCGACTGACTAATTACAGGCTGCGTACAACCAATCGTTCGGTTCCAATCAATACATCTCTGCTGGTCATTAGAGAATGAATCTCTTTTGGGATTCAAAAGTTCTCTATACGTGAGATAGTCCTCAATTAACAACGAATAAGAAGGAATATCCATATCATTGACAGAAGCCGATTCGTCTACAACCGCGTTCGAGTACCAAAGCTCAGAATGCCTATGCTCGAAAATCGATAAAAGAGAGAGGAGCTGACGAATATCAGCCCTTAGTGTATCCTCGGGAACTGCTTTGCTATAACCGAGTGGAAAGGTGACACGGGGAGCACCGTTACAGATAGCTAGACCAATGAATGATTCTCCGCGATCGCCATCTGCTACGTCAACGATGTCATGAAGGTTCATACCGGACACAATTAGGGCTACCCATCAAATTCCGGCTCAGACACAGACGCTGAATCGTCTTCAGGCTTAATCAATTCTGTTACCACACGATCGTTGAAAATAGCTCTCCATCGATTATCACCGGTCTCCGAGCAGAATGAGTGGATACACTCTTCAAGCGAATTAATATAAGAAGTACTAAAGAGATCCGAGCGGGAAAATTTGAAGGCATCATCCCAAAGATATTTAAGAACCTTCGACGAAAAAGCTCTTACTCCAGCGGACACATTTTCTTGAGAAATATCATCAGCACTGACAAAGAATACGCCCAGCCGTTTATCTTCCAGCGAAGAAAGACCCGAGTTCGCTTTTAAAATATTAGCATTAATAAAACGGACAAAATTTCCCCAAGTCACGCTAGTATCTAAGATATTCAAATGAGCGAAGGGAACATTCTTAATATCATTAGGCGTCATCTTCATCGACCAGCGACGCTGAAAGGCATTATCCAGAGTAAAAACATTTTGATCTGATGTATTCATCGTAGCAAGAAGATAAAGATTACCCGGCAACCGAACCGGCCTGTCGGAATCTCCGAATACATAGCTTGCGATTTCAGGATTCTGGATGGAGTACTCACTAAACCCATCTGCATTACGATCCAACAGTTGAAAAATATCACCGAAAATCGCCGAGGCGTTACCTCGATTTAGCTCCTCAATAATAAGGTTATGCTTGCGTTTTGGATTCTCGACAGCGGATTTAAGAATTCTAGCGAAAACTCCAGGCCTAAACTCGTAAGTTACGATTCCTTTCTCTACCGTAGGCATAATTTGACCAATAAAATTCGAATAGAGGAAATCCGGGTGAAACACTACGCGCTCACTGATATCTGCGTCTGAAATACTCTGATTAATAGCAAAGCTTTTACCAGATCCAGGTACACCGTAATAAATGATGTTTCGCTCGGCGCCGCTTAGGGACTTAGAGTCGATTCCTTTGCCAACGACAACTTGCTTTACATTGCGCACATCGCGATATGCTTTCTCAAGCTCATACAAAAACTTTAATTCAACGTATGAAAACTGATCTTGGTCATGGTCCGAATACTCGAGACTAACTATATCGCGGCTAATGATCAAACCAGGAAAAACATTATCCTTAATCGACGATCGAAGCGCGCGCATAGGCCCCTTGTTTTCAAGGCCTGCCAGGCTGAAGGTTTTATTTATCAATAATGTATCGTAAAGCCCCAGAAGATTGAAATACGAATCATGGCTTCGACTTTCGGTTGAGCGAATGCGGAATTGCGTCCTTGAGCCAAGCCGAAACAGGTCCTGTCGCACTCTCTTCTCCAACGATAAGAGCTCGTTTTGAGTAGGCTCTCCCAATAGCCAGCTAACTAGCAGTGCGATGTACCTTTGCGGATCAAATTGAAAGCCACTAGTAAGGATGGACAGTCCACTAGTGAATGTGACTATCTTAGGGAAGCGCTTGCCGCCAGTCCGCTCAGCAGAGCTAGTCAATTTTTCATCTTCGAAGGAGAACGCAGCAAGGGGAAGGAAAATCTCGAAAGCCAGCACAAGTGTTTCGAGCTGTCTTGTTGCGATCATCGATTCACTAAACCGCTCTATAGCCTTGCTCCGGCGGCCTTCTTCGACACCGTTCTCAATCAAAACGCGCTTAACCCGGCTGATAACCTCAGCCGTAAAGACGAGCTTATTCTCAGAATTGAGGTAAGTCGGCTCAATCTTCTCTTCTCCAGGAAACGCTAAAAACAGCAAAGCTATGGAGGCAATTTCCATACGCGGATGTACAAACGATCCCGTAATACTAATTTTCGGATCGCGTTCGCCGCTCTCCGGAATGATGCCCGGTTCCTTCATCTCCACGCTCCAAATCCTCCTTGACAGCTTTGGCTACATGATATGCCAATTTGGGCGGAACCGCATTGCCGACCTGCTTCATTTGAGAACTCTTTGGTCCAACGAAACGGTATGAATCCGGAAATGATTGCAACCGCGCAGCCTCTCTCACCGTAATCGCTCGATTGAGATAAGGATGCGTAAATTGGCCAGAAGACGGGGTATCAAATCGGGTCGTGATTGTTGGCGCTTTCCCCTTTGAATTCAAACGCGTCCAAGTTCCGCTATAAACCGATTTTGTCCGATGCTCCTTTGGCAGAACTTTCTGAGTGCAGTTCGCAGGGATAAGTTCCAAACGTTCTAATGCAAGCTTGGTGTGCTTAGTGGCCACGTGATTACGTAAAACATCCTCAGATCCCCGTAGCTCCTTTTGATACGAAGAAACTGGAGGCAATTGATAGCGTTGTTCCTGCGCGCCTTCGCCTGATTCCAGAAAAGCGAGATCCCCAATCGCATCCCAAACAGTAGTGTTCATGCTTAGTCCATCAGGAATATCAAGACCTTCCTCGCCAAGCTTTCCCAAAATAATCGCCCTCCGTCGATTTTGCGGGACACCGAAGTCCGCAGCATTCAGCACTGACGCACTACATGAATAACCTAGCTCGCTGAAAAGACTAAAGATTTCATTTTTGAACAGCCCATTTTCGTTGGTCAAAAGATTGGGGACATTTTCCATCACCAAATACTTAGGCTTAACAACCTTTACGACTTCAACGTACTTCCTGAAAAGGAAATTCCTCTCGTCATGAATAGTTTTTCGATGTCCCTTTTGCGAAAATCCTTGACAAGGCGGACCACCCACGACAACCGTAACCTTGTTAGCATATCTAGAGAACTCTGTCTCAATCTTCAGATTACGAATATCTTCGGTAGTTGTCTTTGTCGAAGGATGGTTCAAGTTATATGCTTCAGCGATTTGTGCGTCATGCTCGTTCGCATACAGTATTTCAAATCCGTTCTGCACGAAGCCGAGCGAAAGTCCACCGACACCAGCGAACAAATCTATAACTGTTAATCCATCGTGCTCCACAGCCCAGCTCCTTGAGACATTCGCGATTTTGCAATGTCATAATATTTCTGGTCCAATTCGACGCCAATGAAGCGACGCCCTAAATCCAGTGCCGCAACGCCAGTACTCCCACTTCCCATGAATGGGTCAAGAACCAAATCACCAGGATTAGACAATAGTGAAATGAAATGCTTCAACACCACAAGCGGTTTTTGTGTCGGATGCTTACCAAAACGTTTCTCCGAGGAAGGAGTAACCGAGCTTTCTACAAAGTCGTGATACATGGAGTTATCATTATTAAAAGTACCGCGCTTCTTCTTATACGTGAAGTGAATCCAAGACTCCGTAGAATTCACAAAATGAAGATTCATGTTTCTCGGCATTGGATTAGTCTTATGCCAAACGCCAGTAGTTTTATAATAAAAACCATACTCTTCCGCAATTTTTACAACGGTTTCCACCTTCAGTACTGCCATGAACACGATGACGTTTGCACCTGGGACAACTACATTTGCTAATTCTTGAAAATAATGTTGCATGAGAAGTTCCCATTCATGCGGAGCCGCGTCATCCCAACCAGCAGCTCCAAAGTAGTTCTCACGCATCTTGTGTAGATTCGTGTACCTACCCTTCATGAACTGACCGAGGTTGTACGGGGGATCGGTGAGAACTAGGTCCACTGATTCGCTATCTAGTTGCGAAAGCGTCTCAATACAATCGCCATGGATTAGTTCGCAGTCTTGTATATGCTCACCGTATTGCACCCTAACCTCAACCCTTTGATGATATTTAAAAAATATTTGGAGTTTTCACTGTTCCAGCCAGACACGGTCGGCGGCATCCAAACTATATTACCTTAGATTTGCGATAGATATAAATTCGCCATCTGACCTGCGGTTATCACTGGCGACGTAATTCGAAGATTATAAAATTTCAACGACGAGCTCCACTAGAAACAGCTCCCGTCAAATTCAACCGATATTAATCCGAAACGTATCAGTAGATTGGCGATGACTAAATCACTGCAAGAACATCGGTCCAGTATTTAGTCAAACTGTTAATCATCTTAGTAAGCGTTTTTGTCCGAAACACTTCACAATGATGTCTCAGCCATTTGTCCTATCACAGAAATGTTGAAGAAAGACCAAGTCGCACCATATTCGAATGCTGTCCCGAAATATTACTGTGCCAACTCTTTGACGCTATTAAAAATATCAATTAGCGATTGAGGACAGTCATCTTCACTGGCATTACGTGTTGCACGTCCATAGTGACCTGCGAACTTTTTTGAACCGGACAAATCGTCGATTTCAGCGCAGAGACTCGGCCACTTTGCCAGTTCATATTCTAAATCATCGTCAAGAATCGCTATGTTCGTACCTACGCGACCGGGATCACCATATTTGAAATTATCTAATCCGCCCATTAAATTCAGCATGCTAGCGGCGCGAAGAAACTTATTTACGTCAGCTTTCCAAGAGTTGACTTGATTCGCATTTCCACATCCCCTATTCCCTTTCCCAGTATCACCATCATGTACCGCATAAACTGGAACTCCTATGGACTGCACAATCTTTAAGATAGGAATTATGCTCTTAGCCCCACCTGCGTCAATTATATGGACAGCAAAATCATTGAGAGTTTCATCGTTAATAGTCATGTTTTCAAAGACAAAGAGCTCGGTATCACCCTCTACAACAAGAACTGCGTTAGCAAAAAAGACATCCGCTAATTTAGGCCGTAACCACTTTACGAAATTTTTTTCCAGCCGATCGTCATTCAAAAGCGATTGATCGAAATTTGCCACTTGGGTTCGACCATCACTCATGTAGACTCTTTTCACACCGCCAATTGAGTTTGGCCGAATGAATTGGGGCGAGTGCGATACTACAATAACCTGGGCATACCCTTGGGCTGACAATCGCTCGAGTGCTCGAGCTAGCGACTTTACTTGAGTAGGATGCTGATAAACTTCTGGCTCTTCGACTACCAAAATAAGAGGTGAGTCGTTCTCTGGATTTTCACCGACTTCAATATTCGAATTGGATTCCTTTTCTGGTGACAGCTCGCCAAACGCCTGAAGCGCGGCGAGTAGCGTAGCCCGCTGTACGCCATGCCCTTCCGACGTGACTGGACGTTCGATGGTTCCTAATTGCAACATTGGTGTAAAGACCGCATCCGTTTTCGGTTTCCAGTCTTGTAGCTGCGACCGAATTTCAAACTTTGCATTAGGCAAATATTTACACAATATCGCTTGAATACGTTGACTACGGTCTGCTAGGACATCTTTGGTCGCATCTTTGACTTGAGATTCAAGCTGTTCTAGAACAACGGAATTTTCTTCCATCCATTTTTCGATTGATTTATCAACTGTCCTCTTAGCAAAATCCGAAACAATACGATTCAGCACAGACTGTTTATCATTTGAATCAAAAGCTTGGTCTAAGTCTTGCGAAGCTGGTAGGAAGACATAGTTTAGACCAGAGTTTAAAATTGAGGTTCCTGCAAAGCCAAAGAATTTTGGATCTTCTTCTTGAAACTCCCATTTGATGCGATTGTCACTTATGTGCGAGCATATCCAATCATTGAGATTCTTAGCAATTGTCTCTTTTTTAATTTTTGGATTATACGGTTCGAGATTTTGAAAATTGCCACTCTCTACGAGCTCTAAGTATTTCTTTCTTTTCTCGGCAATACTTTTAGTCTCTCGTATTTTTTCGAAGTCTTTAACAATAGGTACACGACCACGTAAAGTGGATTTAAATTCCCCAGGAGACCAAGCACGCTCGACTATGAGGTTTCCAGATACACCGTATTTCTCGAATCGGTCAATCTCAGCCTTCGTTAATTCGTCAAAATGAACTTTAACTTCAACTCTGGAATTCGGTTTTTCATTCCCAAGTGTGAATACGTCATCTGAAGTTAACTCATAGCCACGTATCAACCAATCAATTGCACGAATAATCGAGCTTTTACCAGTTCCGTTCTTGCCAACAAAAACATTAAAGTTAGTAAAATCTACTCTGAGATTGTCGATTGATTTAAAGTTTGATATTTCAACGGAAGAAATTTTCATTAGAGAACCTTTTTACGGCATGGATTACGTACTATGACGCTTTCGTTTTGTTAAAGCAATTTAGAAATTCCAACCTGACCCGGAGCATCAGACACCGCGTCGACACGCTTCACGGCAGGATCGGCGCCCCAGCGTTCATCCGGTAGAGCACTGACACCTTCGCGGCCGAAGCCGTCAGTCCCCACCACAACGTGCCCAGCCACGTCATCACCAGCACCAAAGCCCTCAGCTAGCGCCACTGCTAAATCCGCCACCAGGCCCGCACCGAACTCCGGGTCCTCGCCCTTATCAATCGCAGCGCGCGATACAGTGCCGTGATTACCAACAATCACAATGCCAGCGGCGGGCCGTAGAGTCCCCTCGTCATACTCAACAAAGCCGGCACCCTTCAGGGCCTCCAGCAGTAGCTTTCGGTCAGCAGCGGAAGCTCGCTCTCCCCCATCCTTATCCAGCTCCAACACCGGAGCCAGCGCCTGGCCAGCCTGTCGGCCCGGCTCTCGGCGCTCCGGATCCAGCTGCACATCAGCAGGCAGCGAGGTAGAAACCGTGTCCTTCAGCTCATCCGCTCCAGCGGCAGAGAGGAACTTATCGGTCAACTTCAGCACGCCCGCATCCGGGGCACCAGCAGCGAGCAGGGTCTCGGAAACCCCTGCCATCTGCTCATCAGTGGCATCGGGAGTCGCGATAACAAGAACAGGCACATCTTTCAGTGAGTCCTTGACGATCTCCCCGACGATGGGCTCGATGATTCGATTGGCTTCATCGGCACGCGCTTGCTGCGCATCGGCACGCGCGACGGCAGCATCGCGCTCAGAGGCGGCACCAGTGCCGAAATCAATGCCAGCACCAGCGGGGTTCAGCACATAGGCACCCAGCGCAGCGCCTGCCGCTACACCGAGGGCAGCACCTGTCACACCGGCTGTAAACTTCCCGCTCCTGCGCTTCTTCGCCATCGCCCGTCCCTCATTCCTTTCGCCGACGCCTCAATCAGCACTGACAGCTGAAAACTTTAGGCGCTCACAATGCTCAAGATATCGCTAAAACTACTTAAACAGCCCCTGGAACCACAGTGCAATGGAGTTCCAGGTATCGATCAGATTCTCGCTGACAGAACCATCACCGGAAGTACCAGCGATAGCGAAGATCACCGCAACGGCGACAAAGATAGCGAGGATTGCCCAGGCCACACCGAAACCACGGCTATTGACCTGGTAGAGGTCGGCGACCATGCGACCGTCGACAAGCTTTTCCCCGACCTTCAAACGCGACAGCAACGCCGACGGCACGCCGCTTTGATCCTCATCGTGGTAAATGCTGTCGATGTTCTGCGGGGCGCCTACGGAGACGACCATGTCGGCGTCGTGATGCGCGGCGAACACCAACGCCAGGTCAGTGGCGGAATCGGACAGCGCCGGGAAGGTCATGGCGCCAATGCCGAGGTCCTGAATGCGCTCAAGGCCCACCGCGTGACCGTCTGGGTCGGCAGGCAGGATCACGCAACCGGCAGACCGCAGCGCCTCGGAGTTGATGTTCTCCGGATCACCGATGATGTAGTCCGGCTCGTACTTGAGATCAAACAGCGTGTCGGCGCCTGCATCGACGCCGATGAGCAGCGGCTCGTACTCGCGGATGAAGTTCTTCAGATCCTCCAGCGTCTTGCGGTGTCCCTCACCAGGGCTGACCACAACGACCTTGCGGCCACGCAGCGGCTCCGTCTCGTCCGGAATGCCCAGGCCATCGATGTAGAGCGGGGACTCGGTCTTGGCGAACTCCACCAAGTTGCCGGAAAGCGCCTCCAGGCGGTCGACCATGCTGGTGCGGCCCTCGTCGAAGGCGCGCTCCAGCTCGTCCTGGTCGACCTCGTCGCCCTGACCAATCAGGCGGTCACCGTGGTAGAGCTTGCCGTCGTCAAGCCTGCCCTTCTTGCCGTCCTTGAGCTTCTCAAAGACCTCGTCGCCGACGTTCTGCACCATCGCAATGTCGGCGTCGCGCATCATCTGCGGGCCGTAATTCGGCACAAAACCCGTGGTAAACGCACCAGTGTTCACCACTGCGGCGACCTTGGCATCAATCAACTGCTGTGCCAGTGGACGCGAGATATCCGGCGCATCGATCACCACGATGTCGCCTTCGCCCATGCGCTTGAGCGCACGCTCCAGGCGGGAACCGTCCCGCACAGTCCCCGAAATGCCAGGAAGATCTTTTTCGTTCCGAGAGAACAGACTCATGGCACTTAGTGAAACATAAGTGCAGCTACTTGGCCGAGAAGGCGCGCCGAGCTTGATCCAGAAGATCTTGCGCATGCGCGCGTCCGGATTCCGAATCGTCCAAGCCCGCCATCATCCGCGCGAGCTCGTCAATCCGCTCCTCGTCCCCCAGGCTCGTCACCTTCGACGACACCGCCCCCGAACGGGCGTCCTTGCTGACCACCAAGTGTGTATCCGCAAACGCCGCCACCTGAGGCAAGTGCGTGACGACGATCACCTGGTTATTCACCGCCAACTGCTTCAGGCGCTTGCCAATCTCCACAGCCGCGCGCCCACCAACACCGGCATCGACCTCATCGAAAACCATCGTGTGTCCGGCTTGTCCTTCGGCGAGGACAACTTCCAATGCCAGCATGATGCGGGAGAGCTCACCGCCGGATGCGGATGAGGCCAGCGGGCGTGGCTCGGCACCTTCGTGGGCTCGGAGCTTGAACTCGATGTTGTCCACGCCAGCGGGGCCAAAGGTGTCGGCCTTGGCGATCTCCACCACCAGCGAGGTGTGCGGCATGGCCAGGCCCTTGAGTTCCTTGGTCACGGCCTGTTCCAGGTGCTTCGCGGCTTTTGCGCGGGCCTTGGAGAGCTTCCGCGCGGTGGTGCCGAGCTTCTTCTCCGCGGTTTTGATCTCCGCGGTGAGCTTGTCCAGCGCTTCGCCGGAGACATCTAGCGTGGCGAGCTTGCGCTCCGCCTTGTCCCGCCAAGCCAGCACACCTGCGATGTCCGGGGCGTACTTACGGGTGAGATTCTTGATCTCCACCTGGCGCTGCATGAGCTTGTCCAGGGATTCGGTTTCCTCCGGCAGGCCGGATAGAAACGCACCGAGACCAGCGGAAATCTCGGAGAGCTGGCTGGTCAGCTTATTGAGCTGATTGGAAAACTCGGTGAGCTCGTCATCATTGGCGCCGGCGAGCTCGTTTGCGGCGGCTCCGAGGAGTTCGGCGGCACCGGAGTCCTCGGTGGCGGCATCCATACCGGTAGTGCTCACGGCAGCGGCACCGTCAATGGCGGCAAGCGCCACGGCCGCCGCGTCGCGGAGACCGTCCAGGTCCTGCATGCGGCGGATCTGGGAGGCGAGGTCCTGGTCCTCATCCGGCTCGGGTGAGACTGCGTCGATTTCTTCGATCGCGAAGCTGAGCTGATCGGCACGCATGGCCAGCTCGCGGCGCTTAGAGGTCTTTTCTTCCAGTTCTTTGACCAGGGTGCGCCAGTGTGAGCGCTGCTGACGATAAGTTTCCAGGGTTGGCGCGATGGTGTCGGCATCCATGCGGTCGATGGCCGCACGCTGCTCATCGGCGCTTTGCAGGCGCAGCTGATCATTCTGGCCATGAATGGCAATCAGGCGGGTGGAGACATCCGCCAGTGCAGCAGCCGACGCACTCCGGCCACCAACCCACGCCCGGGAGCGGCCCTTCGCGGAGACCTGTCGAGCAAGCAGGTACTCGTCATTCTCATCGCGCTCGCCGCCGAGCTCAGAAACCACAGCATCGATGGTGGCTGACTCTTCCTCCGAGAGGTGTTCGGTGGAAACGCGGCCTTCCACCAAGGCTTTGTCGGCGCCGGTGCGCACGCGGCCGGCGTCGGCACGCGCACCACAGAGCAACTTGAGGCTGGTGACCACCATGGTCTTACCCGCACCGGTTTCACCTGTCAGTACGGTCAGGCCTGGGCTGAATTCAAGCGTCGCGTCCGGGATAACGCCGAGGTCGCGGATGGAAATCTCAGTCAGCATGGCGCCTGCAATCAGTCCTTCCCTTGGAAGTTGGGGTCTCGTTTGCCGTGTTTAGGGGCTATTGGGCTTCGGCGGGGCCGCGCCACCCGGACGTCGGCAAGCGGAACTTGTGCACCAGACGATCGGCGAACGGCTGATCGTCCAGACGCACCCAGCGCACCGGTTGCGCGCCGCGCTCGATTTCGATGCGGCTGCCCGGCGGCATGGTGATGTTGCGGAAGCCGTCGAGCACCGCGACCGCCTCGGCGGTGTCGTGGTTGGTCTCAATGGCAATGGTCGAATGCGGGGAGATCACCAGCGGGCGAGAGAACAACGCGTGGGCGTTGTTGGGCACGACCAGCATGGCGTCGAGCTCTGGCCAGAGTACGGGGCCTCCTGCGGAAAAGGCGTACGCGGTGGAGCCGGTCGGCGTGGAAATCAGTACACCATCGCAGCCGTAGGAACTCACCGGACGGCCATCGACTTCCAAGATGACATCCAGCACGCCACGGCGGTTGACGTTTTCGATACTGACTTCGTTCAGCGCCCAACCAGAGCCGATTACGCGGCCGGTGGTGTCACGGACGGTGGCGCGGATGGTCATGCGGTCTTCGATACGCCAGGAACGCTTGATGACGCGACTAATCGCCTCCGTCATCGACTCCTGTTCCCACTCGGCGAGAAAACCCACGTGCCCCATGTTGATACCGAGCACCGGCAGGTCAGCCGAGTGCGCAATGTCAGCGGCACGCAGGAAGGTACCGTCGCCGCCGAGGACGAGGACGAGTTCGCATCCCGACGCCGCCTGCGGGGAATGCCAGTAGCGCGGGTACTTACCGAGCGTTGGGTGCGCGGCCAGTGCCTCCGGGTTCTTACCAGCCAGCACGCGGATGTCGATACCCGCGGCCTCAAGCAGCTCGGCAGCCTCAGCGGCCATTTCCAGGTTGGCGCTACGGCCGGTGTGCGGGACCAGCAGAATCTCGCGCTTGCCGGCGCTGGTCTTGGGCTTGCTATCCCGTGAGTGAGTCTTCGCGCTGGTCGGTGAGCTGGTCGTTGAGCTAGTCCGTGAGCTAGTCATTGTGCGGCCCCTCCTCAACAGCCTTAGCGATGGCCGCAGCCATAGCCTCATCACCAATATCGCTGGCGCCGCCGTCTTTCACCAGCCACAGGAAGAACTCCACGTTGCCACTCGGACCCGGCAGCGGGCTGGCCACCGCCGCACGGAAGGACAGCCCCAGAGTGCGGGCGTATTCGGCGACTTCCTGGACAACTTCCTGGCGCAGCGCATCGCTGCGCACGACACCACCGGAGCCAAGGCGCTCCTTGCCAACCTCGAACTGCGGCTTGACCATTGGTAACAGGTCAGCGCCTTCGTCGAGGCAGGAGACAATTGCGGGCAGGACCAGCTTCAAAGAAATAAACGACAGGTCGCCGACCATGACATCGGCCGTGCCCCCGAGGATCTCCGGGGTCAGCGTGCGGACGTTGGTTCGGTCGAGCACAACCACCCGTGGGTCATCCTGCAGGCGCCAAATCAGCTGACCGTAGCCGACATCGACGGCGTAGACGGTATCGACATCGCGGCGCAGGCACACATCGGTGAAACCGCCTGTGGAGGCACCGGCATCCAGCACCTTCCGGCCCTTCAAGTCCAGGCCCTGCGGCTCGAAAGCTTCCAGCGCGCCGAGCAGCTTGTGTGCACCGCGCGAAGCCCAGTTCTCGTCTTCTTCCAGACCACTGACGCGAATGGACACATCGCCTGTCACCGCAGTCGCAGGCTTGGAGGCGACAAATCCACCGACCTCCACTCGGCCGGCCTTAATCATGTCCACTGCCGCCTCACGGGAGCGAGCAATCTTCCTTCGCACCAGCTCCGCATCGAGCCTGCGCTTAGGAGCTTTCTTTGCCACCGCGTTCACTTTCCTTCCCTGCGTGACGAGCCCAGGGCCTCATACAAAATCTCATGCGCCCGCTCGAACTGCGCGACTCTCTCCTGCGGCGTCGGCGCAGGTGCGGACAGTGCGGCCGCAACCTGCTCGCGGACATCCTCCGGAGTTACCTCGCGCGCACCGGGCATTGCCGCCGGGCTAGGCGCAGGGCTCGGTGCAGGGCTAGGTGCAGGGCCGGGTTTCGGCCCCGGCACAGGACCAGACCCCTGCCCCTGCCCTGGCTTCGGTGCGACCTCACTCATCGGCTATCACTTCCGCCAGGCAGCCAGCGCCGCCTCAGCAGCCGGGCCCTCCGCGCGGACCTCCGCAACCTCGACTGCGCCAGCACGACCAGCCTCAGAGTTCCACACCACATCCACGACCGTCAGCAGCGCCGCCACCGCGGCCTCCGCCGGGTTCGCCAAGCGAGGATCCTCCGTATCACCGCCAGAAAGAACGATGACACCGGCCTCCGCGTCGTCGTAACGCGCGGTGAAACCAGCCTGCGGAGCCGGACGTGCCTGATCCAGCTCACGATTCAGCGCGGTCATGTCAGCGCCGATGAGCGTCGGGCGGTGCTCAGGCGGCGCCGCGATGACATCCATATGCGTGGAAACGCCCGTGACCACCATAAACGTGTCCATCTTTGCAGCATTTCCGCCCGCGATGTCGGTATCCAGACGGTCACCGATCGCCAGCGGATTCTTGGCACCCACACGCTCCGCCGCCTTAATGAACATCGGCGGCTTCGGCTTACCCGCCGACAGCGGTGCGACACCCGTGGTCGTCGAAATCGCCGCAGCGACCGAACCATTGCCGACCAGGAAACCGCGCTCCGACGGCAGCGTCGTATCCAAATTCGACACCAGGAAGCGCGCACCTCGCGACACCGCCAGCGCCGCCTCCGACATCTGCTTCCACGTCATCTCACGGTTGAGCCCCTGGAACACCGCTGCAGGGTTGTCATCAGCGGAATCCACGAGGTTGTACCCCGCCTCACGAGCCAACTGCTTAAACGACTCCGCACCCAACACAAAAACGTTCGAGCCCGGCTCAATGACCTCCGCCGCCATCTCAATGGCCGCCTGCGCCGACGTCATCACATCATCCGCGTGAACGTCATAGCCCAGCCCATTGAGCTGATCCGCCACCGTCTGCGGCGCGCGCGAGGCATTGTTGGTAATAAACACCATCGGCAGTGCCGCCTCAGTCAGCCCCTCCAGCGCGTTCGGAATCGCCGCGCCGCCCTCGTAAATCGTGCCATCCAGATCCAGCAGAGCGGCATCATAGGAAGAAGCGACAGAAGCCATGGGGGTTCATTTCTCCTTTTACGAAATAGGAACGCTTTACGACGAATTGTAGATGCGCAGCCCGATTGCGTCAGCGGTGGCTGGTTGTGCGAGCCGGGCAGCTGGGCTGTTTACTTGCTCAGCTCTTCGATGCGCTCGCGAGCATCGAGCATCTGGTCGACATCAATCTTGGCGCAGCGGGTAAACCACACCTTGGCATCGTCTTTACGGCCGGCCTCCACCAGCGCATCAGCGTAGGCGTAGAACAGACGAGCTGCTTCGAAGTCCTCGCGATCCGGGTTTAGATCCTGGGTCTCCAGCTCAACCAGAGCCTCATCAATCTGGCCCATATCGCGGCGAGCACCTGCGGCGACGATAGCCAGCTCAGTCTTGGACTCGTTATCCAGCTGCTTGGCTTCCTCGGAGCGAGCCAGCTCGATGGCCTTCTCCGGGCGGCCGAGGCCGCGCTCACAGTCCGCCATCACCGCGAGCATGCCCGGACCACCGGAGATGCGACGAGCGGCACGCAACTCAGCCAGGGCTTCCTTCCACTCACCTGCGTGGTAAGCGGCGACACCAGCTGTCTCACGAACGACACCGACGCGGCCTGCGCGGTCCTTCGCTGCGCGGGCGTGCTCCAGGGCACGCTGCGGGTCTTCAGCCATCAGGATTGCGGCCATAATCATGTGACGAGCAACCTTGTCGGCGTTGTCCTTAGCCAGGCTCTTCAGATCCTGGCGCACGCTCGGGTCGAGCTCGTCTGCACGAATGTCATCAGGCAGCTTCGGCTCGTTCTTGCGGGCCTCAATGCGCTCCTCGCGGAAACCTGGGCGCTGCGGGCCGGTGCGGTGCGTACGCTTCTCATCCTGGAAGCGGCCACCACGGTTGGAGCGACGTGGCTTGCCACCACGACGGTCGAAGTTGCGGCCTCCCTGGCCGCCACGTCCGCCCGGGCCGCGACGATCATTGCGGTCGCCCCGGTCGTTGCGGTTGTAACCGCGCTCGCCGCGCTCATTACGATCATCGCGATTGTTGCGGTTGTAACCACGACCGCCACGACCACCGCGTTCATTGCGGTCACCGCGGTTAAAGTCACGATCGTCGCGATCATCACGACGGAAGCCCCGCGAACCACGGGAATCGCGGTTGCCGCCATGACCACCGTGACCACCACGGCCACGACCACCTGGGCCACCGCCCTGTCCACGACGATCGTTGCGGTTGCGCCCGTTAAAGCCGCCCTCGCCACGACCATGGGAACGGTTAGACCCGCGGTTTCCGCGATTTCCTCGGCCTTCGCCGGAACGAGGACCTTCGTGCTCAGCCATGAAGTCGGAGCTCCTTATATGTAATGAGTAAAAGAATTTATGTGTTTTCAGGCTACCAGTAACCCCGGATTGCCTGGTGGTCTACCTAAAAGACCAAACTTTCATACTACTGCTAAGACCTGCCTACATTCCAGCCCAGCAAACGCGCGGAACCTGTGGCCTTCCCCACTGCCTGGGACAAATCCCAGACAGCCAAGCCAACCCAGTCGTCGGTGGTGAACTGCGCAGTAGCGGTGGTTCCCTCGACGCGGAGCTCATGCTCGGCATCCGAAAGCCCGTCTGGCACGGCGAGGTTGGCGCCCAGGGCGTCGTTAAGCAATGCCTTGAGGTCGCGGGCATTACCCTGCTCAGCGCGATGTGCGGCGCGGCGGAAAACGGTGAGCGCTTCCTTGGCGGCGTCCTCGGGCGTCACGGTGGTGTCGGCAGCGAGGTCAAAGAGACCCTCCTGCTCGAAGGTTGCGGTCTTGGGTTGTTTGGGCTCGGAGATAGGCGCGGCGGGCGTGGTTTTTGTCGGCACTGCATTCGCCTGTGCTGCATTCGTCTGCCCGCGACTCCCCGCGCCGGCGAAACCTGGACCCTCGGGCACTGCGGTGCCCTTCTGATACGCGGTGGCGGCGGCTCGGGCGCGCTGATCAGCGGCCTCGTTCATGTCGTGGCCGGAGTGTCCCTTAACCCACTCGAGGTGGATATTGCGGCCGACGAGCAGCTGGTCGATGTCCTGCAAGATATCGACGTTGAGGACGGGCTTGCCGTCGCGCTTCTTCCATCCCTTGCGCTTCCACCCCGGCATCCACTTGGTAACGGAGTTAATCACGTACTGCGAATCACACAGTACGAAAAGAGGTTCGTCGGGGATGTGAGCGGTGGCGCGGAGCAGCTCGGCAAGAGCGGTGAGCTCGCCGCGGTTGTTGGTTCCCTCTTTCCATCCGCCGGCGGCCCAGCAGCTGTCGTCGATATACCAGCACCACCCGGCAGGTCCGGGGTTGTACAAGGCGGAACCGTCAACGGCAGCAGTAATAGTCATGAGGCTAGATTGTATCGGCTGCGTGGGGCCGGCTCGGAATTGGCTTAAGAGCCGTAACAGGCGACCGGGCCGTGCGGGCCCTCGACAATGTCAATCTGAGTGTTGAAGATTGGGCTCAGAACCTCCGAACGCATCAGCTCCGCGGTTGGGCCGTGCTCAACAATCTGGCCATCCTTGACCGCACAAATGTAATCGGCGTAGCGAGCCGCGAAATTGATGTCATGTAACACGACCACCATGGTGCGACCCAACTCGCGCACTGCAGTGCGCAGGTGCGACATGATGTCGACCGAATGAGAAATGTCCAGGTTGTTCAACGGCTCGTCGAGAAGCACGTAATCCGTCTCCTGACAGAGCACCATTGCGACATACGCGCGCTGACGCTGACCGCCCGAGAGCTCGTCCAAGTAGCGGCCCTGGAGCGCCTCAAGGTTGAGGAACTCGATGTACTGAGAGATGATGCGCTCATCCTCGGCGGTCAGGCGTCCCTGGCTGTACGGGAAGCGGCCGAAGCTGACTAGCTGGCGCACGGTGAGACGGGTGACGAAGTGATTGTCCTGACGCAGAATCGACAGCACCTTCGCCAGATCCTTCGACTTGGTCTTGCCCACGTTGTACGGGCCGACGTTGATGTCGCCGGAATCGACGGCCAGAAGGCGGCCAATCATAGTCAAGAGCGTGGACTTGCCCGCACCGTTCGGTCCGATCAGCGCCGTGATGGAGTTGGTCGGAATTTCCAGGTCAACGGGGCCAATTGACACCTCGCTGGTATAGCTCTTGCTTACACTGTCGAGGAGAATCATAGCCGTCCCTTCTTCAAAACGACGTAGAGGAAGATCGAACCGCCAACCAGCTCGATGATGATGGACACCACGCCCTGGGCATAGAAAACGTGATTGAGGATGAAATACGCACTGGCCAGCGTGACGTAGCCGATTAGCGCCGCCATCGGCAGCACAAAACGATGGTCATAGGTATCCGCAGCCTGGTACGCAATGGTCGCGACCAGGAAGCCGAGGAATGTCATCGGGCCGACCATAGCCGTCGATACTGCCATCAGCACGGACACCGCAACCAGCACGGTGATGGACCGAACCTGGTAATTCACGCCCAGATTCGTCGCGACTTCACGCCCCAACGACATGACATTGAGGACCCGCGAATGCAACGCAATCACCACGATCGCCCCTATCACGAGCGGCATCGCCACCGGGAAAAACTCCGGGTCAGCGTTGTTGACAGAGCCGAACAGCCGCGCCGTCAGCAGGTCAAAATCCGAAGGCGTCAGCATGCGCTGCATGAACGTCGACAGCGAAGCCAGTCCGCCACCGATGACAATGCCCACCAGCAGCATGCTGTGCATATCCGCGCCCTGCCCGGTCAGCAGCCACGCATACAGCACCAGCGACAGCCCCACCATCAGCACGAGCTGCAGCACAAACGCGCCAACCGAGCCAGCTTTCATCAGCCCCGTCGCACCGAAGAAGTACACCGCAGCGGTACTGATAGCCACGTACAGCGCCTCAAAACCCATAATCGACGGCGTAATAATTCGGTTATTCGCAATCGACTGGAACGCCACCGTCGCGACGGCATGGCAGCAGGCAACCACAATCATGGCAATCACGGCATCGAAACGCCGACGCGCAATCAGCCAAAACCCATCCGTACCGAACGGCAACGGGTTGTCCCACGCGAGCAGGCCCGCCGTAAACAACACCGCCAGGCCCGCCAGCGCAGCAATGATAATCCAGTACCTGCGCGCCGCGGCGGCCGTGCTAAACGACGTCGTTTGCGGCCCGGCCTGGTTGGTTCTAGCTGTAGTTGAACTGAGATTAAGCACGACGTCGCTCCACAATCAGATAGACGAAAATTGCAGCACCCAGGATGCCGAGAATCACCGATACCGGGATCTCGAACGGGGCGATAATGACGCGGCCAATCAAGTCCGCGACCGTCACAATGGCAATGCCCACCAGGCATACCCAGGGCAGATTGGAGCGCAGATCATCGCCACGGAACATGGAGACAATGTTGGGGACAACGAGGCCCAGGAAGGGCAGATTGCCCACCACTACCGTAACCAGGCCCGTTGCAATGGCAATCAGGCCGGTGCCCAGGAACACGATTCGCTTGTAGTTCAGACCGACGTTGGTGGCAATGTCCTCACCAAGCCCCGCAACCGTTAACCGATCGCTGAATACGAAGACAATCGCAACCACAATGACGACCAGCCACAGGAATTCGTATTGCCCTTTATAAATGGCAGTAAAAGAGCCTGCGAACCACACGCCTAGCGACTGCAGCATGTCCGTCTGCAACGCAAAGAAAGTCGAAATCGAACTGACTACCGCACCCAACATGATGCCCACGATGGGCACAACCAGACTTGACTTCAAAGCGACACGGCGCAAGAACAGGAAGAACACTGCCGTGCCGATGAAAGCGAAGATGATTGCCCCGCCCATCCGGCCAAGCATCGAGGCCGAAGGAAAGAAATACATCACGAAAATCAGGCCGAGACCAGCCCACTCCGTGGTTCCCGTGGTGGTGGGTTCGACAAACTTGTTGCGCGTAAGTAGCTGCATGACCAAGCCACACATCGCCATCGCGGCACCCGAGAGCACTAGTGCAATGGTGCGCGGTATACGCGTAGTGGCGAACATCTCCCAGCCGTCGTCGGCGCCCAGGATGTCGTATTGGCCTACAAACAGCGACATAGCCACCAGGACTGCCACAAAGGCAATCCCGATGGCTAGTCGGGAATCCAGTAACTTCTGCATAGAGTTGGTGAGGTACTCCTGTGACTGGTCAGAGAACTATTAGGCCTGCTCGAAGGCGTCGGCAAGCCCGTTCAGAATCTCCGTGTACGTGATGATGGACTCGTTGGTGTAAGTGTCCTCTGGGGCGTAGTAGATCTTGCCCTCCTTGACTGCCTTCACGTTCTTCAGCGGAGCGGCTTCCTCGACCACAGACTGTGCCGAACGGTACTCATCGGTACCGCGGACAGAGGTGCCAGCATCGCGGTCAAGCACCATGATGAAGTCCGGGTTTGCCTCAGCGATGGACTCGGCGGAAATCTCATCACCCTGGTGGTCATCGCTGGCCTTGTCGACCTCCAGCGCCGGCTTCATGCCAATCAGGTCGAACAGCGGGCCGAAGGTACGACCAACAGTCGGAGCAATGTAACCGAGGGTGCCGCCCGACGAGTTCAGCGCCATGACCTTCACGTCCGGGTTGTAAGCCTTGCGAGCGCGCTCCAGAGCCTTGTCAAAGTCTGCGATGAGCTGATCGGCTTCCTTCTCCTTACCGAAGATGGCGCCCAGGCCCTTAGCGTGCCGCTTGAGCTCCTCGTCCAGCGGCTTGCCCTCGCGCGGCTCAAACTCCACAATCGCGGAGTTCGGAGCGAGCTTCTTCAGGTCATCGTAGTACTTGCCGAAACGCTGACCGTTCACAATCAGGTCCGGGTCAGCAGCAGCAACAATTTCGAGATTCGGCTCGCGGTGATTGCCGATGTCCTGAACGTCAGGATTGTCCTTGTAGTCGGAAACCGTGAACGGGATAATCGGTTTAGGAGCTGCAGCCAGCTTAATACCCCACTGATCGAGCATCTCGAAGGAACGGTTATCCGTGGCCACAACAGAGTCAATCTCGGCAGGTACGGTCTGCTCACCATGATTATCAGTAACGGTAATAGTAGACTCGTTGCCTGCAGCTGCAGACTTATCCTCGTTACCGGCATCAGTAGAACAAGCACCAAGAACAAGTCCAAGGCTCGCAACAGATGCAACTACGATATTGCGAATACGGCCGGAGTTAGAACGCGCCACTTAAAGGCATCCCTTCGGTCACAGTAGGATTGTTAAACAAACGCCACTTAGACGCCGTTACCCAATCACTTACTTAGGTAATCATTACCTGTGAAACATTAGCTTAGGGTTCCCTATTTAACAAGTAAATACGTTATGAAATTACGCAATATTTAGGGCATATTTCGAACTTGGCTTAGCGTTGGCTAATTTGTGCTGGTAAAGGCACAATTGCAGCGTTCGCTAACGGGGGTACCTTGTGCCCTACGGAAGGTAACATGTGCACTATCGACGTATGTTTGGGTCTCGCTGGGCGTAGTTGGGCCTAGTTGGGGATGAGCTTGCGGCTTTGCTTGTGAGTTGGGGCTGTAGGCGTGATGGAGGGGTTGTGGGCGTGAACGGGGCTGCGGGCGTGGATGGGGGACGCAGATGTGAATGGGGCTGTAGGCGTAAATACGGGCTGCAAAGGTGAAACTGTGTGAGTTTATGACACTTTCAAGCGATTTTTCGCGCTATTTCTGTCATAAACGCAGTCAGTAACTTGAATTAGTCCACAGCCGCTGCCATAAAAGCAGCCACTAACTCGCATTGCCCCGCCACTGATAGCCATAGAGGCGTCAGTAACTCGCATTGGGGCAAGCAGCGAAAGGCGAGTACCGGACGATCCGCTGAGCGGGCACGCTTGTATCCATTAACCCGAATACCCTTTTCCCTTAAGTTCCCGAGACACCGGTAAGTACGGCTTCCACTGCCGACCGCCCCCCCCCTGTTGAACCCTGTTTACCGGTGGGTAACAAAAAGTGGGCCGCAGCAGCCCACCCCACACAAGGGGCAAGGCAACCACGACCCACACAATAAACTTTTTATGCCGGCGGCGACCTACTCTCCCACACCCTCCCGAGTGCAGTACCATCGGC